>Ga0334722_10000224_pt1 | contig 86692 bp, 80 predicted proteins | sample C3_bottom_MG_FD_207210 | JGI IMG/M metagenome (GOLD analysis project Ga0334722, IMG submission 207210) | Sediment microbial communities from Yellowstone Lake, YNP, Wyoming, USA - C3_bottom | ecosystem: Environmental > Aquatic > Freshwater > Lake > Sediment | place: USA: Wyoming | collected...
TATTCGAATATCTTAGCCACGACGCCGGCGCCGACGGTGCGCCCGCCCTCGCGTATCGCAAAGCGCAGCCCCTGCTCCATCGCGATCGGCGCAATCAGCGTCACCACCAGCTTCACGTTGTCCCCAGGCATCACCATCTCCGTGCCCGCCGGCAGCTCGCAACTCCCGGTCACGTCCGTCGTGCGAAAGTAAAACTGCGGCCGGTATCCAGGGAAAAACGGCGTATGCCGCCCGCCCTCGTCCTTACTCAGGATGTACACCTCACACTCAAACTTCGTGTGCGGGTTGATGCTCCCCGGTTTCGCCAGCACCTGCCCGCGCTCCACCTCCTCGCGCTTCGTGCCTCTGAGGAGCACGCCGATGTTGTCCCCCGCCTGACCCTGGTCCAACAGCTTCCTGAACATCTCCACACCCGTGCACACCGTCTTCAGCGTCGGCTTCAGCCCCACAATCTCAATCTCTTCTCCCACCTTCACCACCCCGCGCTCCACCCGCCCGGTCACCACCGTGCCCCGCCCCGAGATCGAGAACACGTCCTCCACCGGCATCAGAAACGGGCCGTCAATCGCCCGCTTCGGCATCGGAATGTAGGAGTCCAGCGCATCGGCGAGCTTGAAAATCGAGCCCTCGCCCATGTCGCTCTTGTCCCCTTCGAGCGCCTTCAGCGCCGAACCAATGATGATCGGCGTCGCATCCCCCGGAAACTCGTACTTGGAGAGCAGTTCGCGCACTTCCATCTCCACCAGCTCGAGCAGCTCCGCATCGTCCACCAGGTCCGCTTTGTTCATGTAAACAATAATGTACGGAACACCCACCTGGCGCGCCAACAGTATATGTTCGCGCGTCTGCGGCATCGGACCATCAGCGGCCGACACCACCAGAATCGCCCCGTCCATCTGCGCCGCACCCGTAATCATGTTCTTGATGTAATCGGCGTGCCCCGGGCAGTCCACGTGCGCATAGTGCCGCGCCGTCGTCTCGTATTCCACGTGCGCCGTGTTGATCGTGATCCCCCGCGCCTTCTCCTCCGGCGCCGAGTCAATCTGGTCGTACGCCTTCGCTTCGCCTCCAAACTTCTTGCTCAACACCAGCGTGATCGCCGCCGTCAGCGTCGTCTTCCCATGATCCACGTGCCCTATCGTCCCTACGTTCACGTGCGGCTTCGTGCGCTCAAATTTAGCTTTTGACATGATGTTTGCCCTTCATTATCGATTATCAAATTGCTCACAAAACTCATGGTGCCGTTGGCGCGGATTGAACGCGCGACCTCTCCCTTACCAAGGGAGTGCTCTACCACTGAGCTACAACGGCCAAAACCAACTTAAAATCGCCGACTCAAATTTCGCCGACTTAAATTCGCCGACTCAAATTCGATTTGCCCGGGACCAGCTTGCTGGAGCGGGTGAAGGGAATCGAACCCTCGTCGTAAGCTTGGAAGGCTTCTGCTCTACCATTGAGCTACACCCGCGATTCACGACAGACCCCTTTCCGTTATCCAGTGCGCAATCTGCAATCTGTTAACCGGCGCCGCACAATACTTGGTGGAGGAGGTTGGATTCGAACCAACGTAGGCGCAAGGCCAACAGATTTACAGTCTGCCCCCTTTAACCACTCGGGCACCCCTCCGAACGAAACGGATGATTATGCGCGTTTTCCCTTTCGCAGTCAAACAGACTATGAGTAACTCCACTGGCTATGACACCCGCCGGGCTACGGATGCAACCGCCGAATCAGCCGCCCAATGCTAACATTCTCCCGCGTTTAGCGCCGTTGCGGGCTGCCCCGCCGCGCATCATCGGGCGAGCAATACCAAACTGCCGTCTCGTGCCCGAATACGGCGATTCAGAATTCCAGGAGTCGTTCCCATGAAGAAATTCCCTTTGGTCTTGGTTCCCGGCTTGCTCTGCGACGCGCAGCTATGGCGGCCGCAGATCGAGAATCTTGGCGATACCGCCGATATCTGGGTCGCAGACCACACCCGCTCGGACACCATGACCGGCGTCGCGCACGACGTGCTTGCAGACGCACCGTTTGCGAACTTTGCGCTCGCTGGATTATCGATGGGCGGCTATATTGCGCTTGAAATGGTGCGCCAGGCACCGCAACGGGTCGTCAGGCTCGCGCTGCTCGATACTGCGGCAAACGCCGAACAGCCGGAGCAGACGCTAAAGCGCCTGGGGTTCATCTCCCTCGCCGAACATGGGAAGTTCTCTGCCATCACCGAAGCCTTGCTGCCATTTCTTATCCATCCGACGCGTCTCGGTGAGCCGGCGCTCACTAACATCATTAAGTCGATGGCCGAAAGCATCGGCAGGGAAAGTTTCGTGCGCCAGCAGCGTGCCATCATGAGCCGCGCCGACAGCCTGCCGCTGCTCGCCGCCATCGCCTGTCCGACACTAGTTCTTTGCGGGCGGCAGGACGCGTTGACCCCCCTTGCCAGGCACCAGGAAATTGCCGCCGGAATCAGGGACGCGCACCTTGAAATCATCGAAGACTGCGGCCACCTCTCCACCCTGGAGAGACCGGCAGAAGTGAATTCAGCACTGCGCCGCTGGCTCGCCGTGTAGCGGTCCTGCAGCGACGCACAAAAGGCGAGATATTTCCGAATCCCCGGCATATACTAACTGTCAAAAAAATGCGTTGCCTCGCACTCCGCTGCAAACGCGTCCTCGGTAAGGAGATCCCGCAATGAACGCCCCAGCCAAGTTCCACGAAGTCACGCTGGACGACAAGTACACGCTGGATTCCGGCCGTGTCTTCCTCACCGGCACCCAGGCCCTGGTGCGCCTGCCCATGCTGCAGCGCGAACGTGACCTCGCCGCCGGCCTGAGCACCGCTGGATTCATCTCCGGCTATCGCGGCTCGCCGCTAGGCGGGATAGATCAGGGGATGCACGGGGCAAAGAAGCACCTCGAAGCCCACCATATCAAGTTTCATCCCGGCGTGAACGAGGACCTCGCCGCGACCTCGATTTGGGGCACGCAACAGCTCAACCTGTTCAACGACGCCAAGTACGACGGCGTGTTCGCCATGTGGTACGGCAAAGGCCCGGGCGTGGACCGCTGCGGCGACGTCTTCAAGCACGCCAACGCGGCCGGTACGTCCAAGTACGGCGGCGTGCTGGTGCTCGCCGGCGACGATCATGCGGCGAAATCCTCGACGCTCGCGCACCAGAGCGAGCACATTCTGAAAGCATGCTGCATCCCGGTGCTAAACCCGGCCAGCGTGCAGGAGTATCTGGACTACGGCCTGCACGGCTTTGCCCTATCGCGCTACGCCAGCCTGTGGGTAGGGTTCAAGTGCGTCACCGACGTGGTCGAATCGGGGGCTTCGGTGTATATCGATCCGCATCGGGTGCAGGTCAAGATCCCGACCGACTTTGCGATGCCGCCCGGCGGCCTGGGCATCCGCTGGCCCGACGCCATCCTGGAGCAGGAAGTGCGCCTGCTCAACTACAAGCTCTACGCCGCGCTGGCCTATGTGCGCGCCAACGGTCTAGATCGCATCGTCTGGGATTCGCCGCGCGCGCGACTGGGCATCATCACCACCGGCAAGTCTTACGGCGACACCATGCAGGCCTTGAATGATCTCGGCATCGACGAAGACGCAGCGCGCGAGCTCGGCATCCGCGTCTATAAGGTCGCCATGAGCTGGCCGCTGGAGCCGCAGGGTGCGCGCAAGTTCGCACAAGGCCTGGAAGAAATCCTGGTGGTGGAAGAGAAGCGCCAGCTGATCGAATACCAGATCAAGGAAGAGTTATACGCCTGGCGTCCTGATCAAAGACCGCCGCACGTGGTCGGCAAGTTCGACGACAACGGCGAATGGAGCCACGCCGCCGGTCAGCCCGCCGGCACCTGGCTGTTGCCGGCGAGTTACGAACTTTCACCGGCGATTATCGCCAAGGCGCTCGCCAGCCGGCTCGCCAAGCTGGGCATGGACCAGCAGCTGGGCGCTCGCTATCGAGAGCGTCTGGCCTTTCTCGCATTCAAGGAGAAAGCACTCGCCCGACCGCAGGTCGTCACCCTGCGCCAACCCTACTTCTGCTCCGGTTGCCCGCACAATACCTCGACCCGCGTTCCCGAAGGCAGCCGCGCCACCGCCGGCATCGGCTGCCATTTCATGGCGGTGTGGATGGACCGCAACACTTCGACCTTCACCCACATGGGCGGCGAGGGCGCACCCTGGATCGGCCAGGCACCGTTCTCGAACACCAAACACATATTCGCCAACCTCGGCGATGGCACTTACTATCACTCCGGATTGATGGCGGTCCGCGCCGCCTGCGCCGCCAAAGTCAGCATGACTTACAAAATCCTCTACAACGACGCCGTGGCCATGACCGGCGGCCAGAAACACGACGGTCCGCTCGATCCGGCGACGATCTCGCGCCAGATCGCGGCCGAAGGCGTGAACCCCATCGTTATCGTCACCGACGAGCCGGAGAAGTATCCCGCTGGCATCAACTGGGCGCCCGGCGTGAGCGTGCGCCACCGCGACGAACTCGACGCGGTGCAACGCGAACTGCGCGAGATCAGCGGCGTGTCGGCCATCATCTACGACCAGACCTGCGCCTCGGAAAAGCGCCGCCGGCGCAAGCGCGGCGCCTTTCCCGATCCGGCCAAGCGCGTCGTCATCAACGACATGGTGTGCGAGGGCTGCGGCGATTGCAGCGACAAATCCAATTGCCTGTCGGTGGAACCGCTGGAGACCGAATACGGCCGCAAGCGCACCATCAACCAGTCCACCTGCAACAAGGACTACTCCTGCGTGAAAGGCTTTTGCCCCAGCTTCGTCACCGTCGAGGGCGGCACGCTGAAGAAAGGCAAGGCAGGCACAGCGAAATCGGCGGACGATTTCCCCGCCCTGCCCGACCCCGTGCCCGCGACCATAGAGCGGGCGTTCGGCGTGCTCGTGACCGGCATCGGCGGCACCGGCGTGGTCACCATCGGCCAGATTCTGGCGATGGCGGCGCACCTCGAAGGCAAGGGCGTGACCGTGCTCGACATGTCGGGACTGGCGCAAAAGGGCGGTCCGGTGATGTCGCATGTGCGCATCGCAAACACACCCGAAGACCTGCACGCAGCCCGCATCGGCACCGGCGACGCGAGCCTCGCGATCGGCTGCGATCTGGTCGTTGCCGCGAGCCCGGATGCGTTGGCGAAGATGAGCGAGCCCAGGACGCGCGCCGTGATCAACGCCACCACGGCGCCGACCGCCGATTTCGTGCGCAATCCGAACTGGCAGCTCCCGGGGAGCGATCTGCAGCACGACATCACCGAAGCCTGCGGCGAAGGCAATGTGGACTTCATTGCCGCCGGCAGCATTTCCACCAACCTGATGGGCGATTCCATCGCCACCAATATGTTCATGCTCGGCTATGCCGTGCAAAGGGGCTGGGTGCCGGTTTCGAGCGGCGCGATCGAGAAATCGATCGAACTGAACGGGATATCGGTCGAATTCAACCTGAAGAGCTTCGTCTGGGGCCGGCGCGCTGCCGTGGATCTGGCGCGCGTGGAAAAAATCGCAGCGCCGACCGCAGTCATTCCGCTCAACCAGCACCTGTCGCGCAATGTCGATGAACTGGTGGCGCGCCGGGTGGAATTGCTCACCGCCTACCAAGATGCCGCTTATGCCGCGCGCTACAGGGATCTGGTCGACAAAGTGCGCCGGATCGAATCCGAGAAGACCGGTGGCACCAAGCTCACCGAAGCGGTGGCGCGCTACTACGCCAAACTCATGGCGTACAAAGACGAATACGAGGTGGCCCGCCTGCATTCGAATCCGGCGTTCATGCAAAAGATCGAAGGCATGTTCGAGGGCGATTACAAGGTGGTGTTTCACCTCGCGCCGCCGATACTGAACAAGCCCGACCCGGCCACCGGCGAAGCGAAGAAGTCGACCTTCGGCCCATGGATGCTGCGCTTGTTCGGACTGCTGGCGAAATTCAAAGGCCTGCGCGGCACGGCGCTGGACATCTTCGGCGGCACCGCGGAGCGTCGCACCGAGCGTGCGCTGATCGCTGAGTACGCGGCGACGGTGGAGCAGTTGCTGGCCGAGCTCACGCCGGTCAACCATGCACTGGCAGTCGAAATCGCCAGCGTCCCCGAGGCGATTCGCGGCTATGGGCACGTCAAGGTTCGCCACCTTAAGCAGGCGGAAAAGCTGCGCGCCGAACTGCTGGCGAAATTCAACGCGCCGGTAGAGCAGTCCTCCGCCCGAGCGGCTTAGGCGGTCGTTCGCATGAGCCTTACCCGCGCCGACCTCGAACGCAACCGCGTTCGCGAGGAACTGGCGCTGACGCCGCTGGGCCCGCATCTGCTCAGCGATGCCGAGCTGGAAGAATCGCTATGGCAAGTCCTGCAACAGGCAGAAGCCGGGGCGGATTGCTGGGTGTTCGGATACGGATCGCTGGTGTGGAATCCCCTGTTTCATTTCGAGGAAAAGCGCGTCGTCACCACCCACGGTTATCACCGCAGCTTCTGCCTCTGGTCGCGCGTCAACCGCGGCACCCCCGACCGGCCGGGGCTGGTGCTGGGTCTGGATCGCGGCGGGCGCTGCCGCGGCGTCGCCTACCGCATCGCCCCAGATCACGTCGAGAACGAGCTGCGCCTGATCTGGCGGCGCGAGATGATGCTGGGCGCCTATATTCCGCGCTGGGTGCAAGTGAGCGACGGCACAACCCGCTTCGCCGCGATCGCATTCACCATCAACCGTGCCGGACCGGGGTATGCAGGTCGCTTGCCGCCGCAAATCATCATCGAGCGGCTGATGACCTGCCATGGCCGCATGGGACCGGGAATCGACTACCTGCTGCACACCGCGGAGGCGCTGCGCGACTGCGGTATCGCGGACCGCCATCTGCAGGAGCTGTGCGAGCTGGCACATGCCATGAAGGCCCGCGGCTGACTGCCGCACTCATTGCTAGAACGCTTCGTCCTCGCGCAAATAGCGCCATTGGCCCAGCGGGAGATCGCCCAGTTTCACCTTGCCGATGCGAATGCGCTTCAAGCCCACCACTTCCAGGCCGACCAGCTCGCACATACGCCGGATCTGGCGCTTCTTTCCCTGGCGCAGGATGAAGCGCAGCTGGTCCTGGTTGAGCCAACTGACCTGAGCCGGGCGCAGCGCCTCGCCGTCCAGCGACAGACCGTGATGCAGCAGCGCCATGCCGGCCTTCGACAGACTGCCCTTGACCCGCACCAGGTATTCCTTCTCGACCGCCGAGTTCTCGCCGATCAGCTGTTTGGCGACGCGGCCGTCCTGCGTCAGCACCAGCAGACCTTGCGAATCGATATCGAGCCGCCCGGCCGGGGCCAACCCTCTCAAGTGCATGGGCGTGAAACTCTGCGGCGAACGGTCGCCGCTCGCATGCGTCTCGGTCTTGATCAGGCTCACGGCCGGCTTGTAACCCGGCTCAGCCTGTGCCGACACATAGCCGATCGGTTTGTTCAGCAGCAGCGTTACGCGCGCGAGCTGGCTCGCCTGCGCGGCCTTGTTCAAGGTAATCTTGCTCGCCGGATCGACGCGCGTGCCGAGTTCGGTGATCCGTTCGCCGTCGACGAACACCCAGCCGCGCTCGATATAGACGTCGGCCTCGCGGCGCGAACATAGGCCGCGTTCCGACATCAGTTTTGATACCCGTACTTTTTCCATGTTGCCCAGAGTAAAGCCCGTGCACGGCCGCTCGTATGCTGGCCTCCGCAAGCGGCGCGCTGGCCTCCGCCAGCGGTGCGTCGATTATGCACTATCATTCGCCATCAGCATGCCATCGATCAAAACGCCTTCCTAATGCAGTCGCTGGATCAACCGGTTCTCAGGGATATCGTGCTCGTCGGCGGCGGCCACAGCCATGTCGGCGTCCTGCGGCGCTTCGGCATGCATCCGGTGCCCGGGGTTCGCCTGACCGTGATCTGCCGCGACACCGATACGCCCTATTCCGGGATGCTGCCCGGCTACATCGCCGGGCATTACAGTTACGACGAAGTCCACATCGATCTCGCGCGGCTGGCCCAATTTGCCGGTGCGCGCTTTGTTCGCGATGAAGCACTGGGCCTGGACCGCGATGCGGGCAAAGTCCTCTGCCGCAATCGCCCGCCGCTGCCCTACGACACGCTGTCGATCAACATCGGCTCCACGCCGCAAATGAGCGATGTGCCTGGTGCGACCGAGTACGCCGTGCCGGTGAAACCGATCAACGGCTTCAACGAACGCTGGCAGCGGCTGCTCGGGCGCGTGCGCAAGCACGCCGGGGCCACGCGCATCGCCGTGGTCGGCGGCGGCGCCGGCGGCGTCGAATTGACGTTGGCGATGCAGTACCGATTGCGCAACGAGTTGCGTGTGCTAGGGCGCAACCCGGACGAACTTCGCTTCCATCTGCTGACCGGCAGCGCGACCATCCTGCCCACGCACAATGCTTGCGTGCGTCGCGCATTCGAGCGCGTGCTCGCCGCACGCGGCGTCGAATTGCATTGCAACGCCGAGGTCAATCGGGTATCGGCAGGGCACCTGCAGACGGCAGGCGGCGAAACCGTGGATGCCGACGAGATCGTCTGGGTCACGCGCGCCGGCGGCGCGCCGTGGCTGCGCGGAACCGGCCTCGCGCTGGATGCCGACGGCTGCATTCAGGTGACCGATACGCTGCAGACGGTGACCGACCCGAAAGTCTTTGCCGCAGGCGACATCGCCAGCATGGTCAACTACCCGCTGGAAAAAGCGGGCGTATTCGCGGTGAGGCAGGGACCGCCGTTGGCTGAGAACCTGCGCCGCGCCGTGGAGGGGCGCGCGCTCAAGCCCTACCACCCGCAGCGCCGCTGGCTCGCGCTGATCAGCACCGGCGACCGCTACGCCGTAGCCTCGCGCGGCGCGCTCGGCTTCCAAGGCGCCTGGGTGTGGCGCTGGAAGGACTGGATCGACCGCCGCTTCATGCGCAAGTTCAGCCAGTTTCCAAGCATGGAAACCGGGCCCGCGAAAACGGCTCCCTCATCGGTCCAGCTCAATCAGGAGGAAGCCGCACAAGCCATCTCTGCGATCGCCATGCGCTGTGGCGGCTGCGGCGCGAAAGTCGGCGCCACGGTGCTGTCGCGCGCGCTCGGCGCGCTAGCCCCGGTCGATCGCGACGACGTGCTCATCGGCCTGCACGCACCCGACGACGCCGCGGTGGTGCGCGTGCCGCCCGGCAAGGCGATGGTGCACACCGTGGATTTCTTCCGCGCCTTCATCGATGATCCCTACACCTTCGGCAAGGTCGCGGCCAACCATGCGCTGGGGGACATATTCGCGATGGGAGCCGAGGCGCAATCGGCCACGGCGATCGTCACCGTCCCTCCCGGTCTGGAAGCCAAAGTGGAGGACCTGCTATTGCAGATGATGTCCGGCGCAATCGAAGTGCTGAACGACGCCCATTGCGCACTGGTGGGCGGCCACACCGGGGAGGGCCGGGAGCTGGCGCTGGGTTTTGCCGTCAACGGCCTGATCGATGACGATATGGCATCGGTGCTGCGCAAGGGTGGCATGCGGCCGGGCGAGGTGCTGATCCTCACCAAGCCGATCGGCACCGGCACACTGTTCGCCGCCCATGCGCGACTGGAAGCGCGCGGCCGTTGGATCGACGCAGCCCTCGCCTCGATGTGCCAGTCGAACCGCTTGGGCGCGCAATGTCTGCGCGCGCATGGCGCCAGCGCCTGTACCGACTTGACCGGTTTTGGCTTGCTCGGACATTTGGTGGAAATGACCCGGCCTTCAGGCGTCGACGCAGAAATCGATCTCGCGGCACTGCCCATCCTCGAAGGCGCCGAGGAAACTGTTGCGGCGGGCATCCTCAGCTCGCTGCAACCGGCCAACGTACGGCTGCGCCGCGCGCTGCGCAACCAGCAGGAAGCCGTGGGCCATCCGCGCTATCCGCTGATCTTCGACCCGCAGACTGCCGGCGGCCTGCTCGCCAGCATCCCGCAGGAAAAGGCCGAGGACTGCCTCAGGGCACTGCGCGCGCTGGGGTACAGGCAGGCGGCCGTCATCGGCCGGGTATTGCCCCAGGGCGAAGCGCTGGAGCCGATTGTCCTCAGGCTACGGTAGTATCCGCAATCATTGGTTTCCCGGTGACCGGTTTGAACCTGCTTCCTGTCTCGAAATCGTCGCGGAACTTAAGCTGGTCGCACCGACGCGCTGCTGCCATGCTGCTGGCTGCGCTGCTGACACAGGCGGCGCCGGCAGCAGCGGCCGACGTGCTCAAAGTCGGATCCAAGCGCTTCACCGAGTCCTACATACTAGGCGAGCTCCTGGTGCAGGCCGCGGCACCCCACGGTCCCGCCGAGCACAAAGCCGGCCTGGGAAATACCGGCATTCTCTATGCCGCGCTGCGCACCGGTTCGATCGACGTCTATCCGGAATACAGCGGCACCATTGTCCGCGAGATTCTGAAGCTGGAAGGCAATCCAGACCTCGCTGAACTGAACCGTTCGCTCGCAGCCCTGGGCCTGGCAGCCTCCGTTCCGCTCGGGTTCAACAACACCTATGCGCTCGGGGTGCGCGAGGAACTGGCGGCGAGGCTAGTCCTGAACGCCATCGGCGATCTCGCCGCACATCCCGACCTGCGCCTGGGGCTGTCGCAGGAGTTCATCGCCCGCAAGGACGGCTGGCCCGGGCTCGCGCACGCCTATGGCCTGGCGTCGTTCTCGCCGATCGGGCTGGATCATGGCCTCGCCTACGAGGCGCTATCCGGCAACCGCGTCGACGTGATCGACACCTATTCGACCGACGCCAAGATCGCGCGCTATCGCATTCGCCTGCTCGCGGACGACCGCGGCTACTTTCCGCGCTACGACACGCTGCTGCTGCACCGCGCGGACACGCCGCGGCGCTTTCCGCAACAATGGCAGGCGCTCGCCGCGCTGCAGGGGACGATCGATGAGCGCCGCATGATACGCATGAACGCCGCCGCGGAGACCGAGGGCATGAGCTTTGCCCAGGCGGCCGCGCTGTATTTCCAGGCGCCCGCGGCGCGCGCGACCAGCGCGCCGCCGCGGGGATTTTTCGAAGTCCTGTTCGCACCCGATCTCGCCCGGCTGACCCGGGAGCATCTGCTGCTCGTATTCGGATCGCTCGCGGCCAGCATCGCCGTCGGCGTGCCCCTGGGCGTCGCCGCGGCGAGAAAGCGCTGGCTGGCGCAACCGATCTTTGCCGTGGCCGGGATCGTGCAGACGATACCCTCACTGGCGCTGCTCGCTTTTCTCATCGCCCTGATGGGAACGATCGGAACCCTGCCCGCGGCGATTGCGCTGTTTCTCTACGCCCTGCTGCCGATCATTCGCAACACGCACACCGGCATGCTCGGCGTGGGCGACGGCCTGCGGCAGGCGGCGCTGGCGCTGGGGCTGTCGCCGCGCGACCGGTTGCTGGCGATCGAACTGCCCCTCGCGCGCCCGTCGATACTCGCCGGCGTCAAGACTTCCGCAGTCATCAATGTCGGCACTGCGACCATCGCCGCCTTCATCGGCGCCGGCGGCTACGGCGAGCGGATCGCTGCGGGGCTCGCCGTGAACGACAACCAGATGCTGCTCGCCGGCGCGGTGCCGGCCGCTCTGCTGGCGCTGCTGATACAGGGTCTGTTCGATCTCATCGAGCGCTTTGCCGATCCGCTTCGAAAGCGATGACGAACCATGAACGTGCACTATGCGCGTGAGCAGACAAGCCCGACCAGTTCGCGCTATGCCGAGCCACGCCGTGGCCGCCGCAATCAGCCGCCGGCGCGCATCTGGCGCCGGCGCACCCAGGCGCTGACGGCGTCCACCACCACCACGAGGGCGAGCATGGCGACGATGATGCTGCAGGCCTGCGGCTCGTGCAGCAGCGAAAGCTCATAGTAGAGCATTTGCCCCAGCCCCCCGGCGCCGACGAAGCCGAGCACCGTGGCCATGCGGATATTCATCTCCCAGCGATATAGGCTATAGGCAAGCAGTTGCGGCGTGATGGCCGGCAGCGTGCCGTATGCGAAGGCAAGGCCAGGCGCGGCGCCGCTTTCCACCAGCGTCCTGGCCGGCTCCGGCGGGGCATTTTCCAGGCTTTCGGCAAACAGGCGGCCCAGCACGCCCGTCGTATGCAGCGCGAGCGCGAGCGTGCCGGCGAATGGCCCTAAGCCCGCAGCCAGCACCATCAGCGCGGCCCAGACGAGCTCCGGCACCGAGCGCAGAAAGTTAAGTACAAAGCGCGTGAGCACTTTGAATCCCGAGCCGAGCCGCCCGGATGCCGGCAGTGCCAGCACCAGTCCGGCCGAGGCGGCGAGCAGGGTGCCGACGGCGGAGATCGCGAGGGTCTCCAGAGTGCCTTTGGCGATCTTCTGCAAGAACCCGGCGCTCAGATCCGGCGGGAAAAATCGGGCGGTGAATTCGAGCATGGAGCGCCCGGACTCGAGCGTGAACAGGCGCGAAAGATCGAGCGCGAGATAAGCGAAACTCCCCCAGACGACCGCGATCAGACACGCGATCGTGCTCCAGCAGTAGATGCAGAAACCAAGTGCGCTGCGCCGCTCGGCCAGCGTGGTGGCGCTCATGTCAGCGTGCTCCGCACCGCGCTGCTGATCGCATCCGCGAGCAGGACCAACAGCAGGAATATGATCAGGATGGTCGAGACTTCGCCGCCGTTCAACATTTTCATCGACTGGTCCATGAGCTGTCCCAGGCCGCCGGCGCCGACGAAGCCCATGATGACCGAGGCGCGAACCGCGCACTCCCAGCGATACACCGTGTAGGAAGCCAGCTCCTGCGCCGCGCCGGGCAGCAGGCCGTAGAAGAAGGCCATCAGGCGGCCGCTGCCCGATTCGAGCAGGACGCGCGCCGGACGCGTGTCACCCGATTCCAGGATCTCCGAATACACCTTGCCCAGCATGCCGCCGTAGGTAACCGCGATCGCGAGGACGCCGGCCGCGGGTCCCAGGCCAAAGGCGCGCACCAGCAGCAATGCCCAGACGATTTCGGGAATGCCGCGCAGCAGCAGCAACAGCATCCGCGCCAGAGCGCGCAGCGCCTCGCCCGCGGCGCGACCCGGGCCCGGACCGATGCGCGATATCGACAGGCTATGCGAGAGCGCGAGTCCCAGCGGCGCGGCGAGCAGCATCGCCAGCGCCGTGCCGGCGGTCGCCATGGCCAGGGTCTCCACGGTCGCCTTAAGGGCGAGCGCCAGGAATTCGCCGCCCAGATTAGGCGGGAAGAACTGGCCGAGGAAACCGCCCATCACCTTGAGGTTGTGCGCATCGAACAGCTCGGCCGGCCTGAATTCCGCTACCAGCAGCAACGGCCACAGCACCACCACCGCGACGAGTGCCCAGGTCGCGCGCGCGGGCGCATCGGGATCGCGCAAGCTCGGTCGCGTCGGCAGCGAATTCATCGCGTCAGATCACGCGCGGCGGCGGGATGACCCTGAGCACGGGTTTCTCTAGAAGCGCGTCGGGCGCCATGTCCAGCGGCTGGTTGTCCTGGGTCGGCAGCGTGCCGGTTTCGGAGGCGTACAGCTCGCGCAGCACGTTGTCGCTCACCTTCACCGCCGGCAGGTCGAACACGATCTCGCCCGCCTTGAGCCCGATCACGCGCGGAAACCAGCGCAGGGCGATGTCGACTACATGCAGGCTCGCCACCAGCGTCACGCCCCGGGTGGCGGCTTCGCTGTGCAGTTGATTGATGGTGAGATCCGCCAAGGCCGGATCCATGGCCGATACCGGCTCGTCGGCAAGCAACAGGTCGGGACGCTGATACAGCACGCGCGCCACGCCGACGCGCTGCAGCTGCCCCCCCGACAGCTGGTCGCAGCGCTCGAACAGGCGATCGGCCAGGTCGAGGCGCGCCAGCTGCTCGCGCGGCCCGGCGATGTCGGCCGGATAGAGCAGGGACAATGCCGATTTCCACCACGGCCACTGGCCCAGACGTCCGGCGATGACGGCGGTGATGGCGCGCTGGCGCGGCGGCAGCGGCGGCGCCTGATGCACGACGCCGATGCGGCTGCGCAGGCGCTTGAGCTCCGCGCGCGACAGTTGCCAGGGGTTGCGGTCGAGAAGCGAAACGCGGCCTTCGGTCGGCCGCAGCGAGGTGGCGAGGACGCGCAGCAGCGAACTCTTGCCCGCGCCCGAGGGACCGATGATCGCCAGCCGCTCGCCGCGGGCAGCGGCGAGCGACACCGCGCGCAAGGCGCGCTGGCCATTGGCGTGAACCAAACCGAGCTGCGTGAGTTCGAAGCTCATGCTGTCAGCGTCATGGGGGAGAAGGCCGCGCCCCGGTCCGTGATCCGCTTCCAGCCTGCCTACTTGATCAGTCCGGCCGATTTCGCGGCATTCTCGATGCCGTCGTAGTTGGACGCCTTGGTCGGGATGAATTTCGAGGCGCGCTGCAGCGCCATGATGTCCTTGTGCGCCGGATTGTTCGCATCCAGCTTCAGGAACGCGGCGGTCAGCTTCTTCACCAGCGCCGGATCGAGATCGCCGCGCACCGTCCAGTTGTAGTCATAGTACGGCGGCGTCGTGGCGAGCACCTTCACTTTGAGCGCGTTGGGATTCTTGGTTTCCACCAGTTTGTCCCACACCGACGCATTGAGCACGCCGGCCTCGGCCTTGCCGCCGGCGACAAAGGCCACGGTCGCATCGTGCGCGCCGGAAAAGGCCACATTCTTGAAATCCTTGTCCGGGTTGAGCCCCGCCTGCAGCAGAAAATAGCGCGGCATCAGATGCCCCGAAGTCGAGGACGGCGAACCGAAGGCGAAGGATTTGCCTTTGAGGTCCGCCAAGGTCTTCGCGGGACTGTCCGCCGCAACGATGAAGCGGCTGATGAATTTCTCGTCTTCGGCGCGCTGCACGATCGGGATCGCCGTGCCGTTGGTGCGCAGCTTGGTCTGTACGAAGGTGAAGCCGCCGAGCCAGGCCATGTCGAGCTTACGCGTCGCGAGCGATTCGACCACGGCGGCATAGTCGGTCACGGCGGTGAACTCGATTTTCATCCCGGTTTCCTGCGCGAGGTAGTCGCCCAACGGCTTGAATTTTCGCTGCAGTTCGGTCGGCGCTTCGTCGGGAATGGCGGAAACCCTGAGCACCCCCTGCGCGGCAGCGCCCTGGGCGAAGGCAAGACCGAATACGGCACAAACCACGAGACGGAAATAATCGATCATGACAACATCCTCCGGAAAAGACAGCGGCAAGAAAACTAGCGCAGATCGCAGCAGGCGTCGCCCCCTGTTTACAGCATCCCCGGCCGGGCCCTCGCTAACAGCGCTTCAGATTGCGCAGGTGCGAAAACCGCAGAACATGTCGGCGCGCTCGGGTTTGTAGAAATTGCGCCAGGTGGTGCGCAGCAAGCGCGGCGGCGTGGCAAAGCTGCCGCCGCGCAGCACGCGGTGCTCTTCGACGAACCAGGGCGCAGAGTATTCCTTGTAGGGGTCGGCAACAAATCCGGGATAGGGCCCGAACCGGCTGGAGGTCCATTCCCACACCTCGCCACAATTCAGGCGCGCGGCGACACCGGCCGCGCACTCCCATTCCGCCTCGCTCGGCAGCCGCCGCCCGGCCCAGCGGCAGTACGCCTCAGCCTCATGACAACTCACGTGCCTCACCGGCGCATCGAGCGCGAGCGGCATCCAGCGTTCGAAGCGCTGCTCCGACCAGGCATCCGTCTCGCGCTTCCAGTAACGCGGATGATCGAGCGCCAGCCGCTCGCGCAGGGCCCAGCCGGCATCGCTCCAGAACTCGCGCCGGGCGTAACCGCCAGCGTCGACGAAGCCGCGGTATTGCGCATTGCTCACGGCGCTGTGCGCGATGCGGAAGGCGGCCACACCGACCTCGTGCGCCCATTTTTCGTTGTCGAACACGAATCCGCTGTCGGGTTTCGCACCGAGCCAAATCGTCCCCGCGGGAATTTCGATGTCTGCCGCAGTCGATGCCCCAGGTACCGGAAACATCACGGGTATGGAATAACCCAGCGTCTGCCACGTATAGCTGAACGCCTCGTTGTGCATGTCCTGGTGAAAAATCGCGAGCTGCACGAAATAGGCGTGCGCGTCGCTCAGCGGCTCGCGTTCGAGCAACGACAGCGAGCGTGCCAGCACCGCGTCGAAATAGGCGCGCGTCGCCTCCCAATCGGGCAGATCCAGCGCCCAGCGCGTATCGTGCGCGACGCGCGCGGAGTCATACCAACGGTCGGCGTGGGGCAGCATCGAAGGCGCATCGAAATCCCCGCCGCGATGCAACCAGAACTCCTGAAACCAGGCGACGTGGCCGAGTTCCCACAACGGTGGATTGACGATCTGAAGCATCGGAACTGCAGGGCTTTCATTCCCGAGGAATGCGGTCAACGTCCGCGTCCGCGCGGATGACTCAGCCAGCCATTCGCGCAAGCGCGTGGCCGCAGGATGGGGCCGGTAAATCGAGAAATCGGGCCAGCCGGCGCGCGCTGGCGGCTCTGCTATATTGTCCATGGTGCTACGCTCCCGCACTATGTCGTATGAACAGGCTGGATTATCGTCTTCTCACCCACGCGTTCCGCCCGTCATGAACCCCCTGCGCATAGGCATTATAACGCCGGCTGCGGCCGGCTCCCGGCACGGTAATCGCCATACCGCCGAGCGCTGGGCGCGGCATTTGCGCGCGCTGGGCCACGCGACGCATATTGCACTCGAATGGGATGGGCGCGACTGCGATCTGCTCATCGCATTGCACGCGCGCCGCAGCCACGCCTCGATCAGGGCGTGGAAGCTCGCGCACCCGCTGCGCCCTTTGGCGCTGGTGCTGACCGGCACCGATCTGTACCGCGATATCCGCAGCGACGCCGATGCACGCGCTTCCTTGCGCCTCGCCGATCGACTGGTCGTGCTGCAACCCAAAGGCCTTGAGGAACTCGGCGCGGCCGATCGCGCGAAGACCCGGGTTATTTTCCAGTCGGTGCGCGCACTGCGGCGACAGGCCCCGCCGCGAAGCTATTTCCTCGCGACCGTCATCGGTCACCTGCGCGAGGAGAAAGACCCGTTTCGCGCCGCGCAGGCGCTCGCGCACCTGCCGCAGGACAGGATACGCGTGGTGCATCTGGGCCAGGCAATGACTCCTGAAATGGACCGGCAGGCGCGGGCGCTGATGCGCGCCGAGCCGCGCTACCGCTGGCTGGGCGAACTCGATCATGCCGCCGCAATGCGCTGGCTGGCGCGCAGCCACGTGATGGTGATATCGAGCCGGATGGAAGGCGGCGCGCACGTGGTATCGGAGGCAATCGCCATCGGCGTTCCGGTCATCGCCTCGGCCATTTCTGGAAATATCGGCCTGCTTGGCGATGACTATCCGGCTTACTTCCCGGTGGCGGACGAGGCCGCGCTGGCGGCGCAACTGGCGCGCGCGCAGCGCGAGCCTGACTGGCGTGCCGCTCTCGAAGCTGCGGTGAAAGCGAAACGCCACGAAGCCGATCCAGCGGCAGAGCGCGAGGCTATCGCCCGACTGATCGCCGATTTGTTCGAGTGATCGCACCCAATCGGACGCAGATGCGTCCCGCCAAGCTGCGCGGCAAGCCGCCGCGGGGCACAAACGGTTAAAATGCGGCTGCGCAAAAAATCGGCCTCGACATGAAACTCGCCACCCTCAAAGACGGAACCCGCGATGGCACGCTGATCGTGGTTTCGCGCGATCTCAAACACGCCATCAAGGCCGACGACATCGCGCCTACGCTGCAGGCTGCGCTGGATGACTGGGACTATATTTCGCCGCAACTCACCGACCGCTACGATGCCCTCAATCGATCTCCAGGCAGCCGTGCCTTCGACTTCGATCCGAAGCAATGCGCTGCGCCGCTGCCGCGCGCTTACCAGTGGGCCGACGGCTCCGCCTATATGAATCACGTCGAACTGCTGCGCAAGTCGCGCGGCGCCGAAATGCCGAAGTCGTCCCGCAGCGATCCGCTGATGTATCAGGGCGGGTCCGACAGCTTCCTCGGTCCCTGCGACGACATCGCGATCGAGTCCGAGGAATGGGGCATAGACCTCGAAGCCGAGGTGGCCGTGGTGACCGGCGACGTGCCGATGGGCGTAACGACGAAGAAGGCCGGGGATTGCATCCGGCTGCTGATGCTCGTCAACGATGTGTCGCTGCGCGAACTGGTGGCGGCGGAATTTGCCAAGGGCTTTGGATTCTTCCACAGCAAGCCGTCCTCCGCCTTTTCGCCGGTGGCAGTGACCACCGACGAGCTCGGTTCGGCCTGGGACGGCGGCAAGGTGAAGCTGCCGCTGGTGGTGCAGGTGAATGGAGAAATCATCGGCCAGCCCAATGCCGGAGTCGACATGAGCTTCGAGTTTCCGAAGCTGATCGCGCACGCGGCCAAGACGCGGGCACTGGCCGCCGGCGCCATCGTCGGTTCGGGCACGGTGTCCAATGCCGAGCGCAGCGCCGGATCCGCCTGCATCGCCGAGAAACGCGCGATCGAAATGATCGCCGAGGGCAAGCCGGCGACGCCCTTCCTCAAATTCGGCGATCGCGTGCATATCGAGATGTTCGATGCCGCGGGCCACAGCCTGTTTGGCGCCATCGACCAGCAGGTCGCCAAGTACACGCCGCCCAGATAGGAGTCGGATCAGGCTGAGGTGATCAGGCTGGCGCGGACGGCGGCCCGTCCGCGCGGATCCCTGATTGCATGCGGGCGAAAAGCCGCCCGCATGCAATCAGGGATCTTGGATAAACCCCCCACGGCGTTTTTGCTTTTGTTCATAACCGCATTTTTCGAACGGATACGCTTTTCATCCGATCGAAAAACGCGGTTGGCACGCGAAGCGCGCAATGGCTGCTCTTGGCAGTGAGCGTTAGTTGGGACGCAAGCAGGTGAACCGCGTGCGGACTAAGACAGAGCCCCCCTAGGGGTGGCGACGGATGAAATCCCGGATGCGCGGATAGAGCATCTCGCGGTAGCGCCGCCCGCTGAAGATGCCGTAGTGTCCGACTCCGGGCGCGAGGTAGTGCTCGCGCTTCTTCGCCGGGATGCCGGTGCAAAGCGCGTGCGCAGCCTCGGTCTGACCGTTGCCTGAAATGTCGTCCAGTTCACCTTCGATCGTCAGCAGCGCCGTCTTGGTGATGGCCTGCGGCCGTACCAGCTGCCCGCGCACCTGCATGCGCCCGTTGGGCAGCGCGAAGTCCTGGAACACGGTCTTGATGGTGTCGAGGTAGTACTCGGCCGGCATGTCGAGCACCGCGTTGTATTCGTCATAGAAGCGCCGGTGCGCCTCGGCCGACGAACCGTCTCCTTCGATCAGATGATTGTAGAAATCGCGGTGCGCGTCGGCATGGCGCGACGGGTTCATGGCGACGAAGCCCAGGTGCTGCAGGAAACCCGGATAGACCTGGCGCATGAAACCGGGATATTTCGCCGGCACGCGCTGGATGACGTTGCTCTTGAACCAGGAATGGGGCTTGCGGGTGGCGAGGTTGTTGACCGCGGTGGGACTGCGCCGGGCGTCGATCGGCCCCCCCATCATGGTCATGGTGCGCGGCTTGACCCGTTCGTCAGTATCGGCCATCAGCGCGATTGCGGCCAGCACCGGCACCGTCGGCTGGCACACGGAAATCACGTGCACGTCGGGCCCGAGGTAGGTGATGAAATCGCGCACGTAGTCCACATAATCGTCGAGATGGAACGCACCGTGGAACAGCGACACCATGCGCGCGTCCACCCAGTCGGTGATGTAGACATCATGATCGAGCAACAGGGTGCGTACCGTATCGCGCAGCAGCGTGGCGTGGTGGCCGGACAACGGTGCAACCAGCAATACTTTGGGATCGGCGCGCCCCTTTTGCACACCCCGGCGCGCACCGAAATCGCGCTCGAAATGCAGCAGCTTGCAGAAAGGTTTGTCGATAACGGTGGTCTCGCTCACCGCGACGGCCTTGCCGTCGATGAGGATTTCGGCAATGCCGAATTCGGGCTTATGGTAACGCTGGGTGACACGGACGAAGAGTTCGCTGCCGGCGGCAATCTTGCGGCTGAGAGGAGAGTAGGAGAGCGGGCTGAAAGGGTGGCTGAACATGCTGGCGTTCATGCTGGCCAACATCTGCCAGGGCGTCAGGGCCGCGTGGCTCATTTCATGCAAGGTATAGAGCAAATTAACCACTCCGTTAATAGTCGAGTTATAGCTTTATACCAAATTCCTCAGCGCGATGCAGCAGGAATGTTCGATCCGTTTTTTCTCAGGTATAGATTGTTGGCGATCAGCGCCGCCACCACCAGTGCTGCGCCCGCAAGTTCGATCGCTTCGAAGCGGTGTCCCTGCAGGATGCGGATGGCGAAGGTCACGATCGGCACCAGATTGCCGAGCAGCATGGCGTTGAGCGCGCCGAGGTAACCGATAGCCATGTTCCAGAGCAGCACCGCCAGCACCACCGTGAACAGCGCCAGGTAGGCGAGTTCCCAGCCGACCGACAACACCGTTGACGCCTCGGGAATGCCGACGTAACCGGTCATGGTCGCGATCCCGGTGACCAAGAATATTCCCGCGGTGCCGGGCAGGGCGGTGAGCGTCGTAAAGCGCAGCGCCGACCAGCCGGGGAAACTGACCGCGCCTATGGTGTAGACGATCCAGCTCATGGCGCCGAGAAGAATCAGCAGATCGCCCGCGAGGGTGGCGCCGGCGAAAGCCGGCTGAAGCTCACACTTGGTAATGACCATGACCACGCCGGCGATTGCAGCCGCGATGCAGCCCAGAGTGAACCCCGCCGGCCGCGTGCCTTTCAACACCCAGTGCGCGAATGCGGCGATCGGAGTTTGCAGCGCCATGATGATGGCGGCGTGCTCCGGGCGCGACCAGCCGAGGCCGACGAACACTAGCATGGCGAAGCCGGTGAAGCCCATGACGCCGAAAAAAGAGGCGCGCAGGAACTTTCCCCGATAGCCGAATGCAGCGGCACCCTCGCGCCAGTAAAGTATGGCGGCCAGCAATGGCGCCGCTGCGCCATAGCGCAGGCTCGACATCCAGAACGCGTCCAGGGACTGCAACGCATCTTTGGCTACCGGAAACGTCGCTCCCCAGATGAGCACTGTCATGAGCATGATCAGTACACCCTTGAGCTGATTTGTCTGCACGTGGCATCCACAACAAGCGAAAGCAAGAAGCCAGGCTCTGATTGAGTCTGCGCGGAACTCAGCGCTTCCGCGTTCGATTGTATTTCAACCTTGCGATGAATCCGAGCCAAAATAGACGGCGACCGGTGCGGCGATTTCCAGTAGAATAATTCCCCCGCATTCATCTATTGGAATGCGCAGGCATCTGCAGCGACCTATGCAAAACGACAGGAAGTCCCGCATTCTCATCATCGACGACGACGTCGGCTTTCGCGACCTGTTGCGCATCCACTTGTCGGCACGGGGTTACCTGGTGACGGTCGCGGAGGACGGCGTCACCGGCGGCCGGGCGCTGCTCGCGGAAACCCCGGATCTGATCATCTCCGATGTGAATATGCCGTTTCTGGACGGATTCGAACTATTGTCCCTGATGCGCGCGGACGAAAGCACCGCGTCGATCCCGGTGATATTGCTGTCAGGCCGCAGCGACGGCGACACCATGGCCAAAGCGGTCGAACTGGGTGCTGCGGATTTCCTTACCAAACCGGTGACTCGAGACCAATTGCTCGAATCGGTTGAAGCCTGCCTGACGCGGGCCAGAGGCCGTGGCGTTCCCCCGGATTACGGCTCGACGCCGCCGGTATAAGAACCACTACCAATAGTCATTCTGCTACGTACCGATATAGGGAAGACGAGGGGAAACATTCCCTCGTGCTCCCCTAAGGCGGGGTCGTTTCGGAAATTCCGAAACGGCCAGTTACTTTCTCCACCTCGACCAGACAATCATAGTAGGTCGCAGCCCCGCCCATGTCGGCGAGCGCCTGCGAGGTGACGTCGTTGGCATTGCGGCCGTCGGACGAGAGTTTCCGCCACCATACGGACAGCGCCGCCACCACGCCCGGGCGCGCCCGGTCCGATACGCGCGCCTTGGTCACGAACGAACCGCGCCCATTGTAGATGCGCACCCTGTCGCCGTCGGCGATGGCGCGCGCTGCGGCGTCAGCCGGATGAATGTCGAGTGTGGGCTCGCCCGCCTCCTGCAACGCGAACGCGAGATTGGCGAAAGAGGAATTGAGGAAATTGCGTGCCGGGGGCGAGATGAAGGCGAGTGGATACTTCTTTGCCAGCGGCGGTGCGCTTTGCGCCGATTCGCGTGGCGGCACGTAGGCGGGCAGCGGATCCAGGCCCATGTCCAGCGCGGTCTGGCTCCAGAACTCGCATTTGCCAGAGGGCGTCGGAAAATTGCCCTCGGCAAACGGCGCGAAGCGCGCCGGCAGGTTGAGCCGCTGCCAGCCTTTCTCCTTCAGCGCATCCCACTCGATGCCGGCCATGCGCGGATGCGACGACGCCAGCGCTTGGCGGCAGATGTCCTCGTCCGAATCCCGGAAGCAGGCTTCGCCGAAACCCATGCGCGCGGCGAGCAGCCTGAACACTTCGCTGTTGGGTTTCGCCTCGCCCAGCGGCGCGATCGCCGGGCTGTTGGCGAGCACGTAGAGGTGGCCGTAGGACTTGTGTACGTCGTAGTGTTCGAGTTGGGTGGTGGCCGGCAGCACGATGTCGGCGTAGTCGGTGGTGTCGGTAAGAAAAATTTCGTGCACCACCGTGAACAGATCCTCGCGGGCGAATCCGGCGATCACCTTCTGCGAGTCCGGGCATACCGCCACCGGGTTGTTGTTGTAGACGTAGATCGCCCGCACCGGCGGGTCGGCCGCGGTGAGCGCGTCCCCGAGTGCCGACTGGTTGATGCTGCGCGGCCGATTCGGAATCAGGTCCGCTCGCTCCAGCGCGGCGTGGTTGAAGCCGTAGTAGTCGCCGGTGGAGAGCGACACGCCGCCCGCGGCATCGCGCCAGTGTCCGCTGAGCGCGGGCAGGCAGGTGATGGTGCGCACCGCCATGCCGCCGCCCGAGTGCCGCTGCATGCCGTAATTGAGCCGGATCGCTGCCGGGCGCGCGAGCGCGTACTCGCGCGCCAGCGCAACGATCTCGTCGCGCCCGAGACCGCAGACCGCCGCTGCCGCCTCAGGCGGATAGTCTTTCACCCGCTCCTTCAGTTGTGCGAAACCGAGCGTGTATTTCTCGACATAATCGGCATCGTATAGCCCTTCGCCGATGATCACGTGCATCAGCCCCAAGGCCAGCGCCGCGTCGGTTCCGGGAAGGGGCGCGACGTGCTGGTCGCATTTCGCCGCGGTCAGACTGCGGTAAGGGTCGATCGCGATCAGCTTGGCGCCGCGGCGCTTCGCCTCCTGCACGCGCGACCACAGGTGCAGGTTGGAGACGATGGAGTTGGAGCCCCAGATGAGGATCAGCTTCGCTTCCTCGAAGCGCTCCGGGTCCATGCCGACGCCGGCGCCCAGCGTGATCTTCATGCCCACCTTGCCTGCCGAGGAACACAGCGTGCGCTCGAGCAGCGACGCGCCGAGCTTGTGAAAGAAGCGCCGGTCCATCGATGCGTACTGCACCATGCCCATGGTGCCGGCGTAGCTGCAGGGCAGGATGCCCTGGGGATCGACGGCTGCGATCTGCTTGAACTTTGCCGCGATGGTATCCAGCGCCTCGTCCCAGCTGATGCGCTCGAACCGGCCTTCGCCTTTCCTGCCGACGCGCTTCAGCGGGTAAAAAAGTCGGTCCTTGGAGTAGGTGCGATCGAGATAACGAGCGACCTTGGTGCACAGCGTACCCTGAGTAAAGGGCATGTCCTTCGCCCCCTCGACTTTGACCGCAACGCCGTTCTCCACGCTGATGTGCATGCCGCAGGTGTCTGGGCAGTCGTGGGGGCAGGCGGCCTTGACGATCCTGCGCTCTATGCCCGAATCTGGAAGTTTGGCGCCCATGGAGACCTCGGTGACGGGGGAACGTGGATTGTAGCGCGAACTTTCCTGCCTAAAACCACTGCGCCGTGCCGGTCTTTGACCAGTCGCCGGGCGTATTGTCTTTATTCGTAACCGTGTTTTTCGTACGGATGCGCTTCTTATCCGTACGGAAAACACGGTTGGCGCGCAGAGTGCGCAATGTTTGCCTGTCGAGATTGCTCGATCAGCAAGCGCATCTCGAACTGCATCTTTTGAGCCTGCGCGGCCGGCGGCCCGTCCGCGCGGATCCCCGATTGCATGCGGACCCAAAGGCGGTCCGCATGCAATCGGGGATCGCGGATAAAGCCCAACCCCAGCCGTTCTGGTTCTTAGCTATTCCCCGCCAGCAAGCGCCGATACACCGGCCCCAGCAGCGCCGGCAGCATGTACATCGGAATCTGCGCCAGCGCGAAGAACACGATGACGTCGAAGTCGGCCTTGTCGGCAAGCGCCACCATGACCAGGCCCATATTGCAATTGCCGGTCATGAGTCCGACGGTCAATGCCGTACGCATGCCGAGCTTGAGCGTGATCAGCGTACCCAGGGCCTGCAACACGATATTGGCGCAAAAAGCCGCGATGACCACCAGCACCACGTAGCCGGGCCGAATGAGCGCCACCGCGGTGACGCCGTCCATGATGGCGAGGGCGAACATCACCAGCGTCGCCACCGAGACGCCGTCGAGCATGCGCGCATTTTCGTCCAGCTTTGGTCGCGGCACCATGCGCCGCACCGCCAGCGCCGCGGCGAAAGCCCCGCCCACCATCAGGACGAGGCGCAGCATGAACGTGGCAAGGTCGATATCGATCTCAAGATCGAGCAGCCACAGCGCCACCGTCGGCAGAGTAAACGGAATCAGAGCGGTGGTGACGACAATCACGACCACGGCGAGCGCCGCGTTCAGCCCGAGGATCAGGCTGATCGCCGCGCAGGAGACGATGGGCGAGGCTGCGGCCATCAGCGTCAAGCCCTGCGCGAGGGCCGGCGGCAGGCTGAACGCCTTCAGCGCGAACCACATCAACACCGGCGAAGCGAGCAGCAGCCCGGCAGTGAGCAGCGCCACCAGAACCGGGCGCCGCGCGTAGGCCGCAAGCGCGTCCCAGTCGAGGCGCACCAGCGCGATGACGAGCGGAATCAGCAATCCGGGAATCAGCATCGGACGGGCGAACGAGGCGAGCGGCGGTACGGCGAGGCCGAGCAGTACGCCGCCGGCCAGGAACAGCGTGGCGTGCTGTCCGAGAAAATCGAAAGCGCGATGCAGCGTACGCATCGGCTCAATGCGCCCGGCGCGGCGAAAGCAAACAGCCCTTAGGCACGCTCTTGCTTGAACGCCTGCGACAGGCTCTGCGCCAGGCGATACAAAGCGTGGTTGGCGGCAGCCACCACGCCTCCCATGGTGAGAAAGCCGTGCGCCATGCCTTCGAAACATTCATACAGCACCGGCACCCCAGCCGCAACCAGACGATCGGAGTAGGCGCGACCTTCGTCGAGCAGCGGGTCATAGCCGGCGGTGATGATATGCGCCGGCGGCAGGCGCGCAACATCGCCGGCGCGGATCGGCGACGCGCGCCAGTCGTCGTAGTCCTCGGGATCGAGGTAATTGTCGCGAAACCAAAGCATGTTATCGCGAGTGAGCAGAAAGCCGTCGGCAAAGCGGGTGTGCGAAGCGCTATCCATGCGCTGGTCGGTCGCGGGGTAGACCAAGGCCTGAAACACCAGCGGCGGCGCCAGCGCATCGCGCAGGATGATCGCCACCACCGCCGCCAGATTGCCGCCGGCACTGTCACCGCCGACGGCAATGCGCGCAGGGTCGATGCCGAGCAAGCCTGCGCGCTCCGCGACCCAGCGCGTCGCGGCGACGCAGTCTTCCACAGCGGCCGGGAACTTGTGCTCCGGACCCATGCGGTAATCGACCGCGATGACGGCGCAGCGCGCCTTGTTCGCGAGCGTGCGGCAAATGATGTCGTGGGTATCCAGATCGCCTATGGTCCAGCCGCCACCATGAAAGAAAACCAGCACCGGCAGCGCCACCCCGGTCTCGGTGCCCGAACCGCGATAGAGCCGGACCGGAATCGGCCCGGCCGGACCGCTTGCGGCGAGTTCGCGCACCTCTCCCACCTCCGGGACCGGCGGGCTCAGTACCGAGCGCGTCTCCTTGTACAGTCGGCGTGCTTCGTCCGCGCTCACCGTGTAGAACGGCGGCAACGTGGACTGGGCGATGCGCTCGAGCACCCCTTGCATCTGCGGATCGACTGCCATGGCTACCCTTTCACGAATATCAGGCCGCGAGCGCATGCCGCTGGCGCAGCGCGAGCCAGATGATCGCCGCGCCGATCAAGACGAGGAACGGCAGAGCGGCGTAGTTGAGCATTTCCCAGCCGCTGCGATTGATCAGCAGGCCCGAGGAAAACGAGGAGGTCGCGGTGGTGACGAATACCAGGAAGTCGTGCATGCCCTGCGCCTTGGCCTTTTCCGACAGGCGGTAACATTCCGTGAGCAGCGTGGTACCGCCGATGTAGAGGAAATTCCAGCCGATCCCGAGCAGGGTGAGCGCCCACCAGAAATGCGCGACTTCGAGTCCGGTGAGCGCCACGGCCACGCTCGCCGCTTCCAGCAGCATGCCGCAGAACATGATGTTCAACGCGCCGAAGCGCTTGATCAGCGATCCGGTGAAAAACGAAGGGGCAAACATGCCGATCACGTGCCACTGAATGATGAAGGCGGCCGAATTATAGGGATGGCCGCAAAAACTCATCGCCAGCGGCGTCGCCGTCATCAACAGGCTCATCACGCCGTAGCCGATCGCCGAACCCATCACGGCGACGATGAACGCAGGCTGGGCCATGACGGCCGCGAGCGGGCGCGCCGGCTCCCTGCGCTCCGCCTCGCTCGGCGGCGGAATGCGGATGAAAGCGAGCAGCACCAGGGTGACCAGGCAGAACAGGATCAGCGACGCGTAGGCGCCGAGGAAGGGAACCGGAAACAGGTCCTTGGAGTACTTGGTCAGTTCCGGCCCGACGATGCCGCCGACGATGCTGCTCGCCATGACCAGCGAAATCGCCGTTGCCTTGAACTCATGGCTCGCCGTATCGGCGGCGGCGAAGCGGTAATACTGGCCGAAGGCGTTGTAGGCGCCCAGCACCAGAATGGCGAAACACAGCAGCCAGAAACTGTGCAGCCACATGGCGACGGAGGCGAGCGCCGCGCCGACGATGCCCATGGCGGTCCCGAACTGAAAGCCGGCCTGGCGGCCGAAGCGCTTCATGAACAACGAAGCCGGCAGCATGTTCAGCGCCGCGCCGACGACGTATGCGGTCGAAGGCAGCGTGGCGAGCGCCTTGTTATCCGCAAGGTAGTGTCCCGCCAATGCCGCGAGGGAGAACAGGGTGACGTTGTTGACGAACAGCATCGCCTGGCAGCCGGCGAGCAGAGCGACGTTCTTCTTCGCGTTTTCCATCGAGGACAGGCGCATTGCGTCCCGGCCGAAACCGGGTGCAGCGCGATAGGAAAGGTCGGATTATAGAAGACGGGGAGAGAATGCACCACGGTAGGCAAGCATTGAATTGCGAAATTTCTCGACGATACCGATTGACAAATTCCACACTCTGATTCATTCTCGCGCTGCGTATCCCGCACGATACCGAACGCAGTCGCCGTCAATCACTTTAGGAGAGGAAATTCATGGCCACAAAGAAAAAGGCAGCAACAAAGAAGACCGCTAGCAAAAAGACCGCTAGCAAGAAACCCGTCAAGGCTAAAGTCAAGCGCAAGCCAAACGCGGCGTTCATGAAACCGATGACCCCGAGTGCTTCGCTCGGAGCGGTAATCGGCGCGAGTGCGCAACCCCGCACGGAAGTGACCAAGAAGATCTGGGCCTACATCAAGAAGAACAAGCTGCAAGACGCCAAGAACCGGCGCATGATCAATGCCGACGACAAGCTTAAGGAAGTGTTCGGCGGCAAGAAACAGGTGTCGATGTTCGAGATGACCAAGCTGGTCAGCAAGCATCTGAAGTAAGAACACCTCTGCTTGAAACGACAAGGGCGGCCTAGAGCCGCCCTTGTCGTTTCCGGGCGATGGCAACGGCGGCGGGCGCGTGGCGGCGTCCTCGCGCGAACAGCGCGTAGCCCGGCGCTGACAGCGCTTGCGCCGCTCGGCGATCAAGCGCTAAAGCGTGCGAGCGGTGAGCGCCTGGCGCTTACTTGTTCGCGGTCTTTTCCCTGAATTCCGCCACCGCTTTTTTCAGTTCGCGGTATTCCTCGCAGCTGAAGAAACAGATGCGGTCCAGCGCCTTGAGGTGTTCTTCGGCTTTGGCCAGGTTGTCTGTCATCAGGTAGGCCTCGCCGACGTATTCGTGTGCACCACGGTGCCGGGGATCGAGCCGCAAGGCCTCTTCGTAGTGTTTGAAAGCCAGGTCGAGCTTGCCCGACTTGCGGTAGGTATAGCCGAGGTAATTGTGGGCATCGGCATTGCCCGGGTTCCTGGCCACGACCTTGCTAAATGCGTCCAGGGCGGCTTGCCAGTTCATGGCCTCGACCGCCTTCTTGCCGGCAACATAGTCGGGATCCTCGGGTACGGCTGAAAACACGGGTTCGCTGCCCCCGCCCCCGGCCGCCATCGCTGCCGGTCCCGAAAGCGTCATCGCGCTCAGCACTACGACTAAGGGCAATAACCTACGATTTTGCATGATTTTGCTCCTTGATTTCGGTGTGGGTTTGCGCTCATCATGGTCCCGAGCGCCGCCACTCGCGCGGCGAGTCAGGAAATGGAGGTAGCCATGGCGCGTGTTTGGCTAACAGTACTGCCGACGCTTTTATTCCTCGCCGGCGCGGCGGATTCGGCACCGGATCTGCGCCGCGATCAGGCCTTGCGCTCGCTCACCGACACCGACGTCCAGGTGCGCCGCCAGGCCGCCCTACGACTGGGCGAAATCGGCGTGATGGCGGACGGGTCGGCGCTGCGGCGCGCACTGCGCGACAGCGACGCGAGTACGCGCGAAAACGCCGAGCAGGCGATGTGGCGGATCTGGGAGCGTTCGGGCGATCGGAAGGTTGACCAACTGTATCAGGCTGGGGTCGCCCAGATGAACAGCGGCGACGTTGACGGCGCCTTGAGCACGTTCACCCGCATAATCGAACTCAAACCCGGTTTTGCCGAAGGCTGGAACAAGCGTGCCACGCTGTATTTCGTGGCTGGCGATTACCGCAAATCGCTCGCCGACTGCGCCCAGGTCATCAAACGCAACCCATACCATTTCGGCGCACTGGCCGGCTACGGGCAGATCTACCTCAGACTCGAAGATTATGAGCGCTCCCTGGAGTATTTCCGCCGCGCGCTGCAGGTCAATCCGAACATGGACTCCGTCAGGCTCAACATCCAACTTCTCGAGGAGCTGATCGCACAGCGACTCAGGAACATGATCTGAGAATCCGGTTCCGCCTGAATCACTGCCCCCTCCTGCCGGCCGGATCGGAGGTCGATTCGGATCGGCTGAGGCGATCTCCAAAGCGCTTCAGGCGGAAAGCAACTCGGCCGCGAGTTGGCGCACGGCTTCGGCCGCAGCCTGCGGGCGCTCGAACGGAAACAGATGCCCGCCCTCGATACGCTTGACGTGAAAGCTCCGGCGCGTGTGCGCGAGCCCGACCTGACGCAATACGTCCGAGTGCCGCCCGCCGATGAAACCCGCCGGCAGCCTGAGGCGATTGCAATAGTAGACCAGGTCGTGCGGGACACAGCGGTAAATCTGGTATTCGATTTCCGGGTCGAACAGCAGCCGCACGCGGCTACCTTCGTGCACGGTGCCCAGCGCGGCGTAATCGCGCAGGCAGTCGGGATCGAAATGGCGGAAGATCTTCCGCCGCCGGAAATGGGCGACCATATCCTCCTCCGAAGGCCAATCACGCCGCCGCTCGCGCGTGCCTTGGGCGGGGGTGATGCGATCCACCAGGCCGAGGCGCTTGAGCATGCCGAACGCCCTGCCCTTGAAATAGCCGATGATGGGCGCATCGAGCAGGATGATGCACTTGAACAACTCCGGGCGTTGCACCGCCGCCATGAAAGTCAGGTAGCCGCCGAGGGAATGCCCGACGCCTACCACCGGCGCGCGGCAATGGCTACTCAGGTGGTCGATCAGCTGCGCTACCAGATGCGGCCAGCCGTCGGTGACCGGATAGGCCGGGTCGTGGCCGATGCAATTGATGCTGCCGATGCGAAAATCGGACTCGAGCGAGCCGAAGAATTTGTGGTAACACGCAGCGGGAAAGCCGTTGGCATGCGAAAAATGCAGGATGTCGCGGCTCATCGCCCGTCCGCGCTTCAGGACCCCGGCCGCGGCGGTTTGCCCGGCGCGGCGAGCGCGGTGAAAATTTCAGCGAATTTGTTCAGGCGCGTCACCGCGTGCGTTCGCTGCACCGGCGTCAGGCCGCGATCCAGTTCCAGCAGCATTTGCATGTACTGTTCCCGATGCAGGTCCGACAGGCGCCGATATTCAGGCGCCGCGCCCTCCTCCCAGTCGGTCAGCCATTGCCGCAGCTTCGGTTCGAGCTCGGCCGGGCTGCGGTATTCCTTGAGCAGCGCGAGGAATTCGCCTTGCCGCCGCTGCCGATTCTGCAGGCGCAGCGCGTACAGTAACGGCAGCCTGGCGCTGGCGCCCTTGATTTGCGCTTCCTGCTCGTCGGAGAGATCACCGAACCATTCGCGCATCAGTTCGAGCGTGCGCTTGTCGCGCCGCTCGCGCTGGTCCGCCTCGCTGCCCTTGAGATACTTCTTGGTGAATTCGACGCCGGATTTGGCGAACCGCTTCTCCAGGTGGACGAACTGTGCGGGGGTGAGCGTCGGCAGCAGCAGCGCCAGTTCCGGCGCCGCACGCTCCGCCATGTTGCGATAGCGCACCCAGACGTTGTCCCAGGCCCAAGCGAGCTCTTGCGCGGTAAGCCCATCGGCGAGCTTTTCGCAGGCACTCGTCAACAACGCGCTGTAGCGCGGCAACTCCTCGCTGCGGTGCCAGGCATGGAAACCCGCCAGGCGCGCCTTGAAATCTTCCTCCTGCGCACCCTCCACCGCAAAATAGTCGTCTGCCATCCAGCGCACGACGGTATCGGCATTGTTGTAGGCGAGCCGCACCCCGCTGCAGCCGGCGAGCCCGATCAGGGCAAGCAACAGTAACGAATATTGCAACAGGCGTCGCATCGGTGGATGTTTACCAGTAATTTTCGACACTGATCTGCCCGGGATCGCGCCGACGGTGTTTCTTCAGGCCGCGCTGCTGTAATGCGTGCACCGTATCGGCAACCATTTCCGGATTGCCGCAAACCATCACGCGCGACGACTGCGCCGTCAGTCCGAGCCCCGCGCGCGCTTCCAGCCGTCCGTCTTCGATCGCCTTGGGGATGCGGCCGTCGAGTGCAAAATCGGTCTTTTCGCGGCTGACGACGGGCACGAATGTGAATCTCCCTGCGTGCTGCGCCAGCAGCGATCCGATCTGGTCCTGGTAGCTCAGGTCTTCGGCGTTGCGTACCGCGTGCACCAGAACCACCCGCTCGAAACGCTGCCAGGGTGCATCGGTCTTAAGGATGGAAAGAAAGGGGCCGAGCGCGGTGCCGGTCGCGAGCAGCCACAAGTGCTCGCCCGCCGCCACTTCGCTGAGGACAAGAAAACCCGAGGCATGGGGCGTAAGGTAGATGGAATCGCCGGCTTTGAGCTTGCACAAGCGCGGCGTAAGCGGGTTTCCGGGGAGAACGACGTAATAGAAGTCGTGCGGCCGCTCCAGCGGTGCGCTGACGAAGGAATAGGGGCGTCCCACCATCTCGCCGTCCACGGCCAGCGCCAGCTTGGCGAACTGGCCGGCCTCGAACGGCGCAATGTCCGCCTCGACCTGCAGCGAATACAGCTGCCCGGCCCAGTGTTTCTGCGAAACAACGGTTCCTTGCACCCACTTGCTCATTGGATCAGGTAGGGCTCGGTATAGAGCGATTCGACCTCGCCGCCGAGCATCACCACGCTGCCGCTGCGACGGTTGTTTCCGGTGTCGCTGAATTCGAAACTGTAGGTGCGCCGCAGCGCCATGCGGCCTTCGGCGTCGCGCGCAAGGCGAAGCGACACGCACTCCACCGTCTCGTCCAGAAACAACAGGCCGTCGCGCTCGCAGCTGCGCTTGCCCAGCACCAGCGCGCGCTCGCGCGCGCGCATGCTGTCGAACCACAGCCAGACCAGCGCCGCCAACAGGAACAAGCTTATCGATTCCGCCATAGCGCTATTTTACATGGATGCGACAGCGGCAAACTTCAAGCCAGGATTTCCGGGCTAGCCAAAATTGTCCGGGCCGGCCGCGGGCGCCAAAGCGCGGCTCAATCCACCTTCGCTCCTGATGCGCGCACCGCCGCGCCCCACCGCGCATGCTCGATACGCAGAAAATCCGAAAACTGCTGCGGCGAGCCGCCCAGCGGCTGGCTGCCGTCGGCCGCGAGCTTATCCAGAAAATCGACTCGGGCCATGGCCGTTGCCACCTCGGCGTTGAGTTTGGCGATGATATCGGCGGGGGTACCTGCCGGCGCAAGCAACCCGCTCCATGTGCCTGCCTCGAAACCGGGGTAGCCCGATTCTGAAATAGTGGGCACCGCGGGAAGCGGTTTGATGCGCACAGCCGAAGAAACGACCAGAGCACGCAGTTTGCCCGCCGTAACCAGCGCCATCACCGACTGCGTGTTGGCGAACATGATGTCCACCTGCCTGCCCATGAGATCGGTGACGGCCGGCGAGGCGCCCTTGTAGGGTATGTGGAGGAATTTCACTCCGACCTTGCGCGCAAACAACTCGCCTGCGAGATGACCGACGGTGCCGCTGCCGGCGGAGGCCATGGTCAGGCCGTCGGACTTGGACTTGGCGCCTGCGACCACGTCGGCGAGGCTGCGATAGGGTGAGTCGGCGGAGACCACCAGCACCAGCGGCTGCGCCGACACCAGCGCTATCGGCGCAAAGTCCCTGAGCGCATCGAACGGCATTTTCGAATACAGCGCCGGGTTGATGGCGAGATTCGCGGTCTGGCCCATGGCGATCGTATAGCCATCGGCCGCGGACTTCGCGAGCGCGTCCAGGCCGATATTGCCGCCCGCTCCCGGTTTGTTGTCGATCACCAGGGTCCACTTCGTCGCCGCCGAAATCTTTTCCGCGAGCTGGCGCGTCAATACGTCAGTCCCCCCGGCTGGCGGGAAGGGCACGATCACCCGGATCGGCTTCGCCGGCCAGGACTGGGCTCCTGCGGCCAGCGGCAGACACAGGACAAGGCCCAGGAACACAGCGGTCGAAAACCGGCTGCGCAGTATAGACATCGTCTTCATTCCTGTTTCCTCGCTGCGCCGGCGCCGATCGCACCGTCGCGTTGCAGTTGCTCGACCGCCGCCGCGCTGTAGCCCAGTTCGGCCAGCAAATCGCGCGTATGGCTCCCCAGCGCGGGGACGTCGAGCGCCGCGCCGAAACGGCGGCCGCCCATCTCGAACGGCAGCTTGGGTGTGTTCACGATGCGGCCGTCGGCGAGCGTGACCTCGGTAAAACCGCCGGAGGCGTTCAGGTGCGGGTCGTCGAACAGCTCCTCCGGTTTGACGATAGGCGCGTAGGGCAGCCCGGCGCGCTCGCAGGCGTGCGTCAGATCCGCCTTGCTCATGCGTGCGAAGCGCGCGCGCACCAGCGGCAGCAAGCGCTCCCGCGCGTGCACGCGCAAATTATTGGTGGCAAGCGAGGCATCGGCGGCAAGCTCGGTCATGCCGAAGTGTTCGCAAAACACCTGCCATTGCGTGTCGCTGACCACGCCGACGAACAGTTGCCCGCCGTCGGCCGTGTCGAATATGTCGTAAATCGCCCACGCCGACAGACGGCTGGGCATGGGCGCGGCCGGTTTGCCGGTGACGGCAAATTGCATCATATGCTGTGCCACCAGGAACACGTTGTTCTCGAACAATGCGCTTTGCACGAACTGCCCGCGGCCGGTGGTTTTTCTTTCGTGCAAGGCGGCGAGTATGGCGATGGCGCCGAACATGCCGCCCATGATGTCGTTCACGGAAGCGCCGGCACGCAACGGCCGGCCCTCGGGGCCGGTCATATAGGCGAGGCCGCCCATCATCTGCACCACTTCGTCCAGCGCCGTGCGCTGCTCGTACGGGCCGGGGAGGAAGCCCTTGAGCGAACAGTAGACGATCTCGGGCCGCAGCTGTTTCACGTCCTCGTACCCCAGCCCGAGCTTGTCCATGGTCCCGGGGCGGAAGTTTTCCGTCACCGCATCCGCGGTCGCGAGGAGTTTTCTCGCGACCTCTAGCCCAGCAGGCGACTTGAGATCCACGGTCAGACTTTTCTTGTTGCGGTTGAACGCAGCCCAGAAGCCGGCGCCGGCGCCGGTCAAGTGGCGCGTGTTGTCGCCCGCCAGCGGCTCTACCTTGATCACCTCGGCGCCAAGATCCGCGAGCACCAGGCCGCAGGTCGGGCCCATGACCATGTGCACGAACTCGACCACGCGCACGCCGGCAAGCGGAAGCCTATCGTTCATACGCTTGCCTCGCGCCGGATGCAGGCCTGAATCCCTTGGTCAAGCCGGCGTCGGGCACATGGCCGTAAAGCGGCTCGCCGGGAAGCGCTTCGACGATGATTTGGCGGGCGTCGATCAGGCGCTGGATGTCGATGCCGGTGCGCAGGCCCATCGCCTCCAGCATGAACACCAGGTCTTCGGTGACGATATTGCCGGTGGCACCCGGCGCATACGGGCAGCCGCCGATGCCGCCCTGGGAAGAATCCAGAGTGGTGACACCGGCTTCGAGCGCTGCAAGCGCGTTGGCGAGGCCCAGCCCGCGCGTATTGTGCAGGTGCGCCCCGCCCACCTGATCCCCGAGCTCGCGCCGCAGACGAAGGAACAGCCGCTTCACCTGCGCCGGGTTGGCGTAGCCGGTGGTGTCGGAAAGGCCTACCGCGTCCGCCCCCATTTGCGCCAACTGCACCGCCATACTGACCACCCAGTCTTCGGATATCGGGCCCTCCAGGGTGCAGCCGAAGGCCGTGGCCACGTTCGCCTCCACTGCGAATCGCCGGCCGGCGGGAAGGCTTGCGCGCCAGGCGCAGATGCGGCCGACTTCCTGCATCGCCTCCTCCGGCGTTTTGCGAATATTGGCCTGGCTGTGCGCGCGCGAGGCGGAAATGGGCAGCGTCACCGCATGCGCGCCTGCGGCTGCCGCCGCCTCGACCCCCTTGAGGTTTGGCGCCAGCGCGAGCACGTTCAGACCGGCAATTGCGGCACTGTCTCGAACTACCTCTGCCGCGTCCGCCATCTGCGGAAGCAGGCGTGCGGGCACGAAGGAGCCGACTTCGATCTCGCGCACGCCGGCGCGCGCGAGCGCGGCGATCCAGCGCACCTTATAGTCGGTGGGCATGGTGCGCTTGATGCTTTGCAGGCCGTCGCGCGGGCCGACTTCGCTCACCAGAACATCGATCTCCTGCATGAAACTCATGGCTTCATTCCGTTAGTTGTTACGTCATTTCATCAATGGACATAGCACAATCGGCGAACGCCACCCCTCGCGGAGGTTCGAACGCTCATGGCCGCGTCATCTCACATGAAGTTGGCGTGGCACTGACAAAAGCTTCGATCTTGCTGTTGGTCTGGAACCCGACGGTGCCAGTGCTTTCGGCGTCGTATTTAACGTCGGCCGGGCCGCCTTTGGCCGCGATGCGCTGCATGGTTGAGATGAACTGCGGCATGAGGATCTGGTGATCCTGCTTGCGCATCTCTACCTCTCCGGTATCGGCGTTGAATTTCATGCCCTCCAGCGCAAAGGCGATCTTCTTCGGGTCGTTCGACTTCGTCTGTTTGGCCGCAGCTTCGAACATCTGCATCATGGTCCGGATCGGATGGAAATACATATCAATGCCGTACTTCTTCTTGAAATCGTTGGCAAACTTCTCGCCCTTGTTGTTGGGAATGTTCGGGTTCCAGGCGTTGATCGTCTTCACCCGGCCGACCCCATCCTCCCCCAGTGCCGTCGGCGCGCCGAAGCCGCCCGCATAGTAAGTATAGAGCTTGACATCGAGCTGCGAATCCTTCACCGCCTTCACCAGCAGCGCGAGATCGCTGCCCCAGTTGGCAGTAAGAACGGTGTCCGCGCTCGATGCCTTGATCTTGGCGACATACGGCGCGAAATCCTTGACCTGGCCAAAGGCATGCAGATCATCGCCGACGATTTTGATGTCGGGACGGCGGCGCGGCAGTATCGCCTTCGCCGCAGCCGAGGTCTGCTGGCCCAAGGCGTAATTCTGGTTGATCAGATAGACTCGCTTGACCGACGCGTCCTTCGCCAGTTCGCTGGTGATGGCCTCGATTTTCATGCTGACGTTGGTGTCATAGCGGAAGTGCCAGAAGTTGCATTTCGAATTCGTCAGGTCATTGTCGACGCCGGAATGATTGAAGTACACGATAGGCGCTTCCGGAGTGCGCTGGTTGTGCTTGGCGATAGCATCCGACAGCGCCGCCGAAACCGCAGAACTGTTGCCCTGCGTGACGAAGCCGATTTTCTGGTCTATCACCATCTTGAGCGCGGCGAGCGACTCCTGGGGGCTGCCTTTGCCGTCGATGGAGACCAGCTCCAGCTTCTTGCCGTTGAGCCCACCGCGCGCGTTGATTTCATCGACCATCATCTGCAGTGTTTTTTGCTGCTGCTCGCCGACGCTGGCGAACGGACCGGACAAGCCATCGAGCTGGGCGATCTTGACTTGGGCATAGGCATTGGCGCTGACGAGCGCGGCGGCAAGCGCGAGCGCACTGGCGGCAAATCTATTCATGCTTTCTCTCCTTTTGGAATGGTTCGACTCTGGACCCTACTTCTGCTTATTGAGCTGACCGGCGATGTGCTGGCTGGCCATGCGACCGAACACCAGCCCGCGCAGCACCGAGGTCGAGCCCGTATAGACCTGGTGGTAGATGCCGGCGGTCTCGCCGGCCGCGTACAGACCCGCGATCGGCACGCCGTCCTGGTTCAGCACTTGGGCCTGGGCGTTGACCTTCAGGGCGCCGAAAGTGAAGCAATTGCTGGCGATGATTGGATAGGCGTAATACGGCCCCTTGCTGATCGGCCGCGACCAGTTTGACTTCGCCGGTTCGATACCTTGGGTCTTGCGCCGGTCGATCTCGAACGGCGTAAACGCGCCGCCCGCGGCCGGGCACGCCGCATTGAATTCAGCCACCGTCTTCGTCAACGCCGCCGGATCGACGGCGATCAAGCGTGCGAGCGCTTCAACGCTCTCGGCCTGCAACGGCGGTTGATCGGAACGGATGCTGGTCTTCCAGCGCGGAATGTCTTCGACCTGGGAGTCGAAAATCACGTGCACCAGACCCTTTGGCTGGTGGGCGAAGCTGCGGGTGATGTTGTCGTAATGCGCGTCCACCGTGCCGGGCGCTTCGTCGATGAACCGCCGGCCGTTGGTATTGACGAGGATGCCGTAGGGATAGATGAACACCACCGCCTCGGCCTGCAACGAGCGCGGATCGACCGGTTCGGCATGGTACGAGCCGAACTCGCCTGCGGGCGCCGCACCTGCGGCCAGCGCCATGCGTATGCCTTCGCCGCGGTTGTAATAGCCGCCCAGCGCCACCGGGCGGATGGTGCCCGCGTGCGGACCGATGTATTGCGTCATCATCTCCGCGTTTCCCTGAAAGCCGCCGCTCGCCAGGATCACGGTCTTGGCGCGAATCTGTGCCCGCAACCCGTCGGGTCCCGTCGCAACCAGGCCGCAGACGCGCCCGGCGTCATCGCGCACCAACTCGACCGCGGTGGTGCGGTAGCGAATTTCTCCGCCCAACGATAGCGCCTTGGCGCGCAAGGTTTCGATAATCGCAAGCCCGCCGCCCTGGGCCGCGATGCGCGTGGTGTTTTGCGTCAACAAGTAGATGGGCTGCGGCCCGAATTTCAGCCCCAGACCCTTGAGCCAGGCGATGGTCGGGGGCACGCCCGCAGCGAAAGTGGCTATCAGTTCTGGATCGGGAAACGGATGCGCCTTGACCGTGGACGGCCATTGCGCATAACCGGAGCTCACCGCTTCGAGCACGTTGGGGTCGAGATTGAAACCCGGATTGCGCGCAAAATGATCTTCGAAATCGTCGCTGAGCTCGCTGTCGTTCTTCATGCGCATGTAGGCTTCGGTCCAGCGCGAATTGCCACCGAAATCCTCGGCGCCAGCGCGTTCCAGATTGAGTGTTTTCAATCCGCTCTCGAGCGCGGTGACAGCCGCCGACATGCCGGCCACGCCGCAGCCTACAATCACGACGTCATAAAGCGCTTTCTGTTGGTTCATGGATGGGTCCTCCTCGGGTGTTGGCGATGGAAACGGGCGATGCGCGGAAGGCGCGTGCGCCTCAGCCGAGCACGAAGGCGTTGGCGCGGTCGGGTTGCGTGGTGATCCACACGCTCTTCGCCTGCAGGTATTCGTGCACGCCTTCGAGCCCGCCCTCGCGACCGATGCCGCTGCGCTTGTAGCCGCCGAAAGGGGTGGTAAAACTGGTGGCGCGATAATTGTTGACCCAAACCGTGCCGGCTTCGATCCGATCCGAGCAGTAAATCGCCTTGTGCAGATCTCGGGTCCAGACGCCGGCGGCCAGTCCGAAGTCGCTGTCGTTGGCGATCGCCAGAGCATCTTCGACCGAATCGAACGGTATGACGGACAGCACCGGTCCGAACACTTCTTCGCGCGCGATGGTCATGCCATTGTCGACGCCGGTAAACACCGTAGGCGCGATGAACTGCCCCTGCCCGTACTGGGCACCGCTCAGGGCATGGCCTCCAAGCACGCAGTTCGCTCCCTCCGCCTTGGCAATCTCTATGTAGCGCAGGATCTTCTCGAATTGGGCGCGCGTGGCTATCGGCCCGACCTGCGTTGCCGCGACCGCCGGATCGCCGATACGGGCAGCGCCTGCCATTTTCACCAGCATCGAAACGAAGCGATCGTGAATCGAGCGCTCGACGAGCAGGCGCGATCCCGCCATGCAGGTCTGCCCGGCCGCACCGAAGATTCCGGCAATTACGCCGCGCACCGCCTGCTCGAGATCGGCGTCGGCGAAAACGATATTCGCGGACTTGCCGCCGAGTTCCAGGGTCACCTTCTTGAAATGCCTGGCCGCCGCTGCGGCGACGCACGCACCGCCGATGTCGCCGCCGGTGAACGCGACTTTCGCCACCTTCGGGTGGCGGATCAGCGCCTCTCCGATTTCGTTGCCAAAGCCGGTTACCACGTTGACGACCCCCGGCGGAAAACCCGCTTCGCGCGCAAGCGCGCCCAGTTCCAGCAGCGGCGGCGAGGTGTACTCGGAGGGCTTGATGACGATGGTATTGCCGCACGCCAGCGCCGGCGCCATCTTCCACGAAGTGAGCGACAGCGGCGAATTCCACGGGGTGATCGCCACCACCACGCCCAGCGGCTCGTAGCGCACATAATTGAAAACGCCGGGCTTGTTGATCGGAACCACGGAACCGTGGATCTTGTCCGCCATGCCGGCGTAATAGTGGAACCATTGCGCCACGCCCTTCACCTGGCCGACGACTTCGGTCATGAGCTTGCCGTTGCAGCGCTGTTCGATACCCGCGAGCTTGATCGCGTCGCGCTCGATCAGGTCGCCGAGCCGGCGCAATAGCGCGCCGCGCTGCGTTGCCGTCAGTGCCGTCCATTGCGTCGATCGAAAGGCCGCATGGGCGGCGTTGGCGGCAGCGGCCGCGTCGGCGGCATTGCCCCGCGGCACTTGCGCCCAGACTTTGCCGGAATAGGGCTCGATCGAATCGAACCAGGTGTTCGAGTCGGGATTTCGCCACTGGTCATCAACCAGCATCTGATAGCGCTGCATCGATGTGCTCCTCCTCCAAGTTGACGCGACTGTAGCAGCGTTCTAAAATAGACGCAAGTGTTCTGTCAGACAGAACACTGGGCATGCCGATTTCATCAACTTGGAAGCGCGACGATATGCTCGAGAGCAGAAGAAGACCCGCGTCCGCGGCCGCAGAATTCGAGACCGGCGTCGCCGCCGTCAACCGGGCGCTGTCCATCCTGGACAGTTTTGCGAGCGACGTGCCGGTGCTGACGCTGGCGCAGATCAGCCACAGGACGGGGCTGTACAAAAGCACCATCCTGCGACTGCTGCAGTCGCTCGAGCGCTATGGCTATGTACGGCGCGTCGAGGGCGGCTCCTATGTCCTGGGCGCCACGCCGACGCGCCTGGCGGCGCTGGCAACCAAGTCCCTGCACCCGGCGGAATTGGTGATGCCGGTACTGCGCGAACTGGTCGAAGCCACCAGCGAGAGCGCGTCGTTCTATGTTCGCTCGGGTGACATGCGGCTATGCGCCTATCGCGTGGATTCGCCGCGCAGCGTGCGCGATCACGTACAGGTGGGCCAGCTGATCCCGCTCGCCAAGGGGGCGGGCGGGCGTGTGCTGCGCCAGTTCTCCGGGATGACCGCCGTCGAAATCGCCAAGTCTGCGCCCGAGTTCGTCAAGTTCACGCGCGGGGAGCGCGACGCTGAAACCGCGGCCGTGGCCTGTCCCGTATTCGGTGCCGGAAGCCATCTGGAGGGTGCGCTGAGCGTCTCCGGGCCGGTACACCGCTTTGACGATAAGGCCGTTGCGCAGATCCGCCGACATATCGTAAAGGGCGCGCGTGAACTGACACGGAATTTCCACGGCGACACGACGCTCTACGCCGGCGCGCTGCGCAGCTAAAGAACCAGGTTTTTCGGATCAGGCCCGTCGGATCAGGCCCGTCGGATCAAGCCCTGCGCGCCACCATGCCGATGTGCATGCCGCTGTCGAGCATCATCGTGTCGCCGGTCGTCAGCACCGCGCCTTCGACCAGCCAGACGATGGCCGCAGCGACATCCTCCGGCGTGCCCACCCTACCGAGTGCCGTGCCCTGCTTATAGCGCTGCTCGATCGCGGCGTAGCGCTCGCCATAGCCCTCGCGTACCCAGCTGGTATCGATCAGTCCCGGACACACCGCGTTGACGCGAATTTCGGGCCCGAGCACGCGCGCGAGGGAGATGGTCAGGGTATTCAGCGCGCCCTTGGACGCGGCATACGCGATGGAAGAACCCATGCCGTTCTTGCTTACCACCGAGGAGATGTTGACGATCGCGGCGTGTCCGCTCTTCTTCATCGCCGGCGCGCAGGCACGCGCCATCTGGAAGGCGCCGACGACGTTGACGGCGTAGATGCGCAGGAAGTCCTCGGCCGAAAGTCCGTCGAGGTTGGCGTGATCGACGTACTTGGTGGTGCCGGCATTGTTGACGAGGGCGTCGATCCGCCCCCATTTGTCCAGCGCCGCCTGCGCCAGGCGGCGGCAATCGGCATCGCTGGCGACATCGGCCTTCACCAGCAGCGCTTCGGCTCCCGCCGCTTCGCACGCGGCCAGCGTCGCACGCGCCTTGTCCGCGCTCTTGCTGTAGTTGACCACCACGCGTGCGCCCTTCCTCGCGAACAAGATGGCGGTGGCGGCACCGATGCCGCTGGCCGATCCGGTGACGATGCAAACTGCGTCTTTCAGTTCCATGACTTGGCTCCCAAGAATCATCGATGCCTAGCAACTGGAAACGCACACCGCCCTCGTTGCGTCGTTACGTCGTTGCGTTGTTGTATAACACCCGCGCTGTCCTAGTTTGTTACCCGTGGTTCGAGCTCTTGGCTTTTGCCGACTCCTGCTCCTGCAACTGCCGCCACATCACCTTGCCGGTGGCGGATTTGGGCAGGCTGTCGACGAACTCGACGATGCGCGGGTACTTGTAGGCCGCCATGTGGCCCTTGCACCATTCGATAATGTCTTCCGCGCTCACCTTGCCCTTGCTCGCGGTTTTCAACACCAACACCGCCTTCACCGTTTCGCCGCGGTAGGCATCGAGCGTGCTGATGACGCAGGCCTCCTGGATGTCCGGATGCGCGTACATCATCGCCTCGACCTCGGCCGGCCAGACCTTGAGCCCGGAGGCGTTGATCATGCGCTTTAAGCGGTCGACCATGAAGAAATAGCCGTCCTCATCCATGCGCGCCAGATCGCCGGTGCGAAAGAATTTCTTTCCCTCGATGTCGATGAAAGCTTGTTCCGTCGCCTCGGGGTTTTTCCAGTAGCCCTTGAACACCTGCGGCCCGTAGCTCACGATTTCGCCGACCTCGCCGACGCCGACCTCCTTGAGCGTGTCGGGATTGATGATGCGGCAGTCGGTATCGAAGATCGGAATGCCCAGGCATTGTTTGATCGGCCTCTGCGGCGGATTGATGTGCGTGGGCGCGATGGTCTCCGACAGCCCGTAGCCCTCAATGTATTCGAGCCCGGTCAGATCGAGCAGCTTCTGCGCCACCGCCGCGGGCATGGCCGCCCCGCCGCCGCCGATCAGCCTCAGGCTGGATATGTCGTAGTCGCCGAGCCCGGGATTGGCGAGGAAGTCGATCGCCATGGTGGCGATATTGGTCCAGCTGGTGACGCGGTAGCGCTGCATCAGCTGCGCTGCGAGTTCGCGGTCCCAGCGCTGCATCAACACCACCGTGGCCCCGGTATAGATCGGGCTGTTCAGCACACCCTGCATCGCCGTGGCGTGAAACATCGGCAGCGTGCCCAATACCGTCGCATCGGTGGCCGTACCGAACCAGGCCGCGCCGCCGATGGTGGTGCTCATCACCGTGCGGTGGGTGTGGATGCATCCCTTGGGTTGGCCGGTGGTGCCCGAAGTATAGGGCATGACGCACAGGTCGTCCGGTCCCGCGGTGTGCGCGCCCGGCTGCGCGCCACTGGCGAGTGCGTCCCGCCACAACACCACGCCCGCGCCGTTCAAATCTTTGCGCGGCGCGGCCACGGCCTCGGGCAGCTTCAGATCGGTGGGCGCGGCGACGTAGTCGGCGTAAGCGACGACGATCAGGTGATTCAATCCCCTGCCGAGATAGGGTGCGATCTGCGGGTACAACTCTTGCCCGGCGAGCGCAGTGGCGGCGTCGCTGTCGCTGACGTAATGCGCCAGTTCTGCACTCATGTTCATCGGATTGACCGGCACCACCATGGCGTCGGCGCGCAGGATGGCGTAGTAGCCGATCATGAATTGCGGACTGTTCTGCATGTACAGCAGCACCCGGTCCCGTTTGCCGACGCCGCAGTGCTGCTGCAGGAATCCGGCCAGCGCGTCGACCTGGCGCCTGAACTCGGCGAAGGTGAGCGTGCTGCCGTAGAAAATGACGAAGGGTTTGTGCGGATAGCGTGTGGCCGAGACTTCGAGGTTGTAGTAAAGACTGGTCTCGGGAAGCGTCAATTGTTTGCTCAAGCCACGGGGCCAGTGTTTGAAGTGGCGATTCTGCATCGTCGTCCTCCTGTCGCCTCTCTTGCCTCGCGGTCGAGAGATCGTCTATGGACTCTATTACAGCATGAGGGGATATCGCCAGGGACTTTCCCCTCACGGGGGATCAAGACCTTCGGGGCGCGTCCCTTCATGCTCCACTGGTTCAGGGGCCGTTTCCGAAATTCCGAAACCGTCCCGTTATTCTGTAAGCCTGCGCCTATGCGCGCGCTTCGGGCGTCAACCGTACTGCCGCGTCACCCATTCCGCTATGCAAGCGGGCTTGTCCGCGCCTTCGCGCTCCACGGTCACGCCCCAGGTGAGCTGCGACCCGCCCTTGATCGGTTCGAAACTGTTGAGCACGAAGCGGCCGCGGACGCGCGAACCGGCTGGCACCGCATCGGTGAAGCGTACCCGGTTCAGTCCGTAGTTGACGCCCATCTTCATGCGGCTCACATCGACCGTGGTCTCCAGCAGATGCGACAGCAGCGACAGCGTAAGAAAGCCGTGCGCGATGGTGCCGCCGTATGGAGACTCGCGGCGCGCCCGCTCCGGGTCGATATGGATCCATTGCGGGTCGACGATGGCGCTCGCGAATTGATCGATGCGTTCCTGCCCGATCTCGAACCAGGGAGAAACGCCCACTTCCTCGCCTACTTTCAGATGCAACTGAGTGATGTCGTTCATCGGCGTATTTTGCCACGAATTACCCGCCGCCAGCGCGCTGCGATTGCAACGGCAGCCAAAGCGCAGCAAAATGCCATCCATTCTTCAATGGCGGGTTCCTCATGAAGGCTCCTCCGATATCCCGCGTTGCCAGGCAGTTCCTTGCAACCGGCTGCATCGCGGCGCTACTGGCGGTCGCGCTGGGCGCCTTCGGTGCGCACGGCCTGAAGTCGCGCATCGCGCCGGAACTGATAGGGGTGTACAGGACCGGTGTCGAATACCACTTCTATCACGCGCTTGGACTGATCCTCGTCGGCGTCACCGCGTTCCGCCTTTCTGGATCCGCCTATTTGCGGGCTGCAGGCTGGGCGATGGTCGCCGGCATCGTGCTGTTCTCGGGCAGCCTCTATCTGCTGGCCCTGACCGGGGCCGGCTGGCTGGGCGCGATCACCCCGTTCGGGGGCCTTGCCTTCCTCGTTGCCTGGGGCCTGTTTGCCGCCGCGGTCATCAAAGCCTGACGCACTCGACACGGCTAAGCTTAGGCGGCTGGCCGAGGAGGGCTATCCCCCCCATTCGGCATTCGGCTCAGCGCGACCGCAGCAACTTGACGATCTCGCTGAAACCGCGCCGTTGCGCGATGTCCAGTGCGCTGTCGTTGGCTGCGTTGCGCAGCATGCGGTCGGCGCCTTGATCGAGCAGCAGCAACACCGCCGTTTCGTGTCCGCCGTCCGCAGCACCGTGCAGCGCGCTGTTGCCGTGCAGGTCGACGGCATCGACCACGGCACCGCGGTCGATCAACACCTTTGCCGCCCGGCCGTGTCCGGCCGCCGCCGCCCAGAACAGCGGCCGCTCGCCGTCGCGGTTGGCACGGTTCACTTCGGCGCCATGTTCGAGCAGCAACTGCAACAGGCCGGCATCGCCGTTTAACGCCGCCGCGTGCAGCGCCGTTTCGCCGTTCGCCGTCACCATTTTCACATCCGCCCCCTGGCGCAGCAGCAAGCGTGCAATCTCTGCGTACCCCTTTTCCACCGCCAGATAGAGCAGCGTCTCGGCGTCCTCGTTGCGCGCGTCGACCGCCGCCCCGGCGCTGAGCAGGCGCTCCACCTCATCCATGCTGCCGGCGGCGACCGCTTCGATGAGCGGGGCGTTCTGCGCCCGGGCCGGGGCATGGCCGAGCGCCAGGCACGCGACCAGCAAAACATAAAAGATCGTTTTCATGGACGCGCACATTCTACCGATTCGTGAGCCGCGGCGAATCGCGGAAACAGCGTCAATCGGACCGGGATTCGATTTTGGAATTACAATGATTCCATGGTTGATTTGCGCGTCGTCGATTCCATCACCGAACTCGATTCCTCGGACGAAGGCTGCATTGCGGTGAGCGGTTCGCACGGCGGCATGAGTTCTGCGCGCTACGCGCTGGCGGCGCGCCCCTGGCTCTCCGTATTCAACGACGCGGGCGTAGGCAAGGATGCGGCGGGTCTCGCGGCGCTCGCCTTCTTGCAGTCGCACGGCCTCGCGGCGTGCACCGTATCGCATGCCAGCGCGCGTATCGGCGAAGCGCAAAGCACCCTGGACGAAGGCGTCGTCAGCCACGCCAACGCGCTCGCCACCGCGCTCGGCGTGCGCGCGGGTCAGAAATGCAAATCCATGGTTGAGCAATTGCGCCGCGGCCATTAGCAAGCGTCGGCAGTCTGGCTGAGAAAGCGCTCCACTTCCTCGCGCGACGGACAACCGCGGCGGCCGCCCGGCCGCGTGCACTTGAGCGCCGCTGCGGCATTGGCAAAGCGCAGCGCTGCATGCGGCGCCGCGCCGCGGGCCAATTCGAGCGCGCAGGCGCCGTGGAATACATCGCCGGCCGCGAGCGTGTCGATCACCGGCACCGCGTACGCCGGCAGATGGCGCATACCGCCCGCCTTTCCGGACTCGATCCAGAGCACGCCACGCTCACCCTGCGTCACTGCGGCGAGGCGGGCGCCCAGGGCTAGCGCTTGGCGCAGTCCTGATTCGATCCCGCCGGCGCCGGAAAAACACGCCAACCCGGCCTCTGAAAACAATGCGTACCCGGCCTCCTTGGCAAGCGACAGCAGAATTGCGCGCTCGGCAGTGTCGCCGTCGAGCACGCCCGGGATGCCGGCGTGCCGCGCCGCCCGCAGCGCCACCGTCGAACCCTGCGGCCAGCGCACGTCGGCGAGCAGCGCACCGGTGCCGGCGATCTGATCCAAGTCCAGCCAATCGGCTGCCGCCTGGAGCGCGCTGCCGCGATAGCCCACGACCAGGCGTTCGCCGCGCGCATCGATCAGGATGGCCGAGGTCGACGATTGCAGCCCGGCGACAGGGTGCAGGCCGCGCACGTCCACGCCAGCCGCCTGCAACTGCGCGCGCATGATGTCGGCGATCCCGTCTGCGCCGACCGGCCCCCAGAACGCCGCCTCGCCGCCGAGCCGCGCAACCGCCACCGCCGCGTTGGCGGCCATGCCGCCGCCGATTTCGGCGAAGCCGGTCGCGACCACCTTGGCACTCGATCGCGGCCAGGCATCGACGGTGAACACGCGGTCCAGAGCGCTATGGCCGACGCAGATGACCTTATCCATGTTCTGATTTTGCCCCACATTTGCGTCCGCTGCGTTTCTACGCGCATCGCACCTGAGAAAGATTCAGTCGCCGGCGGTTGGAAGCCCGCAACGAGCTGTCCTTTGTCGGCCTACCAGGCGGTCAATTGCACGGGCGCTCAACGGCGATGGTGCCCACCGCCGTCACGGCTATGTTTTTGACATTTCTGTTTTCGCCGTTGTTGCCCAGCACCGTTGTCCCAGCCGACGTCGAGGCCAAATGAGCCTTGCAGTGAGCGCGGATATTCACCCTCCCCATAATACTTACCGCCGTTCGCAGGCAATACCAGCCATTGGGGTTCAACAATTCAATGGTGGATCCACCCATCACATTGAAGCTCGGGTTGATCAATACCAAAGAAGGAGAACTTGTGGGCTCGGTATCACCAGATTCTCTTCCAATTCCAAACACCTTTACCGATGACTCCAAGGTCTTGAACTGCGGGGTCTTGCCGAAAGGATGATCGCCCCAGGCCTTTAGGCAGGCATCAATCGAACTGTCAACTTCTCGGGCTGAGACAAGCATCGGGACGGATAGCGTCAGGCAAAATGCCAAGAGAGCGACGATAGGGGCAGTCTTTTTCGATGATTCCATGTTGAAGTATCTCCGCGCATGATTAAAGGTTCTTTTGTGTAAATGGCAGCTCTTGGAAGTCGCCGCATCCGCCCAATGCCGGCGTGTTGGAACTCATACGTCTTGAGGAAATGTTGCTTGGTTTGGATCGCCAGACCAGGGCTTTACACCAAACAAGCTAGCCTTTCGGCTTGGCGCCCATTTTGAGATTGGTCAACAGACGGTCATTTGACCCAACGGACCAAATGGCTCAGACGAATGTCCCTTTGACCTCGAGGGGAGATCGAGACCGCCGAGACGCATCCCCCGGGCGCCCCGTATCAGGAGACATTTCGGTAAATCTGAGATGGCGTGCTATTTCTTCATCGAATGCGCAAGTGACCGTGCTGCCGTTGCTCCGGGGCAACCGCGGTGTCCTCAGCTGCCGCCGAACCAGTTGTACCCCTGGTCTTCCCAATAGCCGCCGGGGTAGGTGTTGGTGACGAAAATCGCCTGGATGTGTTTCGGATTCTTGTAGCCGAGTTTGGTCGGCATGCGCAGCTTCATCGGAAAGCCGTACTTCGGCGGCAGCGGCGCGCCATCGTAGCTCAAAGTAAGCAAGGTCTGCGGGTGCAGCGCGGTGGGCATGTCGATGCTGGTGTAATAATCGTCGGCGCACTTGAAGCCTACGTACTTGGCGCTCGTGTCCGCACCGATGCGGGTGAGGAAGTGCGCGAACGGCACGCCGCCCCATTTGCCGATCGCGCTCCAGCCTTCGACGCAGATGTGGCGCGTGACCTGGTCGGTCTGCGGCAAGGCCTGCAGTTCGGCCAAGGTCCAGCTGCGCCTGTCGGCAACCATGCCGGTCACCTCGAGCCGGTAGCTGTCCGCATCGACCTCGCGTATCTCGTCCTCGCCGTAGTAGGCGTTGAACGGGAACGGTCTGGTGATCATCGACTCGGGATAGGTTGGCGCCAGCCGGTTGGGATCGAATAGCCAGCCCTGCACCTCGTCGTTGAAGCGCGAGACTTTCATCAGCGCACGCTCGACGCCGACCTCGTCGACGATCGCGCAGCCGGTCAACAGCGACAGGCCGCCAAGCGTGAGCGAACGCTGCAGGAACAGACGGCGCGACGGCTGCTCGATGCGCTTCAGCGCTTCCTTCACCACGGCGTCGCCGTCGATTGCCGCCGCTCTGGGAAATTTCTTGATCATCAGAACACTCCTTATCGGCCACGGATCATGGTCAGCAAGGTGCGCGGCACCAGCGCCACCATGATCAAGTGCACCACCACAAAGGCAGCCAGCGCGGACATGGCGAAGAAATGCACGCGGCGCGCCGCCTCGTAGCCGCCCAGCAGTTCGCGCAGCAGCGGAAACTGCACCGACTTCCACAGCACCAGGCCCGATAGCACCAGCAGCACCGCGTCGACGATCACGAACAAATAGGCTGCGCGCTGCACTGCGTTGTACTGGCGCGGATCCGCATGCGCCAGCCGGCCGCGCAGCGCCGCATACAAGTCGGCGGCGACGGCGCGCGGCGAGAGCGGGAAAAATTTGCGCAACAGGCGCCTGGTGGCGGCATTGCACAGTAGGTATGCGAGGCCATTGGCCGCGAGCAGCCACATCGCCGCGAAGTGCCACTGGATCGCGCCACCCAGCCAGCCGCCCAGCGTGATCGCCTTGGCGAACTTGAACTCGAACAAGGGCGCCGCGTTGTAGATGCGCCAGCCGCTCATGGCGAGTATCACCACCGCGACCGCATTGATCCAATGGGTGGCGCGCAGCCAGACCGGGTGGATGGGCCGGGCATCTTCGCTCACTGAGGGTTTCCCGATCACGGCTCAGGACCCTGCGCAATGCTGCGCGCGAAGCGCCTGCAGCACGCTGCCGCTGCGCTCGTCCTGCACGAAAGCGATCACGTCCAGCTGCGCCCGGTTCCAAGCGGGCTGCAGGGCGATTTCGCGCCGCGTGCTGGCCGTGCCGGCGGCGAGGCGGACCGGCCCGATCCATTCGCGCACCACATGGTCGTGCGCCAGCGTGCGCCCGCCGTTTTCACCGCGCGACACGTTCGACGCGAGACCGTTCTCCGCGAGCGCGAGGTAGAGTGCGGCCGGCTTGGCGCCGGGGCGCGTCGTCGCCTCGGCGTTGAGTGCGAGTGCGCCGTTCGCGGCGATGCTCGCGTGCACGCGAATGTCGGCCGCAGCCGGTAGAGCATTCAGTTGCCGCACCTTGTCGCCCAAGGCCCCCTGCCACGAGCGCAGTTCGGCGCCATTGACGAAGAACTGGGGCGTAAATACCGTCTTCTGCTGGTTCGCATGCACCAGCCAGTTCTGACGTTCCCCGAATGCGGCCTTCGCATATGGATCTTTCCAGCCGATGTAGTCCCAATAAGGTACGTGCAGCGCCAATGGAATCGCCTCCGCCGCGGGATCCAAAGCCTGATGCAGGCGGCTGAGCTGCCGGTCGGCCGGCGGGCAGCTGGAACAGCCTTCCGACGTGTAGAGTTCGACCAGCGCCGCCGTTTTCGGCCCGCTACGTGCGTCGCAGGCGGGCAACGCGCTGGCCGGCAGCGTCGCCGATGACACGGCGACTGCGGCATAGAGAGCGAAACCGCGCGAATTCATCGATATACCTCCTTTCAGGTGCTTGGCCCGGCCGCGCATTGCGCGGCGGCAACGACGCGTTTGATGCGATCTGTGGCTTAGTTCGCCGACAAGCGACGAATGGTTACAAGCCCGGGAACTATCGTTGCGCTCGGTCGGGAGCGTCAGATGCCGCCTGCCTACCAGCGCAGCAGGCGCGGCCCGATGAGCGCCCCGGCAGCGGTGGGAATCAGCATGCCAAGCAGGTACCAGATCGCGAGGAACGGCGCTTCCATCTCCGGACAGTGGAGCGCATAGATCAACGCGCCCAGCGACCCCGCCAGCAAGCCGGCGGCCGCGCCGGCCGATGCCAGCCGTGTCGGCGCCAGCCCCTTCATCGCCCACATCGCAGCCACGAACACCGGCAGCGACAGCATCGCGACCAGCAGCGGACAGACGATCCAGGTGCTGCCGAAAATCAGCGCCTCGCGTTCGCCTGCGTCAGCGGTCGCGAGGACGAATGCGGCGAGCAGCCACAGCGCGAGCACCGGCGCAACGATTGCTGCAGGCGCCCGGCCAAGCTGCACGCCCGGCCGGGACAAGCGTGTCGCCGCGTACAACGCCCCGAGCGCAAGGCAGGCGGGAAACGCAAGTTTCATCCAGAACATCGGCAGCCGCACTGCCGCCGCCAGATCGGAGCGCACCCCGAGCACGATCGCCATCAGCAGCGTCGCGCCGAACGCTCCCCAGCCGAGCGCCGCCGCATAGCGTCGCGCCGTCGCCCCCGGCTCCACCGCGCCCGCGCCCGAGGCGAGCATCGCCACCAGATCGTCAGTTCTCATGCGTCGCCGCCCCTGATCATTGCCGCCAGCGCCTTCAGTCCGCGATGTACGCCCACCTTTACCGCCGACTCGGACATGCCGCTAGCCCGCGCCGCCTCGACCACGGACAGCCCCTCCAGTTTCATGTATTGGATCGGCAGGCGTTGCCGCTCGGGCAAGCGTTCGAGCAGCTTGGTCACGTCCCGCCGCGCATCGGCCGCTTCGGTATCAGAAGTGGCGAACACGGCAAGCTCGTCGTCCAGCGGTTCGTTCATCGCTTCGCGCCCCGCGCGCCGGCGCAGCAGGTCTACCAGCTTGTAGCGTGCGATCGCGTGTATCCACGCCGTCAACGGCTGGTCAGGCTCGTAAGTATGGCGCTGATTGTGTACCGCGAGCAGCGTTTCCTGCACCAGATCCTCCACGTCGTCAGGCAGCCGCGCAAGACGCTGCCTCAAGAAGGCGCGCAAATGCGCGCTCAGCTCCTTGAGCAAAGCATGATAGGCCGCACTGTCGCCGGCGAGCCCGCGAATCATCAAATCTCGCAGGCGCTGTTCTGTCGACCTCAGCTTGCCTTCCATTTGTATTCGTCGCATCCGCGCCTCGGGTTACAAGCACGAGCAAAAAAATAGTGACGAATTGTGCACCATGCTGTAACCGACCGCCAATTTCCTGCGAACTAGCTTGCACGCCGCCGGTTTCGGTGCCATTCCGGCACACAGCGCGCGGCGGCTCAACCACTCGTCGACAGGAGACTGACCCATGAACATCCGTTCCCTCGCTTTTTCCACCTTCACCCTCGCCGCCATCGTCAGCGGCGCCGCCCAGGCCGCCGACGACATGAAAAAGGACGGTATGAACCCAGAGATGGAAAAGTGCTATGGCGTGGCCATGGCCGGCAAGAACGACTGCGCCGCCGGCCCCGGCACCACCTGCGCCGGCACCTCCAAGGCCGACTACCAGGGCAATGCCTGGAAAAACGTACCCAAAGGGACTTGCACCAAGATCAGTACGCCGAAGGGCATGGGTTCGCTCGCGCCGATCAAAGCTTAAGACCTCATACCGGATAGCACACACTCATGACCACAGTCCTCAGCGCCGGGCTCGGCCTGAAGCCGCAGCACTACGAAACAGCTCTCTCCTGCCCCGCGGACGGGCTGTGGTTCGAGGTTCATCCGGAGAACTATCTGGTCGCGGGCGGCCCGCGCCTCGCCTGGCTGGAGACCATCCGCGCGCGGCATCCGGTGTCGCTGCACGGCGTCGCACTGTCGCTCGCCGCCGATGCCCCACCGGACGCAATCCACCTCGGACGCCTGGTCGCGCTGGCCGGTCGGATACAGCCCGCGCTGATATCCGAGCACCTCGCCTGGAGCACCTGGCGCGGCGCCTACCAGCCGGACCTGCTGCCGTTCCCGCGAACGGCCGCGGCGCTCGAGCGCATCAGCGAAAATATCGCCCGGACGCAGGATGCGCTGGGCCGGCGCATCGCCATTGAAAATCCAGCCCACTATGTGCGCCTTGACGGCCACGCCTGGGACGAAGCCGACTTCCTCGCCGAACTCGCGCGCCGCACCGGCTGCGGCCTGCTGCTCGACGTCAACAACGTCTACGTCGGCGCCCACAACCTCGGCTATTGCGCCGCGGCTTACATCGACGCCTTTCCCGGCGATACGGTGATGGAAATCCACCTCGCCGGACACACGCCCGATCCGGAATTGGGCCAGGCGCTGCTGGTGGATTCGCACGCTGCGCCGGTCGCGCCGGAAGTCTGGGCGCTGTACCAACGGCTGATCGCACGCATCGGCCCGCGCCCGACGCTGATCGAACGCGACGACAATCTGCCCGAATTTGCAACCCTGCTCGCCGAGCGCGACACCGCCCACGCACTACTGCGCGCGCCGCTGGCAGCAGCTGCCTGATGACCATGCGCACTACCCCGATCGAGCTTGACCGCTTCCAGGACGAATTCGCGCGGGCGCTGCTGGCGCCGGATCCGGCCGCGGCGTCCGCAACGACACCCGAGATTGCCGCGCTCGCGCGCCAGCCCGGCTTCGCGGTCTATCGCAATACGGTCATGAAGGGCTGCATCGATGCGCTGCAGGCCAATTACCCTGCGATTGCACGCCTGGTCGGCGAAGACTGGTTCCGCGCCGCGGCCGCGGTGTTCGCGCGCGAGCGCCTCCCGGCGCAAGCGACGCTGTTGTATTACGGCGAGGCGTTTGCCGAATTTCTGGGCCGCTTCGAGCCCGCGGCCGAACTGCCGTATTTGCCCGGTGTCGCCCGCCTCGATCGCTTCTGGACCGAAGCGCATGTCGCGCCGGATGAATCGGTACTCGATGCGGCGGCGCTGGCCAGCCTCGCGCCCGAGAGGCTCGCGGCCACGGTGCTGCGCCCGCACGCCGCGGCGCGCTGGGCCTGGTTTGCCGAGCAGCCGATCTACACCATCTGGCGAAGAAACCGGGAAGCGTGCGACGACGAACGCGAGATCGACTGGCGCGGGGAGGGCGCGTTGCTCGTGCGGCCGCGCGGTGCGGTCCGATGGGCGCCGCTCGACGCCGCTGGCTGCGCTTTCCTGGATGTGTGCGCCGCCGGCCAGCCGCTAGCCGCAGCGGCCGTTGCGGCGCTCGAAGCGCAAGTGGACGCCGATCTGGCGCGGCTGATGAAGACCTTGCTCGCGGCCGGCGCATTCGCCGGCATGAGCGATATCGACCCTGACAGCAAAGCGGAGGAACGACCATGAACGACGCCATCGCCACCGCAGGCGTTGCCGCCGGCGGTGTGCGCGGACTGTGGAACCGAATCGCCGATGCCCTGTCCGAGCGCATCAATCACGCGTCGCTCGCGCTTGTCGACCGCATCGCCATTGCTGCGATTTTCTTTTTCTCCGGCCGCACCAAGGTCGAAGGCTTCCTGACGCTGACCGCGGGCGCCTACGAGTTGTTTCGCAGCGAATACAAGCTGCCGCTCATCCCGCCCGAAATCGCTGCGCACCTCGCCGCCTACGCCGAGCATGCGTTTCCGCTGCTGTTGGTGCTGGGCTTGTGCACACGGCTGTCGGCGCTGGCGCTGCTGGCCATGACCGCGGTGATCCAGATCTTCGTTTATCCGGATGCATGGCCGACCCACCTGTCCTGGGCCGGACTGCTGCTGTACCTGATCGCCCGCGGCGCCGGCCCGGTCTCGCTCGATCACGCGATCGGTGTAAAGTAGCGCGGTCGCAGCGGCCATTGCCGGCAGCGCGCGGCCGCGCCGATCGGCGCCAAACATGGGGAGGAGAAATGGCGATCAAAGCGCTGACACTGGATACCGGCGGCACCATCCTCGACTGGCACGGGGGTATCTGCCGCGCGTTCGCCGCCGCGGGCGGAAGACGAGGCCTTGCGGCCGACTGGCACGAAGTGACCAATGAATACCGCCGCCGCTCGCTCAAAGGCATGGTCGGGCAAGTGCATCCGGAATTCAATTTCGACGATGTGCACCGCAGGGTGCTCGACGAGGTGATCGCGCAGTTCGCTCTCGACGCGCTAACGGCGCAGGATAGGGACGGCATCTGGCGCACTTGGCACGCGCTCGATGCCTGGCCGGATTTTCCGGCCGCGCTCGTGCGGCTGCGGCGCAAGTACGTCGTCGCATCGCTCACCCTGCTGACCACATCGCTGGTGATCGATGTGTCGAAAAGAAATGGCTTCGACTGGGACGCGATCATCTCCTGCGAGATGATCGGCATCTACAAGACCCGGCCCGAGGCCTATCGCACCGCGGCGAAGTGGCTGCAGCTCGAGCCGTCGGAGATCATGATGGTCGCCTGCCATAACTTCGATCTGAACGCCGCGCGCGAGTGCGGCTACCAGAGCGCCTTCGTCAAACGCCCGACGGAATGGGGCCCGGGCGGACCGCCCGATCCTACGCCCAACCCCGCACACGACCTGGTCGTGGAGACTTTTCCCGAATTGGCGGACCGTCTGGGTGCCTGAGATTCCGCGGGAGCGAGCGCCGCCCGCCGCGTTGGCTCAGCCTTCCTGCCGCGTACGGTGCTCGCGCACAAAAGCCTGCATGTGAAAGCGTGCTTGCGCCGGCGCATAGCGGTAAGCGCGGCCGATCGGGCAGGCATGGCGCGCGAGGCAGCCGCTATCCATGCACTCCGGTTCTGGCACGCCGCGGAGGTGGCGTAAGCAGGCGGGAACGTCGTAGGCCTTGGCGTCGAATGCGCCCACCGGACACGCGCTGAGGCAGGGTCGATCGGCGCAACTGGCGCAGGGGCTGGGACGGCGGTCGGGCGGCGGCAACTCGATCGTCTCGCCAAACAGCAGCGCGCCGCGATAACCGTGCCACAGGCCATAGTCGGGGTGGATCAATAGCCCCAGCGGCGACGCGTGGCAGGCTTCGGCGCGCATGGCCCAGCGCTGAAACGGCAGATAGGGACGCTCGTATGGGAACACCGCGCGTGCGCCCACGACTGCCGCAAGCTCGGTCAATACGCGCGCCGACCAGGCGTCCAGGCTCATCCCGCCCGCGGCGCGCGCGGCCTCGAACGCGAGCCACATGCGCGGCCCGGCATTGCCGGCGAGAACCACGGAGCGCGCCGGCGTGCCCGCCGCGAGCGCGGGCACAGCGTCGCCCGCGGCGGCGTGAAACGCGCCGCGCGGGGTAAGCCCCGCGTCCTGCAACAAGCCCTCTATTTCATCCAGCTTCATCGCCCACCTCCTCTGCGGCATGCGATCCGACGCTTGCCAAGCGCCGAACCCCGTGTCCGGCCATGATCGCAGAAACCGCGGGCGACGTAATCCTTGAGGACCGCGGTCAAGCAGCATAAACTTGGCGCAGCGCTCATTGCGCCCGGCCAGACGGCCACCTCCCAGGGAAAACAATATGATGAACACCAACACCAATCCCAACGCAGCACCCAAGTTGCCGGCAGACGACTACCACGTCGAGGGGCGCGCGGTCGCCGCCGGCCGCGGCTGGGACTGGATCGTCGAAGGCTTTACCCTGTTCCGCAAGCAGCCCGGCATGTGGATCCTGATGACGGTCGCGCTGGGCGTTCTGTTCGTCCTGCTCGGCATGATTCCGCTTCTCGGTTCATTCGCCAGCGCGCTGCTGTTTCCGATTTTCGGCGGCGGCCTGATGCTCGGCTGCAGGGAACTGGACCAGGGCGGCGCGTTTGAGTTCGAGCACCTGTTCGCCGGCTTCAGACAAAAGACCGGCGACCTGGCGATGGTGGGCGCGTTCAACCTGTTTGGCTGGGTGGTCATCTTCTTCGCTGTGGCCGCGGTGGTCGGCGGCGGCGTGTTCATGGGCGTGATGCGCGGCGGCATCCAAGGCGCGGGCATGTCGATTGCGTCGATGCTGATCGCCCTGTTGCTGGTCGCGGGCCTGTCGATGCCGCTGTATATGGCGACCTGGTTCGCCCCGGCACTGATCGTGTTGGACGGCGTCTCCGCCGGCGCCGCGCTCAAAGCGAGCCTGTTCGCCTGCTTCAGGAACTGGATGCCGTTCCTGCTCTACAGCGTGGTGCTGCTGGTGCTGGGTGTGGTCGCCGTGATACCAGCCGGACTCGGTTATCTGGTTCTGGTTCCGGTGCTGACCGCCTCCGTCTATGTCGCTTACCGCGACATCTTCTGCACTGCCTGACGTATTTTTCTCCCCTGCACCCGCAGCGCAGCGGCGCTGCCCGGATGTGTTTGCGGTAAGCTACGCGCCGCAACCCTTGAGAACAAATCGAAATTCGCAGAAGGCAAAGCAACCGTGAACACGAGCACACCGCGACTCCGCCTCGGCATCCCCAAAGGCAGCCTGCAGGAGACTACGCAAAAACTCTTCATTCGCGCCGGCTACGATCTGCGCATCTCCGGCCGCTCCTACTATCCGGATATCGATGACCAGGAAATCGAGTGCATCCTGATCCGGCCACAGGAGATGTCCCGTTACGTCGGACAGGGGATATTGGACTGCGCCATCACCGGCCTCGACTGGATTCTGGAAAACGGCATCGATGTGGCGGAGATCGCCGATCTGCGCGCCCCGTGGCCCAATTACGGCCCGGTGCGCTGGGTGATGGCCTCCAAGGAGGACTCTGCGTTTCATACGGTAAACGACCTCGAGGGCCGCCGCATCGCCACCGAAGCGGTGGGCATGACCCGGCGCTTTCTGGCACAGCACGGCGTGCAGGCGAACGTGGAGTTCTCCTGGGGCGCGACCGAGGTCAAGCCGCCGATCCTGGCGGACGCCATCGTCGACGTCTCCGAAACCGGCGCCTCGCTGCGGGCGAACAACCTCAAGATCATGCACGTGGTGCTGGAGAGCACACCGCGCTTCATCGCCTGCCACGACTCGCTCAAGGACAGCTGGAAAAGCGCGAAGATCGAGTGCCTGCTGATGCTGTTGAAAGGCGCGATTGCCGCCGCCACGCGCGTGCTGCTGTCGATGAACCTGCCGCGGGCGAAGGTGGATGCGGTGCTGAAACTGCTGCCGGCGCTGGCGACGCCCACGGTCTCGACGCTGGCCGATCCGGACTGGGTCGACCTATCCACCGTGGTCGAGGAAAAGAAGGTGCGGGAGCTGATCCCCAGGCTCTATGCCGCCGGCGCGCGCGGCATCATCGAACTGCCGCTGAACAAAATCGTGGAGTAGGCGCGCCGCAGCCGGCCTCCCCGGCTGAGCGCGCCGGTGCTACCATCTGCGCCGGCAATTTCAATGGCATTAACAGCCGGGGGTCAACATGAAACTGATGCACAAACTGATGCTCGCGCTGGCGCTCGCCGCGCCGGCCCTGGGCGCGCAGGCGCAGTCCTATCCGAACAAACCGATCCGTCTCGTCTGCCCGTTCCCGCCGGGCGGAGCGGTGGACATCGCCTCGCGCGCGGTGGCGCATGAACTCACCCAGATTCTCGGGCAGCCGGTCACCGTCGACAATCGCCCGGGTGCGGGCGGCAATATCGGCGCCGAGATCACGGCCAAATCGCCGCCCGACGGTTACACGCTGCTGATGACCACCTCCGGCATCATGGCGATCAACCCGGCACTGTACTCGAAGCTGTCGTTCGATCCGCTCAAGGACTTCGCCCCGATATCGACGATCGTATCGCTCAACAACGTGCTGGTGCTGCACCCTTCCGTGCCGGCCAAATCGGTGCCGGAAGTCATTGCGCTGGCCAAGGCGCAGCCGGGCAAGCTCACCTACGCTTCGAGCGGCAACGGCACCAGCATTCACCTCTCGGGCGAGCTGTTCAAGTCGATGACGGGCGTGGACATGCTGCACATTCCGTATAAAGGCAGCGCGCCGGCGGTCACGGATCTGCTCGGCGGGCAGGTGAACATGATGTTCGACAATATCCCTTCGTCGCTTCCCCACATCAGGGCCGGCAAGCTGCGCGCGCTGGCGGTCACGGGCGCGAAGCGCTCGCAATTGCTGCCCGAGCTTCCGACCATCGCCGAAGCCGGCGTCCCCGGCTACGACTCCTACGTCTGGTTCGGCGTGGTTGCGCCCGCCGGCACCCCGCCAGAAATCATCGCGCGACTCAACGCGGCGCTGGCGAAAGCGGCGGTAACGCCGTCGTTCCGCGACCGCCTGACCGAGCAGGGCTACGACGTGCTGAGTTCCACGCCCGAACAGATGGCCAACAGCGTCCGCGCCGAAATCGCCAAATGGGGCAAGATCGTGAAGGCGTCCGGCGCCAAGGTCGACTAAGAGTCCCTTACACCGCGAGGGTATTTCCCCTCGCGCTTCCGGGAAACTGGCGCAGGCCGGGCGCGCGGCGCATATAGGTGTAGTTACACGCATATGCTATGATCGCGGCATGTCGACTGCCGCCTCCGTCCCTAACTTCGGCTGCACCTGTGCCCGTTTGCGCAAGCTCACGCGCCGGCTGACGCGCATCTACGATGCGTACCTGGCGCCTCAGGACATCAAAGTCACCCAGTATTCGCTGCTGGCCAATGCCGCGCGGGGGGAGCGCACGCTCACCGAGTTCGCCGCCGAACTGGAAATGGACCGCAGCACGCTCAGCCGCAACCTCGCGCCGCTCGCCGCGCAGGGCTGGGTGAGCATCGCCATCGGCGCCGATCCGCGCAGCCGCAGCATCAGCGTCACCGCCGCCGGCAGGCGCAAGCTGAAGGCCGCTCTACCGCTGTGGCGCCAGGCGCAATGCGAAGTCGAATCGATCCTCGGTGCGGCAGGCGTGGGCGCGCTGCACCGCAAGATCGAGCGCGCGCTCGCCGCGCTCCCCAACCCGTCGGGAAAACACGCATGAACGCCAAACGCCAATACTGGTTCCTCGTCGTCAGCGCCGCCCTGATACTCGCGGTGACCATGGGCCTGCGCAATGCGCTCGGCCTGTTTGTATCGCCGCTCAATACGTCGACCGGGTTGGGCATCGTCAGCATCAGCTTCGCGCTCGCCGTGGGCCAGTTCGTATGGGGCGCGGCCCAGCCTGTTTTCGGCGCGCTCGCCGATCGCGCCGGATCGTTCCGGATCATCGCCCTGGGTGCAGTGCTGCTCGCATTGGGGCTGGCGCTCACGCCGTTCGTGCACTCAAGCCTCGGGCTCATCGTTTGCCTGGGAGTCCTGTCCGCGGCCGGTGCCGGCGGCGCCAGTTTTTCCATCCTCATCGGCGCCACGGCGCAACACCTGCCGCCGGAGCGCCGCGCGTTCGCCTCGGGCTTCATCAATGCGGGCGGATCCTTCGGCCAGTTCATGTTCGCGCCCCTGGCACAAGCGCTGATCAGCGTTTTCGGCTGGATCACCGCGCTGCTTTCGCTCGCCGCCTCCGCCCTGCTCACCATTCCGCTGGCGTTGCCGCTGCGAGACAAGCACACGGGAGGGCCGAAAGCGCACGTGGGCGGGATCAGCCTGTCGGAACAGACACTGCTTGCATTCAAGGACCGCAGCTACTGGTGCCTGCATGCGGGATTCTTCACCTGCGGTTTCCACATCGCCTTCCTCGTCACCCATCTTCCGGGCGAAGTGGCGCTGTGTGGGCTTCCCGCCTCGGTGTCGGCGGCGTCGCTTGCGCTCATCGGACTCGCCAATATTGCCGGCAGCCTTGGCGTGGGCTGGCTGGCGCAAACCTACCGCATGAAGATGCTCCTGGTTTGGGTCTACGGCATTCGCGCCGTGGCGATTGCGGTCTACCTGATGGCGCCGCACACCGCGCTCACGTTCTACGTCTTCGCGATCGTGCTCGGGGTAAGTTGGCTCGCCACCGTGCCTCCAACTGCGGGCCTGGTGGGCAAACTGTTCGGCACGCGTTATTTGGCCACCCTGTTCGGGCTGACGCTGCTGTCGCACCAGATTGGCGGCTTCTTCGGCGCCTGGCTGGGCGGGTTGGCGGTCGCCGCCAGCGGCAACTACGACTGGATGTGGTATGCGGACATTGCGCTCGCCACCGCCGCCTCGCTGGCCAATCTGCCGATACGCGAAGCGCAGCCGAAACTCATTCCCGCGGCGGCGTGAGTGCGGGAGCAATCGAGGATAGACACATGAGCGAAAAAAAAGCGATCCTAGTAGTCGGTGCGGGCGACGCGACCGGCGGCGCCATCGCGCGGCGCTTCGCCCGCGAAGGCTATATCGCCTGCCTGACACGGCGGCATGCGGACCAACTGGCACCGCTGGTGGCGCGCATCGAGGCCGAGGGCGGCAGCGCGCACGCCTTCGGTTCGGACGCGCGCAAGGAAGACGAGGTGGTGAAACTGTTCGCGCACATCGAACAAGAGATCGCGCCGATCGAAGTCGCGGTGTTCAACATCGGCGCCAACGTGCGCTTCCCGATCACCGATACCAGCGCACGTGTCTATTACAAGGTTTGGGAAATGGGTTGCTTCGGCGGTTTTCTCATGGGGCGCGAGGCGGCGCGCGCGATGCTGCCGCGCGGACGCGGATCGATTTTTTTCACCGGCGCGTCGGCCAGCCTGCGCGGCCGCGAAGGCTTCGCCGCCTTCGCCGGTGCCAAGCACGCATTGCGCGCATTGGCGCAGAGCATGGCGCGCGAGCTCGGCCCGAAGGGCATCCACGTGGCGCAGATTATCGTCGACGCCGCCATCGACACCGAGTTCATCCGCGAGAACTTTCCGCAGCGCTACGCGCTCAAGGACCAGGGCGGCATCGTCGACCCCGAGGCGATCGCCGAGAGTTACTGGCAACTGCAGCGGCAGCCGCGCAACGCGTGGACGCATGAACTGGACCTGCGGCCCTGGATCGAACCATGGTGATCAGCGGATGTTCAACATTGCGCCCGTAGCAAACGATCATTTCGCTCGCGGCCCAAATTGGCGGATACGAAGGATGGTATACCCTGTTCTTGTTGCAGCTTAGGAGGCGTCATGGAAAAACGAGTCGAGTTCTTTTTTGATTTCGGCAGTCCTTACTCTTACCTCGCCTACAAGGTGCTCCCGCCGATCGCGGCCGCGCATGACGCGCAAATCGTCTGGCGGCCGACGCTGCTCGGCGGCGTATTCAAAGCCACGGGCAATCACAGTCCGGCCGAAACCCCGGCAAAAAGAAAATGGATGCAGCAGGATCTGCGGCGTTGGGCGCAACGCTACAGCGTCGCCTTCAACCACAATCCCTTTTTCCCGATCAACACGCTCACGCTGATGCGCGGCGCCGCCGGCCTGCAGGCGCAGGGGCCGATCTTCCACAAATACATGGAGGCGATCTTTCACGCCATGTGGGCCGAGCCGCGCAATCTGGGCGCGCCGGATCAACTCGCGGCGGTCCTGCAGCAGGCCGCAATCGACGTCGACGCCTTCCAGTCCATGGTGAACGATCCTGCGGTGAAAGAGCGACTCAAGAAGGATACCGACGATGCGGTTGCCCGCGGGGTGTTCGGCGTACCGACGTTTTTCGTCGGCGACGAGATGCACTGGGGGCAGGACCGTCTCGAGTTCGTCGCCGCCGCGCTGGTCAAATAGGCGCTACGCCGAACCGGCTCCCGAAGTTCGTCGCCGGGCTGACCATTCGATCTGGTTCGCAGGAACGACGCATCGCCGCCGAGTTCGCCGACCCCGGGCCATTGCGTCTCCTCGGCGCCCTCTGCATCCGGCATACCGGGCGCTTGCGCAGTCGATCGCACCCGAGGAAGCGGCTTCGGCGCTCGGTCAAAATTCGTCGACGGTGACGAACACTCCCCACAATTGGTGGAAATAGCCCCAACCGGCGCGGATTAGCCTGAGCGTCGCGACGCCAACAATCCCATTTAATCATTAGCTTAAAGCGTATTGCGTCCCGGCCGCAGCGTTTGGCATGTCAAATGCTTTAGAGGTTTGACGCTGCCAACTTGCGTTCGAGAACGCAGGCGGCGAAGGGCGTGGTCTGCCCAACCGACAACGAGGATCCCGAACATGAATCTGCCGCCTAGCCCAGTCGTCGCCATCGACGCCACGGGTGCAGCCAAGCGCACTGCGTCGGCAGCGTTCATCCGCAGCCGTGATCGCGCCATGCACGACCCTGGAGCAGTCGCGAAAATGGGCTCGATCGATGGATTCGATGCGGAAACGCTCACCGTGGCTGAAGCCCTCTACCGGTTCACGCAGCTATCGTGGTCGATAACGGGAACCGCGAGCGTGGGGGCCGATCAGCCGATCATCATCAAACGCGCTACGCGCAATGCCGATGGCACGGTTTGCATCGGGTCCACGATCGGCGCTGTCACCGCGGACCCCGAAGGAAATTGGGAATTCCTGCAATCGGGCACGGCACAGATGCCGGACGGCGCAACCTATGTGCACGTTAGCTCCCCCGACGGCGGCGGGCGCACCGCGCCCTTGTCGATCGTTCCCTAGCGTGGAGCAGCAAACCCTGTAAGCCGGTGCTTGGCCTGCGACTTGGTTAGTCCGTCCTGGATCGAGTCAGGCCGCGCTATTCTGAACTTCCGGTGATACCGCCCTCGCGCATCCGCGTCACGTCATAGACGGGCACCGGCTGCATGAATCCTCTGAGCGCAAGATCGCCAACGGCAACCGTCTCGACCCGTTCCTCGATCCAATTCAGCACCTTCCTGTCGGTCAGGATCTGGCCGGCTTTCGCCTCGGCGCACAGGCGTGCGGCGAGATTGGTAACGGTGCCTACCGCCCCGTAATCCCAACGGCCTTCGAAACCGATCGCGCCGATGGTTGCGTAACCCTGCGCGATGCCGACGCCCATGCCCAGTTCGAATCCGTGCCTGCGCCAGGCGGCTGAAAGCCGGGTGAACACCGTCTGCATTTCGAGCGCCATGCGTACCGCTCGCAGCGCAGGGTCCGGTACCGGCACCGGGTCGTTGAATAGCACCATCATGCCGTCGCCGGCGAAATACTCGATGGTGCCTTCGTACTTGAGAATCAAGCGCCCCATCTCGGCGTGATATTCGTGCAGCACTGAGATCACTTCCTCCGGCTCCGACAGCTCGGTAAACGCCGTAAAGCCGCGCAAGTCGACCGAAACCACCGTGATTTCGCGGCGGTGGGTTCGCAGCGGATCGTCGACACCGCCGGCGACGATCAGCTCGGCGAGTTGCGGTGAGAAGAAACGCTTCAATCGCGACATTCGTTCGAGCTGTGCCACCTGTTCGCGGACGCGCTGCTCCAGTACTTCGGCCTCGCGCCGTCGCTCGCGGTACAACACCCGGACCTCGAGATAGTTGCGTATTCTCTGGATCGCCTCGCCGGGGGCGAATGGCTTGCGGATGTAGTCGCGCGCTCCCTGTTTCAATGCCCGCAGGTAGTCTTGCTGGTCGGAACTGGCCGTTACCACGATGACGGGCAGAAAGTCCTCGTCCGGTCCGGCTGTAAGCTGTTGCATCACTGCTATGCCGTCCAGGTGAGGCATCTGCAGATCGAGCAAGATGAGATCGAACGGCTGCGCGCGATGCGCTGCCGCCACCGTGCGCGAATCGGTCATGGTATGCACGGCGCTATAGCCTTGTTGGCGCAGCAAATTTTGCAGCAGCAGCACATTGGCCTCGACGTCGTCGACGACCAGTATGCGCGCCGACAGCATTTGCGCAAGCAGGCTTTCGTTCATTCCGCCCCGTCCAATATCTGCCGCATCGTGCGTTCCATGTCCTGCACCTCGAACGGCTTGGTCTTGTAGCGCACGAATCCCGCCGCCAGACCGCGCTCGACGTCCTTCTGCATGGCGTTGGCCGTGAGCGCCATCACCGGGATCGACGCGGTCGCCCGGTTGTGCGTGAGCCGTGCCAAGGCTTCATAGCCATTCATCTGCGGCAGGTTGATGTCCATGACGATGAGATCCGGCTGTTCCGACGCCGCGAGCGCGATTCCCAGTTCGGCGTTGGGCGCGGTCAGGAAGCGTGCAGAAAGACGCCTTGCGATCTGTTCCATCAGCAGCACATTCGCCGGATTGTCCTCAACGTAGAGTATGCTGCGACCGGCAGTTTTGCTGTCCCGGCCCGGGGCTTCGGGCTCGCGCGGAATTTCCGCCGCCTGAGCATCCGCGTCCGGCGCGAGCGGCAACTCGATCCAGAAGGTACTGCCCGCTCCCCAAACGCTGTTGAAGCCGATCTCGCCGCCCATGGCGGCAATCAGACTGCGGGTCAAAGCCAGGCCGATGCCGGTACCCTCGACTTCAGAAGTGTCCAGGCCCAGGCGATGGAAGGGACGAAACAATTCGCCTTGCTTCGATTCCGGAATCCCGCTTCCGGTATCGCTTACACTGACGCGCAGCCAGCCGGTTTTCGCGCCGGCCACGGCGACCACGACATTGCCGCCCGCGCGATTGTACTTGACCGCGTTGGAGAGCAAGTTCAGCAGCGCCTGCTTGAGCCTCATGTAGTCCGCCAGCACCCGCACGCGAACGTCCTCGGGCAGCGGCGTGACGCTGATCTCTTTCTCGCGCGCCATGTTCTGGATCAACGGCAGGCACTCGTTCAGGACGCTGGCCAGCGCCACCGGTTCGACCGACAGCGTCATCTTTCCGGACTCGACCCGGGCCAGGTCCAGGACTTCGTTGATGAGGTCGAGCAGATGCCTGCCTGCCTTCAGAATCTGTTCCACGAATCGCTGCTGAATCGGGCTGAGGGGCGCCGTCGGCTCGGTCTCGAGAAGCTGTGCGAAGCCCAATATCGCGTTCATCGGCGTTCGCAGCTCATGGCTCATGTTCGACAGGAATTCGGTCTTTGCCCGGTTGGCCCCCTCCGCCTCAACTTCGCTCTGGCGCAAGGCGAGCTCCACTTCCTTGCGCTGCTCGATCTCCGATTCGAGCTCCCGATTCTTGGCTTGTATCTGCTGTTCGTTGTCCTTGATCTTGCGATATTGTCGTTGCAGGATCTGGTCCGCGTGCCGTACGATCAGCAGCAAGATGCCGTAGAGGCAGGCGAACACGATCGCAAGTCCGGTAACCAGGCTCAAGGTCTTATGCCGGATCGCCGACAGGCTGTCGGACGCGTCGGAATACAGCTCGAATACCGACTGCGCCTGGTCCCCACCCTGGGCGATGGGTATATAGGTCGATATCACATTGACGTTTTCGATTCTCCCCTCGGACGCGCTCATGCTGCCGCGGTAGGTCAGCTCGCTCACCGCCTTGCCGGTCCGCGCCACGCGGAATGCCGGATTGGAACTCTTGTCTTCGCCGATTTCTTCGAGCACCGACGAGTAGATCGCGATCCCGGACGGGTTGTACATTTTGATCTTGATCACGGGCACGCGCCGCGACATGGAACGCAAGGTTTCGTGCAATTGCCGCGTGTTCGGATCGTCGCGCGTGCGTTCGGCGCTCACAAACGGCTGCGATAGATGGGCCGCATATTGCGGCCAGATGGCGTTGGCAAATGTCTGCGCCAGCATCACGTTGCGTGTTTCCGTCGCCTGGATCTGGTCGCCCACCTCCTCGGCGTAATAGACCCAGCTGATCAGGATGGTCACCAGCAGGATCGCGATGCCGCTGGCAATGGAAAAATAGCGCAACAAATGGAACGCGCTGGGCGCGGCATTGTCTTGCGCTGCCGGCATCGCGGCTTCAGGCTGGTTTGGTGTCACTGCGGTGGCCTCTGGTGCGAAGGTCTTATGGCGCGATGAGTATAGGGCAGCGACGCTGATCTGGACAAGGGTCGTGTTCCTGGGTCGTATTCTTGGTGTCGCATTCTTGGCTGCCATTGCCTTGACAATACTTGCCTAGGCAATTAGCATCGGCCTCCCGTTCCCGACACCGCTACGCGATGCCGCCAATCTACGCCATCGATACGTTCCGCCCCAGCACGGGCGTGGGTGCCTTCATCGGCCGCGCCCGCCGGACGATCGTCGAAGCGATCAACCAGAAGCTCGCCCCGCTCGACATCAGTCACGCGCAATGGGTGGTGGTCATGCTGCTGGGCGACGGCGCCGCGGCCACGGCGGCCGAACTGTGCAAGATTCTGATCTACGATCCGGGCGCGATGACGCGGCTGCTCGATCGCCTGGAGAACAAAGGCGTGCTGCGCCGCGTGCGCGCCAAAGCCGATCGCAGGACGGTGCGCCTGGAACTGACGGCCGAAGGCAAGCGGCTCTATCCGAGGATACTCGAAGCGCTGGTGGAGGAGTTCAACCGCCTGCTGCGCGGTTTTTCCAAGAGCGAAGTACGCCAACTCGAAGACCTGCTCAAGCGCATGGTCGCCAACGCGTGATGGGTATCCGGCCGATACCAGTCAGTTCGCCTGCCGCGCGCCGTGTTCCGCTCGCGGTGTTGCTGCTCGCCCTGCTCGCCGGCGGCTGCGCCAGCTTCAAGGGGCTGGCGCCGAAGTCGGTGCGCACCGACGCCGCCAGTCTGGCTGCGGGACGTACGCTCGCGGCGACAAAGCTCTCGCCCGCCGACTGGCCCACCACGGCGTGGTGGCAGCGCTTCGGCGATGCACAGCTTGATGCGCTGATTGCGGAAGCGCTCGCGGGCAACCCGGGCATCGCCGGCGCACGCGCGCGGATCGACCGCGCGACCGCGCTGGCGGCGAGTTCCGGCGCGGCCCTGGCGCCGCAAGCGAGCGCCGGCGCAGATGTCACGCGCCAACACTTTTCGGCGAACGGCATCTTCCCGCCGCCTCTGGCTGGATCGTGGCATACGCAAAGCCAACTCGCCGCGAGTTTCGGTTACGAGTTCGACCTGTGGGGGCGCAACCGTGCGGCCTACGATGCCGCGCTGGGGCAGCTACGGGCGGCGGAGGTGGACGCGTATGCGGTGCGCCTGCTACTGGCCTGCAGCATCGCGCGCGCGTATGCACAGCTCGGACGCGGTTTCGAACAGTTGGAACTCGCCCAGGCGATGCTGGCGCAGCGTCAGGCCATTTTCGGGCTGGTGCAACAGCGCGTCGCCGCGGGACTCGACTCCCAGGTCGAGCTGAAGCAGGCTGAAGTGTCGATTCCGGCGGCGCGGCTGCGCATCGCCCAGTCGGAGGAGGACATCGCGTTGGGGCGCAACCTGCTCGCGGCACTGCTCGGCCAGGGTCCCGATCGCGGCCTCGCGATCACGCGCCCGCGCATGCACAGCGGATCGTTAGCCCTGCCGTCGGCGCTGCCTGCAGACCTCCTGGGCAGACGGCCCGATGTGGTGGCACAGCGCTGGCGGGTCGAGGCCGCGCGCCGCGATATCGATGCGGCCAAGGGACAGTTCTATCCAAGCATAAACTTGAGCGCGCTCATCGGCGTGCAGAGCATTACCTTCTCCAAGCTCCTGGCCAGCGGCAGCGAAATTCCGTCGTTCGGCCCGGCGCTGCGGCTGCCGCTTTTCGACGGCGGGCGCCTGCGCGGCAATCTCGCGGCGAAGGACGCCGACTACGATGTTGCGCTCGAGCAATATAACCAGACGCTCGTCGACGCTCTGCGCGAAGTGGTGGATCAGCTGACGTCCCTGCGCTCGGTCGATGCGCAGCGCCTGCAGCTCGACGGCGCGCTCACCAATGCCGGCGAAGCCTACGAGCTCGCGCTGGCGCGCTACCGCGCCGGCATCGGCAGTTACCTGCAGGTGCTGGCGGCGGAGGCGCCGCTGCTCGAGCAGAAGAGCCTGCAGGCGAACCTGCGCGCGCACGAACTGGAGCTGTCCATCAACCTCATTCGCGCGCTCGGCGGCGGTTTCGAAGACGCGAACGCGGCGGGCGCGTCCTGATTTGGCAGCATTTCAATCAGCCATTTCAGAGCGACCGAATTGGTCGATGACGCAAAGGTGCATGCGGGGCCGAGGAAGCGGTGAGCGCGGTTCATGGCCGCCTGGACCCCCTCATCTTGAAGAGTGATCGATGAACACAGATTTAAGGATGTCCGAATGAGCGACGACGACAACACCGACGACCGGGCGCCGAACGGGCGGCGCACGCTGCTGCTATCGCTGGTCGTCGGGCTGTTCCTTGCAGCGGGCATCGGCTACGCCGTCTACTGGTCGCTCGTCGCCCGCTATGTCGAATCGACGGACGACGCTTACGTCGGCGGCAATATGGTGCAAATCACGCCGCAGGTGTCAGGCACCGTGCTCGCCATCGCTGCCGACGATACCGATTACGTCAACGCGGGCCAGACTCTGGTCGAACTCGACCAGGCGGATGCGCGCGTGGCCCTGGCTCAGGCCGAGGCCGCGCTCGCGCGCAGCGTGCGCCAGGTAAGGAATCTCATGGCTACCGGCGCCGAGTTGGAGGCGAACATCGCGCTGCGCGAAACCGACCTGGCGCGCACCCGTGCCGATCTCGACCGGCGCGCGCCGCTGGCCGCCAGCGGCGCGCTGCCCGCCGAGGAACTGCAGCACGCGCGCGATGCGGTAGCGAACACCCAAGCGGCGCTGGAGGCGGCCAGGCAGCAGCGCGCGGCGCAAAGGACACTTGTGGACCGCACCACCGTGGAAACCCATCCGGAGGTGCAAAGCGCCGCGGCGCGGCTGCGCGAAGCCTACCTGGCCTACGCACGCACGGCGCTGCCGGCCCCGGTTTCCGGCATCGTCGCGAAACGCAGCGTGCAGGTCGGACAGCGCGTCGGCCCGGGGACGCCGCTGATGGCGGTGATCCCGCTGGACCAGGTATGGGTGGATGCGAACTTCAAGGAAAAGCAACTGCTCAATCTGCGCCCGGGGCAACCGGCGAAGCTCCACGCCGACATCTACGGCAGCGTGATCGAATTCCACGGGCGGGTGGCCGGTTTCGGTGCCGGCACCGGCAGTGCCTTCGCCCTGTTGCCGCCGCAGAATGCGACCGGCAACTGGATCAAGGTGGTGCAGCGGGTGCCGGTGCGCATCGCGCTCGATGCGGCCGAGCTCGCGCAGCATCCGCTGCAGCTCGGCCTGTCGATGGAGGTCGAGGTCGACACGCACGAGCGCTCGGGTGAGTTGCGACCGAAGGAGGCGCGCACGGCGCCCGCCTACCAGACCAAGGCATACGCCTCGCTCGCCGAACTCGCCGATCAGCGCGTGGCCGCGGTCATCAAGGCGAACGGCGGCGATGCGCGCGCCGCAAGCAGGCCGGAGCAGGCAGCGGCCGCCGGCGGCGAACCCAAGTCCGGCGCACGTTAGCATCGCGTGAGCAACGCGCACGTCTTGCCGAGCACAGCCCCTGCCGCCGAGCATCGCACGCCGGTACTGCTGACGCTGCTGTTGGCGATGGCCACATTCATGCAGGTGCTCGACCTGACGATCGCCAACGTCTCCTTGCCGGCGATCACCGGCGATCTCGGCGCAGCGACCAGCCAGGGCGCGTGGGTCATCACTTCCTACGCGGTCGCCAACGCGATCACCGTGCCACTTACCGGCTGGCTCTCCGACCGCTACGGCCAGGCGCGGATGTTCGCGATCGCGACCGCGCTGTTTACCTTCGCCTCTTTCCTGTGCGGGCTGTCCTGGACGCTGCCGATGCTGATCACCGCGCGGGTGCTGCAGGGGGCGATGGCCGGCTTCATGGTGCCGCTGTCGCAGTCCTTGCTGTTGGGCAACTACCCGCCGGAAAAGCGCGGTATGGCGCTCGCCATCTGGGGTATGACGGTCACCGTGGCGCCGATCGTCGGGCCGTTGCTCGGCGGCTGGATCACCGACAACGCGCACTGGTCGTGGATTTTCTTCATCAACCTGCCGGTCGGCACGATCGCCGCATTCGGCACCTGGCAACTGCTCAAGGACCGCGAGACGCCGCTGCGACGAAGGCCGCTCGACCGCATCGGCCTGGCGCTGCTCGTAATCTGGGTCGGGTGCCTGCAGGTATTGCTGGACAAGGGCAACGAGCTCGACTGGATGAACTCGAAACTCATCGTGGCGCTGGCGGTGATCGTGGTCGTCAGCTTCAGCCTGTTCCTGGTGTGGGAACTCACCGATGCGCACCCGATCGTGGACCTGGAATTGTTCCGGCACCGCAATTTCGGCATGAGCGCGCTCGCGTTGAGCCTCGCCTATGGCGTGTTTCTCGGCACCATGGTGATCCAGTCGCTCTGGCTGCAGACGCAGATGGGCTATACCGCGCAGTGGGCGGGCTATGCCCTGGCGCCGGTCGGCATTTTCGCCATCCTGCTGGCGCCGCTGGTCGGCCGCGGTCTGCAGCACACCGATCCGCGCCGTTTCGCCACCGCGGCGTTCATCGTGTTCGCCGTGTGCTTCTTCTGGCGCGCCAATTTCACCACCGGCTCGGATTTCGCCACCATCGCCCTGCCGCAGTTGCTGCAGGGCGTGGCCGTGGCCATGTTTTTCGCCCCGCTGGTCAGCATCAATGTCGGCCGCATCGCTCCCGATCGCATGGCCTCGGCGACCGGCACGCAAAACTTCCTGCGCACCATGTGCGGCAGCTTCGGCACCTCGCTCGCGATCGCCTTGTGGTCCCGGCGCGAATCGGTGCACCGCACGCAACTTGCCGAACACATCAACACCTATGCGCCGCAGACCACCGAGTTCTCCGCCCGTCTGGGCACTGCAGGCATGCCGCCCGATCAGGTCAACGCAGTGATCGAGCGGATACTCGCCGGACAGGCCAATATGCTCGCCACCAACGACGTGTTCTGGCTGTCCGGCTGCTTGCTGATCGCCCTGATACCGGTCATCTGGCTCGCGCGGCCGCCGTTTGGCCGCTCCCACATCGTCGCAAGCGAGTAATCCGGCTCGCCGGCCGCGCCCATTGCGGCATAATGTGCGTTTTCGGCAACCCCCACCACCGAGGCAAACCCCATGAGCGAACACGCTGCCCCCGCTACCCCTGCCGGATCCGTGGCCAGCCAGACCAGAGACCTGGCGGCACAGCTGTATGTCGAACTGGCCGGCCGTGCCATGCTGCCCAGCGAAAAGACCAAGCCCAACCCGGTGGACTTGGCCAAGTATTGCTACAAACTGGCCGAGGCGTTCCAGAGCATAGAGGCAGATGCGCAAAAAGACGCCATCGCCAAGATGGCGAAGTACGACGTCAAGATCGACGACATGACGACTTGGAAGAAGTAGTCCGCCATCGGTACTGCGCTGGCCGCCGGACACGGCCGCGCCTTCAGCTGAAGTTTGGGGTAGGCGGCGAGCCCGATTGTCGATTTCGGCCTTCCCCAATCGACTAATAGGTGTCAACCGCCGATTCAGCATGGAGAGCGCATATGTACCGTCGCCTGATCGCGCCATCGCCGCGCGAATTCTGGAAATACTGTGGCTATGCCCTGTTCCTGCTCGCCCCGGGCTCTTTAGTCGTGCTTCCATTGTTGTGGCTTCTCAGACTGTTCGGCATTCAGGCTTCGCGGTGGCGAAATTGAGCGGTGCGCGCCGGCCGCCGGTTTTCGACCCCGGCTTCCGTCGCCTCCGCCGGCAGCGGAAATCGAGCGGAACGCCGCGCCAGTATTGCCTCTCGGGCATCTTTCCGAAGATCCAATATAATTGCTGCCAGCGCTATCGCAAGGGTGCCGCGTGCCAACGATCATCACTGTCCAGCAGCTCACCAAGACCTACGCCTCCGGTTTCCCAGCGCTCAAGCGCATCGACCTCGAGATCCGCCGCGGTGAAATCTTCGCCCTCCTCGGCCCCAACGGCGCCGGCAAAACGACGCTGATCAACGCGATTTGCGGCATCGTCAATCCGAGCTCGGGCACTATTCTGGCCGACGGCCACGACATCGTTTCCGACTATCGCGCCGCCCGCTCCATGATCGGCCTGGTGCCGCAGGAGCTGACTACCGACGCTTTCGAAAGCGTATGGGCCACGGTGAACTTCAGCCGCGGCCTGTTCGGCAAGCCGCGCGACGCGGCCCGGTGCGAGAAGCTGCTGCGCGATCTCTCCTTGTGGGACAAGAAGGACAATAAGATCATGACGCTCTCAGGCGGCATGAAGCGGCGGGTGATGATCGCCAAAGCCCTGTCGCACGAGCCACAGATCCTGTTCCTCGACGAACCGAGCGCCGGCGTCGACGTCGAACTGCGCCGCGACATGTGGGAAATGGTGCGCGGCCTGCGCGCGAGCGGTGTGACCATCATCCTCACCACGCACTACATCGAGGAGGCCGAACAGATGGCAGACCGTATCGGCGTGATCAGCAAGGGCGAGTTGATCCTGGTGGAGGACAAGGCGGCGCTGATGCGCAAACTCGGCAAGAAACAGTTGAAGCTGCAGCTGAAGCGTCCGCTAGCGCGCATTCCCGACGCCCTCGCGGCAATGGCGCTCGAACTCGCCGCCGGCGGCAGTGAGCTGGTCTACACCTTCGACACCCAAGGCGTGGACACGGGGATCGAAGCGCTGCTGCATGCGCTCGGCGAGCAGGGCATAACCTTCAAGGATCTGCAATCGAGCGAGAGCTCGCTGGAGGACATTTTCGTCAGCCTGGTGCGGGCGCAAGCATGAACCTCTACGCCATCCGCGCGATCTACTACTTCGAGATGGCGCGCACCTTTCGCACGCTGATGCAGAGCATCGCGTCGCCGGTGCTCTCGACGTCGCTTTACTTCGTCGTGTTCGGCGCCGCGATCGACTCGCGCATGGGCGACATCGACGGCGTCAGCTACGGCGCCTTCATCATTCCCGGCCTGATCATGCTGGCACTGCTGAACGAGAGCATCTCCAACGCGTCCTTCGGCATCTACCTGCCGAAGTGGACCGGCACGATCTACGAGCTGCTGTCGGCGCCGGTGTCCTTCGTCGAGGTGGTCATCGGCTACGTCGGCGCGGCTGCCACCAAATCGGTCATGCTGGGCGTGCTGATCCTGGCGACGGCGCGCCTGTTCGTCGACTACCAGATCGCGCATCCGCTGTGGATGATCCTGTTTCTTGCGCTCACTGCCGTGACCTTCAGCCTGTTCGGCTTCATCATCGGCATCTGGGCCGACGGTTTCGAGAAACTGCAAATCGTGCCGATGTTGATCGTCACGCCGCTCACCTTTCTCGGCGGCAGCTTCTACTCGATCGGCATGTTGCCGCCGCTATGGCAGAAAATCACGCTGTTCAATCCGGTGGTGTACCTGATCAGCGGCTTCCGCTGGAGCTTTTACGGCATCGCCGACGTCGGCGTGGGCCTGAGCGTGGGCATGACCCTGCTGTTCATGCTCCTCTGCCTTGCGACCGTGTGGTGGATCTTCAGGACCGGTTACCGGCTGAAGACTTGAGCGCGTCGCGGCGGATCTGCGCGGGCCACGCACCGAAGACCTGAGGCGGGAATACACGATAGGCGGCGTGCAGCGCCGGCGTTGCAACGCGCTCCGGTGCTCGAGCCGAATCCCGGCGGCGAGCGCGACTCAAGCTGCGACATCGATCCGCTTCTGACCGAGGCCGTGTAAGAACGAAGAATTGCTTCGGCTGATCAACCTCGAGCGACCCGGTGTTCTACTCCAAGAGCTCGCGGTCTCGCGGGTTCCGGCGAAATGCCCCGCTGATTCGCCACAATTGGCGGGGCATACGACCCACCATCGCCATGTCCGCGCCGGCTACCCGGGCGGTGTCCTGGATGCAAACCGATTCTTTTCAATTGATTGCAACCTTCATTGCAGTCTGGCACGACATCTGCTCCATCCCAGGTAAGGCCAAGTTGAACCAGACCGAAATTTGCCCCGAACTCAGCTTTCCCCTGGAGTCACCCGATGTCTACTTTGATCATACTGATCGTCTGCGGCGTCGCCGGCTGGCTGATCAGCCGACCTATCATTCGCGTGCTGAATGCTTGATTCGACGCAGCGCAGCCGGCGCCCGAATTTCCGAACATGTGCCCGCCCGCGTCGCGCGCCGAAGCGCGCTGAAGCCGTTCAGGTTCTCACTGCCTGAACGCCGCAGGCGCGCGCGCCGGCCCGGTAAGCTCGAGGATGTGCAGGCCGCTGCCGGCGCGGTCGACGATATAGATATAGCCGCGGTCGTCGACTTCGACATTGTTGGTCTGGATCACGCCCTTGCAGCGCTCCATGCCGGCATCGTTTCTGACGCAAGGCTTGTCGGTGTTGTCCGTGGCTGCCGGGATGTAATGACCGATTTCCTGCGGATGATAGGGATCGCGGATGTCCACCGCGCGTACGCCGGCATTGAAGTGGGCGAAGAACATGATGCGCCGGTAATAAATTGGGGTGAAGTTTTCGTTCGAAGAATGTGTGCCGAAGCGCCCGCCGCGGCCGCAGAAGTTGCCGTTCGCATCGGGCACGGTCCAGCTCGCCACCGCAAGCGGCTTCGATTCGACGCTGACGTCGACCATCCACGCCATCTGCCGCGGCTCGCGGCATTCGGCCGCCAGCGATTCGCTGGTGACGACGACGAAGTCGCGCGACCCGCGGTCCTTGGCGCGAGCGGCCGACTCCATGCCCAGCACCGGAAAGGCGGTATGCGCGCCCGCGTCCGGACCCAGGTCCAGCCTGCCGACCTGCGGATAGAGCAAATTTTCCTGGGTGGGCTCTTTCGGTCCCTGCAGAAGTTTCTTGCGGTCGACGATCTGCAGAATGCCGTAGCTGCTGGTGCCGTAGCCGAAATAGACGCGATTGCCGCGGGGACCGGTGGAGATCGGGCCATGCAATTCAGTCGGCACCGGCCCGGTCGCGCCCGGCTGTTGTCCCGGCAGTCCGAAATTGCGGATGAACACCGGTTTTGCCGGATCCCCGAGGTCGAAGATCTGCGTCATGCGCGAGGTGCGCCAGCCGGGCACGCCCGAAACCAGATAGGCAATGCCGCTGTCGCACTCCCACCAGTTCTTGTGCGTGCCTTGCAGCCCGGTCGCCACCTTACTCACCAGTACAGGTCGAGCCGGATCGCTGACGTCCCACAGCTCCTGCGCCGAATTGCCGTAGGGGCGCAGCAGATACACCTTGTTCTTGTCGGCGCGCGGCAGTTCCGAGCCGTCGCACACGCGCACCATCTGCGCGCCGCCGCCGGGCGAGCCGGGGATGTGCGCGACTAGCTTAGGCCGCGCCGCATCGGTCACGTCGAGGATTGCGGTGCCGCTGGCCTCGGTCTGCCGCGTCAACGCATTGGGCGACTGGCCGCCATGCAGGCCGATATAGGCGATCCAGCGCCCGCCCTGCGCATGCACCAGCGGCTGATAGGCGCTGCGGCCCTGCAGGTCGTGGTATCCGACCAGGGACATGTTGTTCGCCTCCGCCCGGTCCTGCGCCTGCGCCGCCGTGAACAGCATAGGGCCGAAAACGGCGGCAGTGAGGATTCGACACCAGTGAATGCGCATAAAGGCTCTCCCGGAAAAATGACTATAGATGCTTTCTGCCCGGCCTGCCGTTCCGGTAAACTGTCCCCCCTCCCGACAACCGGCCCGACACTCCATGCGCGAACCCGCACCCCAGACCATCTACCTCAAGGACTACGCACCGCCGCCGTTCCTGATCTCGACCGTCGCCCTCGACGTCGATATTCGCGGCGACCACGCGCTGGTCCGCGCCACCCTGGCTGTGGCCAGAAACCCCAAGTCTGCCGACAGGCTCGCGCCCTTGGCGCTCGACGGTGAAGAGATCGAGCTGCAGTCGGTGGCGCTGGACGGGCGGACGCTGGCGCCGGGGGAATATGTGCTCGGCGAGGAAATCCTTTCCATCGCCAAGGTGCCGGATCGTTTTACCCTGGAAACCGTATCGCGCATTCACCCGCAGAACAATACCAGGCTGGAAGGCCTGTACGCCACAGGCAGCGGCTTTGTCACCCAGTGCGAAGCCGAAGGCTTTCGGCGCATCACCTGGTTCATCGACCGGCCGGACGTGATGGCGCGCTATACCACCACCATCCACGCCGAGCGCGCGCGCTATCCGGTGCTGCTCTCGAACGGCAATCTGGTCGCCCAAGGCGAAGAAGCGGACGGCCGCCACTTCGCGACCTGGAGCGATCCGTTTCCCAAGCCTTCGTATCTCTTCGCCATGGTGGCAGCGAAGCTGGAGAAACTGGACGACAGCTTCGTCACCCGCTCCGGGCGCACGGCCAAGCTCGCCGTCTACGTCGAGCCGGGCAAGCTCGACCAGTGCGGATTCGCCATGCGCTGCCTGAAGAGCGCGATGCAATGGGACGAGGAAGTGTTCGGCCTGGAGCTGGACCTGGACGGCTACATCATCGTCGCCGTAGGCGATTTCAATTCGGGGGCGATGGAGAACAAGGGCCTCAACATATTCAATACCAAGTACGTGCTGGCGCGCCCCGACACCGCCACCGACATCGACTACCAGAACATCGATCGCGTGGTGGCGCACGAATATTTCCACAATTGGACCGGCGACCGCGTCACCTGCCGCGACTGGTTCCAGCTGTCCCTGAAGGAAGGCTTGACTGTGTTTCGCGATCAGGAATACGGCGCCGACCGCTACTCGCGTGCGGTGCAGCGCATCGGCGAGGTGCGCGGCCTGCGCGCGTCGCAGTTTCCCGAGGATGCGGGCCCGATGGCGCATCCGGTGCGCCCTGCCGCCTACATGGAAATCCGCAATTTCTACACCATGACGGTGTACGAAAAAGGCGCTGAAGTGGTGCGCATGCAGCACACGCTGCTTGGCCCGAAAATGTTCCGCGCCGGCATGGACCTGTATTTCAAGCGCCACGACGGCCAGGCGGTCACCACAGACGATTTCGTGCAGACGATGCAGGATGCGAGCGGCATCGACCTCGGCCAGTTCCGCCGCTGGTACGAGCAGGCGGGAACGCCGGTGGTCGAGGCGGAGGGAAGCTACGATGCGGCCGCCATGCGCTATACCCTCACCCTCGAGCAGTCCTGTCCTCCCACGCCCGGTCAGGAGAGCAAACTGCCGCTCCACATTCCCTTTGCCTTGGGACTGGTGGGGCCGGACGGAATGGACATTGAACTGTTGCTCGAGGGTGAAGAACCCGGTGACCAGCGCGCCAGTGGGCAGCAGAACAAGGAAATCACGCGCGTGCTCTCGCTCCAAGAACCGCGGCAGAGCTTCGTGTTCGTCAACGTGCCGGCAGCGCCGGTGCCGTCGCTGCTGCGCAATTTTTCGGCGCCTGTCATCGTCAAGTACGGCTTCAGCGACGCCGACCTTACGCACCTGATGGCGCACGATGCGAACGCCTTCAACCGCTGGGAGGCGGGGCAGAGGCTCGCGCTGGAACTGATCCTGCGCGATATCCGCGCGCGCCGCGGCAAGGCTCCCGGCGCGGACGGCGGCTTGAACGCGCCGCAGACTTTCGTCGCCGCGTTTGCGCGGGTGCTCGCCGATGCGCCTCGCGATCCCGCATTCGGCGCCGAAGCCCTGGCGCTGCCCTCCGAAGTCTATATCGCCGAGCAGCTGGAAGAAGTCGATCCGGATGCGATTCACGCGGCGCGCAACAGCCTGCGCCGGCAGCTGGCGCGAGCCTTGAAAAACGAACTGCTCGCCGCCTGCCACGCGCATGCGGTGCCGGGGCCTTACAGTCCGGACGCGCATTCGGCGGGCCGGCGCGCGCTCAGGAACCTCTGTCTCGGCTACCTGCTGGAACTCGATGACGCCGCAGCGCGCGCACTCGCGCTCGCGCAGTTCGAAGGCGCCGACAACATGACCGATGCCATGGCCGCGCTCGCCGCGCTCGCGAATTACGACTGCCCCGAGCGCACCCAGGCGCTGAACGCGTTCTACGCCAAATGGCAGAACGAGCCGCTGGTGGTGGACAAGTGGCTGGCGGTGCAGGCCGGGTCGCGCCTCCCCGGTACGCTGGCCGCAGTGAGACGGCTGCTCGCGCACCCGGCGTTCGACATCCGCAATCCGAACAAGGTCTACGCGCTGATCCGCAGCTTCAGCTCCAACCATGTGCGCTTTCACGCCGCCGACGGCGGTGGCTATCAGTTCCTGGCCGAACAGGTCGTCGCCATCGATGCCTTCAATCCGCAGGTCGCCGCGCGCATGGCGCGGGCGTTCGACCGCTGGAAGAAATTCGACGCCGGACGCAAACAGCACGCGAGCACCGCGCTTAAGCGCATCGCGGATGCGCAGGGATTGTCGCGGGACGTGGCCGAAATCGTGACCAAGGCGCTGGTGTAGAGCGGTCAGCCGACGGTTGTCGCGACGTGATGCGGCCGTTCGTTATGTGCAAACCATAATTGCGCTTGGAGCGTCAGGTTCAGACATGAGCCAGTTTTTCCATGCAGCTGCGGTCGTCGAGACCCTCGTCGATGTATTGCTTATAATACATTTGCAATCGGATGTGCCGACCGCGTGCTCATGGGCAGGGACAGATGCGAATTACAGTTGAAATGTATGGCCCGCTTCAGCGGTTTAACCAGGGCGGACAGCCGAAGGCGGAACTGGATCTGGAAGATAATCTAACCGTGCGCGATCTATTGATGAGCCTGGGCATGGACATGGGCGAGCCCTGGAACGCTGCGTTAAACGGCACACTGGCCGGACCCTCGGACGTGTTATCCGACGGGTCCTTGCTCCTGATATTTCCCCCGATCGAAGGGGGGTGATCCATGTGCACCTATCGTTGTATCGAAGGGGCCTGAGCACGATGGTTAAGGGACTTGCCAACAAGATTCTGCGGGTTGATCTGTCCAGCGGCCGCATCTGGACCGAAGAGCAGAATGAGCTTTTCTACCGGCGTTACCTGGGCGGTGCCGGCATCCTCAGTTACTACTTGCTGAAAGAACTCAAGCCCCGGGTAGACCCTCTTTCGTCCGAGAATGTTCTCGTTTTCGCCCCCGGCCCCGTAACGGGCACTGTCATGCCGGGCGGCTCCCGCCTCTGCGTCGGCGCCAAGTCCCCGCTCTCAGGCGGCATAGCGAAGAGCGAAGCAGGCGGTTTCTTCGGCTACGAGCTAAAGCGCGCGGGTTTCGATACCCTCGTGGTGCAAGGCAAAGCGGATCATCCGGTGTATCTGTGGATCAACAACGGCGAGGTGGAGATCAAGGACGCGTCGCATCTGTGGGGGCAGACGGTGCTGCAAACCCAGGACGTCATCGAAGCGGAATTGGGCGAGAAGCGCGTCCGGACCGCGACCATCGGCCCGGCCGGCGAGAACCTGGCCGCCATCTCCTGCATCATGACCGACGTGCGCAACGCGGCTGGCCGCGGCGGCCTCGGGGCGGTGATGGGATCGAAGAATCTCAAATGCGTCGCGGTCAAGGGCAAGACCATTCCACAGGCGGCGGAGCCGGAGAAGATGCGTGACCTGGCTCGCTGGATGAACACCAACTACATGAACTTCAGTATTGCCGCAGGCTTTCACGAGCTCGGCACCGGCGCGGGAATGGTGAGCGGGAACGCTATCGGCAATCTCCCGGTGCGCAATTGGAGCGACGGGCAGTTCGACGATGCGGCGATGATCCAGGCCGACGTGTTGCGCGACAGCTATCGAGTCGCCATGGAGGCGTGCCCCTCCTGCCAGATCCGCTGCAAGAAGGTGGTGGAACTGGAAAACGATGCCTACAAGGTGAATCGCAGGAACGGCGGTCCCGAGTACGAAACGCTGGCCGCGCTTGGCTCGCTCCTGGGCATCAACGATCTCGCGGCCATCTGCCGCGCGAATGAGCTTTGTTCCGTCTATTCGCTGGACACGATTTCTCTCGGCGGCACCATCGCCTTCGCCATGGAGTGCTTCGAGAAGGGGATACTGACGCTCGAAGATACCGGGGGCATAGCCCTGCGCTTCGGCAATGCCGCTGCCATGCTGAAAGTCATCGAACTTATCGCGCATCGGCAGGGCATCGGCGATATCCTGGCCGACGGCAGCCGCAAGGCGGCCGAGCGCATCGGACGCGGCGCGGCAGAGTTTGCGATGCAGGTCAAGGGCGTTGAATTCGGCATGCACGAGCCCCGCTTGAAACAAGGTCTGGGTCTGATCTATTCGATCGCCGCGCAGGGCGCCGACCACATGGCCGGCGCGCACGACACGTTTTTTATGCAGGAAGGACGCGGCATGGAGGCCGTGCGTGCCCTGGACAGTCTCGATCCGCTGCCCGCCAATGACCTGAGCACCGCCAAAGTGGACAGGGTAAAGAGCCTGCATTTGTCGAGGAACTTTTCCGATTCTTTGGTTACTTGCAATTTCGTTCCTTGGACGCTAAGGCAGCAGGTGGAAATGCTGCGCGCCCTCACCGGGTGGGATTACACCGATTTCGAGGCCTTGCGCCAGGGGGAGCGCGTCGCCACCCTGGCCCGGGTGTTCAATCTCAGAGAGGGCCTGACGGCGGCTGATGATCAACTGCCGAAGCGGTTCTTTTCGTCCACTCCGCGGGGGGCTTTGAAAGGCACCACCATCGACCCGGAGGCAATGGAGCGGGCGAAGAGAACGTTTTACATCCTCATGGGCTGGGACCCGATCACCGGCGTCCCCACACGGGAGAAGCTGGAAGAGTTGGGCATCGCCTGGGCCGTCCCGGAAGCGGTTCCCGCGTAAGCTCGCGGCCGAGCGGCGCTCGAACCACCTTCGAATAAGCTTTTCGCTGCGAAGCCGCCATTCGCCAGCGCGTCCGTGCGCGTGTCCTTAGGGTTGCGTCCTGTCTCCGGTGTGTTTGGACAACGGACGTTGGCTAGCATTTCATTGGACCGAGGGCGTCAGGGGGCGCCAGGAACCGCCGTTCGAGCGTCACCTGGGATTCCAATTCCTCAAGCAGATCGCCTTCCCTTCTAAGTCAAGCAGCGTGACGTGGACGATCCCGTTCCAAGTTCGGCAACAGCCAGACGACCAAGCCGATCGCGGGCAGATACGAGCAGAGCTGATAGACGAACGCGATACCGCTGGCGTCGGCAATGCGGCCCATCGCAGCCGCACCAAGGCCGCCGAGTCCGAATGCAAAGCCGAAGAACATGCCAGATACCAGGCCGACGCGCCCAGGCATCAGCTCATGCGCATAGACCAGAATGGCGGGGAAAGCGGAAGCCATCAGCAGACCGATGATAATCGTCAGCACACTGGTCCAGAACAGGGTGGCGTAGGGCAGTAGGAGTGTGAACGGTAACGCGCCGAGGATGGAGATCCAGATCATCGGCCGCCGGCCGATCCGGTCCGAAACGGGGCCCCCAACCAGGGTGCCGACTGCGATCGCAGCCATGAAAATGAATAGCTGCACCTGGGCGTCTTGCACGGACAAGTGGAACCGCTCGATCAGGTAGAACGTGAAGTACGACGTCAGGCTGGACGCATAGACATTTTTTGAGAATACCAACAGCATCAGCAGGAAGACGAAAAAAATCACGTGAGACCGCGGTATTTGGTGGACGGCGGAGGCCGCACGCTTGGTTGTGTGCATTTGGCGTAGATGGGCCGAGTACCACATACCTACTCGCGTTAGTACGAGCATGGCGAGCAGCGCGGCGAGGGAGAACCAGGCGATCGCGCCCTGGCCCCGCGGCAGGACGATGAATGCGGCCAGCAGTGGGCCGATGGCGCCGCCGAGATTGCCGCCGACCTGGAACAAAGACTGGGCCACGCCGTAACGCCCGCCGGAGGCCATCCGTGCGACACGAGAGGCTTCGGGATGGAACACCGCCGAACCGGTGCCGACAAACGCTGCAGCAAGCAGCACGGACCCGTAGTCGTTCGCAATCGAAAGCAAGACCAATCCGAGCAAGGTCGCACCCATGCCGACGGCGAGCGAATACGGCTGCGGGCGCCGGTCCGTATAGCTCCCGATCGTCGGCTGTAATAGCGAGGCCGTGAGCTGGAAAGCGAGTGTAATCATGCCGACCTGGCCAAAGTCCAACTGGAACTGCTGCTTCAGCATTGGATACAGCGCCGGGATCAGCGACTGCATGAGATCGTTTAACAGATGGCAGAAGCCAAGTGAAATCAAAATCGGGAATACGGCTACTTGCGCGGTCAACGGAATTTGGGCGGCGGCGCCGGTGATTTCCGCGGCTACTGCTTTTTGCATTGGCGAGATCCCTGCCTTGCGGTCTGGCGAACCAGAAGATGTGCCTTTTTATAACCTCTTAATGGTGCTCTTGTCTACGGCGGCGCGAATGAGGGCTCTGGTTCACCGACCGACCTATTGCCCTTAAAGCGTCATCCGGCTGCTCAATGGCCTGGAGCCGAATGTGACGGAGAATCCGCGAGCGGCAGCTTAACCGCGTAGCTGCCACGCATGATGTAGAAGGTCGAGCGGCTCTACTGGGTCGCTATGCGGATATCTCCATAGCGGCCCTGCGGTTACTGATCAGATCAGCTCGGGCAACCCTTCGTAACACCAGGCCGCCAATGCTGCTGGTGACAATACCTGGAGGCACTTCCCTTCGCGCCTCCCTGAATCGATCGCCTAGCGGCATTCCTGTTAAGTATTTTTTGGGACCGGCCTAGGGTATCTGCGCCGCCTTCTTCTGCACCCGCTGATCGAAGCGTTCGAGCGTCACCACCACGCGCTCGTGGGTGCCTTCGCCTATGGTCTCGATGGCATCGGCGGCGGAAACGCGAAACGTCAGCAGACGCCCATCGATCTTGATCAGCTCGGCTTCGGCATCGACGCGCATGCCCACCGGCGTTGCCGCGAAGTGGCGCACGTCGAGGTGCGTTCCCAGGCTTTGCTGCCCGGCGGGCAGCAGATGCTCCACCGCGGCCAACGCCGCCGCCTCGATCAAATTGATCATCACCGGTGTCGCCAGCACGTGCACGCGGCCGCTGCCGACTTTCGGCGCCGTATGCTGCTCGCCTACCACCAATCCGGCCGCGCCTTTGAGGCCGACACGCAATCCGGCAATTTCACCCATGCTGTTCTCCTCTATCGATTGGCCGAGACTAAGCGATGCACGCCCGAATATCCTTGACCGCGGGCAAGCCTGTCAATCATCAACCGCCGCATCCGCTCGTGCCAATTTCCCGCGCCGGAGGAGACGGCAGGCCCGGACCGATGCGCTACTATAGCGGGGTAGCGTAAACGAGTTGCAGGGACCAAGCCAAAAAGAGGGGGCGCAAGCATGCTGTCATACTGGATTCAATCGAGCGCGGATCGGACCACGCTGGAGCGGCGCGAAGTACCGGTGCCGGAACCGGCGGCGGGGCAGGTGCTGGTGCGCATGCACGCGGCCGGACTGAATCGTGGCGAATTCATTGCCGGTCACGGCCTGACCAAGGCCGGTGCGGCCAAGCCCGCCGGCGTCGAAGGCGCGGGCGGGATCTTCAAGCTCGGCGCCGGCGTCACCGGTCTGAAAGTCGGTGACCGGGTCATGGGCCGTTGCGCCGGCGCTTACGCCGACTATGCGCTCATGGACGCGCGTGAAGCCGTCGCCATTCCCACGGACCTGTCCTGGGAACAGGCAGCCGGCATTCCGCTCACGTTCATGGTGGTGCACGATATGCTCATCGCCCAGGGACACCTCGCCGCCGGCGAATGGCTGCTGGTGACGGGCATTTCCTCCGGCGTCGGCGTCGCGGCATTGCAGGCCGCGAAGGCGCTGGGCGCGAAAGTGATCGGCACCTCCGGTTCGGCGGACAAGCTGGCGCGACTGCAAGCGATCGGTTTGGACATCGGCCTTCGCACCCGCGCCGGCGACTTCTGCGATGCGGTGCTTGCCGCCACCGGCGGCAAGGGCGCGCACCTCGTGGTCAACAACGTCGGCGGTTCGGTGTTCGCCGAATGCGTGCGCGCGCTAGCCTTCCAGGGCCGGCTCGCCACCGTAGGCTATGTCGACGGCGTGCTCAAGGCCGAGATCGACATCGAAGCGCTGCATGCGAAGCGGCTGACGCTGTTCGGCGTCTCCAACAAACTGCGCGGCGCAGCGCAGCGCGCCGAATCGGTGCGCGGCTTCGTCGCCGACATTCTGCCGGCGATCGCCGACGGCCGCATCCGTCCGGTGATAGACCGCGTCTACGCTGTCGATGAACTGCCCGCCGCCAAAGCTCACATGGAATCAAACATGCACCTGGGGAAAATCGTGGTGCGGATGCGCGACGCTTGAAGGCGTCAGCAGCCCTCGCAGCCGAAGGTTCTGCAGATTGGGCAGGGCAGATCTTCGAAAGGCCTTGCGGCATAGCGCGTCCACAACGCCTGCTGACCCTCTGCGATCTCGACTTTCGCCCACTGCCGCACCTCTGGCAATGGATGTACCGACTTTTTGTTTGCTGAGTTCATGGCGCAGTGTAAACCAGGCTGGCAGTACTGTCTGTACTGTCGCGCACATTGCCGCCGGCCTGCGGCCTTGCCCCGGGTCTGATCCAGACCGCGGATCAGACGCCGACCGCCTCGGCCGGCATTCCACCTGCGGGAGCCACGCCGCCATTCTGGAAACAATTCCTCACAATTGCTTTCACACTGTAACTCCGCGATGGTCGACACTGGCTTGCGTGCGGACGATGGTCTGCACGAATACCTCAAAAGGAGCAAGCCATGAACGTCTCGAAGAAACTGATGTGTCTCCTCACCGCTGGCGCCATGCTGAGCGTGGCGGCGCCCGCCTTCGCCGACTCGGGGCGCGACCGCGGATATGACTACAATCGCAACAACGGATACTACGGCAACTATGAGCGTCGCGACTTTCGCGAGCATCACCGCGACTACAATCGCCATCGCTTTGTCGTGGTACAACGGCCGATCGTGGTCGAACGCCCGGTGTATTACGCCGAGCCGGCGCCCGTGGTATACGGCGTTGGGCCGGCCGCCGTGATCGGCGCCGTGATCGGCGGCTTTATCGACAACAGCCGCTAGAGGCTGCCGCCGCGCCTAGTGTCCCGGCGCACGTTCGTAGCAGGTTGCGGCAATGGTGTTGACCGCAGAGATGAGCGCCTCGATACGCGCAATGCGAGCTTTGCGCAACTCGACCGGAGAGATCGCCTTCGCGCCAATGAACCGGCGCAGTTCCGCGGCAATTTAGCCGGGCATGGCAGCTGCGCGTGTCGTGGTCTTCTCATGCGCAAGGTTCGCACGCCTATTCCGCTTTGATCTGGGCACGCTCGGCGATCAGGCGCAGCCTGGCGATGTCTTTGCCGACCGTGCCGGGCCAGTCCTTGATCGGTGCATAGCTTGGTTCGAAGCCGGTTGACTTCAATTTCTCCAACACTTCGGGACTGGCCATGGTCGCTGCGAGCGCCTGTTCCAGGCGCGCTTTCACTTCGGGCTGCAGCCCCTTGGGGGCCACTAATGCGATCCATGAGCTCATTTCGACGTTGGGATAGCCGCTCTCGGCCATCGTCGGCACGTCCGGCAACAGCGCGGAACGCCTGGCGGTGGTCACGGCCAGCGCCCGGATCTTTCCCGTCTTGAGGTGCGGCAACGCGGCAACGACGGTGTCGAAGGTGACGGGGATCTGCCCGCCGATCAAATCGGTCATGGCCGGGGAGCTACCGCGGTAGGGCACGTGCGTCAATTTCACGCCGGCGGCCGCGTTGAACATTTCGCCGGCGAAATTCACCACGGTCCCATTGCCGAAGGAGCCGTAAAAGATCTTCTCCGGATTCGCCTTGGCCGCGGCGACGAGTTGTTGCACCGTGCCAAATTGCGAAGCCGGGTTGCTGAGCAGCACCAAGGAGGCGGTCGCCACCATGCCGACCGGCTCGAAATCCTTGGCCGGGTCATAGGGCAGTTTGGCGTGTATCGCCGGGTTCACCGTGTAGGTGGAATTGGAACTCAAGAGCAGGGTGTAGCCGTCTGCCCTGGCATTGGCGACCGCCTGTGCGCCGATGATGGTGCCGGCGCCGGCCTTGTTCTCGACAATGACGGCCTGCCCAAGATTGGTTTCGAGCTGCCTGGCCAAAATGCGCGCCAGCACATCGCCCGCGCCGCCGGGCGGAAACGGTACGACCAGTTGCACCGGTCGCTCCGGATAGCCTGCGGCACCGGTGATGGCAGCAGCGCACGACGCGGCCAGCATCAGCAACAGCTCGAGGAAGTGTTTGCGTCCGAGCTTCATGGATGCATCCTTTCAATGCCGCCGAGGCAATAGTGTTCCACTCACAATACGGCTCCTCGCGCAACGGCTATAGCCAGGAGCTCAGGCCATGGCGCGGACCTTCAGGCGATGACCGCCTTGCCGATTTCCGACTACGGCGTGCGCCGGGCCAGCCTGAATCAGAATCTTCACGAATTGTAACCCCGACATGAACTCGGCATGAAGCATCGGCATTGCGGCGATTGCAGCATTTCGAATTCGCCGCGCAGCCATCCTGCTTGCCCCGCGCAGCTGGCGCGGCCATAATCGCTCGTCTGCTTCTTCAGATATCCGAACGATGCCGCTGAACCGCAGAAACACGCCCTTGCGCATACTGGCGTTGGTGCTGGCGCTGACTCTTGCCGGCGCCGGCGCGCGCGCGTCGGCCGATAGCTATCCGGCGAAACCGATCCGGTTGGTGGTCGGCTTCACGCCTGGCGGCGCCGCCGACTATGTCGCACGTTCCATCGCCGACCCGCTCGGCCGCGCACTCGGGCAAAGCATTATCGTGGAAAATCGCGCCGGTGCCGGTTCGAGCATCGCCGCCGACTATGTCGCCAAATCGGCGCCCGATGGCTACACCATGTTGATCGCCAGTCCGAGCAGCATATCGGTCAACCCGGCGCTCAATCCCAAGATCGGCTACAGCCCACGCGATCTCGCCCCCGTCACCCTGGTCTCGTCCTCGCCCTTGCTCGTCGCCGTGCACCCGGGCATCGCCGCAAACAGCATCAAGGAACTGATTGCGCTGGCGAAGAAGTCTCCCGGCAAACTCAATTACGCGTCGTCGGGCAACGGCTCGGCGCCGCATCTGGCGGGCGTCCTGTTCGGTCGCATCGCCGGCGTCGAGATGATGCATGTGCCGTTCAAGGGCGGCGGACCCGCGGTGCAGTCGGTGCTCGCCGGCGACACGCAGGTGACCTTCGCCACGCCGCCCTCGGTGCTGCCTTTGGTGCAGGCGGGTCGCCTGCGGCCGCTCGCGCTCACCAGCCGCGCGCGCTCGCCGCTGGTGCCCGACTTGCCGGGAATGGAGGAAGCCGGCCTGCCCGGGTATGAGCTCGCCTTTTGGTACGGCTTTTTCTTCCCGGCCGGCACCAAGCCCGAAGTGA
>Ga0334722_10000225_pt1 | contig 86675 bp, 74 predicted proteins | sample C3_bottom_MG_FD_207210 | JGI IMG/M metagenome (GOLD analysis project Ga0334722, IMG submission 207210) | Sediment microbial communities from Yellowstone Lake, YNP, Wyoming, USA - C3_bottom | ecosystem: Environmental > Aquatic > Freshwater > Lake > Sediment | place: USA: Wyoming | collected...
CCTCAGGTCGCGCCCCGCGCGGGCGCGTGGATTGAAACATTGATTTTAACGGATAACTTCTTGAACTTTTCGCGTCGCGCCCCGCGCGGGCGCGTGGATTGAAACATTGCATATCACCTGTCCACCTGATATAAAACATTGGTCGCGCCCCGCGCGGGCGCGTGGATTGAAACATGGCTCCCCCCTTTTTTTTGGGGGGAAATATGAAGTCGCGCCCCGCGCGGGCGCGTGGATTGAAACTGAAAACGACTTTTAACCACGCGCTGTCCCTGAGTGTCGCGCCCCGCGCGGGCGCGTGGATTGAAACCCGTGCTGAAGTTGCGGCATACATCTGAACCCGCAGTCGCGCCCCGCGCGGGCGCGTGGATTGAAACTGATCCTCTAGGGTTTGTTTCATACGCCTATCCGGTCGCGCCCCGCGCGGGCGCGTGGATTGAAACCGGCGTATAACATCGCGGTACCGCCGATCAGCCCGCTGTCGCGCCCCGCGCGGGCGCGTGGATTGAAACGTGCCGCTGCACATATACAGCCCTGCCGCACCGTCGCGCCCCGCGCGGGCGCGTGGATTGAAACGTCTACGCCGTCGCGGTATTCCTGGTCTGTGAGTTTAGGTCGCGCCCCGCGCGGGCGCGTGGATTGAAACTTGGGCATAGTCGTGAGAATTGAATATGCCAGCGTCGCGCCCCGCGCGGGCGCGTGGATTGAAACAAAGCGCAAAAGAAAGGCGTGACCAGAGGCCGGAGTCGCGCCCCGCGCGGGCGCGTGGATTGAAACACTGTTGTCAGATATCACTGTGCCTGCTATAAGCGTCGCGCCCCGCGCGGGCGCGTGGATTGAAACAATCAATGCCTGTTTTTTATTCAACAGGTCTATGTCGCGCCCCGGGCGGGCGCGTGGATTGAAACAGGGATATCTGATATCCAATCCTGTGAGAGCGTAGTCGCGCCCCGCGCGGGCGCGTGGATTGAAACATTCATATTATACGGGCGTCGGTAAAGTCACGCTCGAGTCGCGCCCCGCGCGGGCGCGTGGATTGAAACACCTCAATGCACGCCAAAGCATACCGGGCTGTCAGTCGCGCCCCGCGCGGGCGCGTGGATTGAAACAAGCCCAAGACAGAGCGAGCGGCCGACCTTAGAGGTCGCGCCCCGCGCGGGCGCGTGGATTGAAACCGGATCAGGCGGAGCTTGTCGAACGACATGCCAATGTCGCGCCCCGCGCGGGCGCGTGGATTGAAACTAGATTGACTCGTTCACGATTATTTCCCATAATGAGTTATGGACCATCTCAGGGATATAGCGTTAATTGTATTCATAGGTTCTATTTTTTTCGTTATAATTTACATGCTTGCCCTTAACCAATGACACTCTTTCTCTTCAGTCCAATATGTTCATTCCTCATACCGATCCGCTGATGCTGAAGTAGGGGCGAAAAATCTTTCGCCCGACAGGCCGCATTATCAAGCGCAGCCGGCGCACCAGTTGTCCCCGGCGCAGTCTTTTGATATAGTTTAAATACGACTATAGTCATTTCACAGGATCTCTCTTCAGGCAGACGAAGCTATATTAAGGAGAACGACATGAAGCGTAAGATGTATGCTACGGTGCGAAGATATGAAGGAGTAACAGACACGGCAAACGCCGCAAAACAGGTGGATGAAAAGTTCGTGCCTTTTATCTCCTCACTTCCCGGGTTCATCGAATATTTCTGGATAGACCTCGGCAAGGGGTCGATGATCTCGATTACAATTTTCAAGACCCTGCCGGATGCCATAAGCGCAAACGACAAAGCGAGAGACTGGGTAAAAAACAATCTAAGGTCCGTGCTTCCTCCTGCGGTCAGAGTTGACGCAGGAAGGATAGTGGCGTATAAAGCATCGAATTAAAGCGCAACGCTCTGAACAACGAAGACGAGGACTTCAGGTCTTCAAAAACGGCTGCAAACTGATTCGGTTCAGGATATCAAATCCGCCGATTGCCGGGCGACAGGTTATACGGCTTTATTCTCTTCCCGTTCCGTCTTCGCTTCAGGGGATCTATTTTCCAGCTGGGGGTTGTTGATATCAGCCATGGACTTCTTGAATTCCCTGATGGCCTTGCCCAGGCCGCTGCCCAGTTCCGGCAACTTCCCCGGTCCAAAGAATATCAGAAAGATCAGCATGATAACCAGCATATGCATCGGCTGAAAAAGACCTTCAAACATGTTAGCTCCTCCCGTTAATTAGCGAATATCCGCGGTAAAATCAAACCTGGGCCTTGACTTCAACAAAATCACCAACCGATATCTCAAAGTCCCGCGCTGCGCTCCCCATGTATACAAAAAACTCGAGCAGGTCGCTGCTGTTTACGAGCGCGCCGAGAACCCCTTCACGGGCCTCCGAGTAAAATCTGAACAGCGGGACTTTTTTCGAATCGATCCGGGCAAAAACTGCGTCCCCGAGGCCCCTGATATCGGCAACTGAAATGCTTGTAATCGCATTGCCGTATTTGTCGATCTTGATGACCTCGCCGCACAGTCCGCCGTCCGGCGCCTTGAGAGCGACCGGCAGGCTGATATGCTTGAAATCGTGTATGGCGTCCCCGAACCTGTACATGTTCACTCCCTTCAGAAACCAGGCGGCAACAGGCGCGAACACATCCCTGCCGTGAAAAGTGGGGCTGTCGGCTGACAGAAAATAATGCGAGGCTGTTATATGGATGACTTCGAGGATTTCCCTGTTCTCGGCATAAACCTTTGTAAATACTCCGTTGTCCGGCCCTATAAAATAATTGTGCCCGGACCTGACCAGGATCGGTCTCCGCATAGACCCGACGCCGGGGTCCACAACAACGACATGCACCGTGCCGTCCGGAAAGTACCGGTAATTCATGCCTATGGTAAATGCGGCTTCAGCGATATTCCTGGACTTGATCCCATGGCTGAAATCAACGATTTCAACGTCCGGGTTGATTTTGAGAATGACGCCTTTCATAACGCCCACAAAAGGATCGTCATACCCGAAATCAGTAGTTAGGGTAATTATCGGCCTGCGGGCCATTAAGTCCTCCCGAAAGGCGCGGACTTACTCAAAGGTTATTTCCAGTATCTCGTACTCGATCGTCCGCGCAGGCGCCTTTATTATGGCGGTGTCGCCAACCTCTTTGCCGATAAGCGCCTTTCCGACAGGGGCGCTGAGAGATATGCGTCCCTGTTTAACGTCCGCCTCTTCAGGGCCAACAACCCAGAACAAATACTCCTCATCCGCTTCGACGTCCAGCACCTTGACCTTGGCGCCGAACCCTACCCTCGACTGTTTTATCTTCGCCGGGTCTATAACGTCCGCAAGCGCGATCTTGGCCTTCAGTTCCTTGATCCTTCCCTCTATGAACGACTGCTGTTCCCTTGCAGCATGATATTCGGCATTCTCCGAAAGATCGCCGTGGGCGCGCGCCTCGGCAATTGCCTGAATATTTTTAGGTCTGTCGACTTTCAGGAGCCTTTCAAGCTCCTCCTGCAATTTCTGAAAACCGGCCGGTGTCAATGGGACTCTCTGCACTTTATCTCCTTATAAATTCTTTCATGTAATTTAACACGCCGCCCGTCTTTTTCAAAAGCCCTTTCCTTCCCAACGTCTGTAAATATTATGTTCAACGCCCATCGCGTCGAGTATCTTTCCCGCGGCAAAATCTATCATTTCTTCTATGGTCTGAGGCCTGTGATAAAAACCCATTACAGGAGGCGCTATCTTTACACCCAGCCTAGCAAGCTTCAGCATATTTTCAAGATGTATCGCGCTGAACGGCATCTCCCTCGGGGCCAGGACAAGAGATCTTCCCTCTTTTATAACAACGTCTGCCGCACGCTCAACAAGGCTGGATGAATAGCCGTTTGCTATTCCCGCGAGGCTCTTCATTGAACACGGCACTACGAACATCCCGTCCGTCCTGAAGGACCCGCTTGAAACCGGGGCCGCGAAATTTTTCTCGTCGTAATAACAGATATTGTCCGAGCCTGCGAAGGCCCTTATTTTTCCCGTGATTTCTTCCGGAGAACCGCCTGAAAAATCATTGCCTGTTTCATCGCGGATGATCGAAAAAGACTGGCCCGATATCAGGACGTGAAGTTCAGACGTTTGTGCCAGTTCCCTGAGGACCCTCAGGCCGATTGCCTGGCCGGTCGCGCCCGTGATCGCAAAGACATACCTCTTCATGCTACAAAATCCAGGATGGTAAACACGAATACAGCCGTGCTGATATAACCGTTCATGTTGAAAAAGGCCATGTCGAGTTTGCTTAGGTCGTTTTCTTTTATAAGCGAATGCTCATACAGGAAGAGGCCCGCGATCACAAACATCCCGGTCCAATAAAACCCGCCGGTCCTGAACAGTATGCCGGTCAGCACAAGCAGCATAAAAGCCGCCAGATGGAACAGCCGCGCAAGATATATCGATTTCTTTATGCCGAAACTCTGCGGGATGGAATAAAGCCCGTGGCCCCTGTCGAACTCGATGTCCTGCAATGCATACAGCACGTCGAACCCGGCAAGCCAGAATATTACGGCCGTTGCAAGCGGAAGGATTTCAGGGTCCGGCGTACCCCTGACAGCCATCCACGCGCCCAGAGGGGCCGCTGATATTGCGAGACCTAGTATAAAATGGGACGCCCACGTAAACCTCTTGGTATATGAATACAGGAACAGCACACCGACCGCCACAGGAGATAATTTAAAACACAACGGATTGAGTTTGTATGCTGCAAAGAATAAAAAACCGAAAGAGACCGCGGTGAAAAATGCCGCCTCCCACAGTCTTATAAGGCCCATTGGCAGCTCCCTTCCGGCAGTGCGGGGATTGGCCGCGTCAATCTTCCTGTCTATTATCCTGTTCAGCCCCATGGCTCCGGACCTGGCGCCGACCATCGCAACCGCGATCCACAGCGCCTGACGCATGGAAGGCATACCTGAAGCGGCTATAACAGCGGCAGTAAAGGCAAACGGCAGCGCGAATATGGAATGAGAAAACTTTATCATGCGGAAATACAGGGTGATTTTATGTAAGGCTGCGCTCATTGGAATTACCTTATCAGTTTAGACGGACGGTTTGACCGTGACCTTAAGCCGCAGGACAACAATGGGATTTGCCGGATCGTTCGTAGAGACCTGAGCGGTTTTCAACAAAAAACCCGTCTTGCCTCTTATATCCACGGTCATGCTGATCTTTCCTGCTTCTCCGGGTTTCAGACGGCTCAAACTAGCCATCGCGGCGGTGCAGCCTCAGGACGAGGTGACCTTTTCAATAATCAGCTCCTGGTCGCCGTTGTTGACGAATTCGAAGACATGTTCGACTTTTTCTCCCTGCCTGATCTCCCCGAAATCATAAACAGTCTCAATGAAGCTTATTACAGGCGCTGCATAGGAATATGCCGGCAGGAAAAGAAAAAGCATTATCGGTAAAAGGATTCTGTTCACGGATTTATTTTACAACAGTTTCACTGAATAAGGAAAAAATATCTGCCGGCCCTGAAATGCCGCACTTTTCAGGACACCGGTCCGCCGGGAAATTCGGGTTCCTGAATTCCCGGCGATCCTTTTTCAGTCCGCTATTTTTTTTCGACGCCGGACAGACTGAAGCTGCGAAGCATGCTGCGTCCCCTCATGTTGCTTTCAGCATCGAATCCGGTGACCATCCAGTAGTATTTCACGCCTGTCGAGAAGATCGTGTCCGCAACAACTTTCGGCAGGGTATAACCGTTGTCCCTGGTGTATGCTGAAAAAACAGGCTTTGAATCCGGCGCGCTGAAATACTGGACCAGGTGCAATGTTGCTTTACTGAATTTCCTCCATTCGAACCTCGCATTGGTCCCGGCAACGACAGCCCCGTCGTTCGGCGCCGTCAGTATAAGATCAAACGCCCCTGCCCTGCCCTCCTCTTCATTGACGTAGTACAACACTGAGGGCAGCGGAATTGAAGTGACAGGGTTCGTGATAATAAATCTCACGATATGCGCGCCGGGATCAAACGTGGGCAGCACGGGAAGAGTTGTCTGAACAGTTATCACGCTCCCATAGGTCAGAGTCTGATTTACCATGCCGAGCATCCTGCCGTCGACCTCCCAAAAACCCTGAAGCAGCCCGGACCCGACAAACCTGATGTCCGCATAGGCCTTGAGGTCGGGCCTGTTTCTCTCTACAGTTATTTCAGGTCTTCTGTTCTCAAAATAAAGCTCCATTCCCCTGATATCGAAACTTGCAGCAGCTTCCGTAGTGATCGTATAACTCACAACAGAATGGACGGTCGCCCCGCCGCTGCTGAATGTCCTTTCATAGGTAAACCGGTTCACGCCCCTTTGCAAGGCCCTGTCTATGACCGCAGCCGGCACAACGACTGTTTCCACGACCTGGCCCCGGCCGGCGGCGATGTTGACCGACAGAGGCAGTTGGTTGACCCCAACAGTGTCCGCGGCCACAAGAAAACTGCCCGAAGGAGACTGCAAAGTTACCGGTCCCGAGCCTCCGCTGAACTGATATAAGACCGTATTTGAGCTGCTCTGTCCGGTTACGATGCTTAAAGAAGAAGGCGATGCGTTTACAGAAAGAACGGCTGCCGCAGGCTGTATCTGCACCGCATAGTTCTGCCGGAGATTTTGCGCCCCTGCGGGGCAGCTGTCGCTCGCATTTATCGCAAAGGGATAATTTCCGGTTGCGGTCGGACTGCCTGTAATCGCCGTGCCGCTAAAGCTCAGCCCCGGAGGCAGCGCTCCGACAAGACTGAGCGTCACCGCGCCCTGGCCTCCTGAGTACGAAATATTCTGTGCATAGGCCAGCCCGACCGTCCCGGACGGAAGAGCTGCGGGCGCTATCGACAAGGGAGGGCACGGATCGACAGTCAGGGTCAAAAGTTGGGTCCTGGACTGGGCTGGATTGCAGCTGTCGGTTATCACGACATTAAAGCTAAAACTGCCCGCTGTTGTGGGTATCCCGGATATATTGCCGCCGCTGTTCAGGCTTAGGCCTGCGGGAAGCGGACCTGTGGCAGGAGCCAGGGAGAACCTGTAGGGCGACCGTCCGCCCGAGCCGGTCAATTGGAAGCTGTATGCCTGCCCTATCCGCGCGTTTGGAAGGGCGGTTGAGGCCAGGCCGTTGAAGAGCGGACACTGCACAGTGACCGTGATGACAGGGGCCGGTTCAGGGGCTATGGGCGCGGCAGCGCATCCAACCGCGATTTCACTGACTGTATAGCTCCCTGCGGCCGCATATGAATGGTTGAGGGCGGCGTTGCATCTTGTAGTGCCCGCGACCGTGGAACAGGCGCCCGGAGAAACCAGGCCAAAGGCCGAACCGTCCCCGAAGTTCAACTCGAACTGACACCCGGGACCGGGCGCAGCCGCAAAAGCGGAGGCTATCGTAAAGGTCACATTCTGATTGACCAAAGCAGGGTTCGGGGCAGCGGTAACTGTAACAGCTCCGGAATCCCGGGCCAAAAAAACCACGGAAATAAAACTTATAAACAGCACAATGAATTGCATGTATATTTTCTTCATCTCTTCCTCCCTAGAACGAGAACGGTATCGCCGTCGAAAGCGACAGGAATATCGATAAGGCGTCTCTGTCCGAGCTATGGGTGATCCTGTCGGTTGTCTTGATATACGCCCCTCTTAAAGCCACGGTAGGGGTAAGGAATCCCATAAACCTGTCTTTGATTATATAGCCCAACCTGAAGTTTGCGGCGATATTCCGGGTATCGGTCTTTTTGTCGTCGGTCTTGACTATATTATACGAACCGCCTGTGTCAAAGGAGCCCTTGTCCCTTAAGAATTTCGTCCGTATGTCCAGGTTCATTGTATAGGTGTCGGTGTCAACGCCGGTAGCGGTGTTCTTGGCCTGATTCAGGCTGAAATTCGGGGTTACTGAAAAGTTGGGGATATTATACGAAGGCGACAGAGTATAGGTAATGCTGGTGGTATCGTTGTTGGCCGGGGTCCTGTCGTCCATCTTCGAGTACGCGGACTGAAAATTGATGTTGAATGAAGCCATGATGTATCCAATCCTGCCTGTGATCGAATTAGTATGCAATTCTATCGGGTTTGTGCCTGCCGGCTCCCTGCGGCTGTCCTGATCGCCTGTCTGCAAGTTAATGCCCATGGGAAGATTCTGTATGCCGTTAAAGGAATAATCCGCATTGCCCTGCACATTCACAATCCTCGGGAAGAGCGGATCGCCGGTCACGTTATCGTTATACCGGGAGAGATTGAGGCTTAAAGAATGATTACCCAAATTAGCGCCGGCCCTGACCATTAATCCCTGCTTGTCCTTCTGGACCATCTGGTTGCCTATTACCGCATAGTCTCTGCCAAAGTATTCATACATCGCCTCATAGTTATACTTATCTATGGACCCGCCGGCCTTCAGCCGGTACGCCTTGTCTTTTTTTCCGCCGAATTCGTCGGATGTGTCCGGATCGAATCTGGAAAAGTCGGTCTCGAATTCAGTCCTCAGCCTGTTCTGAAAAAAATCAGTGACCAGCAACAGCCCGACAGCGTCACCTTTTTTTGTGCCGGAGGTTGTGGAAAGGCTGAAGGAACTGCCGTCCTCTTCGCCGGTTACAAAGATGGTCCTGAATTCGACCCGCTTGTCAAGGAGCTTCAGGCCTGCCGAAGCCCCGAGGATGTGTTTGTCAGTGGTCGCGGCGAGCCCTGTTCCACCCTTGAAACCGCCGACAATCTCGCTCTTTACGACAAACGCGTTCAGGGTGAAATCGTTATACTGCAGGGCCAGCCTGCCTCCCCTGCGGGCCAGGCCGGAAACCGTATTCTGAGTCTCGTTCAACTGGATATCGCCTATCTCGGCCAGCGCTGTGAACTGCTCTTTGCTGTATTTGAAGACAGGATATAATTGACAAGGCTGACCCCCTTCTTAAGGCTGCCGACGGCCTGCAACGGCGTATTCTGATCGTAGTACCTCAGGTTCGTTTTGAAGCCGACCTCGGCATCGTTTCCTTTAATCCTGGTTTCGGATGAAAGATTGCCCTCGACCTTTGAATTCGGAGAGGCGTCGCCTTCCGCTTTCCTGAGCGCGTTTTCATAAAGGATGGTTGCCGTATTATTTGAATAGGCCTCGGCAAGGGCCGTTGTATGGCGGGAGCTGAAAGCAATATTTTTCTGGACAGGTTGACCGCTCTGGTCTGTTCCGGCCAGACTTACTGTGTGCGCCCCTGAAGACAGCACTATGGACGGCGAGTAGGAAAACCCTTTGGCGGAAACCTCCGACACCTGCGTTACATCGACACCGTCGACCATAATCACAAGAGAGCCGATATCGATTGGCGCAAGGAACTCTCCTTTTATGTCCGGTTTTTTTCCTACTACCTCGGCATTTTCAGCCGGCGAGCCGATGCGGACCCATTCCTGCCGGACCGGATTAGCCAGCGCGGCCTGCTCCTCAGCTCCAGCCCCGGCAACGCAGAGCATCAGCGCAAGCATAACCGCGCACAAGAAAAATTTATTCATGCTGCCTCCCCCCTTTTTGATAATTTCATGGTGTCCTTCGTGAGATTAATCATTTCTTTTTGTTGAATGAAAAACTCCGGACCCGATTCTCACATATGATATTGTTGTCTGAATCAAAACCCTTGACCGACCAGTAATATGTCTTTCCCGCCGCAAAAAGGGATTTAAGAACAGATTCCGGGACCGTATAGGCCGCGTCTTTTGTATATGCGGAAAAAAGAGGTTTGCCGCCATTCTTCTCGTAAAAGCCTATAAGAAAATGTGTCGATTTATTCACCTTCTGCCAACTGAATTTCACCGGCGCGTAAATGAGTTGGGCGCCGTCTTCCGGATAGAGGCCCTTTATATCGGAAAGGCTGCAAGTGGTATTCTCCGGCGTCAGGAAATAGAGAATAGACGGCGAAGGGACCGTTGCCGGCGGGCCGGTAATAACAAAGCTCACAATCCGGGTTCCGAGGTCAAAGGTCGGAAGCGCCGGACTTTCTATTGTTATCCTTCCGCCTGTGACATGCCGGCTAACCCTGCCGATTACCCTCCCGTCCACTTCCCAGTATCCTTCCAGAAGCCCCGAACCGGCAAACACGATATCGGCATGCGCCTTAAGACCTGTCGTATTCCTGCCGGCAGTAGTCTCCGGCCTGCCGTTTTCGAAGTAGAGCGAAACCCAATTTACCGAAAATCCTGTTCCTTCGGCGTTCGTGACAACTGGGCAAATATTGATCACGATCAAAAAAACAGCAATCATCAGGACCGGTTTTATCATTGCTTTTTCCTCATTCCCAAGTTGTTTTGTAGCGCGACGCATTATGTCTCTGACTCCCGATTAAATGAGCGGAGCAGACTTGCTCGCACATCCGGTCATTGCCGCTTACTTTACCGATGAGCATATTTCAAAGTCAACATACAAGTCCGTCCTTGTGCCGTTCATTATCATCATCTCTGCCTGATACCCCGGCCTGCCGGCGCGGCCGGCGACGTTGGAGCAATTGGTATTGTTCTGATAGCTGCCGGCTGCTGCTGGGCAGGGCTGCAACTGCCTGTGAGGTTCACCACCATATTCGCCCTGTTGTTGTCGATCGTCTTCTCCTTTATCTCATAGGTCGGGTCGAGGCTTATAGTCAGTATGTTCCTGCCCGGCTTTAGCCTCAACGTATCGCTTTGGGCGGAATTGCTCCCTGCTGCGATGCTGTCCCACTGCCTGTCAACGGTTCCGGGAACTGAGGTGTTGCTCCATGAGCTCCTGAACCGGCCGGTCGCCGCATCGCCGCCGTTGTAGACGCTCCATTTCACGACAAAGGAACAAAGTCCGTCTGAGAGCTGTGAAGCATTCCTGGCGTCGAGCTCGATTGGCGCTGCCAGGTTTGTTACCGTAATGTTGCCGAAGGTGAACTGCCGGACAAAACTCAAGTCCGGCAACGGCTTTGTTTTGGATAATTCCCCTGCGCTGCCCGGACCTGCATTGCGCGCAGAGGCGGTTGTAAAGGTCTTGTCATCGCCGACTCCGCCTCCGACGGCAATTGTCTTTAGGCGGTAATGATATGTCGTTGCCGCATCCAGGGCCGGCAGGTTGGCGGTGCAGGTCATCGGGTCTGTGCCGGCCGGCACACCCTTGGTCTGGCTGCCGTAGCCCGTTTTGCCTGCCGCACTTTTTCCGAATTCAAAAATGCAATCAGTTTTCGCTCCGTAGGTCGTGACCGTTCCGGTGAGTGTAGCCGAATCCCTGGTGATATCTTTTGCGTCGCCGGTTGTGACGACCTGGCCCAAAGTCGCAAACGTCTTGTCATCGCCATATGCAGGCCCTTGCGAGGTCTTTGTCGCAAGCCGATAATGGTAAGTAGTCCCGGGATTCAATTTATGAATTGTCCCGTGGACCTTCATCAGGTCTGCCACGGAATCCGTCTTATGCTCGACTTTGTCCGAATTGCCGTAAGCGGTTGTCTCTCCGTATTCAACCCAATAATCAATGTTCTTCAGGCCGTAAGTCGTGATCGTTCCATTTAGCGTGGCATCATTGCCGGTCACATTCGTTGCCTCACCGGTTGTGGCGACCTGCGGGCTTTGCTTGACCTCAACCTTTACCTCCACTGACTCTGTTTTGGAGCCGCTATACCCGGCAACACTGTAGGAATAAGTGGCGGCGCCGGACACCTCATCCAAATAATCGTAAGCCAAATTGTTATCCAAATACTTGTCGGGAGTTCCGGTCTTTGCGATCTGCTTCCCATTTCGCACAATCATGTAGCCGTTTACCGGCGCGCCTCCGGCATACCACTTAAGCTGAACATGATGCTTGTCGATTGTCTGATAGGCCGTCAAATCGCGCGGGGCAAGCCTGAGGGCTGTTTTCATCACCAATACCGGGTCGCTCGATGGAGTTTCCAGCGAATATTTGTCGCGGCCCACGACTGAGTAGGTATATTGCTTGCCCGCTTCGCCGTCGTGTTTAAAGACGAAAGAAGGGTCTTTCCAGCTTACCCATTTGCCTTTCAGTACAGGCGAAAAAACTGTTTCATCCGATGACCTTCTCAATATATTAATCTCGGTTAAAGCCGGTTTATCCGGTGAAGGCCGATTCACTGAAATAGAAATATTCCCCTGGCACTGATTGTAGGAGTCAATGGCCTTGGAGCAGCCCACGGTGATCGTCGGAGGCTTCGTCGGCCCGCCGACTGCGGTAACGACGACATCTTTGCCGGTGGCCAGGTAATTATCCTTGCTGCGGCCATAGAGGCGGTAGGTAAACGGCTTTCCAGTTTGTTTCAGTATATCGGCGTCATTGTCCTGGAATGAATTAGTATTTTTGCCGGCAGTCCAGGCCATTACGGTCTTAAAGCTCCCCGCACCAGTCTCCAGTCTTTCAAGGCTAACCTCCGCGATGTCAGGATGAGTCGGGGGCTGGGACCAGTCAAGGAAAATCCTTCCGCTTTCGGACCACGCGTGGAGCTTCGGGAGTTCGACGCCATAGACGCAGGTGTCTTTTCCCCCAAGCTGACCCAGATTTGTCAAAATGTTGTTGCAGTGTTTCATGTAAAGCGATGTCGGACATACGTGTGCTGTGGAGCCGCCGGCGGATGGACACTCGTTATTCATGGCATTAAAGGCAAACGGCACAAGCCTGGCCTTCGTAAGGTCCCATGAGTCCTGCTTGCACCAGTCATCGTTAGACTTTACTTTATCAGTCATGTTCTTGTCGGGGAACTCCGTTTTCCAGTGCTGAATAATCCCGTTGTCCTTGTACCACCAGTTTGAATTATTGAACACCGTGCCCGTATAAGCTATCTGAGACGCACATATGCCTTCTTCAGCCTTGCGCAGACCGGGTTCCCCAAGTGATGGGTCATTCCTGGCCATATCGTATAACTTTTCGATTATGTTTAATTTTTTAAAAGGGTCCTGGTCGGGGAATTTGCTGCGTGTGGCTTCCAAACCCGTCACCGAAGCCATAATTTTCGCGGTCCAGTTCCCATAAATCTTACCTTTGTAAGTGTTAGAGGCCTGTACGATCGATTCAGGGGTGAACGTCGCCGCCCAATTCTTCTCATTGCAGGTCGGGGGACAATTTGTCCACGCAAGGCAATGGGCCTCGAAAGGGTAAGAGCAATCCACATGATTGCTTGCCTCATCTTCCCTGGCCTTAATAAAGGCAGCACACCCGCCGGGACTGCCATCCTGGCATTCCGTCAGGCCTTTTGTTTCGTACATCACAAAGTGGTCGCTATAGACTATTTCCCACGAGGGAGGTTCGTCGCCTCCTCCGAACAAGTCCGAGAAAAAGCCCCAGACAGCTTCCGCCGCATCCGCAAGTCCGCCCAGCATGGCGATAAGCTCCTTTGCCAGATTGCAGAGCTCGCCGCCCACGCCGGGCAGTATGATACCTGCAATTATGCAAGGCGCCTCTTCCCCGATCAAGCCTCCAATACCTTTTATGATCTTCGGGATATCGGTTTCATCGATCGCAATGATCAGTTCGGCCACCTTTACAATAGTATCACCTGCGGTGCTGCCTTCAAGTAAAGCGCCATGCTTATCGACGCAATCAGCGGATGCCTTTACATCGCCGCCGCCGGCTACGACGCAATTGATCAGGTCCCTTGCTCCCACCAGCTGAGTGCCGGTCGGCAGGTTATTGGCAGCGAGGATATCGTCAGGCACGTAACCGAGTATATCCGCCATTTTGTCTATTGCATCTGCTGAGGCAATCTGCGGCGCAGCAATGAAGCAGGACAGGATAATCATACACTGAAGCAGCAACTGCAGAAGAGGTCTTTTATTCATTTTGTCACCCCCGGCCTCGATGCGCCTGGGACGGCGTTAATCGGTCTGACAGGCTTGCCTTTCGCGGCAGGGAGGGTAACCTTCCCGGTTTTCATTGCCTGATTCAACTCACCCACGGTAATTCGTATTTTGCTGTTTTTGGATTCCAGTACTGTGCTGTCGGGTTTGTCCAGATATTTCTTCAATTCAGTTTTTGAGGAAACCTGGATGGCTTCGCCCGTAAGGTTCGGGCGTTTCGAAGTTTTCTCCTGCGATCTGCCGGCCCGTTTCTCAGCAAGAGGCTGAACATACTGGAGCCATCCCACGGGAACTGTCCTTCCGGACTTAAGTTTCACGATATCGGAGGGCTGCCTGTTTAAAGCAGTAGCCAGGTCCGCTGAACTTCCGACTGTCATAACCGGTACGCCGGTATTTTTCACCCTGAGATTTGCAGGAGTACGATCGACCCTGGGAGCGCGCAGTATTTTGGCGGCCTTAGTGAGGTTATTCAGATACTTCACGCTCACCTTTCTGTTGCCGAAATCAATCATGTGGGTCTCCGGCAGGTTTGCGAAGTCGCTTGCTTTCATCGTCTGCCTATATGTTGTGACATTCTTTGCAGCATCCTGTGCTGCGGCCTGCGCATAGTTCGGTATAGCAAGACAAAACGCTGCTGCCGCGAGCAGGCCAACCAGCCTGCTCAGTAAGGATTGTGATATCAGATAACGAACGCTTTTCATGATTCCTCCCCCTGGTATATCGCCACTTCCAGGCGCTTTGAATTTATCAGCGAAATCCCCATCTATCTTTTCGAAGCGATAATGTTAAGAGTCGTCTTTCTCTTAAGCGACCGCCCCTTCCCGACTCCTTTGCAATCAAATATTGCCCAAAGCTCGTCAAGATTCGTAAACGCCTTCCTGCCCTCTGTCCCGACCTCTTCAACGATGCCCACGAGGTTTCGCGGATCTTTTTCCAGTTCCCTGTAAATGCGCACTATATAGCTCTTCACAAGCCCTTCCGGATCCGTGTTTTGTTTCTCTGAGCAAAGTTTACGCGATAGGCTGTCACAGATTGATCTGCGCTAATCTGCTCATTATTGTCATCTCTGCCTGATACCCCGGCCTGCCGGCGCGGCCGGCGACGTTGGAGCAATTGGTATTGTTCTGATAGCTGCCGGCTGCTGCTGGGCAGGGCTGCAACTGCCTGTGAGGTTCACCACCATATTAAATTCGTTATTCGATATATTCGACTCGGTTATCTGACGGAACGGGTCGAGACGAAGCGCAAGGTTATTCTGTCCCGGTTTGAGATTGATAGTATGGCTCCTGGAGTCGGTTGCCCCGGCGGCGATCGTGTTCCAGAGCTGGTCCGGGTTTCCGGGAATGGCCCTGTTTAAGAGGTTGGTTTTAAAGTCGCCGCTTGCTACAGAACCTATGTTCTGAACGGAATATTTGATATTGAAGACGCAGACACCGTTAGCCATACTCTGGGCGTCCTTATCGTCAAGCGCAACGTTGTCGCCCCATTTGAAGGTCTTGCCGGATATGATCACCTGTCCTGAAGCGGTGATGTCGGGCCTGGCGACAGGCGGCTCATTCATCGTCGCAGGCGGGGTCTTTTCTCTTGCACCCGCTGACTTCGGAGGCGCAATGGGCGCCGGAGTTTCAGGAACCGAAGGCCGAATTGTGTCTTTGATATCCTTTTGACCCGCTGTTTTCTGCTGCGAAGACGGCAAGGATGAAGCGCAACTGCCTGTGAGCTCCACAGGAAGATGTGCCGAATTGTTGCCTCTGTTGGAATCCTGTAACTGGCCGCCCGGGTCGAGGACCAGCCAAAGAACTGTCTGTCCAGGCGCAAGATCTATCCTGGCGCTCCCGGCATCGGACGCGCCTCGCGCCAGACCGGCCCACTGCTGCTCCCATTTAAATGAGGATGTCCCGGAATCGCCGAGTCCGCTTTTGAACTTTCCGGCATCGGCCGTCCCTATATTCTGCGCCGAAAATTTGATTGTGAAATAACAGCGGCCGTTCTCCTTACGATCAGCCTCTTTGGCGTCAAGGGTGATCGGCTCACCCCATTTTGCAGGCTTGCCCGCTATGGTCAACTGTTCTACCGGCGCGACATCAGGCTGGGCAGGCGTTCCGGGCGATACACTGAATCCGCCGGAGCTGATTTTATCCTCATTTGAATAGTCGGATTTTCCCTTGCTGTTAAAGGCCCTGACGTGATAGAAATAAACATAACCCGTCAATTGAGCCGTCCTGTCAACAGCGTTCTTTGCCGACGCCGGAAGCGTTTCTATCAGCTTATATTGCCCGTCTGAGGTCCTTCGTTCCAACTCGAAGCCCTCAGCGCCTGATCCCTCAGACGTCTGCCATTCTATGCCTACTTCATTGCCCTGGATATGCGCCTTAAGATTATATGGAGCAGACGGCGGCTTTACCATGACAGGCGTTTTGATAGTTACCTCGTTTGAGTTCTGCTTCGATCTGGCGACCTCGTTTTTGGCATAGACCCGGTAAGAGTAAGTTGTGTCAGGCTCGACATTCGTATCCTTGTACGAAGTTATATCGGCGCCGACTAAATCCACTTTAATGGAAAAGTCCTTCTCGCCCGGGACCTTTCTCTCGACAATGAAGTGCGACTCATTATCTGAGTTATCTTTCCAGGTTAGATTCACCTCGTATCCGGAAGGGGCTACGGCCTTAAGGTCCGAAGGAGGAGAGACGCTGTCATTGGCAGGCATCTTTACAGTCTTTTCATTCGAATAGTCAGAATAAAGCGGGCCGTTATTCGCTCTGACCCTGAAGGTATAGGCGCTGCCGGCTGCGAGTTTGTCGATCTGGGTCACGAGAATATGCGCGTCAGTAGACCCCACCTCTGCAAAGAAGGGCTTAGCCTTTTTTTCTTCGCGCTTCATCTCGATCTTAAAGCCGGTCGTGTTACTCGAATCGTGAATCCATGTCACGGTGACTTTATTGCTGGAATCGAGTTTGACCTCAAGGTTCGCAGGCGCGGCCGGCCGGCCGCCGGAGACGGCCTTAGTGGCCGTCTGCACAGCCGGCGCACTAAAGCTCTTGCATTCAGCGGGCTTGATACTATAAGAATAGGTCGTATCCGGATCAAGCCCTTTGTCTGAATAGGTATTATAGACCGAGGCTATCGGGCCGATCACCTCGCCCTGCTCCGCCTTGGAGGTTGACTGAGCGGAGGCGTCCGAGGCGCGCGGACTGCGCCCGGCCGCAGGCTTATCCAGGGTTTCCTTTCTGTCCATTGCCTTTTTCCCGACCTTCTTTCTCAGGATCATCACAACTTTCTTATCGGGGTTTGTCCAGGCGAGGTCAATCTCCTCGCTGTTGATCCCAGCCGCCTTAAAATCAGAGGGATGAGTCACCGTTATTTTCCGGTTACTATATGCCTTCGCGCTTTCAACATCCTTTCCGTCCTTTTTTGCGCGGGCCCATAAGACATACGTATAGGAAATTCCTTCAGCAAGATCTGTATCGCGGAAGCTCCGCGCGTCGCCTGAAAGATTCTTAACAACCTCCGGCGCCTTATCGCCCGCAGACGCCCACCTCTGCAACACAAAGCCGTCGGCCTGTTTGGCGGGGTATTTCCAGGACACGTCGATTGTAGAGCAGTCGACCATCGTGGTCTTTAATTCCTCAACAGCGTCGAGGCCGCCGGCCGTCTTTCCGTTTACGGTCACTTCCTGACTCCTGTCTGAGTCAGTAAGTATTCGCCGTAAGACTATGTTATACCACTTGTCCATGGCGAGCCCGCTGACCGTATAACCGCTCTTTTTCCCCATTGTCTTGAACCTGTTAAAAAGCTTATAAACGCTCCCGAGAGTCTTATCGGGAATGCTTTCATATACATCGAGCTCATAGCCTGCAGTATCGCTATTGTCGTCCGTCCAGGTCAGGCTGATGGTATTTGAGCCCGGGACGACCTTTATGTCCTTTGCCGGCTCTCCGCCAACTTCGAAGGAAACCGACGGACTCCAGTCGTTAAAATGCGAATCTCCTCCGGCTGTCGTCAATGATTTAGCCCGGACATTATACTTGCCTGCGTATCTTGCCTGCCTATCTTCCTGCGCGCGTTTCAAATAATCGACAGACATATGGAACTTCCCATTTGCGGCCTTAATGTCATATGTAGAGGGCAAATGGATCGGTATTCCTGTGCTCATATCAGGCGGGCCTCCGCCTATCTCGACCCTTACCGATGTGATGGCGGGATTGACTATCCCATCGACGTTAAACGCTCCGGGATATTTCTTGCCCTGCTCAGGCGAGGTGATCGACGGAATCTTGGAGGCTTGAATCCTATTATATTCATCAGTGAATGCGGCTCGGGTGTAAGAGGCCGCAGAGCTCGTAGACATCAGCCACTTCCCTGCATGAAATTTCTCGCCGGTCATATACGTGCCTTCGATAGGCACTTCGACATCAGGCGGAATACAGTCGGGCATTACGGGATCCATCCATGGGTCCGAGGCGCATTGGACCATGAAGACCTGCCTGTTGCCGTTGCCGTAATTGTCGGACCACTTAAACTCTAAAGTGGTGTCGTGAAGACATTTTGCCGAACCGCACACATATTTTTTTTCATCATACGTGCCGGTCAGATTGAAGTCAAAAAAGCGGCGTTCGGTGTGACCTGTTTCTTTGTTGTACCACAGGCGGGTCGAACATTTTTGATTAAACGAAAATGTATGCAGGTCCCCGGCCTTCGAAAAGTGACTGGGGGGGCCGGTCATGGCCGGATCATCGCAATGCAGGGTATCATTTATAAGCTCGACATCATCGCCGCCAAAACATCGGCAAAGCCGTCAAAAATCGCCTGGAAGGCGTCCCCTATAGCGTCGAAGGCCGCGCCGATCGTGCCGGAGAAGAGTTTTAACACCAGCTCTCCTATCTCGCAGGCCGTTCCCCCGACGCCGGGGGCCACGATGTCCGCGATCACACAGGCGAGTTTATCTATCGGCATATCGGCAAACGCCTCGATAATGCCGATAACGTCCGAGTTTTGAACGGCAACGTAGACGTTGACACATAATCTCAGCCAGGGGTTGTCAGACCCTGGAAGGTTCTTATCTTTGTAGTCAACTACCATTTTCTCAACATCCGCAGCGCTGCTTGCATGCGAGACCTCATCGAAAAGCTGGATCATACCCTTCAATTCATCGGACGACGGCAACCCGACCCCGGGCATGGCCGCGCGCGCAGCGAGCATGACGGTTTCAAAAACATCTGCCTTCGCCTGCTGCGGGAAGACGAAGATGCAGCTGCAAAGAACCAGGCCCATTAAAAGGCGGAGGATTATGGAATTAGTTGTCTTCATTCTGTCCACCCCCTATTTCTTTATCGGGCCGGAGGACGGCCGGATAGACTTCTGACGAAAATCGGATATGAGAGTGGGGTTCTTAGCAAGGACCTTCTTCAGCATCCCGACGGTGAAGCGTTTGCCGTGTGGAGACTCTAAGATAGTATCTTCAGGAAGCTTCTGGATCTTGTCCCAATCGGTCTTGGAGTCGACCTTGGTGGCAGGTCCGACGAAGACGGGCTTCTTCACCGATGTCTGAGTCGGGGCGACATCTATCGATCTGCCTAACACCCTTTCGATATAAGGCTTTATAAACTTTAGCTTGCCGACGGTAACCGTCTTGCCTGAGGGAAGCTGAATAGTGTCTGTGTCAGGCCTTTTAAGGGCTGCCGCCACGTCCTCTGCGGTTTCGATCTTTGCGCCCGAGCCCGCGGGGATTAGTTTCAAGCCGGCAGGTTTGCGGTTGCCTCTCGGCTGGCGGAGCTTCATGAGGATGTCCCTCTTCTCACGGATTTCGCCTACGGTAATGCTGCGTCCGCCTGAGACCTCGATCTTATCGCTTGCAGGCCTGCCGGCGATCTCCTCGCTTATCTTCATCCCCTGCCTATAGCCTAAAACATTGCTGCGAATGCTCTTATCAGGCTTTCCTCCCTGGGCATCCGCTGCCTGCGCGTACTGCGCAAGCATGAGACAAAACACTACAGCCGCAAGCATGCCGACCGGTCTTACCCATGTGGTTTTTGAAATAAGATAACGAACGCTTTTCATGATTCCTCCCCCTGGTATATCGCCCCTTCCAGGCGCTTTGAATTTATCGGCGAAATCCCCATCTAGCTTTTCGGAGCAAGTATGTTAAGAGTCGTCTTTCTCTTAAGCGACCGCCCTTTCCCGGATTCTCTTCCTTTGCAGTCAAGTATAGCCCAAAGCTCGTCAAGATTCGTAAACGCCTTCCTGCCCTCTGTCCCGACCTCTTCAACGATGCCCACGAGGTTTCGAGGATCTTTTTCCCGTTCCCTGTAAATGCGTACTATATAGCTTTTCACAATCCCCCCTGGCCGCGGTTTGGTTTCTGTCAGGGGAAGTTTACATCGACGGTTGTCACAGATAAGTCACAGATTGGAGAAAACAGCAAAGGAATTATGAATATCTATTGACTGGGGTTGCAAAAAAAAACATACAAATAAAATCGCGGCCAAGAGAAACCATCCGGAATTCTACCGGGCCTTCATGATTTCTTTATAAACAGCCTCTGTCTTTTCATCAGGCCGGAGGCCGAAAGAAGCAAAGAGAATTTTACTGCAGCGTTGATAGACCGATATGGCCTGCGCCCTGCGCCCGGAATGCAGATGGCAGAGCATCAGGCGACGGTAGAACTCTTCCGCATGCTCGTCCGCATAAATCGCCTTCTCGCAGTATTCCGCAGCCTTGTCCCATCCGCCCACACTCCCGGAATAATCACAGACGCCTGCGATGACGTCAAGGTACTTTCGCCGCAGACGCTCGCGGAAAGAGACCGTCCACATCTGTCCTCCGTCCGCAGGCAGGAAGTGCCCCTTATAGCAGGACACCGCTCCTTCAGCCAGACTTCCGATCTCATCTTTCCTGTTGTGTTTCCGTACCGGACCGCCTCCGTTAGCCGGCATGGTCCGGGACGCGGCAGCCGCTTTTTTTTCAGCTTAGCAGTTCTTCCATTTTTTCGACCCCTCTTTCAAAGGCCCAGGCATCCACCCAGCAGCGACCGGGGCTTAGCATGACCTTTCCCTCATGAAAGATTATCCAGCTCTCGTCTCCCAGCAGCTGACGCAGCCTGGAGAGGGTCGTTGTCAACGAGCTGTAGGCAGCGTCGCCTTCGGCCTCAGGCCAAAGAAGGTCGGCCAATCTGTCGGCATTGACGCCCCCGGCCCCGTACATTACCAGCATCTTCAGCAGTTGCAGGGGCTTCTGAGGGGCTTTACGGGAAAAGGCGAGAGGCTTGCCGTCCTTTTGCAACTCGAATCCGCCGAGGGTGTATATCTTCAGAGGCCACGGCCAGTCCTCGATTCCGGAAGCGCGGTCATCAGGGATCAGTTCGAGTTTTTGTATCATATCCCTGACATACTCAATCTCTATCCCTGCCTTAAGCGCCCTGGCGCAGAGCTGCGACATTACTGCGGGCTGCCACATGTTCGACATTGTTATGTATTCGTGCTTCCTTCCCAGTTCCATCGCCCTGGTTAAGGCCTCTGTTGCGGCTCTTTCGTCGCCCTTTTCAAAGGCGATCACAGCGCGGGCAAGAAGACATCTGTTTTCAAAAAAAGGGCTCCGCAGTTCTTCAGCGAGAGCAAGCGCCCGTTCGATGAGTTCCAGTGCATCCTGCAATTGCCCCCTTCGGCAGAGAATATATGCCTTTACCATTCTGCAAAGCATCTCCGGGAAGGGAGTCCCGCATTCTATCGTCAGCGCCAGAGCCCTCTCGGCGTGGGCTTCAGCCTCAGCCGTAGAGCCGGTCAGAAGGCCGATCCAGGCCGATAGAAAATAGTAGTGTCCGACTGCATTGCGTTTTCCGCTGCCCAGGACGCAATCCATGTTTTTAAGGAAATCCGCGGCCAATGGCAGGTCGCCCTCATTCATCGCCCCGTATACTCCCTGGGGAAGGAGCATCATGTCCCATATGTGTATTCCGCTGCTGCGTGAGATCTCCAGTCCCTCAGACACAGTGCGGACAATGCTTCCGTTCGAGCCGTATGTGGTAGTGCACATGCATGCCTCGAAGGTCTTCCACATGATCATGGTCAGGGGAGAGGCATCAGGCAATACGGCAAGTTTCCCGATCTCTCCTGTCACCATACGGCCTCCGGCAAAATCGCCGTTCCATATAAAATAGAAGGCAGTGCTTGAGAAGGCGCGCAACTTCAGGCCGACATCATTCGTTTGCCGCGCAAAAGACAGGGCGAGTTCAACCCATTTCTCTTTGTCCGCATGGCCGATTCGTCTCCATTGCAGGGCATGGCTCATTAATGAAGCGACTGTGACCCCGATTTCAGGAGAGGGCAAAGGCGAGTACAGAAAGCCGCTCCTGTCCATCCAGTCTATCCATGCATCGAGTTGAGTGAAATCATCAAGCTCCATCAACACCGATTCCACAACACCCGCCCAGGAAAGGAGGGCGCCTGTCATGTCCTCCCGGTCTTCAAAAAGACAAAATGCCTTTTCGAGATATATCCGGCTTTGGACAGGGTTTGTCGGCAGGCGGCAGACGCCAAGCCAGTAAAGGAGCCAGGGCGACTCCTCTACAATTCCGGCCGGAATGCCCTCGATCCATTCGATAAGCGTTCCGCCCCTGCCTTCGGACAATAGGGCCGGCGCCTTTACAAGCACCAGGCTGATAAATTTTTCCCAGTTTTCAGCTCTTCTGAGAAGCAGCGCCGCATCCTCAGCCCTGCCCGCTTCGATCAGCAGCGAGGCTGCTGCTGATTTCAGGCTGCTGATTTCAGTTCTGCTGAAGGACGCCATCGCCCGCAACTGGAGGAAGTCTTTGAACAACGGATGATACCGGTAGACAGGAGCATGCAGATACAGCCTTTCCGTAAAGTAGCCGCGCCTGCTCAGCCTTCCGAGCATTTCTGCGGAATTGCAGGCGCCTGTAAGTTTGGCGGTTGTCCTGCCGTCCATGTCCGGCAGAAAGGAGGTCTTCATAAGGAACTCGCGAGTTTCGACGTCGGACCCGGCAAATATCTCCCCGGCAAAATAATCGAAGACAGCCTCCTGCGAAAGTTCAGCGGAACGCACAGGATTGCAGTCATTTTTTATCGCCTCAGCCATAAGCACAAGGCCTGCAGCCCATCCGGCAGCCCTTTCCGACAATATCCCGGCATCATAGTCGGCAAGGTCCTTCCGGCACTTCATCTTGATAACCTCGCAGGACTCCTCTTCAGACAGTTTTATATCACTCCATCCGAGGAGCTCGATTTTCTGGTTTACACGCAGTCTTGCAAACTGGGCCGGCGGTTCTGTTCTGCCGGAGACAATAATTGATACATTATCAGGAATAGTCTCGAAGCCGTGCACTACAGCGGCATGAAAGTCCGAGCTTTCGGGAACTTCATGAAAATTGTCGAAAACCAGTGTAAAAGGTCGGGGCACCCTGTTAAAGAGTTCTTCGAACCAGCGGCGGGTAAAATATGGGACCCCCTGCAGATATTCCGGCGTAAGAAAGGGCATCGGCTTTTTTTTTCGGGATGCGGCCTTCAGGGCGGCAAGCCCCATGTAGTAAAAAAAGGAGGAGATATCCGCGTCGCCTTCATCCATCCGATACCATATGAAAGGAATTTTTCTGGCGTTCAGAAAGCCGGCTGCCAGGGTGGTCTTGCCGGAGCCTGCCGGCGCAGTTATCCAGGTAATCGGACGGTCGCCCTGTTTGTCCAGTCTTCGGAATAATCTTTCTCTCGGAAGAACGCCCTTTATTTTAGGACACGTTATCTTGGCGAAAGAAATCTCGTGAACCCCCATTGCAGGAACACTTTATAACAGCAGATCAGTTCCTGTCAACAATACGCATCGGTATTTGATATTACGGAAGCGTCCCCTTCACCCAATTGCATCCCAACCGGGAAAAAAAGCCGCCCCCTATACCTTCACCAGGCTGGAGAGGATTGGAATTTTCCTGATCAGGACGGCTGCAAACAGGGAAAGCAATAAAACTATGCCTGCATACAGAAAGTTTGCCGGCAAGTTATTGGACAGGAATGGATATCGGGTGAAAAAAGGAGAAAGCAGCGGAATAAAGATAACATGAACTATATAGATGCCGAAGGTGTTCTTGCCGACGATAAACATAATCTTATTGATGAAATCCGATTTGTACCGAAAACCTAAGAATAGAATAAACAGTGAAATTGTCATCGAAAGAGTCATTAATGTTTCGTAGCCGTTCCACACAACACAATAATATGCATTTGTCTTTATCGTCATCAAAATACCGTAGAGGAAAAGAATAGTCTGGGACAAAATCACTACGGCAACAAGAATGCTTTTACGGACCGCGATTTTATTCTCCAGAATCATTTTTGACAATATCCCACCCGCGATAAAATAAACCAGCGCATAAAAATAATCCCCGAACGGATTGATGTCCGGGAAAAAATTGAATTTGTCCGGAAGAAAATCCACCCCCGCAAAATACTGGGCGGCATTTACAATATTGCCGATAAAATTATTCCCGAATGAAAAAAGAAAAAGCCCCGCTACTGTAAAATACAGAATTGATCTGTCGCTGTTGTCATATGCCGGTTTAATCAGAGGCAGCAGCAGATATATTGAGATCAATGCCTTCAAAAACCACAAGTGATTTAGTTTTCCCAACTTTAACGACCAAACAGACTTCAGCAAACTATCCCATGTATAGGTATCGTGAGTTATATATTTCAGGAGAATTATCAGGAGAAATGCCCAAATATTAACCAGTATAAACAGTTTGATGATTTTATGAATATTTTTCCTGAGATTGAATTCCTTATTTAATACAAGGGCGCCGTTGACCATAAAAAAGAGAGGAACGCATGTGCTCAAAAGCGACTGCAAAAAGTAGTTAAAAAAGGTTATTGCGCCGGAATCGTTTAAAATGTTTACATCTGATACCGTTCCATGAAAGAATATTACCAAATATATGGCAAAGCATTTTATTGCATCATAGTAAATTATTCTTTTCACGGATTTATCTCAAATCAAGAGTTGGTCTCTGTTAGGTGTAGTGGCGGACATCAGGCAGTTCCGTAAGCCGACTCAGGCCCGGCAACTCTCTATACCTCGAAAATTATCGGCATTATCATCGGCTTTCTGTCCATCGTGTTGCGCAGATATTTTTTCAGTATGCTCCTTATCTTTGCCTGGATCAGGGATTTGTCCGCAATGATCTCCGCGTCGAGCTCCTTCATGCTGTTATAAACAAGCTCCTTGACATCGTTGATCACGTCCTGGGAAGAGTCCTCGAACACGAAGCCCCTCGATACGATATCAGGGCCTGAAACAACCGCGCCCGTGAGTTTTTCTATGCCCATAATGATGATCACTATCCCGTCGTGGGCCAGTCTGCGCCTGTCTCTGAGTACCATGTCCTCAACATCTCCAACGCCCTTGCCGTCTACATATATTCTGCCGGACGTGACCCTTCCGTTCTTCTCGGCTGTTTCAGCCGTCAGCGCGAGCACCTCGCCGTCGTCCAGTATAAAGATGTTGGATTTCGGTATGCCGGTTTTTTCGGCAAGCCGAGCATGGTATACCTTGTGCCTGTGCTCCCCGTGGACCGGCATGAAATATTTCGGCCGGACGAGGTTCAGCATCAACTTCAGCTCCTCTTTCGACGCATGCCCGGACACATGGATATCCGAGACCTTTTCATAGATAACGTCCGCGCCCCTCCTGAAGAGATGGTTGATGATCTTGCCTATGGAATGCTCATTCCCGGGAATCACCTTTGCGGAAAGTATTACCACATCGCCCTGCTTGATCTTTATCTGCTTGTGTTCGTCCGTGGCTATCCTCGACAACACGCTCATCGGCTCGCCCTGGCTCCCGGTCGTCACAATGACCGCTTCACTGTCGTCGAGGTTCTTCAGCGCGTCGAGTTTCAGCCAGGTGTCTTTGGGTATCGAAAGATATCCCAGGTCAAGCGCGATCTGGGCGTTTGCGACCATGCTCCTGCCGGAGAGGATCACCTTTCTTCCGAACATCACAGCCACGTCTATGACCTGCTGTATCCTGTGAATGTTCGACGCAAAGGTAGCTATTATGATGCGGCCCTTCGCCTTGGAAAATATGTCTTCAAAGGCCCTGCGGACCTCTTTCTCGGAAAAAGTAAACCCGCCCTTTTCCGCGTTGGTGCTGTCCGACAACAGGAGTGTCGCGCCTCGTTCGCCGTACTCCGAAAACCTGTGGAAATCCATCAGCTGTCCGTCAACGGGCGTGGGGTCAAGCTTAAAGTCACCTGTATGGACTATCGTCCCGACCGGAGTCTTAATGCCGAAGGCAACACCGTCTACAATGCTGTGTGTGACCCTTATGAATTCTATCGAAAAGACGCCGGCTTCTATTATCTCTCTGGGCCTTACGGATATGAGAGCAATGTCTTCCAGCTTGTGTTCAATGAGCTTCTCCTTCACCAGTCCGAGCGTCAGAGGAGTCCCGTAAACCGGCACTTTCAGTTCCTTCAGGAGAAACGGCAGCGCGCCGGTGTGGTCTTCGTGTCCGTGCGTAAGGAAAATGCCTTTTACCTTGTCCCTGTTTTCGAGTATATAAGTGAAGTCGGGTATCACGAAGTCTATGCCGAGCATGTCTTCCTCTGGAAACATCAGGCCCGCGTCGACCACGATCATGTCGTCGCCGTATTCTATGACGGTCATATTGAGACCGATCTCCTCAACCCCGCCGAGGGGGATTACTGAAAGAACGTTATCCAATGTTTCAATTACCTCCGGAGTTTTCAAATACTTCCAGGGCGTTCCCGCCCTTCAGCACCGCCTTTGAGAGAGCGGACTCGGAACACCTGATCAGTTCTTCAGTGGTCTGATTCACCAGTTCCACGACGCCGCAGCTGGCGGTAATCTTACCCTTGGGCTGGACCTCCTCATGCAGGAACGGGTAGTCATGTATGATCGACTGGAACCGCTTGCCCAGGGTGATCCCGGGTTTCAAAAGGGTATTCGGCAGAATGATACTGAAGGCGTCTCCGGCATACCTGACGACTATATCCGAGCCTCTGACATTCCTTCTCAGCAGGTCCGCTATCTTTTTCAGGACAAGATTCCCGTGATACTCGCCCCTTTCATTTACATAATTGCTGAAGTGGTCTATATCAAGAAGGAGGAGTGTCAGCGGCATCCTGTATCTCTGCGCCCTGCTTACCTCCTGCGCCAGCCTCAGATTAAAATATCTGTGGTTGAACAGCAGTGTAAGTTCATCTATCAGGCCCGCCCTCTTCGGATGCATAACCTCTATGTCCTTGAGATGCATGATAAGATTGTCGGTGTTAAGCGCGTCCTTTTTTACTATTCTTTCTATCTGACCGGTCAGGTTCAGCCTTTCCTCCATCGAGATGTCCTTGTTCGTGAGGGCAAAAATCGGAATGCCGGCCGTGGCCCTGTTTGCCTTCAGTCTTCTGATGAAGTCAAACCCGCAGGTATTCATGTCTGCCAGTATTATATTTGGTCTCGTGGCAACCGCGATCTCGAATCCTTCCTCCTCACCCGGGGCAGAGTGAAACAGAAAGCCGTTGTCCGACATGCGACATACATTGTCCTGCGTAACCGAATCGTCTGATATCAGCAGCACGGAAGAAGGCAGACGGCTCTTCTTTGAAAATATGGAATGCTCCTGGAGCTTCCCGAGAAGGATCGTCTTATCTATAGGCTTCAGCAGATAGTCCGAGGCCCCGAGAGTGTAGGCAAGGTCTTTGTTGTCTATAATTGAGTGGATGATTACGGGTATGGAACTCGTTTCAGGATCGGTCTTGAGGGACTGCAGCACCTCCCAGCCGTCTTTCTTCGGAAGCATGATATCGAGCGTTATTACAAAGGGCTTCAACTCCCTGGCCTTTGCAATGGCTTCGATTCCGTCATAGGCATGCACGACCTTATAACCCGCCTTGGTCAGGTGTATGGTCAGGATCTCGGACGTCGGAATATCGTCCTCAACCACAAGGACCAGAGGGGCGTCTTCCCTCAGCCAGGGGAATATCGCCTGGCTGGGTTCAAGCTCCTCCAGCGCGGGCTGCTTGCGTTCAGCGTGCGCCATCGGCAGGTAGAATACAAATTCACTGCCCTCGCCGTAAACGCTCCGCAGCTCGACCTGTCCGCCGTGAAGCTCCACCAGTTTCCTGGTAAGCGAAAGCCCCAGTCCGGTACCCTCGTAGTCCCGCGAGGTGGAAGCGTCAGCCTGCTCAAACTCCTCGAATATCCTGTATGTGTCTTCTTCCTTTATGCCTATGCCCTTGTCCCAGACAGAGACTTTCAAAAGACTCTGTCCCTCAAGAGCCCAGGGGATCATGGAGTCCTTGTTTTTCACGATGCCGGCCCTCACCCCCATTTCGCCGCCCTCGGGAGTGAACTTTATCGCGTTCGATACCAGGTTGTACAGCACCTGTTTAAATTTGACCTTGTCCGCATAAAAATTTTGAATTTCCGGCGAAATTTCGCTCCTGATCTTTATCGATTTCTTGACCGCCAGGGAATTCATCACCATCACCACTTCGGATACCGCATCGCTTACCCCGAAATCCTCGTAGAAAAGCTCTATCTTCCCGGCCTCGATCTTGGCGAGGTCGAGGATGTTGTTTACCAGGGCAAGGAGATGCTTGCCCGAGGTGCTGATGTTCGAGACATGTCTCATCTGTTTTTCGTTCAGGTCGCCGAAGGTTTTATCGAGGAGTATCTCCGAAAACCCGAGTATCGAATTAAGCGGCGTCCTCAGCTCATGGCTCATGTTGGATATAAACCGGGCCTTCATCTGGTTAGCCGCAGCCAGGTCCCTGTTGGTCTTTTCAAGCTCACGCGTGCGCTCCAGGACCTTGTCTTCAAGCCTTAAGTTCAGCTCGTTGAGTTCCTCGTTCTTCTCGTGCAGGGCATTTCTCAGGCTCTTCTCTTCGGTTATGTCTTTGCTGATGCCGACCGTGCCTATAACCTTTCCGGTCTGGTTCTTCAGCTGTGAGATGGTCAGGCTTATATCGACCGGGGAACCGTCTTTCCTCAGCAGGACGGTTTCATGGTTCAACAGCGCCCCGTTGTCTTTCAGTATATCCAGCACCCTGGCCCTTTCTCCTCCGTCGACATAGAGGTCCGAGGCCTTCATCCCGATTATCTCGTCCCTTGTATATCCCAGTATCCTATCTCCGCCGCGGGAAAATTCTATGATCCTTCCGTCGGTGTCCGTAGTCATGATCATGTCCTGGGAATCATCCAGCACATTCTTGAGATAGGAGGTCGTGTTGTCCAGGTCCGCAATGACCCGGTAAAGCTCGTCGAGTATCCTGAACTTGTCTATCGCCTGCGCCGCCTGCATGCTGAACAAACGTATCAGGTTCTTGTGTGTCTCGGACATTTCCCTGGGTTTGAAATCGTCAAGGTAGAGGATACCGACAATATCTCCGTTGATAAGCAGGGGACAGGCAAAGACCGACCTTATGCCGTCTTTCACAAGGGAAGTCGTATCAAAATCCGGAGATTCCGCGATGTCCCTGATCTCAACAGGCTTTCTCACGCTGAATATATAAGATGTAAGACCGTTGGGCCTCAGTTTCCAGCGCGCAACGTCGTGCATGGATGCGCCAAGCCCCCTTGAGGCGGCCATCACCATTTCGTTCCTGTCGCAAAGCGCTATGCTGCCGGCAGGCGTCTCAGTAAGCTCCATGGCCTTTTCGAGCGTGGCGGCGAGGACATCGTTGAGCGTCTTTGCGGAAATAAGGGTAAGCCCGTTTTGATACAGCGTCTCCATCTCCGTCTTGGCAGCCCTCTGCCTCTGCACCATCCCAAGAAGGAGCCTTGCCGACGCGTCGTCCGCTACCTCGATACCCGGAGGAACAGCTTCCCTGAGGCTGCGGCCGGTGTCGGGGTCTCCGGTCGCATTAAAGACAATGTCCGGTCCCTGCTCCAGCAGAGTCTGCAGGTCGCCTGCAACAAAGATCCCGAGTCCTTTCGCAACGGCAAGCCCGGGGGCGTCGGCGTTCCTGTCGGTTATTCCGACCGTCTTTACCACGACATTGTTCCGGAACAGATCGAGGAGCGCGCTCCCTCTTCTGCCGGCGCCGAAAACGGCAACCTTTATCATAATGCACCTCCGGTTTGATTACTCATCATCTCTATAAACTTCTGCAGGAGATCCGGGTCCCACTGACCAAAATGCTTTTCGTTCTTCATCATCTCAACAGCCGCCCCGGTGCTGAACGGGTCTCTGTACGGTCTGGCCGAGACCATGGCGTCGAAGCTGTCCGTTATGGCGGTGATCCTGGCAAAAAAAGGTATGTCTTCGCCCTTGAGCCGGTCAGGGAAACCTGTCCCGTCCCATCTCTCGTGGTGATGGCGTATTACCGGCAGAACCTTGCGCGCTGAATGAAGCGGCATGCAGATATGCTCGCCGATTATCACATGCTCCTGTATCAGCTTGAGTTCGTTCGCGCTGAGATGACCGGCCTTGTGGAGAATATAATCGTCCGTGCCGATCTTTCCGATGTCATGGAGTATGCCCCCCTTGAACAGCAGGTGCCTGTCCTCGTCGGACAGTCCGATAAACGAACCAAATTCCATCGACAAAGTCCCGACCCTTTCGGAATGTCCCTTTGTATAGACGTCTTTTGCTTCTATGGCTATCGCCAGGGTCATGATTATGTCTTCGGAATGGTCCAGTTCGCTCTGGAGTTTCCCCAGTCTGAGAAGCGACCTGATCTTTGTAAGCAGCTCTATCGTATGAAAAGGCTTGGTCAGAAAGTCGTCGGCCCCTGCCTCCAGACCGGTGATCTTGTCTTCGAGTTCGCTGAGTCCGGTCACGAGTATGACGGGGAAAAACTTTTTCCCCGCGTCGGTTTTGAGCTTCCTGCAGAGATCAAAACCGTTCATGCCCGGCATCATGACATCGAGTATTGCTATATCTACAGGGGTGTCGGTAAGGATATTGAGCGCCTCATACGCGCCGCATGCAGTCAGGACCTTGTAGCCCTCTTTGTACAGCAGGCCTTCCATGACCTCGAGATTAAACGGGACGTCATCCACAACCAGCACCGACGATTTTTTATCTTTTGCTTTCATGAGGACAAAACCAATAAATTATTGCCGTATAAAATCGGCTTCATGCTTCAGGTTTACTGCAAAAGCATTTCAAGCAGCGCCTTCTGGGCATGGAGCCTGTTTTCAGCCTGGTCAAAGACCGCGCTGTGCGGACCGTCGATGACTTCATCCGTAATCTCCTCGCCCCGGTGCGCAGGCAGACAATGCAGCACTGTCACGTCTTTTTTTGAGCAGGTCAGGAGAGCGCTGTTGATCTGATATTCCCTGAGTCTGGCCTTCTTGTCTTCAGAGCGCTGTTCCTGTCCCATGCTGACCCATACATCCGTATATATCACATCCGCCATGCCCGCAGCCTCATGCGGGTCCCGGACCAGAACTATTTCACTCTTCGCAGCAGACTTGGCCCTTTCAAAAATGCCCGCGTCCGGCTCAAGCCCTTCAGGACAGGCTATGCTGAGGTCGAACTCCATGAGCGCCGCGGCCTCTATCAGGGAATTGCATATATTGTTGCCGTCCCCGATATACGCAGTTTTAACGCCCTTAAGACCGCCCTTTTTTTCGATGATGGTCATAAGGTCCGCCAATATCTGGCAAGGATGATGGAGGTCGCTAAGGCCGTTGATCACCGGAACGGATGCGTCGGCCGCAAATTGTTCAAGCGTCGAATGGGCGAACGTCCTCATCACTATACCCTGGAGATAACGAGACAACGTCTTCGCAGTGTCCGAGAGAGTCTCTCCCCTGCCGAGCTGGAGCTCCGAAGGGTTCATGCAAATGGAATGTCCTCCCAGCTGGTATATGCCGGTCTCGAACGACACCCTCGTCCTGGTCGAGGGTTTTTCGAATATCAGCCCCAGGCTCTTGCCCAGCAAAGGACATGCGCTCCTGTCCGCGCCGGACTTGAGCTCGCCGGCCCTTTTGAGCAGTCCGCCGATTTCAGCCGGGGACAAATCCCTGAGTGTCAGAAAATCACGTTTCATTTTATCTTGTCTTCTCCTAAGCGAGGTGGTCGAAAATCTGTTCCAGCATGTCTGTCAGATGATCGATCTCTTTTTCGGTCACGATAAGCGGCGGCATAAACCTCAGCACATTTCCGGACGTGCAGTTTATCAGAGCCCCTCTTTCCATGCACTCCTTCACAAAAGGCGCGCCCTCGGTCGTCAGCTCAAGGCCCAACAGAAGTCCTATGCCTCGGATGTCGGCTATCAGGCTCGGAAATTCCTTCTTCAGTTCCTCAAGTCTCTTTTTGAAGTAGGCCCCCATTCTCCAGCACTGGTCGAGGATAAAACCGTCTTCAAGTATTACGTCAATGGCAGCCGCGGAAGCGGCGCACACAAGGGGGTTTCCTCCGAAGGTAGAGCCGTGCGTGCCGGCCTGAAAGGCAGCGGACACTTTTTCCGTAGCCAGCATTGCGCCGATAGGGACCCCGCCGCCAAGGCCTTTGGCCAGCGTCATGATATCCGGCACAATCCCGAAATGCTCATACGCGAAAAACTTTCCGGTCCTGCCGATGCCTGTCTGAACCTCATCCAATATCAACAGCAGGCGGTGTCTGTCGCAGAGTTCCCTGACATTGCGCAGATAATCGGGGTCCGGCATCCTGACTCCGCCTTCACCCTGAATCGGTTCAAGCAGAACGGCGCAGGTATTCTTTGTGATCGCGGCCTCAAGCGCGCTGATATCATTGAAATCAACATGCCTGAAACCGGGCATATGAGGCCCGAAGCCTGCCCTGAACTTTTCCTGCCCTGTTGCAGCAAGGGTCGCCAGGGTTCTGCCGTGGAAAGAATTAAAGGCAGTTATTATCTCGAACTTCTCATTTTTTTGACCGAACTGGTCGCTGAAAAATTTTCTGGCAAGTTTTATCGCGGCCTCGTTGGCCTCAGCGCCCGAGTTGCAGAAAAACACCTTGTCCGCAAAAGAGTTTTCAACGAGGAGTCTGGCGAGCTTAACCTGAGGCTCCATATGATACAGATTTGATACATGGATAAGCCGCTGGGCCTGCTTCTGGAGGGCAACGACTATCTTCGGATGACAGTGGCCAAGACAGTCGACCGCAATGCCGCCGACAAAATCCAGATATTCTTTCCCGTCCGCGCCCCAAACCTTCATGCCCCGTCCCTTTCTGAGGACAATAGGGAATCTGTTATAGGTGTGCATCAGATAACGGGCCGATTCTTCAATGAGTTTTCCGGTTTCCACCCCGTAATAATAACGCAAAAATCACTGAAAAATCAAAGTGTAATAGGCTTGGAGGCGAAAGACGGGACTATTTTTAAAAACCGGGTATGCCGATTGGCCCGGGCAGGTCCGGCAAACCGCAGCCGGCCAAAACCGCCAGTATAATAATAAGCAGCAGGCAGGCCGCCCTTTTATTAATTACAGGCCGCCTTCAAGCTTCTTCTTCAGCAAATCGTTGAGCATCTGGGGATTCGCCTTGCCCTTCATCGTCTTCATCACGCGGCCGACAAAAAATCCCAGCAGCTTTTCCTCGCCCGCCCTGAAGCGCTCCACCTCTTTGGGGCTGCCGGCAATGAGTTCGTCGATCACTTTTTCGATCTCCGACTCGTCGCTAATCTGCACCAGTCCTTTGTCCGCGACGATTGTTCCGGCATCCCTGCCTGTCCTGTACATCTCTTCAAAGACGACCTTGGCTATCTTGCCGCTGATCGTGCCTTTGTCGAGCAGGCCCAGCATTTCAGCGAGCCTGCCGGGCTTCAGCGGACATTCTTCTATGGATTTATTATCTTCGTTCAGCAGCCTTGTCAGATCTCCCATCATCCAGTTTGAGACAATCTTCGGCGCGCCGCCGGCCCTGACCGCCTCTTCAAACCAGTCCGCAAACGCCTTTTCAGTCACAAGAAGGCGGGCGTCATTTTCAGGAAGCCCATAGGCTGAAACAAAGCGGGACACTTTGGCGTCAGGCAGCTCCGGCAGAGATTGCCTGATCTCATCGACCCATTTGGGGTCAACTGTTATCGGCACAAGGTCCGGCTCAGGGAAATACCTGTAATCGTGCGCCTCTTCCTTTGAACGCATCGACTCCGTAATACCTTTGCTCGCGTCCCACAACCTGGTCTCCTGCACTACCTTGCCGCCGTCTTCAAGAAGCGCGATCTGCCTCCTGATCTCATATTCAATCGCCTTTTCAACGAACCTGAATGAGTTGATGTTCTTGACTTCCGCCCTTGTGCCGAACGCGGTTTGCCCCACAGGACGGACCGAGACATTGGCGTCGCACCTTAGAGAGCCCTGGTCCATGTTGCCGTCGCAGACTCCCAGATACCTGACTATTGCCCTTATCTTCTTCATATATTCAGCCGCCTCTGCAGGGCTTCTGAGATCGGGTTCAGAGACTATCTCCATAAGCGGGACCCCGGTCCTGTTAAGGTCTACAAAGCTGTATCCGCCGGCGCCCTCATGAATATTTTTGCCGGCGTCTTCTTCCATATGGATGCGGGTTATGCCTATCTTTCTCACAGCGCCGTCGACAACAATTTCAACATAGCCTTTTTCACAGATAGGGTTTTCGAACTGGCTTATCTGATAGCCCTTCGGCAGGTCCGGGTAAAAATAATTTTTCCTCGCAAACCTGCTGTATGAAGATATCGTACAGTTTGTTGCGAGCCCGGTCCTCATCGCAAATTCCAGCGCCTTCCTGTTCAGCACAGGCAGCACCCCGGGCATGCCTATGCATATCTGGCAGGTCTGCGTATTCGCGTCAGCCCCGAACCTGGTTGAGCAGCCGCAGAAGATCTTCGTATCCGTGAGCATCTGCGCATGCACTTCGAGGCCTATGACCGCTTCGTATCTCATAATCTGAATACCCCTGTATTTTTAATGTCTGCCCAGCTCTTCCTTACTCGCCGTGACTCCCTTGACCTTCGACTTTTTCCCCGGCTTTGCCTGTGTCTTGAGGCTGTTATAAAGATCAAAGGCCTGCTTCGGCGAGACATTATCGTGGACAACGGCTTTTACAGCCTGTATCATCGCAACCGGCGCCTCAGCCTGGAAGATGTTCCTGCCCATGTCGACTCCCGCCGCGCCGCGTTTTATCGCATTATGCGTCAATTCGAGAGCTTCGAACTCAGGGAGCTTTTTTCCGCCTGCCATAACAATAGGGACAGGGCATGTCTTTACGACCTTTTCAAAACCTTCGCAGTAGTAAGTCTTTACAAAATGGGCGCCCAGTTCAGCCGCAATGCGGCAGGCGAGCGCCAGATACCTGGCGTCGCGGCCCATACTCTTGCCTACCGCGGTGACGGCAAGCACCGGGATTCCGTAGCGGTGTCCTTCGTCAATGAGCTTCGTCAGGTTCAGGAGCGTCTTTTTCTGGTTCGGGGAGCCGACATAGATCGACAGCGCAACCGCAGCCACGTTCAGCCTTACCGCATCTTCCATCGAAACGGTCAGACCTTCATTTGAGAGGTCCTCATCTAGGATGCTGTTTCCTCCGGAGACCCTCAGCACCATCGGCGTTCCGGTCGAAGGGTCTACCGCAGCCCGGATAATTCCACGTGTAGGCATAAGCGCATCCGCATAAGGCAGGAGCGGCTTGATCGTTTTGGCCGCGTCCTCCAGCCCGGTCGTTGGTCCGAGAAAATATCCATGGTCCACAGCAAGCATGACGGTCCTGCCGTCCTGTTTGATCACTCTCGAAAGCCGGTTTTTAAGACCCCAATCCATAATCAATCCTCCTGGTGTAATTTTTAGAAGTTGTTATCAAAGCTGATATATCTGCTGATATATCTAAGGTTCTATTATGACCTTGAGCGAATCGCCGGCGCTCTCAACCAGTTTAAAACCCTTTGCGGTTTCAGCCAGCGGAAGCCTGTGAGTGATCATATCACGGACATTCACCCTGCCCTGCCTGATAAGCTCCATGGCGGCCGCATGCTCAAAATAGTTGGCCGCATAGGACGAAGTCAGGGTTATTTCATTGCGCCAGAACAGAGTATTAACCGGCAGCGGAACGGACACGTCCTTTCCTGCCGGCGCAAAAAAGAGTATTGTGCCGCCCCTGTCTATCGACCTGAAGGCCTGGTCAATCGCCTTTTCAGACCCGGCTGTCAGGATCACGATGTCTGCGGCCCTTGCACGGTTTATTTCCCTGAACCGCGCCGGCACATCTTCAAGCGCGTTTATCACCTCATGCGCGCCGAGTTTCCGCGCTGCGTCCAGCCTGTACTGATTTATATCGGTGGAGACAACAAGAGCCGCGCCTGATGCCTTTGCAAGCTGGATATGAAGCAGGCCTGAAATTCCGCTGCCTATGACCAGCACGCTGTGGCCCGGTTTTAGTCCTGCAATCCTCTGGCCTCTGTATACACATGCAAGCGGTTCAATAAAGGTTGCGTCTTCGAAAGAAAGTTCATCCGGAAGCAGAAATACTCCCCTGTCCACATTAATGGCAGGCAGCCTTACATATTCGGCAAAGCCGCCGGGGAAAAAGTTGGTAGCGCGCAGCGTATCGCACACGGTATGATGGCCGGCAAGGCAATAATGACAAGTATTGCACGGCACATGGTGCGCTGCGGCAACCCTGTCGCCTGTTTTATATGAGGACACCCCCGGGCCGACCGCCGCAACCTCGCCGGAGGTCTCATGCCCGAGAACAACAGGCCCCCTGCCCGCCCTGTACCAGTGCATTACATCGCTGCCGCATATGCCGCTTGCCTTTATGCGCACCAGCAGTTCTCCGGGACCCGCCTCCGGAACAGGCATCTCTTCTATGCGTATGTCGCCGGCCCCGTAATATCTCGCGCATTTCATCATTGTTTTGTCCGTTTTATATCCTTTATATTCCTGATATCTTCTTTAGGCGCTTATGTCGACGCCGGATATGAGGAGGCTGGGCGCGGCCACGTTCCCGTAAAATCTCAGATCATCTCCGACGCCTTCTATCTTATCAAAAAGATCCAGTATATTGCCTGAAATAACAGCCTCGCTGACCGGATATTTTTCCTCGCCGTTTTCAATCAGGATGCCTGCGACGCCCACTGAAAAATCACCTGAAACCGGGTTGGCTGTATGCAGCCCCATGACGTCGACCACATATAAACCCGAACCCGCTGCTCTGAAAAGCTCGTTTACCGGAACAGCCTCAGCCTCCCGGGCCGGAGAAAGGAACATATTGGTTATGCCGACCGACGGAAGAGAGCCGAACCCGCCGCGCACCGCGTTTCCCGTAGACTCCCTGCCCTCTTTTTTCGCTGTGTAGGTATTGTACAGATATGTCCTGAGCACCCCTTCCTGAACCATCATCTTCTCCCTGGAAGGCGTGCCCTCGCCGTCGATTGGCGCGCTCCCGAGCCTGCGGCCAAGAAGCCCGCTGTCTATAATATTTATCCTGGGACTTATTACCCTGCTGCCGAGCCGGCCCGCAAACAGCGACCTGCCCTTCTGCACAGCCTCCGACGAAAGCGCGGACGCCAGTATCCCGAGAAAATCGCCTGCAGTGGAATTATCAAGAATAACCGAAGCCTTGAGATTGCTCATCTTTTGCGAGCCGAGCAGTCTGACCGCGCGCGTGGCGGCGTTGCGGCCGACCTCAGCGAATATGACGTCTTCAAGAAACCTGCCGCTCATCTGCTCCCATCCTATCCGGCTTTCATCTCCCTGCTCCGCTATCGCTGTTGCCTGGGCTGAACAGGCTGTGGATTCATATCGGACATTTATTGACCTGGAATTCATGATTATTGTTTCCGAAACCGTAAAGGAGCCTGAAACCTTCCTGATCCTGCTGATCCGCCTGTCTTCAGCATAGACCGCCCTCTCCATGTCCATCACCTTATTTATCGCTTCATCTTCATTGAGGTCCCTGATGCGCGGGTCGAAAATTTCCACATCAGCAGCCGGCCCCGCAGGTTCGGGGAGGCCAAGGAAACGGTCTTCATCCGCATATTTGGCAGCTTCAACCGCATTGCTTACAACAGAATCCCCGCCCTGTTCAGCGGTGGCATAGGAAAAGCCCAATCTCCCCGCCCTTATGACCCTCAAGGAATAGCCGAAACCGACAGAGGACTTCAGCGCGTCCACGGAACAATCCTTGACCTCTACAGAAAGGTTTTTCGACGACCTCATGTAGACCTCAGCCTGGTCCGCGCCGCTTTTCAGGGCTTTATTGATCAGTTCTTCGGCAAAAGAGGCGTCAATCTTCATAATAGGAAGCGGAGGCATTCTCCGACTCCCACACCGTGACTGCGCCGACGCGGATTGAGTCCGTGTTGATCTTCTTCTTCAGGGTATCGAAAATCCACTTGGCTATATTCTCGGATGAGGGATTTTTTTCGGTGAACGGAAATATATCGTTCAGATATGTGTGGTCAAGCGGCGCCACGACCTCGGCCGCAATCTTCTTCAGATCATGGAAGTCTATGGCTATGTCAATATCATTCAACCTTTCAGCAGCCACGCTTACCTGCACCCGCCAGTTGTGCCCGTGCATATTTTCGCATTTGCCTTTATAGCCTCTCAGCTGGTGCGCTGCGGCAAAACCTACTTCAACGGAAAGTTCGTACATCGTCGGCCTCCTGAACAAATACTTTAAACCTAAGCTCTTTTTTTGAATACGGATATATAGGGGAGATTTCTGAACCTGTTGTCGTAATCCAGTCCGTAGCCGACAACAAATTCATTCGGGATTTCAAACCCGACATAATCGATAGGGACGTCCACCTCTCTCCTCTCTTTCTTGTCGAGGAATGTGCAGATTCTGAGGCTGTTTGGACATTTCATGAGAATACGCTCCCTGAGATAGTTGAGCGTCACGCCGGTATCTACAATATCTTCTATCAGCAGGACGTCCCGGCCCGAGACATCTTCCCTGATGTCATACCATATTTTCACTTCACCGGACGATTCCGTCTTCATATAACTCGAAGCGATCAGGAAATCTATCTGCAGGGGAGACTGTATCACCCTTACCAGATCGCTGAAGAACATAAAAGCGCCCTTCATTATCCCGACAGCAAGGATTTCACGGCCGTCATAGTCTTTGGATATAAGGTCGGCCAGTTCCCGGACCCTCTTTTGAATCTGTTCAACCGTTAGAAAAGGTTTGCCTACTACCATGAAATCCTCCAGAATTTTAGTACGGATATATTAACCTTCCGTTTGCAAAAATATCTATCAGGACAGTGTCCGGCGTGATGAAAAACAAGGCCGCAGTCAAGGCTGCATTTGCAGGGATATTGCGGACTGCTTTCTAGCGCACAACTATGCCGGCGTAGCCGACCACGCTGTCGTAATCGCCGCTTATATCGCCGGAAGTCGCATATTTTACAAGCCGAGCCGAGCCCGCCCCGAGCAGTTTGCACGCGGCCAGCATAACGGTAGCCGGAAGGTAGCCGCACATGGTTATCCTCTCTTCCCTCACCGTTTTATACAGCCCTTCAGGGTCCAGCGACAGCATTCTTTCGATGGCCTTCCTGTCCTTTTGTTTCGCGGTTTCGGCCGGCAGATAATGGCTCATGTCCGAGCTTGCAAGTATCACCACAGGATAGTTGACGCTGCGCACCGCATCAGCCACTGCCCGGGCAAGCTCCATACATTCGTCAATCGTTGCCGAAAGTATCGCTACCGGAACTATCCTGACGTCTTTCGACAGATGGGAGATAAACGGCAGCTGCACTTCGAGTGAATGCTCGAACATATGCGCCTGCGCATCCCGCGTTGCCAGAGGAGTATTGAGAGCCAGTCTGGCCGCAAGCTTTTTGTCTATTTCAAATACGCCTGTCGGGATTTCCCATTCGCCGCCGTCCATCAGGGAAACCGCAGGACCCAGGCCGGTGTGATTGGGTCCGAGGAGCAGGAATGTCTTTGGAAAAACAATCGAGGAATAAACCGCGCCCGCCACAGGCCCCGAATATATCAAACCCGCATGAGGGACAACGGCGCCTAATACCTTTTCCTTTACAGCGCCTTCAATTATGTACTGCGCCACCTGCTCTTTGAGACGGGCGGCCGTCCCGTTATAAAATTGTCCGGACACTGCAGGCATTCTTCGCATGTTCTCTCCTCCGGTAAAGACGCAGCTATTCAGGTTGTTCAGACTGTAGTCTGTCGGGACTGCAAAAAACTTTTACACCTAAACAGCTACAGACTATTCACCTGAGCGGTTATCGCGTCGCTAAAAGGCCTCTTCAATATCATGATATTCCCTATCCGAAAAATCGGTAAACTTTGTGCAGTCCGGAAGAAATGTGAGCGTCACAGAACCGGTCGGTCCGTTCCTCTGCTTGGCCAGTATGATCTCCGCCTTGTTCTTGTTGTCGTGACTGTCTTTATTATAGACCTCGTCGCGGTAGAGAAATATGATCACGTCCGCGTCCTGCTCTATGGCGCCGGACTCCCTGAGGTCGGCAAGCGTAGGCTTCTTGTTCCCTGTCCTTGTCTCAACCCCTCTGTTGAGCTGACTCAGCGCTATAACAGGCACGCGCAGTTCCTTTGCCAGAGCCTTAAGCGAGCGCGAGATCTCGGATATTTCCTGCTCACGCCGCTCCGAATTGCTGCGCCCCCTCATCAGCTGGAGATAGTCCACAATCACCATGCTCAGGCCGTGCTCAGCCTTCAGCCTCCTGGCCTTTGCCCTCATTTCGAGGATGTTCACGCCGGAGGAATCATCGATAAAGATCGGGGCATCGGCGAGCTTCCCTGCCGCGCTCGTCAGGCTGTGCCAGTCTTCCTTCTTGATAAACCCTTTGCGGACGCTGTTGGAATCGACCATAGCCTCTGAACAGAGCATCCTGAAGGCAAGCTGCTCCTTGGCCATTTCCAGGCTGAATATCGCCACGGGTTCCTTCATATAGACGCCTACATGCTGCGCAATGTTAAGACTGAAGGCGGTCTTTCCCATCGACGGCCTTCCGCCGATAATAACCAGGTCCCCCTTCTGAAAGCCGGTCGTCATTTCATCGAGTTCCTTGAAACCCGACGGGACCCCTGTTATGGTTTCCTTCCTGTCGTACAGCTGTTCAATCATCTGGAAGCTGTCTTTGATCACTTCCTTGAGGGTCACGAAAGAGACCTTTATCCTCTTGTCCGAGATCTCGAAGACCGTCTTTTCCGCCATGTCGATCAGCTCTTCGGCGTCCATTTCATTGTCGTAGACATTGCGGGCTATATCGGTCACAGAGCGCAGGAGGCCCCTTATCATCGCCTTTTCCCTGACGATTTTCGCGTGATAGCGGATATTGGCGGAGGTGGGAACCATCCCGGCAAGGGAGCTCAGATACTGCGGCCCGCCTATGGAATCCAGTCCCTCCGTGCGTTTCAGGTGGTCTGTCAGGGTAATAAGGTCGATCGGCTCGGAACGGTCGAAGAGCTCCGTCATGGCAACAAAGATCCTGCGGTGGGAGTCCCTGTAAAAATCCTCCCCGTTTACGTTCAGCAATTCAAGTGTTGTGGGCAACACATTATTGTCGATCAATATCGCGCCCAGCACAGACTGTTCCGCGTCGATATTCTGGGGAGGCAGCTTTTCGGTAATAAGATCCTTGTCCTTCATTACTCTGCTTACTGCTGCAGGCCCGTAAACTTCAGGGCCTGAAAACTACTGGGCGTCGGACACCACCTGGACCTTGACGGACGCGGAGATGTCTCCGTGCAGCTTTACTTCCACAGGAAAAAGACCAAGTCTCTTTATAGGCTCATCCATTACTATCTTCTTCTTGTCCACATCAAAACCTTCGGCCTTCAGGGCCTCGGCTATGTCCATATTCGTGACGGAGCCGAACAGTTTTTCTTCCTCGCCGGCCTTCGCCCTGATTACGACAGTGCATTCGGACAGCTTCTGGGCCGTTGTCCTGTAGGACTCCTGTATCTTTGAGGCCTTTTCAGTAATGATCCTTTTATGATGCTCAAACTCCCTGATGTTATTTGTGTTGGCTTCCACAGCAAACTTTTTGGGCAGCAGGAAATTCCTTGCATAGCCTTCCGCAACGTTTACAACTTCACCCATTTTACCGAGATTTTTTACGTCTTCCCTGAGAAATACTTTCATTATAACTGTCTCCTTGGCGGTTTTTTTTTACAGTATAAGATAACACACCAGGCCAATAAATATCCCCGGGACTACGCCTTTTTTTACGTTTCGCCGCTTGACAAAACCCCGTTTACCTGATAGAGTTATAAAGTATATAGATTTCGCAACGATTGATTTTAAAGGAGGAAATTATGTCGGAGAAAACCAAAAAAAAGATGGCGATTATAGCAAGCAAGGGGACGCTGGATATGGCATATCCGCCGCTGATTCTTGCATCCACAGCAGCTGCGATGGACGTTGAAGTACAGATATTCTTCACCTTCTACGGAGTGGATATTGTCAACAAGCATAAATACGCCCACCTGAAGGTAGCGCCCATCGCAAATCCGGCCATGCCTTCGCCTGTCCCGTTCCCGAATATTCTGGGTATACTGCCGGGAATGACCTCAATGGCCACGATGATGATGAACAGCATGATGAAAAAGATCAACTGGCCGTCCGTGCCTGCAATGGTTGACGCCTGCAAAGAGCTGGATGTAAAACTTATTGTCTGCACACCTACGCTTGAAATGACCGGCGTAAAAAAGGAAGACCTCGTCGACGGCTGCGTAGTCGCGGGCGCGGCCGAATTCCTTGATTTTGCGCTGGATGCGAACATAAGCCTCTTTATCTAAAAAACCGGGCGTGCATTCCGGCCTGCTTGATTTCTTGACTCGCAATCCGGAATATAATATTCTGTTAGGTAATTTTGCGAGAAGTATCAAAGGGGGTGGTTGATGCCTTTTTCGTTGTAAAACGCCTTACCTGATACCAAGATCAAAAAAGGAGGTTTATCAATGAAACGTATTATTACAGCTTTGTTCGCAGGTTTATTTATTTTTTCATTCGCATCCTTATCTTTCGCAACCAACGGTGACAACCTGATGGCAATAGGTCCTATTGCCCGCTCAATGGGCGGAGTCGGGGTCGCGGCCCCTCAGGACGCCATAAGCGCGGTTTTTGCAAACCCTGCGGCAATGTGCTTTGGTCCGTATTGCCCCGGGTCTGAGGTGAACTTCGGCGGGACATTGTTTATGCCCAAGATAGAGTCGTCAATAACAGACACAGGAACAGGAGCTTTAATCGCAGCGGCAGATGCGGATAAAAAGGTTTACGCAATTCCGGCAATAGGCCTCTCCGTGCCGATAAACAATGACTGGAGGTTCGGCCTGGCAGCCTACGGCGTATCCGGTCTCGGCGTTGACTACAGGAACACTACCATTGACACAACACCCCTGCCGGGCAGCGGAGGCACTTTTCCTCTTGTCCAGGGCGCGTACACTCAGCTTATGATCATGAAATTCTCCCCGTCCATCGCATATAAGGCATCCAGCAATCTCTCCCTAGGTCTCGGTGTTCATATAGACTATGCAAGTCTCGACCTGAGAAACGGTTCATCTTCCAATTACGGCATCGGCGCGCAGCTGGGCGCTATTTACAGGGCGACAGACCAGATTTCACTCGGCCTTACATATGTTACGCCCCAGTCAGTGAAGCACGAAAATGTAATCGCGACCCCTGCCGGGCCATTCGCGCTAAAACTGGAAGCTCCTCAGCAGATAGCTGCCGGAATATCGTTCGAGCCGATAAAGGGTTCTCTCCTTCTCGAGGCGGACGCCAAATGGATAAACTGGTCCGACGCCAAAGGATATAAGGATTTTGACTGGAAGGATCAGTGGGCGTTCGGTTTCGGCGCACAGTACAAACCTACGAAACAGATTGCCCTGCGCGCAGGATATAACGTTGCAAACAACCCTGTCAGGAAGCACGATAACTTTGTCGGCTTTAACGGCACCCTCACCCCTCCTATAACTACCGTCCAGGGCATACCGTTCCCGACTTATTATTATGAAACCTTCAGGATCATCGGTTTCCCTGCCGTTGCAAAGCAGCATGCAACAGTCGGCATAGGATACGAGATTTCAAACCGGTTTGCCCTTAACGCCGGTTACACACATGCCTTCAAGGAGACGATCTCCGAAAACGGCACAACCCCGACCTCTCCCGTTCCTGTAACGCTCCAGTCCAAACTCAGCGAAGACAGCCTGGAGTTCGGGTTTACCTGGAGGTTCTAGGATTTAACGCAGCCTTATTTCGCAAAAAAAGGGGAAGCAGCTTGCTTCCCCTTTTTTTATTTGGGACACCTGTGATTTACACTTTACGCCGGAATACGGCTAAGCCTTGCGGTTGTGTACCGCCTTCATCAGCCTGTCATATTTTTCAGCCCCCACGCAGTCCCTCGCTGCAGGGCACCATTCAATGCATGACGGTTTCATGTCCCTTGTGACTTTCTTGCCGCACTTATTGCAGTCCATCTCCACTTCGTCCGACCACATTTCATTGGCGGACTCGCACCAGAAACAGACGACTTCTTCCGGATACGGGGTCCTTATCTCTTTGCTTCCCGGACAACCTTCTTTCAGTATGCTCATGCTTCTATTTTAACAATTCGCCGGTAGAAGTATATGAGCAGGATCATAAAATTACAGATGCCCGTCGCAAAAATATCCCTTAGGCAACAGATTGCAAAGTCAGAATTTTCCAATGTATCCAATGAACTTGCATCCGCAGGCAAGGGATATGGATGACTGAAAAGTTTTTTGCAGCGACACCTTATTTATGTCTTGATGAAGTTCCTGACTACCTCATTATTGAGCAAACAGCCATTGAGAATTTCATCAGGACATACGGTTAAATCATGTCGAAATCAAAAGACTTTGAAGGCATCCATATCCCTTGCCCAACATCTGTGCTTTACATCTTTTCGGTTTACTTTTGCCTTTTTCGGGTTGACTAAAGACCTGCTATTCTTTACTCTATTCAATCAACTTAATTTCAGCAATTTCAGGCACCTAAATTTCAGGCAGGTTAGCGGTCTGATGGAGGATTTAATGAGATTTTCGAAGATGCTTATCCCGACCCTTAGAGACGTTCCGGCCGACGCCGAGGCTATCAGTCATATACTGATGCTGCGCGCCGGATTTGTGCGCCAGCTGGCCGCAGGTTTGTATATATATCTCCCTCTGGGCTGGAGGGTGCTCAACAGGATCAACGCGATAATTACAGAGGAGATGGACGCCATAGGGGCGCAGGAAATATCCATGCCCGTGCTGCATCCGGCCGAGATATGGCAGCAGACCGGCAGGTGGGACGTTATTGGAGACGAAATGTTCAGGCTCAAGGACAGGACCGGCCGCGACATGTGCCTCGGCATGACGCACGAAGAGATCATGACCTGGCTGGCCTCGCGGGAGATACGCTCCTACCGCGACCTTCCGCAGACCTGGTACCAGATACAGACAAAGCTGAGAGACGAGGCCCGGCCCAAAAGCGGTATATTAAGGACCAGAGAGTTCCTGATGAAAGACAGCTACAGCTTTGACGCCTCAGAAGAGGGGCTTGAAAAAAACTACAAGCTCCATGCTGAAGCCTATCACAGGATATATGAGCGGTGCGGGCTCAGGTTCCTCCAGGTGGAATCCGACCCAGGGATGATGGGCGGCGCGGTCTCGCACGAGTTTATGGCGCCGAGCCCTGCCGGCGAGGACGAAGTCGCCCTCTGCAGCTCCTGCGGCTATTCGGCGAATGTCGAACTGGCCGTCTCAATCCCGGTCGGGAACAAGCCTGTGGACTGGACCACGGAAGAAGTCCATACGCCGGAGAAGAGGACCGTCCAGGAAGTATCGGGTTTCATGAAAATCCCTGCGTCATACTTCATCAAGAGCATACTCGTCATAAGCGACAACGGCCCTGTACTGGCGCTGGTGAGGGGCGACCAGCAGCTCCACGAGAAGAAACTTGCGCAGATAATAGGCCGCCACAGGCCGGCGCAAAAGACAGAGGTTAAAGAGCTCCTTGGAGTGGAGGCCGGTTTCATTGGGCCGCTCGGCCGGAAGATACGGATGATCGGAGACGGATGCCTTAAGGACGGCCTTTATGTGTGCGGCGCAAACAAGCCCCATTATCATATCAGGGGAGTTAAGGCGGACAGGGACTTCTCAGCCGAGTGGCACGATATTCACACCGCCTCCCAGGGAGATAAATGTTCGGCCTGTTCAGCCGATCTGACGATTGAACGGGTCATAGAGATCGGCAATATATTCAAGCTCGGCACGAAATATTCGGCAGCGCTGAAGGCGGTCTTCCTGGATGAAAACGGAGAGGAAAAGCCTATCATCATGGGAAGCTACGGCATCGGGCCTGCAAGGATAGCCGCGGCAGCCGTTGAACAGAATTTCGACAAAGACGGCATCATCTGGCCGAAGAGCATAGCGCCTTTCGACGTCCATATCCTGCCGCTTAACATGAATGATGCGAACACGGTTGAGACTGCTGAGAGATTGTATCGCGAACTTGCAGAAAAAGGGCTTGACGTTCTCATGGACGACCGTGAAGAAAGGGCCGGAGTCAAGTTCAAAGACGCGGATCTTATAGGCATACCGGTCCAGGTCATTCTCGGGGAGAAGAACCTCAAAGAGGGCCTGGCTGAAATAAAATTCAGGGCCTCAAAAGAGACCGTAAAACTGAAGGTGGCTGAGGTCGCAGACCTCGTAAGCGGCTAACGATATTATGCGGCCCGGAACGGTCCGGGCTGTTATTTTTCCAGCTTTGCTTTTTCGTCGGGCTGGTCTTCGATACCCTTCTTAAAACCTTTTATAGCCTCTCCAAGACTCCTTCCCAGCGACGGCAGTTTGGAAGGTCCGAACATGACGAGAGCGATAACGAGCACTACCATTAGTTCCGGTAAGCCGAGTCCGAACATTTTTTATCTCCTTGTAGGGAACCTTTTCTTCGTTCCCGTAAATTTTCAGTCTGTTTAAGTATATCATAACCGCTGAACATTGTTTTTCGGCAAGCTTCGCGGCAAATCGGAAGATTCCTTAATCACGTTCTATTACTTGTGCTGCAGCTAAACAGGCACTGCCTTGTTCAGGACGTTTCTTCCGTATGACCGCCGCTGCCGGTATCCGCATGTATCACATGCGCCTCACGATCGCCCTCGGCAGCAGGAGCTTCTCCTCCCTGCGCCTGGCCCGGCCTGTCCGTCCTCCGCCTGCCCCTCCTGCGGTACTTACCCCTTCCTTTAAACTTGCTTTGAGGTTTGCCCTGGGCGTGCTGTTCGGACTGACCTTGCGTTTGAGCTTCAGTTGGACCTTGCGTCTGTTCAGGCTGTTGCCCGGTCACCGCATCTGCTTCTGAAACCGCATGCTCGTGCGCCGGTTGATGCTCAGGTTTATCATGATGCATATGCGGTTCGTGTTCAGCCGCGGGTTTTTCCCTGGTCTCGTCATGACGACGGCCTTTTTCCCTGTTCATGTGAGGAGCATGTTCGGATGCTGTCTTCTCCTTTAGATCGCCGTGATGCCGGCCCTTTTCCTTCTGCATATGAGGAGCATTACCATGTTCGGTCTTGCCTTTATGTTCAGGATGCCTGCCGCCCTTTTCCCTGACATGGACTCCTTCTTTGGCATGCGCGCCTTCTTTGGCATGCGCGCCTTCTTTGACATGTGCCGCTTCTTTAACATGGGTTCCCTCTTTGGTATGAGACCCTTCTTTGGCGTGTCCGTCTATGTTCTCTACATCGATCTCATACTGGCCTGCCTGAAGTTTTATGTCCGCGGACAATCTGACGTTTATTTTGAACTCCTTCTCGATCTTCGCCAAATCCTCTCTCTTGCTGTTGATCAGGTAGTTAAGGCTTTCGACAGGCATCCGGCAGGAGATGCCTTTTACGCCGCCTTTTGCCAATCTGTTGTGTATGTCCCTGAATGCGGAGATCGCGACCATTTCGTCGGTCCTTATAATGCCTGCCCCGCCGCAGGTAGTGCACGGCCTGTTTATGGATTCAAAATAAGCGGTCCTCATCCTTTCCCTCGTCATCTCGATAATCCCGAACTTCGATATACCGCTGATGTCGGTATGCGCCTTGTCGGAACTCAGCGCCTCCCTCAGCGTTTTCTCAAGCTCCCGCCTGTTCTTGGACGAGACCATATCAATGAAGTCCATAACGATCAACCCGCCGATGTCTCTGAGTCTGAGCTGCCTTGCGATCTCATCCGCAGCTTCGAGGTTGGTCTTCAGCGCGGTCGCCTCAATATTCTCTTCCTTCCGGCTCCTGCCTGAATTGACGTCGATGGCGGTAAGCGCCTCTGTCTTATCGATAACAAGATACCCTTTCGAAGGCAGATATACATACCTTTCATTTATCCTGGCTATCTGCTCTTCAATGTTGTACTGCGAAAAAATCGGTTTGCTGTCCTTGTAATACTGGATATTGATCTTGCGCCAGGGGACCGTCTTTTTCAGAAACTCCTTCGTGTTTTTGTAGGCGGCCTGGTCGTCGATAAGCACCTCGGATACATCGGAGGTGAGATAGTCCCTTATTGTCCGCACCGCAATGTCCTGCTCCTGGTATATCAACGCAGGCGCGGTCACCTTCTTGGACTCGGCCTGGATCCTGGCCCATAACTTTGTCAGATACTTGAGGTCGTTCTCAAGGTCCTCTCCGGTCTTGTCTCCGCCGGCCGTCCTGAGAATAAAACCCATATTTTTGGGAAGCTTGAGAGCGCCGAATATCTCCTTCATGCGGTCCCTGTCTTCCCTGTCCTCTATCTTTCTCGATATCCCGACCCTGTCCTGTCCGGGCATCATGACGATGTATCTTCCGGGAATGGAAATATAGGTCGTGAGACTCGCGCCTTTGGTGTCCCTCTCGTCCTTCTCAACCTGGACAATGAGCTCCTGTCCTTTTTTCAGGACGTCCTGTATCTTGTGCCTTTTGCCTTCGGTCTTATCCGAAAAATATTCAGGCTTTATTTCCCTCATCTGTAAAAAACCGTTCTTCTTCGGGCCGAAATCCACGAAAGCGGCCTGCAGGCCCGGCTCTACCCTCGAAACAATCCCCTTGTATATATTCCCCTTAAGGTGTTCCTTTCCGGACGCCTCCACATAAAAGTCCACAAGTCTGTCGCCTTCGACAATCGCCACCCTCTTCTCTTCAGTGTGGGCGGCATTTATAAGAATAATTTTTTTCTTCATTTCCGATACCCCTAACGGGCCTCCTTTTGATCCTCAAATAATCTGGATATCTCTTCATCCAGTTCCTTATGCAGCAATTCCAGAGACTCCCTGAGCGGCAGTTCCGGGTACTTTACCACGGCAATAATTATCTCTTCGATAGGAAAATCAACATACCGTCCGTCCGGATACACAACCCTGAGAAACCTGCGTTTAAGCAAAAAGCAGCGTCTTGGCCGGCCGTCTCCCCCTGTAAACGGGATGATCACGTGCTCGGCGTCTTCCCCAAGTCCATATCGCTGTATAAGCTCTTTTATTTCGTCCACAGTCAATCAACCGGACGCGATCACGACACGGCCGTCTTCGCTACCGGAGCCCGATGTTCAGACCTGCGACGCCTCGTCATGGGGTGAGATCATAATCGCCGCCCACAATAAAACCGGCACAGCGTCAATGTTTTCGATCCCCAGCGGAAAGGTCTTCATGAAAATTTCCCTGTTCCTGAGATATCTGAGCACCATAGCGTCTATCAGTTCCTGCGGCGCGCCTGCAAGGGCTTCAGCGGGACCCGACTCAACAATCTTTCTCACCAGTTCGTTGATACTCTCCCTGTGCCGGTCCACAAGCGCAGCGTTTTCAGCCTCGCTGCGGAGCTTCGACCTCCCGATGGAATCGAGCATGCCCATCGGGGTGAGTATCTCTTTCATGGCCTTCACGCTTTCCGCAAATATTTCTTCAGCCTTCATAAAATCGCAAGCCCTCTTTTTGTGTTGTTTTGTTTTCCATTATACATTAAACCTGAAATTGATAATATCCCCGTCTTTTACCTCATAGGTCTTGCCTTCAAGCCTCAGGAGCCCTTTTTCACGGGCCGCATTCATGCTCCCGGTCGAGATGAAGTCGTCGTACGAAACCACCTCGGCCCTGATGAATCCGCGCTCAATGTCGGAATGTATCCTGCCCGCGGCCTTCTGGGCGTTCATCCCTTTTTCAATAGTCCAGGCCCTCACTTCATCTTCACCGGAGGTCAGAAACGAAATCAGACCCAGCAGTTCATAGGAGACTCGGATAAGTCTGTTGAGCGCGGGTTCGCCTATGCCGAGGTCTTCAAGAAAAACCGCCGCTTCATCCGGTGAAAGCTGGGATATCTCCATCTCGATCTTCCCGCACAACGAAAGCGCCTTGACCTGCCGTCCCTTGAAAAAGCCCTGAAGGCCTGAAAGGGTTGCGGCCGTTTTTTCGGAGTTAACCTCCTGTTCGGCCACATTAAGCACAATGACTTCCGGCTTGATCGACATGAACTGCAGATGCCGCATGGCCTTCTGTTCCTCGTCCGAGAAATCTACGTCCCTCAGCGGCCTCTCTGTTTCAAGAAACTCCTTGCATTTCATCAGGAGTTTCTTTTCAGCCTCGTCAGGCTTCTTGCCTCTCTTGAGCCCCTGCTCCATACGCTCAAGCCTTTTATCCACAAGCTCCAGATCGCCGAAAACCATTTCGAGTTCGATGGTCTCCGCGTCCCTCAGCGGGTCGACGCTTCCAAGGGGATGAGTCACGGCTTCGTCCTCGAAGGCCCTTACCACATGGACAATTGCGTCGACGTCTTTTACAAGATCGAACACCTTTCTGTTTTGCTCCATATCGCCTTTTGTAAGGCCGATAAAATCCATGTATTCGACTGTCGCGCAGGTCGTCTTTTTGGGCTTGTATATCCCGGTAAGACTATCGACCCTTTTATCCGGAACCTTCACAACGCCGAGATGCGGCTCAGTGATCACGGAAGCGTAGATCGTTGTTTCGAGGTTCAGGCCTGTAAGGGCGTTGAATATTGTGGTCTTCCCTGAATTGGCCAGTCCGGTTATGGCTATCTTCAATTGTCTCTCCTTGTCATTGGTGAGAGATATTATAACCCATATATATCAAAACAATTAAGAAAAGAAAGAGCGCAGGCCCTATTTTGACGGGACAGGAAAATACGCTATGCCGCCGGATTTTTCATGCCTTCGCAAAATCCCTTGTGTTATCATAGACCCATAAAGATTTCTAATGATTGTCCTGCGCGAGCAGGAAAGGAGTTTGCCTTGTTTGAGATAACGGAGAAGGTCCGGCTTTCACACACAGTGGCGCTTTTCAGGATCAAGGCGCCCGGCATAGCAGTGAAGAGAAAGGCGGGGCAGTTTGTAATACTACGCCTCAACAAACATGGGGAGCGCATCCCTCTGACCATAGTGGATTCAGACACGACCGAAGGGACCATTACCATTATCGTACAGGAAGTCGGCAAAACCACCGGCATGCTCGGGGCGATGGAAAAAGGAGACTCCATACTCGACGTTGTCGGGCCCCTCGGCAGGCCCACTGAGATAGAGCGCTTCGGGACCTGCGTCTGCGTTGGCGGGGGCATCGGCACGGCCCCGGTATACCCTATTGCCAAAGCATTGAAAGAGGCGGGCAACAAGGTCATCTCCGTTATCGGCGCGCGCTCCAAAGACCTGCTCACATACGAAAAGGAAATGGAAGGCGCAAGCGATCAGATATTCGTTGCAACCGACGACGGCAGTTACGGCCATCACGGCTTTGTAACCCAGATAGTACAGCGGCTGATAGACGAAGGCTCTCCCCTGAACATCGTATTTGCGATAGGCCCTTTGCCCATGATGCGGGCTGTATGCGATGTGACCAGGCCGCACGCGATACGCACAATAGTCAGCCTGAACCCTGTGATGGTAGACGGCACAGGGATGTGCGGCGCCTGCAGGGTCACGATAGGCGGCAAAAACAGATTCGTCTGCGTGGACGGCCCGGAGTTCGACGGACATGAAGTAGATTTTGAAGAGCTCATCAGGCGCAACCGCAGTTATTTCAATGAAGAAAAGATGGCCCTTGAGGAGCTTACCTATCACGAAGGCCCCAGATGCTATGAGAGGGCAGGATGACCGGCCCCATAAAGCCCGAAAAACACGGACCGAAAAAAGACATGCCCCGTCAGAAGATGAAGGAGCAGGACCCTCTTGAACGCATAGCCAATTTTTATGAAGTGCCCTACGGATTCAGCGAAGACCAGGCCCTCAACGAAGCTGCCAGATGCCTGCGCTGCAAAGACCCCAAATGTGTTGCCGGGTGCCCGGTCAACGTAAATATACCCTGGTTTATGAAGCTTGTCGCCGAGGGCAGGTTTCTTGATGCCGCCAAAAAGATAAAAGAAAACAGTCTGCTTCCCGCTGTATGCGGGCGGGTATGCCGCCAGGAGGACCAGTGCGAGAAGTTATGCCTCAGGGGGAAAAAGGGCAAGCCGGTCTCGATCGGTAATCTTGAACGGTTCGTTGCGGACTACGAAAGGGAATACGGCGAGATACAGGCGCCGGAACTGCCTAAATGGACCGGCAAAAAAATTGCGGTTGTCGGCTCAGGTCCGGCAGGTCTTACCGCTGCGGGCGACCTCATAAAGATGGGGCACAAGGTTACGATATTCGAGGCCCTGCACGAGCCCGGCGGTGTATTGATGTACGGGATACCCGAATTCAGGCTGCCCAAGAAGATTGTCGAAGCTGAGATAGAATACCTTGCAAAAATGGGGGTCGAGATTGTCCTGAACGCGGTCATAGGAAAACTCCATACAGTCGATGAACTCCTTGAAAAAGGTTTTGACGCGGTCTTTGTAGGCACCGGCGCAGGGCTCCCGGTGTTCACCAAAATACCGGGTGAAAACCTGGTGGGGGTATATTCGGCAAACGAATATCTCACAAGGGTCAACCTTATGCGCGCCTACAAATTCCCTGAATACGACACACCCGTGCTGAGGGGCAGGAAAATCGCTGTAATAGGCGGCGGCAACACTGCGCTGGATTCCGCCAGGACCGCGATAAGGCTCTGTCCCGAGGAAGTGACCGTGATCTACCGGCGCTCAAGCGAGGAGATGCCTGCAAGGACTGAAGAAGTGCGGCACGGCGGCGAAGAAGGCGTCAAATTCATGTTTCTCACGGCTCCGGTCAGGTTCATAGGCGACAGGAACGGAAGACTTGAAGCAATGGAACTCGTCAGAACAGAACTTAGCAGCCCCGACGAAACCGGCAGGCGGAGGGCCGTGCCGGTCGCGGGCTCGGAGTTCAGGGTGGAGGTTGATATAGCGATCATCGCAATAGGGAACGATGTAAACCCGCTGATCTCGGCAACAACCTCTGATATCAGCACCGGGAGATGCGGGACCATTACAGCAGACCCCGCAACAGGGATGACGAGCAAAAAAGGTGTCTTTGCCGGCGGAGACATAGTAAGGGGCGGGGCTACCGTTATTCTCGCAATGGGCGACGGCAGGAGAGCCGCAAGCGCCATCCACAACTATGTGACCGGCAAATAGACTGCGTCGGTGAGCTAAAGACTATTGCCTTTTTGACAAGTGCAATTTTCCGGCAGCCGCCTCAAAAACTCTTCGTAAGCGAACCTTATACGTCTACCGATATGTTTTTAAGGGTCTCATAATTGAATTTACATTAACCGAAAAATCTCCCCTCACCCCTCTTTGCCCAAGAGGGGCTTTATTCCTCCCTTTGGAAAAGGGAGGGGGGGGAGGGATTTTATAATAGGAGGGATTTTATAATAGGAGGGATTTTATGGTTCGATGTCGTTACTATTTTGAGACTGCTAATAAGTCGGGGCATAAGTTGCAGGATTATAATCAGGCGCCGTGCAGCCGGAAAATATATTAGTACTCGGGTTTAATCCGGCGACTGCTCAGGCTGCCTGGTGAAAAACCGTTCGGGCATATCGGCCTTGCCGCCTTTTTCGGTTTTCCTGTCATAGTCGTTTAAACGCTCGTTTATCTTCTTTATCAACTCACGTCCTATCTTGACGGCATCGTCTTTCAGGGAAGCATTTATCGTGTTTTCCACGGCAGCGTCTCCCTTATAATCAAAAATAAAATAACTGATCTCCTTTATGGCTTCAAGCGCCTTGTTTCTGAGATTTATATCGCGGATAATACCGGCGCGCTCATGCTCATTTTCGAGCAGAAGCTGCAAATAGGCTGCCCAGAGCTTCTTTTCTATGGGGTTCAGCGGTGTGTCGTCAAGCAATGTCGGAAGTGTGATCTTTATGCGATAATTTATATCCGTGTCGAGGATATCGACTGCGGCATGCACCTTGTTTTCGTCCTCATCAACGCCGTAGGAATAGTCGAACTGATATGACAGACCAAGACCCCATTCAAGTTTTGTCTTCGACCTGGTATTTCCGGTCCTGCTGAGAGGGCCGTTTTCCTCTACAGACCTGACGATTTCCGAGAACGTCTTTCCGAAGACCGGATAGTACTCATAGATAATGTCCTTCTGAAGCCGGACCCCTTCCGGAACAGTGAACTTCGATGCCCTCCTCGTGATGAATTCCGAACTGCCTGCATCGGAAGACATGAGGTTGCCTCTGCTGTCGAACTCGACGGATGCGGCTGAAACCGAGCCGGTTGCGGGAAAAAATGCAAGCAGGAACAGGAACAGGCAGCAAATGTTTTTGCCCATAAACCTAGAATACAATTCTTTTAAAGTTTAATCAATGCAGCTTTTCCTGCAGCCTGATAAAGGCATGGGAACAGCCGGTTGCGCCGCGCGGAGCGGAAAGCTGCTGAGGAAATCTCAACTCCGGGTCCTGATCTCTTCCAGCAGTTTGTTAAAATCTTCCTCGCCCATCTCTTTCGTAAGCTCGGTTATCAGACCGTGGACAATGTTTACATTCGGAGAGCCGATCCTTTCGAATATGTCCAGCGCCACGAGGAAGTCCGCAAAGGCCTCCTTGTAATTCTTTTTCAGATGCATTACCTTACCGATCATGCCTATGCTGCTCCCGACACCCGCTATATCCCCGACCTTCTTGGCCGTTTCCAGGGCCTTTTGATAAAGTTCGAGCGCCTTGTCGTAATCGCCCCTGCTCTGATGCAGTATACCGATCTGGTGCTGGCTCTTTGATACGCCGGAGATGTCTCCGATTTTACCGGCTATATCAAGCGCCTTCTGATAAAATTCGAGCGCCTTGTCGTTGTCGCCGGTATTCTGGTGGACCATGCCGATCTGGTGGCAGCTCTTCGAAACTCCGGAGATGTCTCCGATCTTCTCGGCTATGTTCAGGGCCCTGTGATAATATTCCAGGGCATCCGCAAACTCTCCCCTGTTCTGATGCACCATCCCCATATTGTGATGGCTCATGGATATCTCGGCCATGTCGCCTATCTTTTCAGCGATTGCGAGAGCCTTCCTGTGGCACTCCAGCGCCCGGTCGTTGTCGCCCCTGTTCTGATGCACCAGCCCGATCTGGTTATAGCTCTTCGCAATACCGGAGACGTCGCCTATCTTTTCGGCGATTTCGAGAGCCTTATAGGAAAAATCGAGGGCCTTGTCGTTGTCCCCCTTGAGTTTGTTGATAAGGCCCAACTGTCCGTAGATCCTGAGGATGCCGTAATAATCATGGGTGTTTTCCTTGATCTCGAGGGCCTTGTGAGACAGTTCCAGCGCCTGCTCATAGTCCCCGCGCCGCTGGTGCACTATGCCTATGTTCTGGCAGCTCACCGACACCATCGCAATGTCCCCGATCTTTTCCGCTATATCGAGCGCCTGCTGATAAAACTCCAGCGCCCAGTCGTAGTCTCCCCTGTTGAGGTGTATGATGCCGATCAGGTTGCAGCTCTTTGCCACGCCTGCGATGTCTCCGATTTTTTCGCTGATCCCGAGCGCCTTATGCGACAATTCGAGCGCAGCGTCATAATCTCCCCGCCTCTGGTGCACAACCCCTATATTCTGGTATCCGAAGGAGATCATGGCAACGTCTCCGGCCTTTTCCGCCAGGCCGAGGGCCTTGTTGAAAAACTCAAGCGCGGTGTCATAGTCGCCTCGTCTCTGGTGTACTACCCCTATCTGGTTAAGGCTCCTGGTGACTTCGGCAATATCGCCCAGTTTTTCGCTTATGCCGAGCGCCCGGTGAGACAATTCCAGGGCCTTGTCGTAGTCTCCCCTCTTCTGATGCAGGACCCCGAGATTTTGGCAGCTCCTCGACACCTCGACCACATCATTGATGCCTTCAGCCATTTCGAGCGCTTTTTTATAAAACTCGAACGCCGGGTCGATAGAACCCTTTTTTTCATGCACAACACCCATGTAGTTATAGCTTTTCGACACCTCGGCAGCATCACCGGCCTGTTCGGCCATCTCCAGCGCCCGTCGGTGAAAATCGTTCGCCCGCTCGTAATCTCCCTTGTTCAGACAGACGGCGCCCAGGTGGTTGTAACTCCGTGCGACATTCACGAGGTCTCCGGCCCTTTCCGCGGTCTCGAGCGCGCGTTGATGAAAATCATACGCGAGTTCGTAGTCCCCCTTGTTCTGATAGACAGTGCCGATGCTGTTGTAGTTGCGTGAAACGGTTGAGCCGTCGTCCGCTGCGCAGGCCTTATGATAGAAATCCAGGGCCTTGTCATAGTCTCCCCTGCTCTGCCGGACTATCCCGATCCTGTAGCAGCAGTCTGATATCTTCGCCTTGTCGCCGATCTGTTGTGCCGACTCAAGCGCCCGGGTGTAAAACGCCAGGGCCGCATCCATATCCCCGCTCTTTTGAAGCCGGAGTCCGATCTCAAGGTTGCATCCCGATATCTCGGCCGGATTTCCATCCTTCTCCGCCTTTCCCAGCGCCTGTTTCCGGCTTTCCATTTCCATGTCGTTTATATTCATACGCCTTTACCTTGCAGTTGCGAAAGATTCCGGATTAAAACAGAGGCATACCCAATGAGGCCGGATGGGGAAAAGACCGGTTATCTTCTCCCCGGACCGGAGGCCGGACCAAAAGCCGGACCGGACGAATGAGAGCAAATATTCAGAGGCAATGCCTCCGGGATATGCATGTAACTGCCCAGACGCACAATGCCCGGTCTGGGTACGCCTTCGACCATAAGGTCCAGAGTCACGCAGTAATCAAGGCCGGTAGGCCGAAGCCTGAAATCAAAGCCCTCAACATCGCCCGGACGGTCTTCCCTGAGTTCAAACGCAAAATAGATGTCGTTCATCTTCTGCCGCACGTCGTCCTGCATGCCCATGCCGTGCCTCGTTATTTCATACACAACAGCATCCCTGATCTGCAGGCTGCCGGTCACTACCGGTCCGGTCAGGCCGGGAGACCTCGGCCGGATGTTCTTCCTCGCCAATCTGACATGCCAGATATTGCCGGTTCTCCAGAAGTAAAAGCCGCCTTCAACCCTCATATCCGTCCCAGGCGCGCCGTCGATATACTTTTCATACGAAAAACCTGGCTCAACAGCCCGTTGAAGGGGTTCTTCATTTACACCGGCTATGGTGGCGCATGAAGGAATAAGCATAAGCACAAACAGCAGAAATCCCGCTGTTTGAGTTGCGCATTCTTTGACATTAAGCGATAATAAGGCCTTAGACATCCTGCGTCGGATATGCTTGAACATTAATATAATGAAACCATTTTATTGTTCCCATGTCAAGAAAACCTCTCCGAAAACCTTTCTGAAAACCCTCCCAACACGGCAATTCCGATTTTTTTCAGGTCATCATAATGATATTTCATCCTCTTGTCGGCCATAATATCAAACAGCTTGTACGGGCCGGCCCTTGACATACCCCGGCAGTGCATGGTATTACATATCGGCCTTTTTAGGTCTCCATATATTAAGGAGGAAATCTTTTAAATGGGTCTAGCCACATTTAAGGGTGGGATACATCCGCCCGACAAGAAGACATTAGCCGCAAACAGCGCAATCGTAGAACTCAAGCCCCCCAAGATCGTTGTCATACCTTTGAGCCAGCATGCCGGCGCGCCGTGCAAACCTGTCGTCGCAATAGGCCAGGAGGTCAAGAAGGGAGAGATGATCGGGGAGCCCGGGGGATTCGTGTCCGCGCCTGTTCATTCTTCGGTTTCAGGGAAGGTTATCGCCATAGCGGAGTTTCAGAACGCAATGGGGAGGATGGTCAATTCGGTCGTCATAGAAAACGACATGAAAGACGAATGGACGCCCCTGAAAGACAACCCCGATTACATGAGCCTGGGCGCCGACATACTTAAGGAAAAGATAAAGGCCGCAGGCATTGTAGGCATGGGCGGGGCAGCTTTTCCCACGTCCGTCAAACTCTCGCCTCCCAAGGAAAAGCCTATCGATGCGGTTCTGATTAACGGCGCGGAGTGCGAGCCTTACCTGACCGCAGACTACAGGATGATGCTCGAAAAACCGGCTGAGATAGTGGAAGGCCTGCAGATATTGATGAAGGCCCTCGGAGTGTCGAAAGGCGTCATTGGCATTGAGAACAATAAGCCGGATGCGGTAGCGAAGATGAAAGATGCTGCAAAGAATGCGGCCGGAGTGGAAGTCCTTGCCCTGGAGGTTAAATATCCGCAGGGCGCTGAAAAGATGCTTATAAAGGCAATTCTCGGAAGAGAGGTTCCGGCCAGGGGCCTTCCCATGGATGTAGGAGTAGTGGTCCAGAACGTCGGGACCGCGCTCGCCGTGTACGAGGCTGTCAGGTTCGGCAAACCCCTTATCGAGAGGGTCGTTACAGTGACCGGCGAAGGGATTAAAGAGCCGAAAAACCTTCTGGCGCGCGTAGGCACAAAGATCTCCGAACTCATCGACGAATGCGGCGGGTTCAGGGATGAAGCGGCAAAGGTGATCGCAGGCGGTCCGATGATGGGCTTTGCCCTTTCTTCGCTTGACGTGCCTGTCACAAAGGGCACCTCGGGTATTCTGGTCCTTCCGGAAAAAGACGTGACCCACTCGGAAGAGTTCGGTCCCTGCATAAGATGCGGCAGATGCATAGACGCCTGCCCTATGGGCCTGATGCCTTCCATGCTGAGTGTGCTTGCCGAGACCGGCCACTATGAAGACGCCAGGGATTACAACCTTTACGACTGTTTCGAGTGCGGCTCCTGCACCTATGTGTGTCCTTCAAAAAGACCCATCGTCCAGCTCGTGAGGTTGGCCAAATCCATGGTAAAGCCGTAAGAACCAAGTAAATAGCGAATAGTGAACAGTGAATAGACATAATGGCGGACGCCGCAGCTAAACGCCGGCAACGACAACTTCTGGAGGTTAGATGGAGGCAACAAAAAAAGAACATAAACTGATAGTTTCGGTCAGTCCTCACGTTAAAAGCGATGAGACGACCAGCCGGATCATGTGGACGGTCAGCCTGGCCCTCCTGCCGGCGCTGCTTTCCGGTCTTTATTTCTTCGGGCTCAAGGCCCTTTTTGTGACAGCTACATGCATTATAAGTTGCATCATTTTCGAACAGCTTTACATGAACGTTGTCGGCAAGAAAAACGTTACCTCAGACGGCAGCGCCTTTCTCACAGGGCTTCTCCTCGGGATGAACATGCCGGCATCGCTTTGGTCGTTCTCTCCGTTTACCGCGCATGTGCCGGTAATAGCCTCGCTCGTGGCGATTGTAATCACAAAACAGCTCTTCGGCGGCCTGGGCTTCAACGTGTTCAACCCGGCGCTGATAGGAAGGGCCTTTGCCCTGATATCTTTTCCAAAGGCGATGACCATATGGATGGAGCCGACCGCTTCGATACTTTCTTTGGACGCCAAGACAACGGCTACGCCTCTGGGAGTTCTGAAAGAAGCCGGGATGACCGAACTGGTGAGGGTCTTCGGCGATACAGGAAGTCTTTACATGCACCTGCTGACCGGCAACAGGGCCGGCTCCATAGGTGAAACCTCGGCAATAGCGCTGATCATAGGCGGCCTCTTCCTACTGTTTAAAAAGTATATAACCTGGCATATCCCGGTCTCTTTCCTTGCGACCGCAGGGGCGCTGGCCTGGATATTCGGAGGCAAAGGCGCGCTCTTTACAGGCGATCCTATCATTCACCTGATGAGCGGCGGCATGCTGCTTGGCGCCCTGTTTATGGCTACCGACTATGTCACTTCCCCTTCGGTCAAGAAAGGGCAGCTGATCTTCGGGGTGGGCTGCGGCGCGCTGACCATGCTCATAAGACTCAAGGGCGGATTCCCGGAAGGCGTCATGTTCGCAATCCTGATAATGAACTGTTTTGCTCCGTTAATCGACCGAGGCTTTAAGTCGAGTGTGTTCGGGGCAATAAAGCCCAAGGCGAAGGAGGCGAAATAATGACGGCCAAGGACATAATCAAGATAACGATCAACCTCGTTGTTATATATCTCATCGGCGGATCGATCCTTGCGTTCGTTTATGCCAACGCCTCCCCGAGGGTATTCAGGAACAACGAAGAGACCGAAAAAAAGGCGTTAAAGGAGCTTGTGCCGGATGCGGATGCAAATGAAAAGCATGAATGGTCCAGCCACGAAAAACACGCCAAGTATTTCATCATGAAGAAAGGCGGCGAGACCATCGGCTACGTAATCCAGTCTTTCGGCAAGGGTTACTCAAGCTATATAAACACCTTTATCGCCACGGACAAGGATTTCAGGGTGCAGAAGATAAATATACTCGGTCACGGCGAGACCCCCGGTCTCGGAGACGAGATCGAGACCGACTGGTTCAGGAACCAGTTCAAGGACAAGAGCATAGACCACCTCAAGGTAATAAAGGGAGATACGAAAGAGGACATACAGGCGATCTCCGGAGCAACCATATCGAGCCGCGCGGTTACTGAAGACGCGGTCAAAAACGGCGTTGCTTTCCTCATGAAGACCGTCAATCAGCCCGCTGCAGCAGCCGAACAGGAAGGAGGCCACACTGATGTCAAGCACTAATACAAGTCTTAAGGAATTAGTCCTTAACGGTATTGTCAAGGAAAATACGATCTTCAAGCTGGCCCTGAGCCTCTGCCCTTCGATAGCCGTTACAAACAGTCTGAAAAACGGGATATACATGGGGTTTGCGGTCCTGTTCGTTCAGGTGATGGTCAATTTAACGATATCCCTGATGAGGAATGTTATACATCCCAAGGTCAGGCTCCCCATCTTTATGCTGGTCATTTCAGGCTGGGTTACGGTTACACAGCTGCTTATGGCCGCCTTTGTTCCGGACGTCTATGCAAAGGTCGGTCTGTATATAGCGCTTATCGTCGCCTTTGCGTCCATCCTGGCGCGCGCTGAAATGTTCGCCAGCAAGAACAGTTTTCTCCCCTCGATGGCGGACGGACTCGGCATGGGCATAGGCTTTCTCTTTGCGCTGACAACCATCAGTTTCTTCAGGGAGCTGCTCGGCAAAGGCTCGCTGACCGTGCCTACGGGTCTGGCGTCCCAGCATACCTTTACGTTTATTAATACCAAGCCGCTTCTGATAATGGTCTTGCCGGCGGGCGGCTTTCTGGCCGTGGGCATTCTTATGGCGCTCTTTAACTGGATCAATGCGAGATATGCGGCCAAGGCCGCAGCGCATTAATAGGAGGATGAAAAGATGAGCAGCGAATTTACAAAACTTTTTGAACTTATTGTCTCAGCGTCTCTCATAAATAATTTCGTCTTTACGAGGTTCCTGGGCCTCTGCATATTCTTCGGCGTGTCAAAGAAGATGGAGACCGCTGTCGGAATGAGCATCACCTTTACTGCGGTCATGATGGTCAGCGCGGCGATCAGCTGGGTTATATTCAACCTCGTTCTGGTGCCGCTGGAAATCACCTTCCTTGAGATCATCGTCTTCATCGGCATCATTGCGGGACTGGTCCAGCTTTCCGACACTGTAATGAGAAAGGTATCCCCGGGACTCTACTACAAGCTGGGCATATACCTCGCGCTGATCTCCACAAACTGCATAATCCTGGCTGTTCCCCTTGTGAGCGCCGGAGAAAAATATACCTTTATCCAGAGCCTGGCCTTCGGTTTCGGCTCAGGCCTGGGCTTTGGACTGGCCCTGATAATAATGGCCAGCATACGCGAGAAACTCGAGCTTGCCGACGTGCCTGCCCCATTTAAGGGACTCCCGATGGCCTTTGTGGTGACCGGGCTGATAGCACTCGCATTTACCGGTTTTTCAGGACTTATTACGCTATAATAAATACAGCGAACGACTTATAAACCTTTGCTGCTTATGACCGCAAATATAAAGGAGCGCACAGATGCTTAACGGTTTTTCTAAAAAGAAAACAGCTTTACTTATAATCATGCTGCTCGCACTCGCCGCAACTTCATACGCAGGCGTAGGCGGAGGAGTTGAGGGCAAGGAAAAGGTGGACTTTGTCCCCCTGATCAAATGGACCCTGGTATTTCTCGCGGGAATGGGCACGGTCTTTGGGATTGGGATAGCAATGGCGGCAAAGAAATTTGCGGTCCAGATAGACCCGCGCGTTGAAAAGGTAAAAGACAATCTCGCACACGCGCATTGCGGCGCCTGCGGATACGCAGGCTGCGAACAGTATGCCGAGGCTGTTGTTAACAACCCGGACGTTGCCCCTAACCTCTGCATACCCGCAGGCGCAAAAGGCGCCGAGGCGGTTGCCCTGATCACAGGCAAGAAGGCAGAAATAAGGGAGCCGCAGTTTGCAAGGATTATGTGCCAGGGAGGCTCTTCAAAGGCAGTAAAGAGGTTCAGATATGAAGGCGTAAAAGACTGCAGGGCCGCAATCCTTGCAGGAGGCGGAGACAAGGCCTGCAGATACGGCTGTCTCGGCTATGGGACGTGCTCAAGGGTCTGTCCGTTCGGCGCGATCTCGATGACAGCCGACAACCTTCCGTTTGTCGATATCACAAAATGCACGGGCTGCAGGAAGTGCGAGCAGGCCTGTCCTACAAAGGTAATAGAGGTGCTTCCTGCTTCAAGGATGGTGCTGGTCACCTGCCACTCAAAAGACAAGGGCGGAGACACGCGCAAAAACTGCGAGATCGGCTGCATAGCCTGCGGCATTTGCGTAAAGGTCTGCCCGTTTGATGCGCCTTCGGTAAACAACAGCCTTTCGAGGATCGATATGGACAAATGCAAGGTCTGCGGACTGTGCGTATCCAAATGTCCGACAAAGGCGATTTCAGACTTCATTCCGCAGAGGTCCAAGGCGGTTATCATGGACAACTGCATAGGCTGCCAGATCTGCGCAAAGGTATGCCCTGTGGATGCGCCTAAGGGCGAGATGAAGAAGAAGCACAACATTGACGCGAACAAATGCATAGGCTGCGGCATATGCACCGCGAAATGCCCTGTGCAGGCGATTGACGGCACTTTCAATGCAAAGGAAGTCTTTGCAGCTGCGGCGGCTAAAAAGGCAAAGAAGGCTGAAGCAGCTTAATACAACGGCAATATGGATTTTTTAAAGGCCCTCTGAAATGAGGGCCTTTTTTTATGTCGTATCGGAGAGCAAATAAAGGCATCGTTGAAAAAACCGGCAAGAACTATCTCAGTCTTTTCGCTATTTCTTCCGCAAGTCCCGAGAGCGAATCGTCTCTCGCGCCGAAGACAACATAACTGTCCCATTGTCCAAGGCGTCCGACGATCTCTTTGCGGTCGTGAATAACGGTTGCCGCCCTGCCGGAAGCGGATATGCCTTTTGCAAGGTCATCACTCGATATGTCTTTGGCCGCAGTCCCTCCGGCATAATATATCGGCAGAAGAAACAGGCTGTCGCCGTCCCTCAGGCCTTCTGAAAAAACTTTTATGTATCCGTCTTTCATCATCCGGGTGGGGCCGAAACCGTGAGGCTGGAAGATATAGCAGACGCGGCTTCCCACAGCCTGCATGGTCTTTATAAGGCTTCCTATCTTGTGCGGGTTGTGCGCGTAATCATCAACAACGAGGGTCCGTCCGTCGTTGAGATGGATATCAAACCGCCTTTCTATCCCGGTGAACTCAGGGAGGACCGTAGCAGTTTTTTCAGGAGAGATCCCCATTTCCGAGAGAAGGGCAATGCAGGCCATAGCATTATAAATATTGTGCTTGCCCGGAAGCGAAAGCTCAAAATTCGTCCGGCCGACCCTGAAGTCACTACGCAGGGGATGCAGCCGGACATCCCCGGCTTTGTAGTCGGAATCGCCCTCTACGGAAAAGCTAACAGCTTCTTTGATTTTGCAGGAAGCAAGATTAGCGTCGTCCGTACAGACAAGCGTGCGTTTAGCAGTATTCAGGGAGAGCTGTTCAAACATCGCGGCTGTATCGCTTATGGAATGATGGTCAAGGTCCAGATTCGATAGAATGGTCCACGCCGGCCTGTAATTGACCAGAGTGCCGTCCGATTCGCACGCCTCGACGACAAGAAGGCCGGAGGTTCCGGCAAGACGGTTGCCGGGGTTGCGTTCGTTCCTGAACTGTTTTACCCTGCCGCCCCCTATGAAATTAACCGATATGCCCAGCTTTTGCATCAGAAAGGCGAGCATGCCGGATATGGTAGATTTGCCGCTCGTGCCGGCAACAGCAACCGTCTCATATGTCGAGACGATTTCCGCAAGATATTCCGGACGCGTTCTGATCCGGATGCCGGCTGCGGAAGCTCTCTGAAAGTCGGGATTCGATTTTTCGACCGCGGTGCTGAAGACAGCCAGATCGGGCGAACTGTCGATACCTGTGCCGTCCTGGGGAAACACGGTTATTCCGTTCGATTTTAAACTAAGGCATACGTGGTTAGACGGATCAGCGTCGAACAGCCTGTCCGAGCCCGAAACCTGATGTCCCTTGTCAGCCATAAAGCCGGCAATAGCCGAAACACCGCTTCCTCCTATGCCTGAAAAAAATATCTTCACAAGCCGGAGATGTCTTTCAATGAAGAAAGGGGATCGATTCGAAGCCTTCTTTTTTGAGACGGCCGACCTCTTCCATCGCCCTGCTCCTGTCGCCGAATTTTCCTATGAGAACCCTGTGCCTGGTCCCGGCCCCAACGCCGTCTTTCATTATAAAGGCCTCAAATCCGCCTTTGGCCAGCCTCACAACCAGAAGCTGAGCATTCTTCTCAGACGAAAATACGCCGGCCTGCGCCGAAAAAATCTGCGCGCCACCTGTCCCGGCGGTCTTCTTCAGTTCAGGAGATTTTTTTTCAGCAGCCTGCTTAACGTCGGAAACAGGGACCTCAACGGTCTTCGGTTTTTCCGCGGGTTGAGGTTTTTTAACCTCAGCTTTTTCAGGTGTGGTTTCAGGCTTAACCGCCTCTTTTTCAGGGGGAGCAGGCAATGTCTCACCGGTTTTTGTCTCAGCCGGTTTTTCTTCCCCGGCAGCCTCCTGCTTCAACGTCTCTGCCGCCGGCCCAACTTTAATTGCCGCGGCGCGAGGCTGAACCGCAGGCGCTGTATAAAGAGTCTTCCACGCAAAAAAAGCTCCTGCCGCAACCCCGGCCAGCAATACTGCCAATGCGCCCGCAACGACAGTTTTTTTCGATGTGCCCCTGGCCGGCTCGGGAGAAAACTCCTGCGCTGCTTCGTCTCCCGGTTGTCCGGTCCTATGCTCATCCCCGAATTTGTCGTCACCCGGGTTGTTTTCGGCGTCGAAATTATTCTCCGCCTTCTCCTGAATTTCGGATTTTATTTTATCGCGCAGTTCGGTTTCCCTGAAATATTCGTCTATTTCATCCTCCTCCAGCGCGAAGTTATTTTCATTCTCAGCCGGCAGTTTGTCGCGACCCGGGTATCTATTATCCCCATCATCAAGTTCCTCCGGCTCATCATGAAATTCATTGGGAACCGCGCTATGAGCCGATAAACCGGCGGCTGCCGGCTTTTCTCCCAGTATCTTAAAGGCCGAGGCAACTATGTTCCTGTCCGAAAGCGGCTTAACAATAACGTCTACTACACCCAGCGTCATGGTATATTTCGGGTCTAATTCGCCCTTATAAGATATCATCATGATTATGGGAACAGCCCTGAGTCCCTCGGATGAATGGACCGCTTTACTGACTTTCAGCCCGTTGGACCCCTTCAGCTCAAGACTGATAAATATGATGTCCGGTCTGAAAACAGATCCCTCAAGCACGCTGTCCTCCGGATCCTCAATAACCCTGACATCGCAGCCATGCGGCTCAAGCGCCTCCCTTATCGTCATCGTTGAAGAACTGTCGTCGTCGACAATCAGTATTTTATGTCTTCTTTTATCATTCATGGCGCTACTTGTGGAACCTCCTGATAACGGTCTTGTTCAATTTGGCTTCCGTCTCAATGATTTTGTTCTTCTGGCTTTGCATCATGAAGAAAAAAAATATATAACCGCATACCGACAAAATCCCCAGATATCCTACAGCGTCGGCTATAAAGCTGTCCTGCAAAAATTCCACTGCATCCGGAATTCCGGTCCTGATAGATACAAACAGGATAACAAAAACAATGAAGAGAAACTGCATGAATTGCATGGCACTTTTTATACTCTTCTGCTGAATCTTTAGTTCAACGAGTTCTTTGCCGGTCATCTCAAAAACGCAGCCCGAACACTCTTTCCTGTCCGGCACCCTATGGGTCTTGCACAAAGGCCCCCGCCTGCATCTGGGACAGGTGAACCCCTCCTCTTTTCTGAGGTATGATTCGCATATAGGGCAGACCATAAGCTCGTCCGGATTTGCCTTCAGGGCCGGTTTGTGAACAGGTTTGCTCATCCGCAGGCCCCCCCGTCTTTGTTACGCGCGCCGCATGCGGTTCCCGCTGTTTCGCGAGGCTTCTTTTGTCTGCGTATGAGGTCATCTTTTTTCACGCCTTCAGGGACCTCAATAAATACGGTCTGCTCGTTCCGCGCCGAGTCAATCTCCACGCCGTCCGTGTCTTTCATCGACCTCAGCTCATGCCTTATATCTTCCTGCCCGGACGAAAGATACTCAAGGATGTCGCCAAGATCGAGCCTGTTCCTCAAGCCGACCGCGGCAGCGCCGCCTTCTACACTGAGGACAACGCCCACCAGTTCATGGCTCATCCTGTAGCTTTCTCCGTCAAAATTAAAGTCCGCGTCAGGCTGCCTGCCCAGAAACATCCCGGTTGTATAGCCCCTGCTGCTGAACATCGCCAGCTCCTTCCTCCAGCGCGTTTTCGCTTCGCAGTCCGCCGGACCGCCGATTGCATCGACCGCCTCGCGGTATGTCTTTACAACTCCGGCAACATAGTTTATACCCTTCATCCTGCCTTCTATCTTAAAGCTGTCAACGCCCGCGTCGGCCAGCAGGGGAAGATGTTCGACCATACAGAGGTCTTTCGAACTCATAAGATATGTTCCCCGTCCGTCTTCATAAACCGGGAAAAATTCGCCGGGCCTTTTTTCCTCCATAAGGGCATAATTCCATCTGCATGAATTCGTGCACTCACCGGTATTGGCGCTCCGCGAGGCCAGGAAGCTGCTGATATAACACCTGCCTGAGTAGGATATGCATATGGCCCCATGGACAAACACCTCAAGATCGAGCGACGTCGCTGCCCTGATCTCGCCTATTTCCGGGATCGAAAGCTCTCTGGAGAGGACCAGCCTCTTTGCGCCCATCCACTCCCAGAACTTCGCTGCTTCGGAATTGGTGATATTTGCCTGTGTGCTTATGTGCAGATCGATCTGCTCAGCCCTCTTCCGAAACATCCTGAAAAGGCCGGGGTCGGATAATATAACCGCATCAGGCGACACCCCGGACAGGAGGTCAATATGTTCTTCAATGTCTTTCAGGTCTCTGTTGTGGGGGAATATATTTACAGTGACGTACGCCTTCGCACCCGTGGAATGCGCGTATTCCACGGCGGTTTTCAGCTCATTGTCTCTGAAGTTTCCCGCCTTTCCTCTGAGGCTGAAACGCGAATCTCCGAGATATACCGCATCAGCTCCGTAATGAATTGCGGTCCTTAGTTTCTCGAAATCGCCTGCCGGGGCCAGGAGTTCCGGCCGCCTCATTCGCCCGCCGTTTTCAGACATGGCTCCCGGCATTCTTCAATCGCCTTCCTCGCAAGGCTGTCACAGAACTCATTTTCAATGTGGCCGTTATGCCCCTTTACCCACAGCCACTCGACCTCGTGCTGTTTTGACGCCGCGAGAAGCCTCTCCCACAAATCCCTGTTAAGGACCTCTTTCCTTTGCGAGTTTTTCCAGTTATTCCTGATCCAGTTGCGCACCCATTCTTTCATGCCTTTTACCACGTAAGTAGAGTCTGTGCAGACCCTGACGAGGCACGGCGTTTTAAGCGCCTCCAGCGCGCTGATCACCGCCAGCAGTTCCATCCTGTTGTTGGTGGTAGCCGGGTCGCAGCCCGAGATTTCCTTTATCTTTCCGGCGGATTTCAGCAATGCTCCGTATCCGCCCACACCCGGATTTCCGCTGCATGCGCCGTCCGCGAATATCTCTACAGTCGGCCTTTTATCTCTGTTCATTGTATGTTTATATTACATTTTTCCAGGCTAATTTCCAACTCAGGAGGGCAGGCTTACGAAATCTCTTTCCCTATTGCGAACGCCTTTCCCAGATACTGACCAACCCCATAGTAAGTCCTGCTTTCCGGGGCAAACAGGACAGGCTGCACCTTTTTGATATCGGGCATGCCGTTTTCCCCCAGCACCTCTTCATCCGCCTTGATATCAACTATCTCTCCGATGAACTGCGTATGAAGGCCTATCTCTACGGTATTGATGAGCCTGCATTCAAGGATAAAAGGAAACTCCCCCACATAGGGGGCGTCAACTTTTTCACTCCTGACAGCGGTAAGACCCGAGGCGGTAAATTTGTCCGTGTTCCTGCCCGACACCATGCCGAAATAGTCAGCTTCCCTGATATAGGTATCGGATGGAATATTAATGGTAAACGCCTTTTTCTCTACTATGTTGCCGTATGTATATGTTGCCTTTCTGAGCGAGACCGCAATACAGGGAGGCGCTGAACAGCAGATGCCCGCCCAGGCGGCGGTCATTACATTCGGCCTGCCTGCCTTGTCATAGGTGCCCACTACAAATACGGGGGTGGGATAAACAATCGTCTTTGCGCCCAGGGATTTCTTCATAACTCCTCCTTAATCTCAGCTTCTTTTTTTCTTATACGGACAGGCAATCTTATCCGGACAGGCAGCCAGCAAAAAATGTTCACGGTTCATATTTTTTGATCACCAGCACCGCATTTACGCCGCCGAATCCGAAAGACTGGGATACCGCATTCCGGACCTCCGTCTGAAGCGGAGATGTAATAACATTAAGATCGCAGTCTTTGTCCTCAAGATTTATAGTCGGTGGAATCATCCCGGTTTTTATTGTCATGGCGGTACAGGCGGCCTCGAATGCCGCCGACGCAGCCAGCATATGCCCGGTAGCCGATTTCAGAGCGCTCACCGGAAGCGACGACGCCCTTTTCCCAAAAACACCGGTTATAGTCTTCGCTTCAGCAGAATCGCCAAGCCGCGTGGCTGTGCCATGAGCATTAATGTAGTCGATATCCGCAGCCGTGATGTTTGCGTCCTTCAGCGCGCCGGCAACAGCCCTGACCTCTCCTTCGCTGCTCGGTCTGGTCTGATCGTATGCGTCTGTCGTATTTCCGTATCCGGCTATCTCGCAGTATATCCGGCTGCCCCGCCTCAGCGCATTATCCAGCTCTTCCAGCACCATAACGGCCGCGCCCTCAGCAATAACAAAACCTTTCCGCGACCTGCAGAAAGGCCTGCACGCGGAAGGGTCGGCAATATCCGACAATGCCCCGGCAACGCCATAACCCTCAACGCACAACAGGCATACAGGCGCTTCTGCTCCGCCCGCGAGCACAGGGCCGGCATACCCGGACCTCAGCAGTCTGAACGCCTCTCCTATCGCATTTGCGCCTGAGGCGCAGGCATTTGAAATACCCAAACAATTTCCCTTTATGCCCATTTTCTGAGCTGTATATGAAGCGGCCATACTAATGGTTGTGGACGGCATCAGATATGCTGAAAGCCCCCGGCGCCTTCTCTTGCCTGCATCGTTATTTTTCCGCATCAGCATATTTCCGGTAACCGCGGCTTCTATAGTCGAGATCCCTCCTCTGCTCGAACCGATAATAACTCCGCCCGATTCCAGATAAGAACTCAGCCTTCCCTGAACAGAGAGTCCCGCGTCTCCAGCAGCCATAATTGAAGCGGCCACGGCATAATGCACAAAAGGGTCGAACCTCCGCGCCTCTTTGGTGCCCAGATATCCGCTAATATCAAATCCCCTGATTTCGCCGGCGATCTTCCAGCGGAGGTCGGACGCATCAAATTTTGTGATCGGTCCAAGACCGGAGCTGCCGGACATCACTCCTTCCCAGGATTCATGAAAACCTATTCCCGCCGGCGTAAGCGCGCCTATGCCTGTAATAACGACCCGTTTCATTGTAAACCTATATTACCATGACAGGTTTACATTTTCGGCGGCATTTAAAACAGGCAAAATCAGGTTGTGAAGCGGACATTATTGTTTTGATAATAGTTATAAGGATATGTTATTTTTACATAAAAAAATCAGGGTGTTTAACCAAGGTGTTTATTGAGCGGAGATATTTTAAAGAAAAGACGTGAAGAGCTTGGTCTGGAGATAAACCAGATATCGGAATTACTGAAAATCAAAGCCGATTATCTTAAGTGGATCGAAGGCGATACCTTTGAAAAACTCCCGGCAGCGGTGTATACGATGGGATACATAAGGTCCTACGCAAAACATCTGGGAGTGGACTCTGACCCAATAATCCAATATTACACAACTCATTTGTCGCAACCCAAACCCGCAACGCTCGTCCCGGTCGGCTTCTCAAAGAAAAAGACCCCTTTGCCGGTCTACCTGGTTATTGCCGCTGCGGTTATAGCGGCAGTTTATTTTTTCGGACCGTTTCAGCTCCAGCATAAACAGCAGGGAATAACGAAACCCATGGAGATGCAGCCGGCCGAAATGCCCGCTGTTCCGGTCGCGGTATCTCCCGATATCACGGCATCTGCCAATATTCCGGCAGGCCCATCAGCGCCATCCAAACCTGCGGCGACTCACGTTGCTCCTGCAGCAGCCCCCATGGGCCACTCAGTCGATATATCCGCAGTTGAGAAGACCTGGCTCATGATAAGGATGGCGAACGGTAAAACAGAAGAATTGATGCTGCAGCCAGGCGGCACCAAAAACTGGAGCTTCCAGGGACAAGCCTCTTTGAAAGTGGGGAATGCAGGCGGCATAAGGCTCCGGGTAGACGGAAAAGACATAGGCAGTCCGGGCGGCAAAGGACAGGTTGTAACAGTCTCGCTCCCAAACAGCTGAACACGACCTGATAAGCCGAAAGGTTGTTTAGACTGTAGGGGCGAAAGATTTTTCGCCCCTACTACGGGCTGTTCCACCTCACCACCTGCAGACTATCTGCTGTTATCGTTATTTTTCCCTGAATCCGGGGCAGCCTTCAAAGCCGAAGCATTTCGCTTTCTTTCTCATAACGCAGCCGATATTGACGCAAATAGGCGTCTTCTCTCCGTAGGCATTTTCCTGCCTGCGTATATCAGGGCGTGAACCGCCCTCATTCTTTTTCAAACCTTTATTACGGCCTACCTGTTTTTTCTTTTCCATGTGTAATCCGGATGTAATTCAAAAAATTCCGATCAGTAATATCTTTGAAAAAGCGCTGCAGTGGAAATCGCAAGCGCTATGATTGGATAGGTATAAGAGACGATCTTCACTATTTCTTTACTATGCCGGAAACCGAGCCGCCTGTTATAAAAAACCGCAAACAAAAGCGGGGCTATGGGTATGAAATACCGGCCCTGGACTCCGCGCACAGTATCCGCGCCGACAGGGCTGCTCATCGCGTAATTCCACAGGAAAATAAAGAGCGTTGCCGAGACAACGATGAGTAGAAACACCGCTTTATGAGCCGCCGGGATCTTCCGGGCCTCGTCATGATCAAACAGGGCTGCGAATAAGAGCGCCATAAAGTATGTGACAATCAGAGTATCCGGCAGATATGTATCCAGATACCCGAGTATTCCCACAAAGGCCTTGCCGTAGAGCGCCCACATATCACGGAAAGTATTGAATACGGCAGCCATAAAAACCAGGGGTTTGCCTTCGACAAATTCAAGCTGCCGCAGGAATGAAACATCCGGCTTTGTAAATGATTTGTACAAATCGGATACATGCGCCGCGCCGCCGGAATATTTCATCGCCATGTTCCACCCCGAAGATAAAAGCAGACCGGATAAGAACACGGCTGCGATGAAAAGGAGTTGCCGGCTGAAACCGCCTGCCTTTTTGGCCGGCACACACAGATAGAGAAGAAAAATAAGCAGATAGAGCTGCTTTGTCAGCGAAAGCGCCAGGGCCGTTATTATAATCAACAGGGTTTCCGGTTTATCGGCCTCGCCGTAAGCAGCGGATAATATGAAGGCGATCAGACAAAAAGAAAGAGCGTAGATAAACCCGTCGGCGGAAAGTGAAGCAGCCTGAAAAAGGGTCATGGGCATAAGGGCCAGCAGAGCAAACACTGATTTGTAAACCGGCGTTTTAAGAATTGCGATCCGGATTAACAGGATCCACACCGCGAAATTAAAGAACCTGCCCAGATACATAAGCAGCAAAGGGGAAAGACCGAGCAGCCTGCCGAACAATATGCCCGCGGTCTGCGGGATATAAGCAACAGGAGAGTATAGCGCTGTAATCGGAAAATTCAAAAAAACCCTGTCCGATTTATCAAGCGAAATACTGAACGCGGATTTTATGACAGCCGCGTTCATCTTTGTCTCGGGATGAAACGGCAAGGGATCGAACAGGGACAACAACCGCTCGATGCCCGCAGGCAGATTGCCGCCGAAAAGGGGCACAGTTTCGATACGGCCGTCTGAAGCGGTAATCACAAGAGGCCGGGGGTTTCCTTCAGCCGCAGGCCTGCCTTCGGATATCTGATAAATGCGCATAAAATGACATCCTTCGTCCGGGGCCTGGAAGGGAGGCGTAGCAATAAGGAATATAAGCCCGAAGACAACAGCCGTAAACGCAAAAAAATTGTGCGGCAGCAAAAGCCTTTCCAGAGCCTGTCTGAACATAAGATATTATGCACAATAGAAAAGTTTGCCGGCAATAACGTGCCGTACAGGCCTTGTCGGGAGTCCTCCCGCTTTCTTTCGAAAAAATCCCGGTCGCCCATCGCCCTCGGGAATTGCGGGAAGACTTTAGAGCTCTTTGACATTATCTGCTGTTTCCGTCTAATTATGCGAATAATTTTTCCGGTCTGTTTATAATATCTGAAACGCCACAGGCGCATTACGGCAATACACACGATGAACAGGAAAGCAATAAAATCAAAAGAGCCCGGGCACGGGATATTGGACAGTGTTTCGGAAACTATCGGAAAGCACGACATGCTCTGCGGCAGGGAAACAGTGCTTGTCGCCCTTTCGGGCGGACCGGACTCTGTATGCCTGCTGTCCGTCCTGAACAAACTGAAGCAAGAGCTGTCGCTGACGCTGCACGCGGTGTATGTCGACCATAATCTCAGACCTGAAGAAGTGCCGGGCGAAATCGCGTTCTGCCGCGACCTCTGCATCGGCATGGGGATAAATTTCATCGTCAGGTCTATCGACGTAAAATCCTCTGTAGCTGAAAGCGGGATGAACAAGCAGGAGGCTGCACGGGAGTTGAGATACCGCGCCTTTGATGAAGCCTGCTTTGAGGTCAATGCCGATCGGATCGCGCTCGCCCATAATGCGGACGACCAGGTAGAAACAGTGGTTATGAGGCTTCTCAGGGGCAGCGGGACAAAAGGTCTTGCAGGGATACCGGCAGTCAGAAAGAATATAATCCGTCCGCTGATAGAAACGGAACGCTTTGCCATTGAAAAATACCTCGCGTCGGAAGGCCTTACTTTTGTAACGGACTCTTCCAACCTGAAGACGGATTATTTCAGAAACAGGATAAGGCGCTCTCTGATGCCTCTGCTGAGGGATATAAACCCTTCGGTCTGCAGGACAATTACGCATACCACCTCTGTGCTGCAGGAGGAGGAGCGTTATTTCGGGATAATCGTCACAAAGACTCTGATGAAGCTTATAAGCAGGAAGAAACCGGACAGGATCGAGCTTTTCATTTCGCCGCTGGAGTCCATGGAAAAAGTGATATTACGACGTCTGCTGAGGCGCGCTGTGGATGAGACGCGCGGAATTCGTGGAATCGGGTTTGACCACATCGAAGACATCATAAAGCTGATCAGAAAAGGGGTATCAGGCGACAGGATTTATCTGCCGAAAGGCGTCAGGGTCATAAGGGAATACTCGCTGCTCGTGTTAACAGCGGAAACGCCTGTAAGGATAAACAGGTATGAGATCAGCCCGCCCTGCGACGTCCTTATAAGAGAGGCCGGAGTCGTAATAAGGGCGACGTTTGAAGACAGGCCCGCCTGTATCCCTGATGGGACCGACGCCGTTGTGCTTGACTGCGGGGCGATGCAATTCCCGCTGCTGATCAGACCGCGCGAGGAAGGGGATTTTTTCTATCCCCTTGGCTTCGGCAGGAGGAAAAAACTCCAGGATTTTTTTGTGGACGCCAAAGTCCCGCGGGACGAAAGAGACAGAGTGCCTGTGATCTGCTCCGGAAACGAGATAGTCTGGATAGCCGGCTACAGGGCGGATGAAAGATTCAGGGTCGCTGAAAAGACTGAAAAGACGCTGAAACTTGTTATACTGAAAGGCGGCTTTTAATACAATAGTTGAATGTTGTTTCGGATTTTCGACTTGTCGAAATATTATCGCGGTTTGTGTGACGCATTAACAGGAGGTTTATCTTGACCGAGAAGGTTAGAGTCAGATTTGCGCCGAGTCCTACCGGTTATCTTCATATAGGAGGCGCCAGGACGTCTTTATTCAATTGGCTGTATGCCAAGCACAATAAGGGCACGTTCATACTGAGGATAGAGGACACGGACAGGAGCCGCTCTACCGACGAATATATAGACGCGATCATAGAGGGCATGAAATGGCTCGGCCTGGACTGGGACGAGGGCCCGGTCAGACAGACCGACAGGTTCGACGTTTACAAAAGCTATGTCGACAGGCTGCTGCACGAAGGCAAGGCCTATCACTGCTACTGCTCCGCTGAAGAGCTGGAAGAGAGGCGCAAGCTGGCGATCGCCACAGGCCGGCCGGTGAAGTATGACGGCAGGTGCAGACATCTGAAAGAACCTGTGCCCGGAGCGCTTCCGGTCGTAAGGTTTTTGATGCCGCAGGAGGGCAGCACTGTGGTCGACGACATGATAAGAGGGAAGGTAGAGTTCGAAAATTCACAGCTCGACGACCTTATAATAATGCGTTCCGACGGCACGCCGACATATAACCTCACCGTTGTGGTCGATGATGTTGATATGCGCATCACGCATGTGATAAGGGGCGACGACCACCTGAACAATACTCCCAAACAGATCCAGTTTTATAGGGCGTTCGGATACGATGTGCCGAAGTTCGCCCACCTTCCGATGATACTGGGCGCGGATAAAACCAGACTTTCCAAGAGACACGGCGCAACATCTGTTATGGCATATTACGATATAGGCTATCTGCCCGAGGCACTGCTGAACTACCTTGTCAGGCTCGGCTGGTCTTACGGAGACCAGGAAGTATTCAGCATGGACGAACTGGCAAACCTCTTCTCCTTTGAGAATGTGGGCAAAGCGGCCGCGGTCTTCAACCCTGAGAAACTGCTCTGGCTGAACAGCCAGTATATCATCAGGTCCGAATCCAAAAGACTGGCTGAACTGGTGATCCCGTTTCTGGTAAAAGACAATATAATCCGCGAAGGAGAAGAGCCGGATAAAGAGTGGCTTGCCCGGGCGATAACGACTTTGAAAGAACGCGCCAAAACCCTTGTCGAAATGGCGAATTCACTCCGCTATTATATTGCGGACGAGGTTGAATACGAGGAAAAAGCAAAGACAAAGTTTCTGAACGACAAATGTCTCCCGTACATTTCGGACCTCAGGGACGCGCTGGCCTCTTCGTCCGATTTTACCCACCACGGCATTGAGGCGGTATTCAGGACGGTTGTTGAAAAACACGGCATCAAGCTCGGGGCCCTTGCCCAGCCTGTCAGGGTTGCAATGACCGGCGGCGCGGAAAGCCCGGGGATCTTCGAGGTGATCGAAGTCCTGGGTAAAGAAAAGACCTTAAAGAGACTCGACAAAGCGATAGATACGATCGGTTCTTCAAAATAACCTTAGGGGGGGTTCACTTGTTAAGCTACCGGTTTAAGAAACCTGCAGTCGCCGAAGAAAAAGAAAAAGGCCTGCTGTCGTTTGCCGCAAAGAACATATCCTCTGCGATAAAGGACGTCCGCAGCGAATACTGTTTCTACATAGAGGCAAAGGAGGCCCTGTCGGCCGCGGAGATGGAGTTGCTGAGATGGCTTCTCAGCGAAACCTTCGAGCCTGAGAATTTTTCCGGGGAGAGTTTCCTGTCGGCTCAGGGCTCATTGCCGAACGCTGATTCAGCGCCGGCAGGCAAAAGCCAAAACGTGATTTTTGAGGTCGGCCCCAGGATGAGCTTTACAACAGCCTGGTCGACTAACGCGGTATCAGTCTGCCACGCCTGCGGACTTTCGAAGATTACCAGGATAGAACGCTCAAGAAGGTTTAATTTCCTCCTCAGTGAAGATACTGAGCGCGTTCAAAACCCTGATCTGATCTCTTCTTATTTCAGCTCGAAATCCGCGCTGCTATATGACCGCATGACCGAATGCCCCTACCCCGCGCAGCTCGCGAGCTTTGAAACCGGGGTCGCGCCAAAACCCTTTTATTATGTACCGCTGATCGAAAAGGGCAAAGCCGAGCTTCAAAAGATTAATCTCGAGATGGGGCTTGGGCTGGATGACTGGGACATAGACTACTACTACAATCTCTTTGTAAAAGATATCGGCAGGAACCCTACGAACGTCGAATGCTTTGACCTGAGCCAGTCCAACAGTGAACATTCCCGCCACTGGTTTTTCAGGGGCAGGCTTGTCGTAGACGGACAGGAAATGCCCGGCAACCTGATGTCGATAATAAGACAGACTCTGGAGCACAAACCGGGAAACAGCGTGATAGCCTTCAAAGACAATTCCAGCGCGATCAGGGGCTATGAGATACGCACGATCATGCCTGAAAAACCGGGCTCTGTTTCAAGGTTCGCTGAAACCAGGGCGCAATATCACATTATCTTCACAGCCGAGACGCACAACTTCCCAAGCGGTGTAGCGCCCTTCCCCGGCGCAGAGACAGGCACAGGAGGAAGGATAAGGGACGTTCAGGCCACAGGCAGGGGAGCCCTGGTAATTGCGGGCACAGCAGCCTATTGCGTCGGAAACCTGAGAATCCCGGGTTATGCGCTGCCGTGGGAAGACGCATCGTTCGAATATCCCTCCAACCTCGCTTCTCCTCTTTCAATAGAGGTGGAGGCAAGCAACGGAGCATCCGATTACGGCAACAAATTCGGCGAGCCGGTCATACAGGGGTTCACCCGTTCCTTCGGGCTGAGACTGCCGGACGGCGAGCGCAGGGAATGGCTCAAACCCATCATGTTTACGGCCGGCGTAGGACAACTCGACGCGCGGCACACTGAAAAACAGGAGCCTGCTAAAGGGATGCTTGTCACAAAGATAGGCGGACCGGCCTACCGTATCGGCATGGGCGGAGGCGCGGCCAGCAGCATGATACAGGGCCAAAATATAGCGGAGCTTGATTTCAACGCGGTGCAGCGCGGCGACGCGGAGATGGAACAGAAGATGAACAGGGTCATCAGGGCCTGCGTTGAAATGGGAGAGAGAAACCCTATCGTAAGCATTCACGATCAGGGCGCAGGCGGCAACTGCAATGTGGTGAAAGAGATAATCTATCCTGCCGGCGCAAAGATCGAGATCCGGAAGATACAGCTGGGAGACAATACACTGTCGGTCCTCGAAATCTGGGGCGCGGAATATCAGGAACAGAACGCGCTTCTGGTAAAGGCCGAAAGGGCGGATGATTTTCTGGCCTTGTGCAGAAGGGAAAAAGTGCCTTGCGCCTTCATCGGGGAGATTACAGGCGACGGGTATATAGTGCTGCACGATGAGACGGACGGCAGTACGCCTGTATACCTCCATCTCGACAAGGTTCTGGGCGATATGCCGAAGAAGACGTTTAAGCTGGAAAGGGTGAAACGCAGACGTGAAAGCCTGAGTCTGCCCGACGGTCTTACAATCCGCGAAGCTCTGGACCGCGTGCTCAGGCTGGTGTCCGTAGGCTCCAAGAGGTTCCTGACAAACAAGGTAGACCGGAGCGTCACCGGACTTATCGCCAGACAGCAGTGCTGCGGCCCTCTGCAACTCACGGTATCGGATGTCGCGGTGATAGCGCAGAGCCATTTCGGATTGACCGGCGCAGCGATTTCAATAGGCGAACAGCCGATCAAAGGCCTGATCAGCCCGCAGGCCATGGCAAGGATGAGCGTTGCGGAGGCTGTGACCAATATCGTATGGGCAAAGGTAAGCTCGATAGAAGACATAAAATGCTCGGGCAACTGGATGTGGGCGCCGAAGCTGCCGGGAGAAGGGGCCGACCTTTATGACGCGGCTGTCGCAATGCGCGACATAATGATTGAACTGGGCATAGCCGTCGACGGAGGCAAGGACAGCCTTTCGATGGCCGCAAAAGTCACCGGGTCGGACGGGAATACTGAAACCGTCAAATCTCCGGGCACGCTGGTGATCTCCGCGTATGTGACCTGCCCGGACATAACAAAGGTTGTAACTCCGGACATAAAAAGGCCCGGCCAAAGCAGGCTGATGTTAATCGATACTTCAGGTGGAGTTAACAGGCTGGGAGGCTCTGCTCTTGCGCAGTGCTTCGGCCAGATTGGTGATGAGTCGCCGGACGTTGAAGATGCCGGTCTTTTTAAGAATGCCTTCAATGTTGTGCAGCGGTTCATCGGGGAAGACCTGATATTGGCCGGTCATGACAGGAGCGACGGAGGACTCATAACAACTCTGCTGGAAATGGCCTTTGCAGGCAATTGCGGTTTTGATGTTCAGCCCGGCGGTCCGCATTCCGACCGGACAGCGCTATCAACTTTGTTCTCCGAAGAGCTCGGACTGGTTATCGAATATCTTCCGGCTAACGAAGACAGGATCGTTTCGTCCCTGAAAGAGAAAGGCGTTCCGTTTTCTTTTCTGGGCAGGACAACCACGGAACAAAAGATCAACGTCGGTTACCTCACTTCCGACGGGTCACGAATCACGGTTCTGAACGAAGACATGAGGGTCCTCCGGGACATTTGGGAAGAGACGAGCAGCCAACTAGACAGGCTGCAGAGAAACCCGGAATGCATCGAAGAAGAAAGGAAGAACATCTACGACAGGAAAGGCCCGTCGTTTAAGCTTTCGTTTACTCCACAGCCTGCGCCTGAGGAAATTATCAACGCTTCAGTTAAACCGAAGGTTGCGATCATACGCGAAGAGGGAAGCAACGGAGACAGGGAGATGACCTCAGCATTTTTTGAAGCCGGGTTCGAGCCGTGGGACATTACAATGACCGACTTCCTGGAGAAAAAGGCGCGTCTTGAAGATTTCAGGGGGGCCGTATTTGTCGGCGGTTTCAGCTATGCGGATGTGCTTGATTCGGCTAAGGGCTGGGCCGGGGTAATAAGATTCAATGAGGCTATCAGGCAACAGTTCCAGACTTTCTACAGCAGGCCGGACACCTTCAGTCTGGGCGTCTGCAACGGCTGTCAGCTCATGGCGCTTATGGGGTGGGTCCCGTGGCAGGGGATTGCCGACAGGTTCCAGCCCAGGTTCATCCACAACCAATCCGGCAGGTTTGAGTCGCGGTTCGCTACAGTAAAGATATTGAAGAGTCCTTCGATCATGCTCTCCGGAATGGAGGAGTCGGTCCTCGGCGTATGGGTTGCCCACGGCGAGGGTCTGGCATATTTCCCGGACGACGAGATCAGGAAGCAGGTGCTCGACAAAGGGCTTGCGCCTGTAAGGTATGTGGACGACGAGGGCGGAATAACCGCGAACTATCCCTTTAATCCCAACGGCTCTCCGGACGGTATCACAGCGCTTTGCTCGCCGGACGGCAGGCATCTTGCGATGATGCCCCATCCTGAAAGGGCGTTTCTTAAGTGGCAGTGGGCGTGGATGCCTGAGGAATGGCGGACAGGGATGAACGGCAATGCGCCTCTGCAGGCCTCGCCGTGGCTCAGAATGTTTCAGAATGCCAGGCAGTGGTGCGACACAAAACCGGGCTAGAAACCGTTTGGCTTTAAAAGGGCCGGAGTCAAAGCTCTGACGACAGGAGGAACTTTACCCCGGCTTTCTTCATTTCCTCAAACGCCTTCTCCGGGTCGCCTACGGCCTTTACAGCATCTTTTATCACATAGGTCCTGAATCCCCTTTTGGCTGCGTCCACGGCCGTTTCCCTGACGCAGTATTCGGTCACAAGGCCTGTGACATACACCTCGTCGACGTTTCTGTCCCTGAGATATTTTTCCAGGTCAACATCAATGCCTTCAAAAACCGAATAGCCCTCCTCCTGATCCAGCATCCCCTTCAGGACAATCCGGTCTATACGGTTCGTGACAAGTCCGGGATGCAGTTCCGCGCCTTTTGTGCCCTGCACGCAGTGTCTGGGCCAAATATCGAAATGGACCGTCTTTTCAGGGTGCCAGTCCTTTGAAGCCACGATCACCGGGAATTTGCTCATTATCCTGTTGATTACAGGGACAACCTTGTCGCCTTCAGGCGCAGGCAGGGCGCCCCCCGGACAAAAATCGTTTTGCACATCGACAATAAGAAGAGCCTTCATATTGTTCACCGTCCCCCTGCCTTTTTTACGGCTTCATCGATCAGCGTGGCCCGCAGGTCCCTGAGCCTTCCGCTCAGGCCTACGTTGTAAACTTCGGGCGAGTCAAACCTTTTGCAGGCGTCGCGCAGGCGGCCAAGCCTTGAACGCACATACCCGGAGATTTCAGAAGGAGTCCTTTTGCCTGCCGCCTTTTTGCCGCGCTCCATTACCTTATGAAACAGGTTCTCACTATTGAAGGCGGCTGCGGCCATCCCTTTATCAGAATCCCTGATCCCGTAAATTTTATCAGGCCGGCCTTCATCATGGAGCGCTATACAATCAGAGTAAAATGAGCCTTCCGCGTCAACGAACCTCAGCACATTCTTGACTCCGGGAAGGATTATCTTCTCAGGAGTTTCCGATATCTTAAGTCTCGGTCTGCCGCCGCTCATCGAAAGCTTATACACACCGTCCAGCGCGGCGTCAGCCTGGCCTGTTACGAGTTTTGTGCCGATCCCGAACGCGTCAATCGGCGCGCCGCCGGCAAGGAGTTCCCTGATCGCATATTCATCCAGCTGGTTCGAACTCATTATACGGACGTAATTGAGCCCGGCATTGTCCAGCATCTTCCTGGCCTTCCTGCTCAGGGCCGCAAGGTCTCCGCTGTCGAGCCGGACCCCGAACAGCCTCTCTCCGCGCTGCTCCATCTCTTTGGCGACAATAATTGCGTTGGGTATGCCGGAGCGGAGTGTGTCATAAGTGTCCGCAAGCAGCACACATCTTTCAGGCATCAACTCAGCAAACGTCCTGAAGGCGTCGATTTCGTCATCAAAGGTCTGCACCCACGAATGCGCCTGCGTGCCTGCGGATTTAAGACCGTACATAAAGGCACTGTAAACGTTTGACGTGCCGTCCAGACCCCCTATTACAGCGGCCCTGCTTGCAAGGATGCCGCCCGTGCCCTGCGCCCTGCGCAGTCCGAAATCAATCAGGAGTCTGTCGACCGCCGCCTGCCTCATCCTGGAGGCCTTGGTGGCGATGAGCGATTCAAAATTCAGTATGTTAAGCAGCATTGTCTCGATGATCTGGCTCTCTATTATATTCCCCTCAACCCTGACAACAGGCTCGTAAGGGAAGACTATTTCGCCTTCTTCCGGCGCATATATATCAGCCGTAAACCGGAACCCCTTCAGATACTCCACAAAGCGCGCGTCAAAGCCTATGGACTTCAGATACCTGCAATCTTCTTCGTCGAAACAGAGATTTTCGAGAAGGTCGAGAAGATCGGAAAGGCCGGCGAAAACTACATAACCGCCGTTAAACGGGTTCTTCCTGAAAAAATAATCGAAGCAGGCGGGAGTATCCTTTCTGCCGCTCAGGAGGTACCCCTGCGCCATGGTCAACTCGTAATGATCTGTGTACAGACCCAGGTGTCGCTCCAATATGGGCATAAAATTTCCTCTCTCCCGTTTAATTGAACTCGGATTTTATCTTCAGTATATCACCTAACATCACCTTCCCCGTCACACGACGGATTTCATTTTTGCGGCTTATTAAGCGATCTGTTTTTCATACCGTTCCAGGGGACGTCGGCATGCCGTTCCATGTCTTTGCGCTGCGTAAAGGGCAAGTCCCCTCAACATGGCATTCCGGGCGGCCCGGATGTTAAAATTAAACATGCACGAGAAAAGACGTCATACGCGGCATATAATTAAGCTCCCCGCAGAGATAATTGCCGGCGGGGTCTCAATAAAGGGGACCACGGTAAGGATATCAAGAAGGGGCTGTTTTGTAAGGTCGCAGCGGAGCTTTCAGGAAGGCACCCCGATTGAACTGGCGGTGGCGCTCGCGGACAATATAAATTTCAGGCTGAAGGGCACGGTCAAATATGCCAGAAATATCAATTACGGTCCGCTGAGCCGTCAGAACGGCATGGGGATTGAATTCCTGCAGGTCGATCCGGACTATTCCAGATTCGTGGAATCAGTAGACCTCCAGGACTGACGGAACATCTGCAGTTGCCGGACTTTACGGGTCCTGTTTAAGCCTTTTGGTCCGTGCCGCTCCGCTTTTCCAGCATGACATCAATATCTGCCGCGGTCATAGGCCTGGAATAGTGATACCCCTGGGCATACTGACAGTCCATATCCTTTATCTCCATCACCTGGGTAAGCAGTTCGACTCCCTCCGCAATCACCTTAAGGTTCAGGTTCTGGGCAAGCGCAATTATGGTCCGCACTATTTCCTTATGATCCTCGCTGACGGACATCTTCGACACAAAGCTCTTGTCTATCTTCAGGGCGGTGACCGGAAAATTGTGCAGGTAACTCAACGACGAATAACCTGTGCCGAAATCGTCTATGTGTATCTGTACCCCGTATTGACGCAAGGTATTCATGGTTTCCCTTGCCAGGTCTACATTCTTCATGATTATGCTTTCCGTGATCTCTATGGCAAGGCATTCGGGGGCTATTCCGGTACGCTTCAAAACACCTATGACAAACTCGGCAAAGCCTTCCTTAAGAAACTGTTTTCCCGAGACATTGACGCTCATTTTGAGAGGACAGGCATCGTTATATCTGTCATGCCAGAGTTTGAGCTGACGGCACGCCTCGCCCATAATCCATTCTCCGAGCACATGGATCATACCCGTTTCCTCTGCAATAGGAATAAAGGTCATCGGCAGCACGGAACCGTGCACAGGGTGCTCCCAGCGGACAAGCGCCTCAAACCCGTCAATCTTGTCGGGCTTCACGTCTATGATAGGCTGATAGTTGAGGACAAAACCTTCCATATGCTCAATCGCAACTCTCAGATCAGCCTCCATCTGCAGACGTTCTATTATATTGCTGTGCATGCTCTCATTAAAGAATTCATAACGGGCCTTGCCTTTAGCCTTTGCCTCATACATGGCTATATCCGCGTCCCTGAGGACCTGTTCCGGCCTTTCGTACCTGTCGGACTTAAGGGTTATGCCTATGCTGTTGCTTACGAATATCTCATGATTATCGATCACGATGGCCGAGGCAAACGCGCGAATGATCCTCTCTGCGATCTCGGAAGCATCCTCCGGCGTGCGAATGATCTCAAGCAGGATAGCAAATTCATCCCCGCCCAGGCGCGCGACCGTATCTCCGGGTCTCAGACACGAAGAAAGTCTCCTGCCTATCTCTACGAGAAGCTGGTCCCCTATGACATGGCCGAGACTATCGTTTACCACCTTGAACCGGTCGACGTCCAGAAACATTACGGCATACAGATACTGCCTTATCCTCTTCGAGCTGTTGATGGCGTGCTGCAGCCTGTCCCTGAAAAGCGCCCTGTTGGGCAGACCTGTAAGGGCGTCGTGAAACGCGTCGTGAAGCAGCTGCTCTTCCGCCTGTTTGCGGGAAGTTATATCGGTCTGTGAACCGGCCACCCTGAACACGCGGCCCTCTTTATCGCGAATAGCCAGGCCCCTGCAGAGCATCCAGCGGTATGTCCCGTCCTTGTGCCTGATGCGGTACTCGACATTAAAATGCTGATCGCTGTGGCGTATATGCGCGCGAATCTTGGAAATCACCTTTTCGCCTTCGTCGGCATGGATACGCTTGAACCATTCATCCGGATGGTCTCCGAGCTCCCGCTCATCAAACCCGAGCATCGCCTTCCACCGTATCGAATAGTAGATCTTATTGTCTCTGAGGTTCCAGTCCCATAATCCGTCGTTAGCGCCTTTGGCCGCAAGCGCATATCTTTCTTCACTCTCTTTAAGGGCCTCTTCCGCCCTTTTTCTCTCTGTTATATCTCTTGAATATTCGATAACATGGGTTATTGTCCCGTCGTTGTCCAGGATGGGATAAGTATATATTTCGAGCCACTGTCTTTCGCCGTCGCCGCCGGAGATCAGTTTCTCCTTGGCGCAGGTGTCTCCGGACAGGAAAGTTTTCTCGACAATGCAACCGTCGCACACCTTATCGCGGCCGTATAAAAGCCTGTAGCATACGCCGGAAATCATGGAGTCCATTTCGACTGATTTCAAGGAGGCATATGCCGCATTCGCCCTGACGATCCTGTAATCCCTGTCGAATATGCAGAAAGGGTCGTGGATGCTGTCGAATATGGTGTTCAAAAAGGCCTCTGATTTTACGAGAGCGCTTTCAGTCTGCTTTCTCTCTGCAATTTCCTCTTCAAGCTTGGCATATCCATCCTTCAGCGCGGAGCTCATTACATTGAAATTGTCGGCGAGTTCACCGAATTCCGTCGTGTCTTTATAGTCGACCTTGTACCCGAGATTGCCGGAGGCGATGGCCCTTGCGGCGTTCAGCAGGACCTCGATTGGACGGGTCACGGACGTGGTCAGCCTGAAAGCTATAATCAGGGCAAAAACTAACGTAAGGACCATCGTCGTTATGAGGATCGTCCGCACTGTGCGGGCCCTGCTTAGGGCATCGTTCGTCATCGCAGCGAGTTTGGTGCTGGCGCTGAACGACATCTGTTCCGACATTTTCAGGAGCGAATTCCCTATGGACGCCGCCTCAAATTTCATGTGATCAATCTCTTCACGGTTTGCGGAAGCTGTTATAAAGCGGCTCAAGGCGCCCTGATAATCCTTTATCTGGGACTGAAGCTGCAAAAGCAGATTTTCCACATTGGGCACATGATGGCAGCCTGTGCACCTGCCCGCGGCTTCGTCCATCTTTTCGGCGCTCTCGGTAATAACGTCGGTCTTATGGGCAAGAGAAGTGCCCACGGTATAAAGCTCAGACTGAACGGTCTGGACCGCCATTATCAGATGTCCCCGCTGGTTTTCTATCTGGTGGAGTTTTATGAGCCTTTCGAGGGCCGTTGTTGTATTGCGGATATACACCGTAGACAGGACTGCGCCGACGGTAAAAAAAAGAAACAACAGGAGCAGTGAAAGAACAATCTTTCTCTTCATACCGGACCGGGCTCCGGCATACAGTTAAGTGGCCCGGAGCAGGGCAATATCAGGGAAACGGATATCACTCGTTCCGCCATTTGTATTTTTTGAGATCTATGCCGGCCTTCTCCGCCATGTCGTGAACAGGATCATAGTCTTTCTCTGTAGTCTCTATGAATTTCAGGGCTCCGAACTCTTTGAGAACATTCCGGCCTTCGGGGTCCGTGTCCATATTCAGGAGCGTATCCTTTATCTTCTTTGCTGTTGCGGCCCCGAGATCCTTGCGGATGCAGAGACCGTTTGAGGGAACCCACGGCGAACGGGCAAGGATAACGAGGTCCCTGTCTATTCTGGGGTCCTCTTTTCGCAGCCTGTCGTACATGCTGTGTTTGGCAGCCCCGATGTCCGCCTTCCTGTTGAGCACCGCTTCAACGGCGGCGTCATGACTGCCCGTAAAATAGTATTCCCTGAAAAACCCTTCGTACGAAGATACGCCGTGCTCCTTCAGGTAGGCGACAGGAAATACATATCCCGCTGTCGTGGCCTTTTCGACAAAGGCCATCTTCTTGCCCTTCATATCCTTTACATCCTTTATGTTGCTGTCTTTCCTGACAAAGATATATCCCTGATAGGTAGAGGTATTGTCGAGGTTCACGGGACGCACAAGAGGAATTACGCCGAGTTTATGGACCGCAGCGGCCCCTGTGAAAGACCCGAAAAAGGCCCCGTCCATCCTCTCCTTCCGGAAGCTGTCGATAATGTTTCCGTATCTGCTCAATATTGTGAATTTCACTTCCATGCCTATCTTTTTTGACAGGTATTCTCCAAGCGGCTTAAACCGCTGCTTCTGTTTGAAGATGTTCATCTCCGGGATTAGTCCGATCAGGAGCTTCTTCTCTTCAGCCTGGGAACTCTGAGGGGCCAGAGACAGACAAAAAAACAGGAGAAATAAAAAGGAAACGGTTTTATTTATGTTCTTTACTTTCATGGAATACCTCCCTGGGCCAACAACAATCTTCCGGAATTATCTTCCCAACATGGAAGATTCCAAAGGAAACAGCATAAGGAACCGAAAAAAGGCGGGGGGTTGTTTCGTTAGCAGTCCTGCCGTCCTTACATTTAAAGGACCAGTGACTTTGCGTCCCGCCCTCTCAGGCAGTTTGCCCTTGTAATAGATGTAATAATAAAATTAAAGAGTTGATAATGTCAACGAGCCGAATTGCCTCATCAAAAATCTATATAAAATTGAATCGTTGCCTCAAATAAGAAATCTACACGAAAAAAACGGACAATTGTCTTCTGTGGAAAGAGAGACAGGAGGCAGAAATGAGGTTGACGATG
>Ga0334722_10000226_pt1 | contig 86672 bp, 135 predicted proteins | sample C3_bottom_MG_FD_207210 | JGI IMG/M metagenome (GOLD analysis project Ga0334722, IMG submission 207210) | Sediment microbial communities from Yellowstone Lake, YNP, Wyoming, USA - C3_bottom | ecosystem: Environmental > Aquatic > Freshwater > Lake > Sediment | place: USA: Wyoming | collected...
ACGACAACAACGCGGGGGCTGCCGACATCAACGTCGTCCCGGTGGCCGACGGCAACGGGAACATTGGCACGGCAGCGAAACGGTGGAAACTTGTGCGCGCCGTGACCATCACGAGCGGTGATCTCGGCTTCGATGACGCCGGATGTCCGGTCTGCCGTCGGCCCTTTGCTGCGGGGGACGACCTCGTGTTCCGGGTCCTGAGTGTCGAGCCCGACGCGCGCGGCACGCTCACCCGTACCGTACCTATGCACGCCGACTGCCGGCATCGCGTGGCCGCGTGAGTCGGCTTCCTCTCCTCTCCGACCGCTTTGGGCAAGCGCTGGACCGGTCGCACGGCCTCATTCCTAAGATGGCCGAGCGCCTGCTCGACTACGGGGACGGGGACCGGAACGTCCGGCGCTACCTCGCGGAGCGGGTTCGGCTACGCCGCGAACTACTCGTCAACTGGATGCTCCGAGACGTGCACGTCAGGAACCTTCATGTCGGCGCGGCCTCGATCACGGTGAGCCCAGCAGGCGTCGGAGACGTGATTCGCTGGAGTGCAACGAAGGCGGCCATCGCGGCGGGCGACATCGGAATGGATGTCACAACCGGGCGCCTCCAGATGTACGTGGGCGGCGTCACATCGGCAGCGGCGATTGCCTCGGACATCACGGCGCTGGGCACGTCCAGCACCCTGAACCAGCCCTACGTGGTCCGCGTCGACCGGGCCTCGTGGCGCCCGCGCTCAGCGATCACCGTCCAGGCCGAGGGCATCATCGGGCCGGGTACAAACGGTGGCACCGGGAACTCCTCGCGGTGGGGAGACACGGTCGCCAAGGGCTACATGCAGAACATCACCGGGAACGCGGGCAACAAGCTCGGGTACCAGGGGGGCAGTTTCACGACATTCCGCACCGCCGCCACCTACACCCTCTGGTTTGTCTTCCGGACCACGGCGCACAACTCGGTCGATACGTGGTGGATGGGGGTCGCCGACGGTGCCTTCGCGAATAGTGCCCTTGGCGCGGCCAACCACACCGGACTCCGATTCCTCGGGGGCACGGACACCAAGCTCACCGTGAGCGCGGCCAACGCGAGCACGCAGAGCACGCTCGCCATCGCGGCGAGCACGGCCCTGACCAACAGCACGACCTACGGAGGCCGGTTGACCTGGAACTCCGGGACCACGACCGCCGGGGGCTCGTGGTCCAGCGACCTCGCGACCTGGGTAGCGGAGTCGACGGTCGCCACAAACACGCCCGCGACCAGCACCGACATGGGACCCAATCACCTCATGTTCGTCGGCACCAATGCAGACACGGCTGCCTTCGGGACGGCTGAGTTCGCCTGGGGCGCCCTGGTGACGAGCTGATGCCCACCTACACCTTCCCACTCCCGGACGACTACGCGCTTCGGCCCGCCGCCGTCAGCACGCGCGTCGCGGATTGGGTGCGGATGCAGCCCCTTTGGATCGCACATGCCGCGTGGCACCGGGACCACTGCGCGCTGCGCGACGGGGGGAAGGCGGGCGCCTTCGGCATCACCAAGGTGACGCGCCCGCGACCGGACGGCTCGGAGGAGGACGTCACCGAGCAGGAACTCCTACGGCACCGGGCACAGTCGGAGCGTGAGGCCGACGAAGTCGAAGCGATGCTCCACACCGAGGGAACGCCGCTCACCTGCGTGTTCCAGGATGCCTCTGGAACTACAGTGCTCGTCACGAAGGTCGCCGTCCCGGGAGCCGGCGGGGAGATCGACACTTCCACGTTGACGGCCGACATTCTCAACGGCGCCGAAAGCCTGTTTTGACTCTCACCCGCTTGCGCCACGGCTTCGTCCGCTGGCTCCTGCACGACGTACACCTCCCGAGTCTCCACGTCGGGGAGCACTCGATCTCCCTGAGTCCGGCAGGCGTAGGCGACGTGGCGCGGTGGAGCGCGACGAAGAACTCGGTGGCCGCCGGGGACCTCGGGATGGACACCGCCACGGGCCGCCCCCAGGCGTTCATCGGCAGCGGGAACAAGGCCCTGGCGCACACGGGCGAACTCGGGGCGGTAGTTGTGAACAGCGGCAGCGTCACCCGCGCCGCGGCGACGGCCACCGGCACACAGGCGGTCCCGCACGGTCTCGGCGTCGCGCCCAAGGCGCTTTGGTTCATCGGCAGCAACGACGCCAACACGCAGATATTCTCGATGGGGTGGGCGAACGGGATTGGTACCCAAGCGGAGATCAACAACCACACCGTCGGTTCGGCCAACGATCTGACCCGGGCCATCGTGATCACCGACTCGTCGGGGAACGGGCACAACGCCAAGGTCACCGCCGTGGATGGAACGAACTTCACCTTGAGCTGGGTCCGACTTGGAACCGGCTTGGCGATCACCGTGAAGTGGCTGGCGCTGGCATAGGGAGGGAACATGCGCGTCTTCATAATGAAACGGCCGGAGCCGATCATCTACGCGGAGAACCCGACGCTCATCGTAGATTGGGCCTCCGATGAGGCGACTCCGCGAACCGGGCGGGTGACTCTCGCCGCAGCAAGTTTCCCCACCCTGGACACAGACCTCGACGCGACTATCCGCACTCTTGTGGCAACGGATGCTACCACCGTATTGGGCGTCACGGTCACCGCGCTCGATACCTACGTTCCTGGCCCTACGATGGGCGCGGTCGTCGCCAACAACAATGTCATCACCCGCGCCGCGGCGACGGCCACCGGTGCTCAAGTCATCGCACATGCACTTGGGGTAGCCCCACGGCTGCTTCTCTTCTTGGCCAGCGATGATGGGGCCTCGTCGGTCTGCTCCTCGGGGTGGGCTGCGGGCGCAACGCTCTCCGTCTTTGCCGGAAACAACACGCTCGGCGGACGCTCCGGGTTCACCACCTGCATCGACATTCTCACCAGCCTGGGGAACGGGCACACCGCCAACGTCTCGGCGGTCGATGCAACCAACTTTACGCTCAACTGGACGAAGATCGGCGGCGGCCGTGCCATCACCGTGCAGTGGTTGGTTCTGAGCTGAAACTACGGTGCTGCGTAGTAGTAGGCGTTGATGCGCCACAGGACGGCTGCGCCGGGCGCCGGGGCCACAATCGTCGTCGCGGTGTTGGCCGCGCTCGCCTTCAAGGACGGCCACCACCACGCGTTGAGATCGAAGGACTGCCCTCCAGCGGCCATCGCGTTTCCAAGGCTCCAGGCCAGGGAGCCCGGGAGGTTGGTCGTCGTGACCGTGAGTACCGCCGTGCCGGCCAGGAGCGCTGTCGCCGCCCGGATGATCTCCAACCGCGCGAGGTAGTGGAACAGCCCCACACCGCTCGCTGGGAGGGTCAGGGTGAGCGCCCCGTTGGCCGCGCCCACCACGGAGAGACAGGTGAGTGGCTTCGCCAACTCGAAGCCGGCTGCATCGTAGAGCCCGTCGATGCGCGCCACTTAGAGCCCCATCATGTAGCTGACTTTGTACTTCCCCACGAGGTACCCATGGAGCGCCGTGACGTTGATCGTGATCTGGCCTGTGCCTGCCCACGCGCTACAGTGGAAGGCGTCCAGTTCATTCTCGTCGGCAGCCTTTCCCGTCGCGGCGTCCCCGGCCTGGGCACAGAAGATGCGGTGGGCGGGGATCACGTCTGGATCGGCGACCGTGAAGACCTTGGCCGCGAGTGCTGCGTTCCCGAAGTCGACCTCGATCTGCCGGCAGTTGACGATGTACGGAATCGACGACACGACGTAGACTCATAGCAGGCAGCAACGTCGCCCGCCATGGCCGTGCGGCCCGCACGGGCACCGTCGACGAGTTCCTTAGCGCTCAGTCCAGCGTGGCCGCCCACTGGCCGATGCCCCTGCCCTCAAGCACGTCCACCGCATCGACGGTCTCTCCGTCCTGGCACTGCGCTCCTGTGGGAATGTGGACGCTGTCCTCAGTCCGGTCGAGCTGGATGCGCAGCGCCAGTGCGGGGCGCTGCTCGTACTTGGCGGGCACCTCCGGCACCTCGGGCGTTCCAGGCACCCGCGGCGCGACTTCCACGGCGATGTCGTAGGCGTCGACCACCGTGGCCTGCTTCGCCACGACGCCCTTGCTGGGCGTGTTGAACCGGTAGAAGACGATGTCGCCAGTCTTGGGCATGGAAGCCTCCGCGCCCCAGGGTTATACTCCGCTGGAATCTGGAGCGCACGCCATGGCCCGCGTCGATGTCACCCAGCCTCTCCTCTCCTTCACCGGCGAGCCCATCCAGGCCAACGGAAAGCCGCTGACCCTGCGCAATGCGTGCTGCAACGTGCTCGGCGCGACCTTCGACGGGGAGAAGCTGGAGGGCAAGGACAAGGTCGCCCGCTACGCCCTGGCCCAGCGCATCCACAGCGAGCTTTCGCCGTTCCTGACCGCGGAGGAGATCGCGCTCCTCAAGAAGCTCCTCGATGTTGGCTACGGTGTCCTGGTTGTGGGCGCCGCGTGGACCATCCTCGATCCGGCTCCGCCCATGGCGCAAGCGAGGCAGGGAGAAGAGGCTTGACACGGCAAGGGGGCCGTGCGAGGTTGTAGCCCTCGTGCTACCCGTCCTTTAGGAGGCTTCCCCATGACCGTACAGCCCAGCCAGATCCGCGGCGGCGACTTCCGCGGCGCGACCGGCCACATCCGCATCTCGAACCAGCCGAACGACGCCGACACGGTGACGATCACCACTCCCTCCGGCGTCGTCGTCTACGAGTTCGACAACAACGCGGCCGTCACTGCCGGGCGCATCCTCGTGACCATCGGGGGCAGCACGACCATCACCGCGGCGAACCTCCGTGCGGCCATCATCGCGAGCCAGAGCGATCTGGCCGCAAGCATCGGGCCGATCACCACCATCGCCGGGGCGCTGGACGCCGTCGACCTGCGCGTCGTCGCCTCCCCGGGAACGCTCACCCTCGCCGAGTCCTCGGGTGCCGCCCGCGCCGTCGTCAAGGACAACGGGGACGAGAGCATCACCGGCAACCTCATCACCCGCGTGATCCGCCGCGCAGTGGTGGCCGAGGATGTCACCCGCGCCCTCATCGTCGTGGACTTCGGCATGTCGTCCATCGCGAGCTACACGATCGACATCCAGACCACCGCGACCGACGAGACCCGCATCGCCTACGCCGGCCCGCAGTCCGTGGTCGTCACCAATGGCGTGGCCCGGCTCGTGCTCGACAACTCCGGCGGCACCGACTTCGCCGCTGCCCAGATCCTCTTCGTGACCGCGACCGGCACCGCCGCGTAGCCCGATGCCAGAGGCCGAGCCGGCGCAGGATTTCCAGAGCCTCCTTCGACTCACCTTGGAGACGCAGCAGCTCCATGCCCGTGCCACTGGAGACGTGGCCAACGAGGTAGAGGGGCTGCGCAACGAGATCACACTCCTGCGCGGCGCCGTGGACGCCCACGCACGCACCGAGGTCGAGTGGGCCACCACGATCAAGCGCGTGGCCGACTGGCAGGGCCGCCAAGAGCAGGCGACGATCGACGCGGCGGCCGGTGCGAAGACCGGGGTCATCTCCAAGCTCGGCAAGCAGCTCGGCACCTGGATGGAGAACCCCACCATCCGCACCGTCGTCGGTGGGGCGCTCACCACCGCGTTCCTTGCCATCTTCGGCTACTTCACCGGCATCAAGATCCAGCTCCCGGACCACAGCACGCCGGCAGCGGAGTCAGCGCCGGTGTCATCCGAAGAGGACGAAGTACCCGCCTTGACGGCCCCGAAGCCGGTGAAGGAGTAGACTCTCGCCATGAGCACTACCGCCGCCCGGCTCCGCACGCCACAGCCGATGCCACCCTCCGCCCGGCTGCGCTGCGTACAGGAGGCGTACCTCGCACTCGCGGCCGGCGACATCTCCCGCGCCGAGGCGGCCCTGAAGCGCGGCTACGGCGCCGAGGACACCACCGAAGTGCCCACGCCCAACGGCCTTGCCGTGGTTCCTCCGCGCGAGTGAGCCGCGAAGTGGCATGGGGACTACTGCCGAGTCTTCACCCTGCGCTCGTCGGGGAGCGGCTTGATGGGTCGACCAGGAGGAGTCGAGCGGAAGTAGGTTTCTCCGGTTCCACTGTGGGCTCCGATCCTGCCGTGAACCTCGATCTGGCCCAACGCCTCGGCGATGCGCTCCGCCAGCCGCATCATGTTGAGTCGGAACGCCTTGACCGTGGGCTCCGAGGCCGAGGGAAAGTAGACGATCTCCATCTGCATCGAGTGCTCCTCCGCCGCTCCTGCCCACCGTCCGTAACAGTCACGCAACGTCGTTCCGTAGGCACCGACCTGCTCGGCGCGGAGTGCGCACACCATGTACCGGGCGCGGGTCTTCGGGAGCACCGCGCCCTTGCGCTGCACAATCGACTTCGGCCACGGATGATCGACGCGCAACCCGAAGGTGAGGATCGCGCTCGGCCGGTTCTCCGTGGCCGTCGTATCCCCAAGTCCAGCCGCCATGTCCCACCGAATGCGTGCCGCCCGCCGTGCTGCCTCTCGCCGGGCCTCCGAGGACAGGGTCAGCGCACGCGCGAATCCACCCGCGGCTCCTACTCGTTGCCTTGCCATGAAGCCTCCTTCCGCACGCATGTAGCATGCACGCAGTCCTGCGGCTACACTGTGAATATCCTCACTCGTGGGGCGTAGCTGAGCCCCAGGGCTTTGCCCAAGAAGGTACCATGCTCCTGTCCCTCGTCGCCTGCGTCTACATCACGGACGCCGAGCACGCCGCCCGCCTCGCCGCGCTCGCCGGTGTCGCCACCGGCGACACCGGCGACACCGGGGATGCCGACACCGGGGATGCCGACACCGGGGATGCCGGCGGTGTCGACGACACCGCGCCGGTGACGCCGGACTGCGACGACGGGCACGGGGACCTCGTGATCATCCGCGACACCCGCGATCCGGTCTACCTGCCAACCGGCCAGCCCGGCGAGGCGTCCTGGGCCCTGTCAGGCAGTGGGAGCGTGTGCTCGGCGAGCTGCACGGCGACCTGGGTCGAGGTGTTCCTCGGCGCTCCAGGCGCCTGCTTTGTCGACGGAGTGCCCCAACCCGTCGGTCTCCCGGTCGAGGTCATCGCCGGTGACCTCGGGGTGTGTCTCGACGGGACGCCGCCCGCTGATGCGGCCGGTGTCGAGGGGGTCTCCTGCACCGTCGAGACCTCGACGGGAGACCTGATCTTCACGATCGTGGTGCAGTAGGACTCGCGGATTGCCTTGGTCGAAGGCCGATAACCGAGCACGGATGGTAGTCCGCGCCGCACCGGTACGCCAGCGTGAAAGTCGGCGTTGAACCTCGATAATCTGCGTGTCGGGGAGAAGGGGAGCTTATTCCCGTGGTCATACGCCCAACTCTCCGTTACGCTGGCCTTCGATGGCCGCCTACGACGCCACGGTCAACCGCTTCCGCGCATGGCTGGTCGAGCAGGGCTACGCCGAGACCACGCAGCGCCAGTACGCCCGCGTCGCTGAGCGGTGGCTCCGTAGCGGGCTGACGCCCACCGCGTGGCTGACCGCGCGTCGGGCCGCTGGGGCGCCCTGGGGCCGGGCGCCGACAGTGACGGCCGGGCTCTATCAGAAGGCGCTGGTGGCCCTGCACCGAGCCCTGGGGCTCGACGTAGGCGCGGTTCCTGCGCTCCCGCGGGTACTGCGCTACCGGCGCGTGCGGCCCCAGACGGCGCTCTCCCGTGCGGAGGAGGCCCTGGTGCTCGCCCAGCTCGACCAGGGAACCCTGGTGGAGCCCTACGCGATGATCGCGCGCCTGTTGCTCACCACGGGGTTGCGGCAGACGGAGGCCCGCCGCCTGCGGCTCGTCGACATCGAGGCCGTGCCCAGCGGTGTCCGGCTGCGCGTCTGGGGCAAAGGGAGCAAGGAGCGGTTCGTCCCGGTCCCCCCCGACCTGCGGCCACACCTGCACCTCTACCTACGTGGCCACCGAGCCTCTCGCCCCGGCCCCTGGCTCTTCCCCGGCACTCCACGCCGCGGGCAGTCTCCGGTAGGCGCCACGGCACTCGCCTCTGCCATCGAGCGGCTCCGCGTGGCTGCGGGGCTGTTGTGCCGGCTGACGCCGCACACCTGCCGGCACACCCTGGGCACCCGGATGCTGGAGGCCGGCGTGCAACCCGAGGTCGCCGCTGCCATCCTCGGGCACTCCAACGTCGGGCAGACCCGCGAGTACCAGCACCCAGGCGCTGAGCTGATGGCTGACGCCCTCGCCCGCGCCGGCAGGTGAACCTGCCGGCAGGAGAAGAGTGGGAATGGCCCCGACCGGGGCCGCCTACTTCGGCGTGTTGCTGTTGCAGCACCCCTGTGGGGTGATTCGCGTGTCGAGGTCGAAGGTGTCGGGCAAGGTGCGATTCAGCCTGTCGAACAGGCCGCACACCGTCGCACCCTGCGTCGCAAACCGGCAGTTCTCACAGCGCACCGGGCGGCGGACGAAGCCAGCAGCCAATGGAGTCACGCTGGCCTCGACGCGCTCCGCCCCCGCGGCACCGGGAACGAAGAGCCCGCAGGAATCCGATCCGTTCACCAGCAGCGCCGGCCCGAGGATCGCGCAGCGGCCAGGGAGCCCCGGCTTCCACCAGCGGCAGCGTCCACACTGCGCGAAGTAGAGATCCATCCCAGGGGCCACGGGTTCCAGGTAGAGGAAGGCATCGCGCTTGACCCTGACGCTCATCCCCAGCCTCTTGGCCAGCCAAGTTGTGGCACGGCCTGGGGGGGCACCGTGCTCACGCCCAGATCGATGATCTTCCACGCTCCGCTTCGCGGGTCGGCGAGGACATTGCCCGTGTGGAGATCGGCCCAGCCGATGCCGGCGGCGCGCAGGGCCACCATGGTGGTCACCAGGGCCTCGACCTGGACGGCGTCGACGCTACCCAAACGGGCCAGCGTTCGCGCGCTCAGCGCGCGGGTGCGCTCGGGGTAGCTGACGGCGGCGATCAGCTCGGCACTGCGCTCGGTGAGGAACATGCGCTCCCGTGCGTCGAGCCGCTCCAGACGTTCCTGGATGAGCACGAAGAGCCCCGAGCCCCGCACGCTGTAGGCACAGTGGAACGTCACCAGCGCCGGGAAGCTGTGCCCTCGCTGGCGCGCGGCGATGACCGCGGCAGCAGCCGCCGCCTCGGAGGGGTCGCCGGTGATCTTCACGGCCACCTCTGGCTGGCCCTGCACCGGGTACGCGCAGCCGAAGCTCCCGCAGCCGAGCGAGACGAGGTCGAGGTGCACGCCTGCACCATCCAGCGCGGCGATCACGCGGGCGCGGCCTTCCAACCACCTCTTCGTTCCGTAGGGGACGCCGTGCTTCGCGACCCACGCGACGCGCTCGCGGTGCCCGCCGAGCGGAACGCCGCTCACGATGCGGGTGCGGCGCGCGGTCGGGCAGAACGGCAGGGACATCGGCTCTGCCGAAGCCTACCCCACCGGCAAGGCCGGCGGGGTAGAATCCCGGACGTGGCTGCCCCTCGTCCGAGTCCTGCCCGCAAGGAGCCAATCCAGCGATCTTCCCGGTTCGATCCCTGGGCCAACTTCTTCACACCGGCTCGACCGGTACGAGGGGCTGCCTCTCCGGCGAAGCCGGAGGAAGAGGCCGACGAGCCGCTGACGATCCTGGACGAGGCCATCTACGGATTCTTCGTCCCTCCGTGAGGGGAGAAGTAGCTCGCCGGTGGCGAGCCCTCATCGCGCCCCTCCTCGAAGGAGAAGGTGCGCCGCCCGCTTGCTCGCATCGGGGGGCGGCGCTTCGGGCTTTCGCCCGAGACCTTGCCGGAAGGCAAGGTGCCGATTGGAACCGGACCCGTGGGAGAGGAGAACCTCACCACCTGCCGGCACGAGAGGAATAGGGTCAGGGATCATTGGGCTCCGACTCGCCTGTGTCGGTGGGATTGATCGTCGGCTCTGGTTCCACCGCAGTGACAACGACTTGGGCTGTCGCCACGTCGTAGGCGCGTAGATGGCGCTCCACGTCCTCCACGATCTCCCAGAGATGCCGTAGGCGCAGGCAGTGACCTCGGTAGCCGGCTCCGCCCTTGGGGTGGATGGGATCGCCGTTCTTGTCGAGCGCGTCGCGAGCGGCGAAGTGGGCCTCGCGCGCCCGGCCACAGGCGAGCGCCAGCGCCCGTGCCGCTGCACGCACGTCGGCTGGAACGGCGCTCATTTCGCACCTCCGGCATCGCCACCGAGGTCCAGCTCGACGGTGTCGAGCGCGGCCTCGCGGGTGCCCTTGCAGCCACCCCCGTCCTTCGTCCACGCTATGCAGGAGTAGAACTTGTAGGGCTTCCCACTCCTCCTGCTCACACCCTCGCGCAGGCGCATCGGCGCGTCGCACATGGGGCAGTGCGGAATGCGCGCCAGCGCGGCCTCCACCTTCTCGATGCGGTCGAGGAGGCTCCCCCGCCATCCGCGGGTGCGGCACACCCACGCCTCCTTGGGCAGGATCGGCTTGCTCTCGCCGGAGCCCATCGGCCACACTGCGGCGATGCGGATCGAGTCCTCGCCGACCTCGCGGGCGAGCGAGTCTCCCGCCGGTACCGTCGAGTAGACCTTGATTACGGCGCGTGGGAAGGCCCGGCTAAACCCGTTCCACACGCGCTGATGCCGCTGCCCGCCGGCCTCGACGAAGTCCAGGGGCGTGAGCAGCTCGTCGAACGAATCGGCGTGCACCTGGACGTAGCGGCTGCCCTCGCCACCTGAGGCGTCAGCACGGGGCTCCAGGTCGGTGCGCTCGGTGGCGATGCTCCGTGCCGCGTGGAGCCCGTCGCTGCGGATGTCGCACACCTTGTCCGGTGCGATCTCCTCTGCACGGAACGTGAGCACGCGGCCGAACCGCTCCGCGTCGCCGAGCACCGCCTCGTTGACGATGCGTGCCACGGCGGGAGAGACCATCGGCCCCGCCGCGCTGTTGTGCCCCGGGAACGGCGGGTGGCCGGCGAACGTGGAGAGCCCCGTGCCGCCCATCGCCGGATCGTCGCCATCGGCGATGTCACCGGGCTCGCCGGAAGGACCGCTGTCGGGTGGGCCGTCATCCCCACCGTCATTCCCATCGCCAACCTGCGTCAGCAAGTCGGCGAGGATGTCGTCGGCGAGGGTGGAGCCGCAGGCAGTTTCACGGACCTTCGCGGGGAGCGCCTCCAGGGTGGCGTCCAGGCGATCCGCGCCGGCCCGGTCGATGCCAGGGAGCACCATCGCTGTCGCGACGGGCTTGCCGGCAAGAAGCAGTGCTGCGATGTGCCGCAGGATGCGCTCCACCTCGGCAGTCGTGCCCGCGTACCGCACCGGCATCGGTGCCGGCTGCGCCGGCACCGAGGGGGGCGGAGAGGACGTGGACGGAGCTGGCGCAGTCGGCTCCGGCTCCGCGCTCTCCCCGCCTTCCGGCGGCGTAGCCGGCGGAAGGTCGGTGCGCTGGGGCTCGACGGAGGTGAGAAACTGGCTGGGCCCCGCCTCGCGGCCGTAGAGGTTCTCCTCACTCCAGGTGCAGGTCAGCGAGTCGCGGGCGCGGGTCACGGCCACGTAGAAGAGCCGCCGCTCCTCGGCCATCCGGGTTGCATCGCCCTTCATCTCGGCCTCGATGGAGCGTCGGTGGGGGAAGACACCCTCGGAGGTGCTCACGTAGAGGTTCTTCCACTCCAGGCCCTTGGCCTTGTGGATCGTGGAGATGGTCACCCGGCCGGTAGATGCCGCCGCCACGTCGCCGGACTCGCCGACGGCAGCCACGGTGGAGCCACACAGCAGCGCGAACTCGACCAGCTCCTTCGCCGAGGCGAAGGTGGCGGCGATGCCGGCGGCGGCGGCGTAGAGGCCCTCTACGTCGTTGTCCGAGGCATCCTCGCCCGCGTTGCGGGGGCGGAGCATCCCGACGATGAGGCCCAGCGCACGGTGCTCGCCCGCGGCGCAATCCTCTGCCGTCGGCCAGCCCACCTCGCGGAGCCGCTCGATGTCCTGAGCCAGATCCTCGGCGCCCTGCCGGCTGCCCCCGCGCAGCGCGGGAGCCACGGCGCGGATCGTCGCGAGGATGTCGGCGCCCTCGCCGTGCTCACGGCGCACGGACTCGATGAACGCCTTGCCGAGGAACCGCTTGGGCCGGTTGCACACCCGTTCGAGCTGGTTCACGGAGTCGTGTTGAATCAGCGCGGCGTAGGCGAGTACGTCGAGGACTTCCTTCCGCTTGAAGAAGGGCATGCCGCCGACGACGATGCAGGGCACGCGCAGGCGGACCAGCTCGGCCTCGAAGGGGCCGCTCATCGCGTTGGTGCGGGTGAGGATCGCGAAGCTGTCGGTGCGCTCCCCCTCCTGCATCGAGGCGGTGATGCGGTGTGCCACCTCGGCAGCCTCCTGGAAGGGCGTCTGGAAGCCGCCCAGGATGGCCACCGTGCCCGCCAGCATGCGCTTGGGCTCGGCCGGCGTGCCTACGCTCCAGGGCTGGCCGTCGGCGATGGCGTTACCCACCGCCACGATGCGTGAGCCGGAGCGGTAGTTGTTGGGCAGCTCGACGCGCTCTGCCGAGAGGGCCGTGTGCGCAGAGGCGAAGACATCGGGGTCTGCTCCACGCCACGAGTAGATGGCCTGCCGCACGTCGCCGACGAGCACCAGCCGGCCGCCGCGGGCGAGCAACTTGGCGATCTCCAACTGCACGCGGCTGTTGTCCTGGGCCTCGTCCACGAGGACGATGCGGGCGCTGTCCCGCACCGTGCCCGCCCGGAGGCCCTCTACCCAGCGGGCGAGCACGTCGGCGAAGTCCCACGCACCGAGGCTCTTCTTCGCGGCGCTGTAGAGGCCCCAGGCGGCGCGGAAGGCGGGGAGGCGGATGTCCTCGGCAGCACGCTGCGCCTCAGGCGTGCCCTGCTCCAGTCCATGGGAGCGGATCACGTCGGCCGCGAGCGCGTAGTCGCCGAAGGAGAGGCCCTTCTCCTCCAGGTTGATGTCGAGGCCCTTCTCCCGCAGCCCCGGGATCTCGCTCCAGCCGAGAACCTTGGCCCACAGGAGACGAGCCGCCGGGATGCCCTCGGCGCGGCCGTCCACGTCCATGCAGTAGCGCATGTCCCAGGAGAAGCCCGCCGCCTTGAGCGACCGGATGCCCAGCCCGTGGAACGTGCCGACGCGGAGGGAAGCGAGCGTGCCGGCGGGAACGATGGCACCGAGCCGCTCGGCCAGCTCCTTGCCGGCCTTGCTGGTGAACGTCGTGGCGATGATGCCCTCGGCGGGCAGCCCACTGCGCAGCAGCGCGCCGATGCCAGCGACCATCGAGGTGGTCTTCCCCGAGCCAGCAGCGGCGAGGGCCTGCACATTCCCCGTGCTGTGCACGAGGCAGGCCACGAAACCCTGCTGAGCAGGGTCGAGCCGTGCAAGGAGCGCGTCGAGCGCGATGTCGTGGGTCGAGGAGGCGGCAGTGGTGACGGGAGCCGAAGGGTCGGCGCCGAGGTCGAGATCGAGGGAGGAATCGGTCATCTGGTTCTCCTTGTGGGTATCGGGGATTCCGGCCCCGATGCAGCACCTTAGTCCATTCCTGGGGTGCGGTCAAGCCCCAGCGGCATGCTTGCCGGGAGAGAGCCTACTTCCCTGCCTTCTTCCTACTCTTCGCCACTGCATGCCCGGGGGCCTTCCTGCCCGGTTTCCGGGCCTGTCCCATGCGCGCCTTCCTTCGTCCCTTGCTCCCCTTCCTGGCCGGCTTCTCCGGCTTGTAGCCCGCGCCGTAGTTCCACCCCTCCCGTGCCTCCGGAGACAGCTCTCCTGGTGCAGCTCTCTCCGGCCGCCTCGCATCGTCGGGGATCAGGACGGTGCGTCCACCGTACCGTTCGACGGGGACACGCCCTTGCGTGATCCACTTCCGCACGACCGTCGTGCTCACGTCCCACTTCGCCGCCGCGTCTCGGATGGTCAGCATGGACGACTCCCTAACGCAGGAAGTCGTCGATGTCGCCCTCATTCGCTGGGGCGTCCCCGCTCCCCTCGGCTTCGCCTGGGGGGCCGAAGAGGTCGGCGTCCGCGTCGGCATCTGGCCGCAGCGTGGCATCCGCCTGGGCATCCGCGATCAGCTCCAGCATCGGCGTGACCGGCACCGTGGAGCCATTCGCCATCGGCCCCGCCGATGGCGAGGGATTGCTCGTCATCGCGGTCTCTCCCTTCGGGGCGCCAGCTCCGAAGGCGCGGGCGGGCAGGTCGATCACGGTCCAGCCGGCAGGCGTGCGTCCAGCCGGCTTGACAGGAGAGGCCATGAGCACCTGCCACGGAGTCTTGCCCAGGGCGCGCATGACCTCGGTGAGGGTGGCGGCGTCGAAGGCACGATCCTCGGGGATGATGACGGCGCACTTCGTCCCCTCCGGGACGCAGGCGCAGGCGACGGCCGCGGTGACGCGGGCCCATGCCGCTCCGCTCAAGGCGGTGTGCAACACTTCCCCCCCATCCACCCCACCGGGACGGACGAGGCCGAACTGGAAGACCTCGCGGGTGCCCTCTCGCAGACGGAGGTGGAACACGTCATTCTCGGGCAGGTATTTCTGCACGCGCTGGACGAAGGCGGCCACGCTGCCATCGAGCAGCTCGGAGACGACCGTGGACAGGGCTTCGGCCACCTGCCCCCAAGCATTCGCCTCCTGCTCCTCGACCACCACCGTGTTGCGCGCCTTCTGCACCTGCGCCCACTTCGCGGCCGTGTCCTGCTGGGCGGCGAGCGTGGCCTCGGCCGCCATCAATGCAGCCCGCGCTTCCTCGACGCCAAGGGCGGAGTCCCCAGCGAGGATGAGATCCCCGTCGAGAGTGCTGAGGAAGTCGTCGGCTGCCTCGCTGATGGCCTCGGACACGCCGAAATCCAATCCCTCCTCACTGCTGCCCGAGGCAGCAGTGAGGGCAGAGTGCGCGTCGCGCAGTTGGGCCTCCATGGCGTTCACGGTCGCCTCGGCCGCCGCCCGGCGCAGCCGGTAGGCCGCCAGGAGGCGGGTGGCCGCCGCATCCATGGCCAGCGTGGCGTCCAGGGCCGCGTGCACCGCAGCGGTGCGCGTGGCAAGGATAGCGGCATTGGTGGTGGCGCCGCACACGACACAGGCGCAGCCGGTGCTACCGGCTGCGGTGGCCTTGGCTGCCTGCTTGTCGAGCACGGCGATCAACGCGCGCCCCAAAGCTGCCCGCTCTTCACCCCCCACTGACGCGGGGGGCGGGGGGATGAGAGCATCGAGGGCCTGCTGGGCCGCTTGGACGTGGACCTTGGCTTGCGCCACGTCGGCCTCCAGCTCGGCCCGGTGGGTGGCGTTCGTCCCGGCATCCTGCATGGCCTGAGCAGCACGCTGCGTCGCGCGGCCCGCGGCGCTCACTGCACGCTCGAAGACCGCCTTTGCAGCAGCCACGGTCGCCACGCCGGCCTTGACATCCTCCTCCATCACCGGCGGGGGGAGCGCACGGCCGAGCTGCTCGACCACCTGCCCCGCCGCCTTGTGCCGCGCGTTGGCCTCCAGCTTGCGCTTGCCCGCCGACTCCTGGGCGTAGAGCAGGCTGGCGATGGCATCGCCCTTCGGAGCGCCGGGCCCCTGCGTGGCTTGGCTGTAGCGTGGTCGGAGCGGCTCGGGCACCCGGCCCGTCACCGATGCCTCGGCGACCGCGCCGCACGCGGCCGACAGGAAGAACTTGCGCGCCGTCTCCACGGAGCCCTTGATGGCGCCGAGTACGTCCCGCAGGGGCAAGACCACGCCCTGAGGTACGGTGTGCTCCGGCGTCGCCGCGCGCCCCTCGGTGCCGCTGGTCGCCCAGCGGGCCTTCGTCCCATCGGAGAAGTCTACCTCGGTGAACAGCTCACCAGCCCGTCCCGGGGCGAGCGCCATCAAGTCGGCGGCGCGGCCTACATCTGCCCGGCCATTGATGTCGCTGGCCCGTGCAGTCAGAGCCAACTCGACGGAGCGGAGGATGGCAGTCTTCCCCGCCTCGTTGGGTCCGGTGATGAGCGTACAGCGTCCCAGCGCCACGTCGATGTCTCCTTGGAGCCGGGAGCGGACGCGAGTGACGGTGACGGGTGCGGACTTGGCCATGGTGAGCTTCCTCGGAGATGGGGGGTGTATCGTTGCCGTGGGGATCGTGCAAGCCCCATTCGGCTCCGGCGGGCGCCAAGAGGACACCTCCGGCTTACCGCTATACTCGGGGCGAAAGACGAGGACGACACTTGGAGCAGGCGCTCCGATTGACCTCCCATTCTTGTCGACGTGGCGCGCACCGCTTGCACGGAGAAACGAGATCCGGCCCTCAATGAAGCGTTGCTCTGCCGCGCGCATCGCGTAGCGGTGCCACCACTTCGTGTCGGTGCGCGCCAGAATGAGGACCACCACCGTGGCCCCAGAGGTTGAAGCAGCCAGCACCTTCTCGAACCACCGGCTCAGCGTGCGGGTGTACGGCAGATTGGCCCAGATGACCTTGCCAAGAGAGATCCAATCGACGATGAGGGCATTAGTAGCAAGGCTGCTTCCAGGACCGAGAAATCGTGGAACGCGGTTGGCCCCCGCCGATGCGGAGACATCGAGGTCGAAGTCGAACTCGGCGTGGAGCGGGTCGAACACCTCCGGTGGCGTCTGCCAGTGTGCGCTCTCCTTTGCATCACTGCTGGCACCGGAGAAGAGCTGCCTGCCGTTCCACGGTGAGGCCGTCGTCATGCCTCTCCGCGGCTACGCCGCGATGAGGCCGCGTTGGCGGGCCGCGTAGACGAGGCAGAGAGCCACCGGCTTGATCGGGTCGGTCTCACCCCGCAGGAGCCGGTGGATGGTCCGCCACGAGACGCCACTGGCCTCGGCGATGGCGCCGGTGTCCAAGCCCGCACGCCCCAAGGCACGCAGCGCCGGCTTCCAGGGAACGACAGGGGTACTCGCCATGGTGCAAGCGTAGCCGACCCACTGCCAGGAGTCAACCCGGGTAAACCTGGGTCGCCTGGGGGCCGTGGACGCCCCCCGGCCCAATGGCGCGGAGTCACGGTTTCGTCTCCAGCCGAAGCCTGTAGCCGGCCTTGAAGTCGTTGGCGTCGACCGGCCCGCAGCCGAGCGCCCGGTGGAAGGCGAAGCCTTCCGTGCCAGCGGCCACGTCCCACCAGACCACGTCCTTGCCCATGCTCAAGGCGTGGGAGAGGATTTCTCCCGTGGCGCGGGCGAGCGTAATGTCCAGGGGCGCCCCGGGAAAGGTGCAGACGTAGAAGTTGTAGTAGGGCTGGCCGTCGAGTCCGGCGCCTCGCCCTACCCGCTCCGCCCACCGGCTCCAGTTCCGGCCGCAGTGGGCGAAGCTCGACTGCCATTCTTGGAGTCCGGAGCGCACGGTGATGGAGCGTCCTGGGGCTCGCTTGGCGAATCGCTGGGCGATGGCCCAACACTGCCCCTGCAACTCCGTTGCGGGAGCGTCTTTCGGGTGCGCCAGGAACACGCGCATCGGCGGCTTCGCCGCCGATGGAGGATTCGTGGTCATCGGCCACTCTGCTTTGCTCGCTGGCGTTGCACGGCGGCGTTGACGGCATCGACGAGGGCCGTGCGCAGCTCGTGCGTACGCGATTGCGCGAGGATGCACTCTACGAGGCGGGTGATACCGATGGGGGAGAGCTGTAGGAGGATGTCGTCCATGGCCTTCTTCGTCGGCTGCTTGGACTCGATGTCTACGTGCTCCTTCCCCGCCACATCCAGCTCGTCCTCCAGGTCGACGATGCTCTCCTTGTGCAGGAGTGGAGAGAGCGTCGAGACGAAGGCCGAGAGCACGTCCACGCGACCGTCGGCGGCATCATCGGCCAGTGTCAAGTCATCGCGCAGGAGAGACTCCAGCCCCGCAGCGCGGGGGTCGGGATCGGTGGCGAGCACATCGAGCACCAGATTGCGACGGCCCTCCGGTCCGAGGCTATAGGCATAGCCGGTGCCGAGTGGGGCGTAGATGTCGAGCATGTTTAGACCTCCATCCAGTTCTTGCCAACTTTGATTTCACAGGTGAGGGTGACGCCGGGAATGCCCGGCTCAGTGCGAGTCATCGCCTCGGTGACCATGGGCATGATCCGCTTGGCCTCGCCGTGAGGCAGGAGGAAGTCGAGCGAGTCGTGGACGTAGCAGAAGAGCCCTGTCCCCTTGCCGGCGAAGTCGAAGGGGATCTTGCCGGCCAGCTCCAGCGCGGCCTTGCTCACGACGGCTGACATGGCGGCCTGGACCTTGAAGTTCTGGATCTCGTTGAACTCGTCGTCCTCTTCCACGGCAGGGGAGAAGTCCCGGCGACGACCAAGCACGGGCTCCGCGAGGTAGCCCTGTTGCCGCACCTCGATCACGTTCTCGTCCCACCACGCAGGGATGCACGGGTGCTTGGCAAGGAACCGATCCCGGTACAACTCCACGTCTTCCCGCTTCAAGTCGGTGAAGATCAAGTTGCCCTTCTTGTCCTCGGCGGAGATCAGCGTGCGGTGGGCCGTCTTCCCCTTGCCGCCGTAGAGGAAGAGGTAGTTGAGCTGCTTGCAAACGTCTCGGATGCGCTTGTAGGTACCCGAGCCCTTCGGATTCTCCTTGGTTGGTTGGCCCTCGGCGTTGCGAAAGAGCCCGCCGAAGGTGTCATGCCCGGTCATCGCGTGGGGGTCGCCGCCCTCGGCGAACACCTGGAGGAACCGCTCGTCGCAGGCGAGAGCTGCTGCGACGCGCAGCTCGATCTGATCCATGTCCGCGCCGACGAAGACCATTCCCTTCGGCGCGGCGATGATGTCGCGCAGGGAGTGAGGCCAGTTCTGCGCGTTGGGGTGGGAGGACAGGCGGCCGGTGACCACCGAGTGTGCGTTCCAATCGACGTGAATCCTGCCGTCGGGGTGGACGATGCAGCCCTTCTCTCCCGGCGCGAAGCGCACCTGTCGCACGTAGGTACCGAGGTACTTGATCTGCCGCCGGTAGCGCCTCACAGCCCAGATCAAGGCGTGCTGGTCCGGGGTCAGGCTCGCATCGGCCCACAAGGCGATCAACACGTCGTCGCAGGTGGACTCGTCGCCGCTCTCGGTGTAGGCCACCTTCTTGGGCAGGGTACTTGGTGGGAGCAACCCCCAACGCCGGAAGAGTACCTCGCGGACTTGGTTGGGGGAGCCAGGATTGAAGACCTTGAGCGCCGCCGCCTTGTCTCCGAGCAAGGAGGCAGGATCGATCTCGGCGAAGTCATCCTCGCTGTCGTCATCGAAGTCGGTACCGCCGAGATCCATGTCAGCCATGCGCGCGTCGCAGAGCGCCTTGTCCTCCAGGAAGAGCTTGGCCGCCTTGCCCGCCCACTCGACGGCGGCCTCGGTCAGCTCCACGTCATGGCGGAGCCGTGCGGCCTGATCGACTGGCATTCCGACGCGGTGCAACCCGACGCAGAGCCCCTGCACTTCGTGATCGAACTCGACGATGCCGACCTGGGCCCGCGCGACGACGCCCTCGATGATGGGCTTGGTGATCCGCGCAGTCACGGAGTCGTCCTTGGCATTGTAGAGGTGCAGCGTGCGATCGTCCTTCGCGTGGGTGGAGAGCTTGTTGCCCTCGTGATCCTCCTTCCATGCACGCACGTCGGTGTAGTAGCTGCCGGCGAAGGCCAGCGAGTGGGGCATGTCCGGGTGGACGGCGCGGTGAGCCACGATGAGATCGTAGTGGGCCACCGGCGTGATGCCCCACCGAGATTCCACGACGATCCGGTCAAAGTAGTTGGAGTTCCAGCCCACCTTGCGCCGACTTGGATCGAGGAGGAACCGCTTGCAGATGTCGATGACCCGCGCCTGATCCCGCTCGGTGTAGAAGTGGCTCTGCCCGTCCTTCGACAGCAGTGGGACGACGTAGGCTTCGTCCCCCGATGGCGACCCGAAGCCGACGCAGTAGATCCGTGCGTAGAGCGGATCTTCCATCGTCGTCTCCAAGTCCCAGCTCTTCCACTTGGTCGACCAGAGCCACCGCTCCAGATCGGCGGGTTCGGGCCGGATGGTGACGACGGGGTCCGTCCAGATGAGCGCATCACGGAACCAGCGGAAGGCGCGGCCCAAGTCCTGCCGGAAGACGTGGCGCCAGCGACCGTTACGCAGGACGAAGGCGGGGTGGACGGTCGGGAGCACCTTGTACTCGGTGCCGGGAATGGCGTTGCCTTCGCCATCGGTCCAGACGGACTCGATGAAGTTGCCTCGAACCGCCATGACCCCCTTGCGCAGGCCGGGGATGACGGCCTTGCAGGCGAAGTTGCCCACGGGGACCACGTTCTGGAAATCCGCCAGCTCCCGGAGGAGACGAGGAGCGCAGCAGGCGATCGGCGAAGGTAGGCCCTTCGCGTGAATGCGCTGGAGATACGGCTCCAGCTTGCCGGGGGGTGGGACACGGCAAAGCAGAGTGTTGGTGATGGCAACTTGGTCGCGGCGCACACCGACGGCTTCTAAGCCTCGGGTCAGCTCGATTCCAGACTTGCCGACGAAGGGGCGCCCTTCCAGCTCTTCTTCCTCACCGGGCGTCTCGCCGATGACGATGGCAACGTCATTCTCGTGCCGCTCCGGCGGAACCACCACCTTTCCGCGCAGCGGGCAGGTGTCGCACTTGGCTCCGTGGGCCCGGGGGTCGTACCCGAACCAGGAGGTGCGTTCCTCGTCGAGGAATGGATCGACGTGCTCCATGCCAACTCCAGGAGATGGGTTGGGGGGAGGACCATCGCTGGCCCTCCCCCTCCTCGCGCTACGAGAGGAAGTCGGAGACCGCCTCCGACGGCGTGCTCGCCACGTTGTTGCCACCGCTCGCGGCGGCTCCGCTACCGCCCAGGCTGCCCACGTCGATGCCACCGGCAGGCGGCGTCGGTGCAGTGCCCCCCCTCGCCTGCTTGCCACCCTTCGCCTGCGGATCGGAGATCCGCAGCTCGCCGGACTTGACCTTGGCGGTCTCCTCGGCGTCGAGGAAGGTGAGCTGGGGATAGCTGTTGCGGTCGGGCGCCGGGATGAAATGCACGGTGCCCTTCTTGTTGAGGAAGGCGCCGGGCCCGATCTTCTTCTTGCCCGCGAGCGCCACGACCGCGTCGGCCGGCTGCCCGAACGCGATGAGCGCCTTCTTGATCTGCGCCTCGAAGAACTTGTCGTTGTCGGCGCTCTTGCCGTTGGGGAGGTTGAGGAACGCTGCCATCTCCAGGCCCTTGGCGGTCGCGGGATCGCCCCCCTCGATCTGCATGTCGAGGCGGATGTACTTGCGAGTCTCGTCCTTGGTGCTGGTTCCCTCGACCTTTGGGTTGTCGAGCGAGACCTTCTTGACGATGACATCGTACAGTCCCTTGGGCGGCTGTTCGCGGTTGGGCTGGGTGGGGCGGATGTCGCCGTGGAACTCGATCTCCACGGTAAAGTTGTCAGTAGCCATTGTCGTGTGCTCCGTACGGATGGGGCTCTTCGCCCCGGTTGAACCCCGTCCGGAATGGTCGGGGTAGGTGGTCAGATCAAGTCAGGCTAAGCCCATCACTCGAACCCCCGCGGGTTCTACAGGGGCCTGCGGCCCGGCCTCGGGTGTGACGCCGATGCCGAGTTTGGCCAGGAGCCCGCCGCGCAGACGGCGGATGGCCGCGCGGTCTACGCCGTCCTGGTGAACGGCCCAGCGGATGTGCAGCGGGTCGAAATGATGCTTGTGGTAGAGGTTGTGCGCAGCCTTCGCACACACCTCCTCGGCAGCCCTGCCGCCGAGAATGGCCTGGGCGACGCCCTCGGCCACCTGCTCCTGCCACTCCAGGCCCGGAGGGCGCCGCAGGATGTAACCCACGCCGCGCATCAGCTCGGCCATGTTCATCGGCAGGATGCCGCTGTAACCATGGCGGTCCTTCATGGAGAAGTCGCCGTCCTCCGGGAGGCAGAGGTAGGTGCCGTGCCACGGCCGCCGGCCGGGCTCGGTGCCACCGCGCAGCACGGTATCGGGGTGGTGGCCGAGGAAGCGGGTGATCTTCATCGAGGGCGTCGCCGGCCCACCCTTGTACCACTCCCCGGTCTTCTCCTCTCGCCCGGGGCCACGCTCGTGTGCGTTGGCCATGCAGTGCAATCCTGCCCAGCGCAGTGCAGTGGCGAGTCGATGCACCTTGTCCTTCGTCATGTCCCACGCCTTGAAGAAGTCGGGCCGACCCCGGTCGCTCAGCGGCGGGTCGCGCATGATCGTGCGGTGGGTGTTCTCGATGAGGAGCGAGAGATCGTCGATGCCCATGCCCCGCCAGCCGCCTCGATCAGGCTGGGCACCGATGGCCTCGGCGTAGGCCGTCGCCTCGTCCAGCGTGTGCACGATGCGGCGCTGCCGACGACGGTCGAGATCCACATGCAGCTCGGAGAGCGCCGGCTTGAGGCCCCCCTCCTGGCCGAGCAAGATCCAGTCGGCCGCGCCCAGCCGGCAGAGGTCGAGGCTCTTGCCAACGCCCAGAGGGGCGTAGACGACGGCGAAGAAGGGCTCGTGCCACGGACCCCACTCGGGGAGCGGGCCCGTCACCGGCGCGGACGAAGCCTGCGGCGCGGCGGCGCCGTTGCCGTTCTGGTTGCTCATCTATTGCTCCATGGCCTGTCTATCCCAGGCCGTTGCCATCTGTCAATCTACTTCACGAACTTCGAGCCTGCCGTGGTGCTCCACCGCGGTGGACTCAGCTACAGCTTCTTGCCTGCCAGCGCCGCGTTCAACGCCGCCTCCACGACAGTATTTCTCCCCGCCATGGGTTTCGATCGCATAGCCTGCATCTTGCCGAGCACCTCGCGGGTGTGCTCGGGGCAGAGGCCGTCATAGCAGTGCCCTCGGGGCTCCGCGTCCCCAGGATGTCCCCAGGCGCCCAGGCCCACCGACCAGCCCCCCTGGGAGAGGCAGGCGTGGAGTGCCTGCCCACTCTCGAATGCAGCGAAGGGCACGATGATGAACTGCGTGCACGGAGGCGCGTCGGACTCGGCCGAGCCGAAGCACCGCATCCGGTAGGGTGCATCCGCGGGGACGCCCACGGCATCGGTGGGACCTTGCTTGGCCGGGTTCATGGTTGCTTGTCCTCCTTCTTTGGCCCCCAGCAGCAGAGCTGGGCGCCTGGGCACACGTCATACGGCGTTTGGCAGACGTACTCCGAGATCCTCCTCGGCCAGTGCCACGGATCACGGCCTGACGCAGTCAAACGGGCCACGTCCTCCTCGATGTCTTGGAGGATGTCGGGGAGCATCGCGAGCGAGTCGGGCGCGAGCCCCGGAGCACTGCGACTCATCGCGTAGGGCGGGCGCATCTGCACGAGGTTGCAGTACACGCCGGACCAGCGTTCCCCGAAGAGCTTGGCCCCGAACCATCGGGCGAGGAGGAAGTTGCCGGCGAGCGTGTACCGCTGGGGCGTCTTCGCGTCGATGCGGTAGACCCCCTTGTGGTCGAAGATGCGCACGGCCTTGTCGGCACCCTCGACCGCGAGGTCCAGGCGGTAGCTCACCGTCGTGGAGCCAGAGCCGTCGCGCCGAGGCACCTGGGCGTATACTTCCTCCTCGACGTGGAGGATGCGGACGGGCTCGTCGTCCCCGTACTTCTCCCGGTAGGCGCACAAGGCGGCGATGACCCCGGGAACGTGGTCGGTCCAGCCTTCCTCGCTTGCGAGGAGATGGACGGCTTCGATGGGTTCGTACCACTGCGATTCGTCCCATCCATTCTGTCGTGCCTGCATCCGCTTGTAGTGATGGGCGAGCGCGACGTGGATCAGGATGCCCCGGATGAGTGGATCGGTCGGCGGGAACTGGAGCCGCAGGACGTGCCGATAGGCGTAGAGCTGCGGGCAGCGCATCGCGTCGAGGGTCGACCACCCACGGCGGCTCGGGCCAGTATTGAGCAGGAGCGGCATCAACCAACCCCGAGGAAGCGGAGCGTGAGTTGGAAGAGGAGCGGTGCGATGACCAGGAACAGGGCCAGGAGGGCGCCACCGAAGAGAACAGCGCGAAAGTCCGCGCCCTCGTCCTCTCCCGGCTCGGGTGGATCGGGAAAGACGCTCATGCTTGCCTCCCGAGAATGATGAGCGTGCCCGTCTCCGTCGAGGTCGTCTGGTCCTGCCAGTCCCCTCGCGTGGAGAGCGCGTGGTAGACCAGATCGACCAGGGCCCGGTCGGCCCCATGGATGACGTACTCTGGGCACCGAATCTTCCGGCCGTCCAGGAGCCCGCGAAGCGCCACGGGGGCTTCGCTCCAGGGCCACACGGCGCAGGGTTGGCGGAGAGGGCTGCCATCGAGATCGTCAGGGTCGGTGGTCATCGCCAGCTCCTATCCACGTCGTAGGGATCGCGCACGCCCCAGGCAGGAATCTCACGCATGTTCCCCTCGTGCAGCACGCGGGGAGAAGCCGATGCGGTGCCACTCGGCCGCTTGCATCTCGCCGGCTGTCCACGGCGCGGCGCCCGGCTTCTCGGCGAGCACGATGCCAGCGACGTGGTCCTGGAGCACCACCCGTCGTGCGAGCCGAGCCCCCCGTGGCGCCGAAGGCTCCACGATCTGCACCTCGACGACCGCACCGTTCCACAGCTCGCCGAGCGCGTTGACGCCGAGCAGGATCGCCGCGTGGCGCCCGATGCCGTAGTAGCGGGGTGGGCGCCGCATCAGGCTTCTCCCGCGCCGCTGAGACGGTGTTTCGCGTCAAAGTCGATCGTGATCCTCTTCGGACGCTCCAACCACTTGCCCCCGAACTTCGCTTGCACCTCGGCGTAGGCTCCATCGCTCCAGCCGTCCGTGTTCTCTCCGCGTTCCCCACGTTCGTTGGCCGCACCGAAGTGGCGGAAGAGGATCTCTTCCCAGGCGTGCACGTCGATGCGCCGCTCGGTGCGAAACAGGATGGAGGCGTTGGTCCCACCACCGAGGTCCAGGTTCGGCATGCCCATCCCGATCTCCCGACAGTTGACCGCGACCAGGGCGAAGGGTTGGCCCAGCGCGATGTCCGGTTCGTCGGCCTGCCGAGCGCGCTCCTCACATCGACGCACGGCAAGGCCCGCCAGCCGCATGGCCGCCTGCCGATCCGGCTCGATCACGACGATGGCCTCGATGTCGTCGGGCCAGGAGAAGGCGGCGAGGAGCACAGGTGGGACCAGCTCGCCATCGCCGCCCTTGCTCTCCTTCCGATAGGCAACCGTCACCATGGCCCCCAGAGAGAACAGGGACAAGGCACGGGCGCGAGTGGTGCGGTCCACGAGGACGCGGGTGGGCGCGGCCATCATGGCGCCCTCGCCGCCATCGCGGCGTCGGAGGCCGGCGTCGTCTCCCCGTCCGCGTCACGTCGCCCCCCACGGACCAGGGTGGTCAGGACGGACGCCTCCAACGGCGAGCCCGCGTAGGTGAAGTCTGGGTGCATGTAGCGGTCCATCGCGTCGAGATCATCGAGCGCTTGTCCCTCGATAGTGGTTTGTACACGGGGCGCCTCCGGTGGCCACGATGGGGACTCCGGGGGTGAAGGGAAGTTGGTCACGGAGACGGGCTTGGCCGGCGCCACACGAGCGAGCCCGTCCCGGAAGGCCACCCACACCTCGCTGGGCGTCTCCGCCACGATCACGCGAATCTTAGCGAGGTGACTCAGAATCACCACCTGCGTCCCCCCGGGGACGGCGACGATCGCGGAGGGGAACTGACCCGCCACGAACAGGGCCTCCCCTTCGGCCGTGTGCAGCACGACGGGATCGTAGTCCATGTAGCGGGGCTCGCTGGCGTCGCTCACGACTTCACCTGCTTTGCGACCCAGCGGGCCGCGAGGATGGGGAAGGCTTCGATGGGGTAGACCTTGCCGCCGATCTCTTCCCAGCGGACCGGAGAGCGGTCGTCATAGATATCCACCACTGCGTGGGGCGTCCGGTTCACGCCGGCGCTCCGCTCCATGCGCGCCATCACGACCTTCGGGGGCTGGCCCAATTCGTCCGAATCCGCCACGTACACCACCAGCACATCTCGACCCACGAACGAAGTCTCATCGAGCGCCTGTAGCGTCGTCGGATCGAACTTGGCCAACTCGGCGCCGCCATCCTTGACGGTGAACCACGGGTCGGCATCGCCGGAGGCGGATCGAACCGAGTAGAAGCGGGTGTCGGTGGCCACCTGCGCCATCTCGCCGATCTCCCCCTGCGCCGCGAGCACCGCGGCGATGCCGGGCGGTTGCCAGCCCGCGGGCTTCTGCACCTTGCCGGTGGCGTCCTTGACCATGACAAGCCCGGTGTGGTTGCAAGTGACGCAGTCCTGCCACCGCTGGATGTGAACGGTCCGCCCGAGCACCATGGCCTCCCCCGCGGGCTTCGGTGGGCCCACGACGCCGTGCCCGCCACAATCGGGGCATGGCGAAGCCTTGGCAAGATTGGCCGCTTGCACCGCCGCCCAGACAGCCGGCAGGTCGATTCCGTAGGCGATGGCGGTGCCGATCGTGACGTAGCAGAGATCCGCGAGCCCGTCGGCGACGGCAACCGCGTCGCCATTGATCATCCCGGCGAGGACTTCGGACAGCTCCTCCAGCATGAGCCGGGCACGAAGGCCGGTGACCGTGTTGACACTGTCCGTTGCGACTTCGCGCAGCTTCTCGCTCCGCGCATGGCACTCGGCCTGCGCGTGCTTGAGGTACGCGGTCTCGCCGATGCCCGGCTTGGACACCGTCGGCCGCGCCGCGAAGCCCTGCCGGGCCACGCGCATGAAGGTGAGGACATCGTTGAAGGCTTGTCTCATGGGGTTGTCTCCTCGGTTGTAGGAATCATGGCGCCGCAGCACGCGGACGTAGAAGGATCACGCGCATTTCTACTTGATTTCCTCATACTCCTCCCCAAGGTCGAACAGGTGGAACACGAGTCGGCCATTCCAGATGATGAACGTGCCGACGTAGACGGCGGTGTCGATGTTTGGGCCGGCGTTCTCCGGGTCGATCGGGTTGATGTCCGCCGCGCCTGGAAGCATCTCTCCGGTCGGAACGGCGATGAGCCGGCGCTTGATCGCCGGGGCCGCAGGATCGACCAGCGCCCACATCCGTGGCCCGTCGTGTTTCCATGCGTGTGCGCCTTCGTCCATGAAGATGACTCGCCCATCCCCGAGGCTGTGGCCACCAGATTGACAATGGACGGAGAGCAGCTTCGCGCCTCTCGGCATCTCCACCGTGAACGAGCCCGGCATCACGTCGTACTTCCAGATGACTCTCATGGCTTCTCCTGCGGCGCTTCACGGTTGGACGCGACCAGCACGACCATTCCAGGGGACATTGAGAAGACCGGCTGCGAGCGTAGCCACAGCCAGTCCACCCAGCGGAACGCGGAGTGCGCCGCGTCCTTGACAGGCGGGGCGAGGTTGATCGAGCGGCACGACACGGCGAAGTGCGTGATCTCGACTTGGCCCTCTCCAATGTTCATTGTTGCCTTGAACAACGGCGATCCGACGTGGATGTCCTCCGTGTTGGCCGCGACACCCTCTTCGACCAACTCCCGTGCAAGTGCGATGCTGGGGGCGAAGTCGTGCCAGGAAGGCTTGAAGTCCTCCGCCTCGATCTTGCCGCCCGGGAACTCCCAGCATCCGGTGAAGCTCCCATAGGCGCGCTTGGCGATGAAGAAACGCTGCGGGTCGGCTGCGTCGCGGATGATGGCGGCGACGACGCGGGTCATGGCGTCACCGAATAGGTATGAGCGGGGAAGCAGGTGCCCTTGCACATGCCGCAGTAGGCCGCGGGCATCCCATTGGCCTCGGCGCAGTTGTTCACGCGACCGTCGAAGTGCTCCGACTTTGGATGATTGCAGATGGCACACGGTCGCAGGCCGTTGAACGAGTCGAGCAGCCCCGCAAAGACGTGCGGATGTACCATCTTGATCAGCGGACAGGCCGCGCAGAACTTCTCCAGCCCGTCGGAGGCGACATAGCTGCCGCAGCAGCCGGACTCTCCCTTGCATGTGATGGTAACCCTTGGTGGCATGGGGAGAGCGCAGGCCGTGGTTTCGTGCGGGTAGCCGCAGACATGGCAAGGAGTCACTCCACACCCCCGAAGCGGATCTCGCCACGATTCGCATGGCGCTGGCGGATCGACCAGGAGGCGTAGAACATGCCGAGACCGAAGCCAGTGGCCAAGCCGGCGACGATCCACGCCCCAAGGACCGGGAGCGATTCTCCAGTGACGGCCATGCCGATGGCGATGGCAAGAGCCCACCGCATCTGCCAGCGTGCGCGTCCGGCCCAGGGCTCGGGGAGCGGGTTGTTGTACTCCGCCACCATCAGGCCGTGGGGTGAAGGCTTCGCCCCCGCCTCTGGCGCTTTGGAAACGAGCGCGGTCAACACGGGCAGAATCATGGTCGGATCGGACACCCTAAACCACCCGTGCTCTGAGGCATGAAGACGGTGCAGCTCATACGGGGCTCCTGGCGCATCAGTGTGCTTGATGCAGTAGAGTGTGCCTTCACCAGGGATGCGGAAGCTATTGGTAAGGGTCCGTTGCATGTCCTGCTCCACGCAAGCCATTGCCATGAACAACTCGGCGACCTTGGCCGCGACCGCCTTCTGTTCAGCCTCCATCTCCGCGGACTCCCGCAACAGCTTCTCCAGGAGCGTCACGACTTCACCTCCACTGGAGCCGGCGCCCTGTGGGAGGCAACGCGCCTTCACCGTGCAGGGCGGCCAGCACCATCTTCCACAGCGTCTCCGGTCGAGCCGAGACGAAGCTCGCGCACTTGAGCGCGCTTGTTGTCAGGCCCCGTTTCTGGCGATCCTCCATCATCCAGCCAAAGGCCGGGTTCTCGATCAGCAGCGCCTCGACGCACAGGGCTTGGTGGTCGACCTCGTGAACGAACTTGGCCGTGTGGTCATCGAGCGGCCACGTCAGGCCGAAGTGCTCGTGGACGTGCTTCTCCCACAGCGTCTCGATCCGCTGGTAGTCTGGGCAGAGATCCTTCAAGCCCTTCACCATGTCCCCGACGTAGGCTTCATGCAGATCGTGGCAAGCGACGTAGCGGAGAAGTTGGTGCTCCTCGTCCTTGCTCACCCGCTCATCCTGGGCGAGGGCGCTACCGAGGTGGATGCACAGGGCGGTATGTTGCAGGAGCGAGAATCCAACTCCGTGGAAGCGCCGCTGCCCATCGAGATGGGAGAACAGGTCGGCTTCTCGGATCTTGGTCAGGGCGGGTTCCTCGAAGTGGACCGGAACACCGGAGAGCGTGCAGTGGCGGGTGCGCTGGGTCATGGTTTCGATGCCTCCACCAGCCCCAGCACTTCCAGGAACTCCAGCCGCTCGTCTCCCACCAGCCCGGCCTCATCGCAGAACTGCGCAATGGATGCCGCCACCGTGCTGGTCGGGTCGTACCCCGCGCTCTCCGTGAGCGCGGCTTCGTACTCGATCCAGTCGGCGACGATCGCGGAGAGCACGCGATGGCCGCGGGAGGAGAAGATGACGGAGTCCACGACCACATCGGCGATGGTCCGCTCGTTGCAGGTATGCGGCGCCAACGTCACGCCGGTGTAGAACACCTCCATGCACGCGCCGCAGCTCGGATCGTGTCCGAGGTTGCGTAGGCCCTGCTCGATCTCATCGTGGGTAAGTCCGGGGGTCATTTCATTGCTCATGGTGTGCCTCCCTGCGTCTGCGGCGGCGCAGTTGCGGGCACGCGCTTCGGCGCGCACAGCACCGCATCACCGACAGCTACGCACTCCTGCGCGCCCGCGTCGGCGTAGTGCACCGTGTCGAGGTAGCGGTTGTTATTCCTCGGCATGATCGTCTCCCATTCCAGCCCCACGGGCGTGGCGCAGACTTCGCACGCGAGAGGCTCGGGGCACACTCGGTCGTAGCCCTTCGGCTTGCCGAACAGCAGGGAGAACACGAGGAAGGCCGCAAGGAAGGCTCCGAAGACAGCACCCGTGATGCGAAGGGCCACGATGATGTAGGCGAGCGTTGCCGCGTTGCGCGCCCCTTCGAGACGCGCGGCCCGTTCTCGGTCGTCCACCCACGCGAGGACGGCGGTGCGTCCCTCTTCGTCCAAGAGCTTGATCGCGGCCTGCGCCGTGTCCGCGGTGTGCTGTTCTCCGGGGGTCATGGCTTCTCCAATCCGAGCTTTGCGGCGAACTCGGCCAGCTCACGCTTCGGGGTGCCAGGGGAAAGGAAGGACGCGGGGTTGATCCCCTGGCCCTCCACTGCGAGTGAAGCGGCAAAGTCGCGGAGCATCCTCTGCACCGCAGCCCACTCCTGCCGCGAGCATGTCACAGCCTTGAAGGCATAATCCTCCCACGCCTCGAAACTCAGCGGACACCACGCCTTCACGATGTCGCCGATGACGTTGGCGTACTCGCGGATCTCCAGTTGGGCATGCTCGTCCATCCGCAGCCCAAGGAAGTGCAGGAGGTTCCGCAGGTCGCACTTCCAATATATCTCGGTGAAGTTGGAGAGAGGCAAGTCCTTCCGGGCCTGCTCCTTCGCGACGCCGAAGGCCAGTCGCTCCTCGTAGACCTCGCGGGCGAGGGTCTGCACGTCGTCCTCGCGAGCAGCGAGGTAGGCGCCGGGGGTCATCGCTTCGCGGGAAAGCCCTTCGGGCGCCCACCGCAAGCCGCGCGAGTCGAGCCCGTCGGCGATATGTACCTCGTAGCCTCGCCCGTCGGTGCTGGCCCTCGTCTCCCAGCCCTCTGGCCATTCCGTCACCATCCCACTCGACCCCTGCCGGTTGGCATTGCTCTGCGCCCGCCACGCATCCGGCGGCGTTGTGAGCGCGGCGTCGATGGCTTCGCTGTACCGAGTTGAATACTCATTCAGCGATGCCGTTCGGTGTCGGACAAGCTGGCGGTGCACGTCCATCGGCAGGCGGATGTGGAGCACCAGCTCGCACATCTCGAAGGGGGTGTGGTGCGCATTTCGGTACATGAAGCGGATCAGCCGCCGGTCCCCTTCGCGGCACACGTCGCCCCCCGCCCTCTCGTAGGCGATGTTCGCCCAAGCGCGCAGACTCACGATCTCCGGTCGTAGGCTCGGGTCGTCCGTGTCGAGGCGCTCCGCGGTCAGTCCACAGACCGTGCAGCAGCGCCGGCCGAGCGCGTCGAGGTTGTTCCCGAGGACGTGGGCGCGGCCCTTCCCCGTCGTGACGCGGGCTGCGGTGACGATGCTGCCGTCGTCGCCGAGCACATCTACGAGGCGGACGAATCCCTGGCCGTGGAGGACGGGGATCTTCTCCGTGAAGCGTTGCAGGTGGGCAGGTAGACTCACAATGACTCCTTCGGCCATTCGGCCACGATCTCGGAACGCTTGACACATTTCACCCCCGCACCATCGTGACGAGCACGGTGCGCACGCCCGTCGCCGGCTCGAAGCTGCCGTCGGGCAAGGACGAGATCGTCCCCGCGTGCTTCCGCACGAGGTCGCGGAACTCCACCGCCTTGCGGTTCTCCCGGAAGGCGGTGCCTGCCGACATGATGGCTGCGAGCCGCCCACCGGAGCGAAGGAAGGAGAAGGCGTGGGTGACGTGGTCGATGTCGGCCTGCCGGGCGAAGGGGGGATTCATCACGACGGCGTCGAAGCTGCCGAGCGGCAGCCTGTCGGGCCATGTATAGGGCCACGCCATGTTCTCCGGCCGCGCGGAGAGGAAGTCGTGCTCGTAGACGGAGACGAGCAGACCCCGCTTGGCTTGGGCCTCCAGCGTACCGATGAGCGTCTTCGCGTTCTTCGGATCGACCTCGCTGGCCACGACGACTATACCCCACTTGCCCGCCTTGCCTCGTGGCCCTGCTGGCCAGCCTGGGATGGCGTCGATGATGGCCCCACGGCCGGCGGAGGGCTCCAGGATGGCCTGCACCGCGCCGGGCTCGATGCCCGCCGCCTCCACCAGCCGTCGCGCCAACGCCGGGGGCGTCTCGAAGAAGCCCAGGGCCTTGCGCTTGTCGGTGAAGGTGCCAGCGAGAAGGGCTGATTCGAGGTCGTCGGCGAAGGTCGGTTCGTCGAAGACATGGGCAGCCACCTTGCGGTTCCACTTGCCGCCGAGGGCCTCCAGGGCCTTGTTCACCTCGACGTAGAGTGGGCGGGGCAGTTGCCCCGCAGTGATCTTCGCGGTACGCGCGACGGTGTCCACGTCGAGGACGGAGAGGACATTGAGCGCGGCATCGGAGATGGGCTTCACGAGGCACCCCCGTAGCGACGAAGGGCGGTGAGCGGCGTGCCGTGCACGTCGCCCTCGATCAGCCGCAGGACAACGATGCTCGTCGCGTTTGCCATGCCCACGCTGGCGGGGTCGGCCCGCTCGACGCGGTAGAGACGTTCCCCGTGGAACACCAGCTCGCCGAGAGCCACCCGGAGAACGGCCCTCTGGTGGGCCGTGAGGTGGGCGACGCCGATACCCACGTCGAACCTCGCCGCGCTACGCGCCGCGACCTGGACGAGCCCTGGAGAGGCGGTTTCCTCCTTGCCTACGGCCTCCGCCGTCAGCGGCCGGAGCCACTCGGGATGCTCACGGCCGAGCTGGCGGGCGAAGGCGGCCTCCACCCGACGCCACGCGGCCTGCCCCGAAATCAACTCGGCGATGCCTGCGGCATCGCCGAAGGCTTCGCGGATGATCGTGGCCATGCGGGCGGCGAAGTCGAGGCGGTGGTCTCGGATGCCGGAGAGGTGGGTGATCTCGTGGACGAGGACGGAGATCAGCGCCACCGGGGTGACACCGGGCCACGCATGGATGGTGATGCTCCTCGTGCCGTAGGCGGCCCAGCCGATGAAGCCAGCGGGCTTCGTCCGGCACCGGCGCAGGTGCACCTGGGGCGGCTCCACAGAGAGCCCACTCTGCCGCGCAGCGGCAGAGGCTTCCCAGATGCGCCGGGCGCAGGCGTCGGCGTCGAAGCTGGGCACGGACGAGCAGTGGGAGCCGCGCCGAGCGCGCCTCACGAGGCACCCCCAGCCGGCACGGCCGGCTGGGCCTGTAGGGCCCGGATGTCGTGGACGTGGCCAGCACCGACCTGGAAGCACGGGATGCCCGGCAGTGCGCGGCAGGTGGAGCAGGTGGCGTACTCGCTCCACGGCCTTGCCACCGGGGAGTGGGCAGCGGCCTTCGCGACCTTGAGGGCACGCTTTCGCGCGCCTGCAAGGTAGGCCGTGAGTGCGGCATCGCGCTCGGCCTCGGTGGTAAAGACCTGATCGGGTTGCCACGCGCCGTAGGGCTGGCCGTTGCGCGTCGCGTGGGGACTGAAGGTGAAGTAAGTGCCGACGGGGACTCTGAAGTACCAGTTTGCGCCCGTCGGCGCATCGGTGTAGACGCCGACGTAGGTGCAGACGCGGGTACCGAGCGCCCGGCCTTTCGCATCGCAGGCGTCGAAGTCGTGGTGGACGGTCTGAGAGTCGCGGCGTTCACACTTCGTCTTGGCGTTCTCATCGTAGGGGCACTTGGACATCTGGTTCTCCTTGGGGTTCGGGTGGCGGATTCCAGCCGCCATGACGAGCCTATTCTATTGCTGGGGAGGCGTCAAGCCCCAGTGGGCAGATTCCTCTCCCGCAGGAGAATGCAGGCCCACACCAGGGCCAGGGCGTGCAGCTCCGTCCACGCGCCAGAGCGCGAAGGATCGAGACGCAGGATCAGGTCTGCCCAACCAATGGGCAGCTCGATGCGGTGCTGCTCGGTGACACCATCGGCGTGGTCGATGATCAAGAGGAAGCGCGGCGCGAGTGGCACTTCCTGGCGGAAGGCCAGCCCGACGGCATCGGCGATGCCGATGCCCATGGTGAGGGCGAGATCCGCGAGCAAAGCAGCCCAGCACGCCGGGTCGGCAGGGTCGACCGCGGGCAGCAGGCTACCCGCAGCGATGGGGCTTGGATCGTCGACGCCCGAGTAGTCGGCGGCGCGGACGATCGCGCCATGGGACATGTAGAGGTCGTCGCCGAGCACCCAGAAGGCCCTGGCTGCCGGCCCAGGCTCGACGCGGACGCAGCGGGAGCCGTCGAAGGTGAGCACGCCCGGCGCGGCGCAATAGCCCCGCGGCCACGCGCGCCAGAGCAGCCCCAGCCAGCGAGGATCACCCGCGAACATCACGGCGGCACCGATGGTGCCATCGGAGGATCGGCGTCTCCGACGAATCCGGAGTCGACATCTTCTCCGCCGAGGTCGAGACCATCAGCGCCGGGGCCCTCGGCATCGTCGTTGTCTTCCACCACGAGGGGAAAGGTATCGTGGATGGCTATGGTCGAGTTGGGCTGGCCATGCAGCCAGGAGAGGAACCGGAAGCCCTCGTCCTGGTAGAAGCCTCCGGCCCAAGAGCCGGGCATCGAGCCCCCGGCGAAGGCCAGATCGGGCTGGGGCGTGCCGTCGGCGATGAGGAAGTCCACCGCGGCCAGTATCTCCTCGGGTGCCCCGGTGATCTCGATCCAGAGGACACGATGCACGGTGACGGTCATTCGATCTCCGGGGCCAGATTCAGCTCGGCAGAGGGCCGTGCCGCTCGGACGGCGCGGAGCCCGTCGCGATCGATGAGGCGTTGGTGGCGCGTTGCCACCCACTCACGGGCCGCGTCCTCGGTCATCCTGCCCTCGGCGACGGCGACGGCTGCGATGGCCTTGTCCGCCGCGTGGTGCCACTTGGACGAGGGCGGAGGTGCGAGTTGACACTGGCCGGGCTGGTAGTGGAGGTAGACCTCAGCCTGGATGGTGCGCGGCGTCATCTTCCAGTGCTTGTAGCAGAAGAGCATCTCCGGCTTGCACGGCGTGGAGCAGCCCATCGCATGGCAGGTGTGGTTCACGGCGCCCATTCTATCGAGAAGACAGGGACCGTGTAGGCACGGCGGGCCAGCAGATCGGCCTCGCGGTTGCCCCGCGCTGCGGAGGGCATGGCGACGCGGACAGGTTGGTGGCCTGGAATCCACGTCATCGTGAGTGCGACCTCGCGCGCTGTGAGTTGGGCGCGGGTCGAGGCGTAGAGCGTCGCCGCATCCGACCCGAGCCGAGCACGGCTCTTGGCCGCCTTCGGTCGCCAGAGGCTCGCGGCGCCGCTGGAGTCGGTGAACACGCGGATGGAATGCACGACCTCGACGTGCTCCAGCACCAGCTCCACCCCGTGGGCCTGGGCATAGAACTCGGCGGTGTTGGAATCGACGCACCAGGATGGACAGGCGCCGGCCGCACGCAGCTTCGCTTCGCGGCGCTGGGGGGAGTGCTTCTTCGGCCGGACGTGGGCGATGACGGCCCAGGTCGCGCCGGCCGGGTGGTCCTCGCTCGCATCGTGCGCGTCACGCCAACTCGCATCGGTGTAGATGTCCGCGATCACGCGAGGCCCAGGCACTCGACGAGGGCATCCACGCGCGCACGAAGTGCGGAGAAATCTCCGCTATTGTTCACGGCGAAGTCGGAGGCTGCAATCAGCTCCTCCACGTTGGTCTCCGAGGCGTGTTGATCCACGTCCTCCGCGGGGGGTGCCCGACGCCCCACGACGGCGACGATGCGGCCGTGGCCCCAGGGGCGCTCCGCTGCACGCAGCGCGACGGCCTCATTGGGAAAGCGCACGTCGGGGACGACGTAGCGTAGGGGCCGGCGAGCGGTGGCCTGTACCTGGACATCCTCGTAGAGCCAGTTCTCCAGCCCGATGATCCAGGTGTCGGGGTGGATGCAGCGCGCGACCTCCGTGCCGAGCTGCTGGAGGATGAAGCGGGGAGTGAGCCCCAGGTACGGGTCGACCGTCTCCTTGGCCCGGTAGTCGCCATGGAGCTGTTCATGGCTCAGGCCGTAGATGAGCCCGGCAGCCTCCTTGAGCCGATCGGCGAAGGCCCGGCGAACGAATCCATGCCGTTGGCATAGGAGATTCGCAACGGCGTCCTTGCCGCTGCCCCGGTAGCCGGTCAGGCCGACGATCACGACTTCCTCCACCGGGGCACGTCGGGAGGTCTCAGCGAGAGATCCAGATCGGCCAAGGACTTGGCCTGGAGCACTTGGCGCAGAGTCACTGGTACCAGCGTGCCCCGGCCGGGAGGCCGCCGGTACGTCGTCCAGACCCCGGCACCCACGTAGGAGAGTACGTCGCTCAGGGCGGGGCCGCCCGCGCGCTCCAGGATGACCGCGCTGGCAGCCCAGCGATCGACGGTGCATCGGCCGCCCATCCGGCCCACCGGGGTGGCGAAGGAGGGGAAGGCGACGAGAGCGGGATCTGCCTCCTGCGTGAAGGCCACGTCGTAGCGAAGCAGGTCGGCCAGGAGCCCATCCCCATGGACGGGGACGGGCGTCCGGTAGAAGACGACGTTGGAGACGCGCATCAGCGCACCTGCCGATGCGCTGACGTGGACAGTCCAGCATTGAGCGAGACGTTGCGCCCGGCGTTGTAGCCGGCGTCGGAGTGGCCGGTGCGGCGGATGGTGGCACTGCGGACCCTCCCCGCCCGCGCTTTGTAGAACTCCTCGACGCGCTCTTTCCGCGCCTGGAGCACCAGCGCCGTCGACCCCGCCGACTGCGTCGGTAGGGAGGAGTCCGCGGGCGTGCTCTCGGTCTGAGCCGCAGACTCTCCCGAAGCCGAAGGCTTCGCAGCGGCGTCGCGGATCTCGCGGAGCTTGACGTGAAGCCCCCGCACGGCGGAAGCCGTGAAGCTGTGTCGTTCGGCGCGCTTCTCGGAAGCGGTGTAGCCGCGGAGCGAGCCTTCGACGTAGACATCGGCTGCCTTCTCGATCTGGCGGAGCACGATGGTGTAGAGGTACTTCGCCACCTCCACGTCGTGGACGTGGCCGTAGAGCTGCATGTCGCTGGTGCCGAAGTAGAACACGGCGCGGATCGTACAGTGGGTGCACAGGGCGAACATCACGTCGCGGCGCCACTGCGAGCGCGCTCCGATGTCGAACCTCTCGGAGATGAGAGGGTCGGAGGCGGCGCGGTCGGCGACGGCGAGGTCCGCCATCGTGATTGCGTGCTGAGTCATCAGGTTGGTGGCGATGCGGGCAGCCGTCTCGCCCTCAGGCGTGCCCTCCTGGTCCTTGGCGCGAGCGAGCACCTTGCGGATGCGCTCGATGGTCACAGAGGCGATTGGGGTGGTGTCGGGGGTCATCTTGATCTCCTTGGGGTGGGTGCTGGATTCCAGGCCAGCATGAGGAGCCTATCCTGTTGCTGGGGCGCTGTCGAGCCCCAGCGTAGATCAGGGCCTCCAGGTGGGGTCGGCATCGTAGAACAGGGCGGAGATCGACGCACCGTAGATGTCCACCGGCAGGCGCATCCACTTCCGCTCCCCGGTGGAGTGCTTCACCACCAGGGCCGCATCCTGCGCCCGGTCGATGATGGCGAAGCGCAAGGCCGCACGGCTGGGTGGAACATAGACGTGCACCGGAAGGGGTGGTTTGCCCACCGGCGCGTCGGCGCGCGGGTAGCTCAGGACGAACACCCGAGCGCCGCAGCACTCCAGCTCGGCATTCGACACGCCCCGAGCATCCGTGACCCGTAACCAGACCGCGTCCGTGGTCCTGACGTAGCAGTGCGTGACAACCTCGATCCGCGTGCCGATGGGCATGGCTGCGAAGATTGCAGCCGACGTGCCTCCCGGCAGGACCGCGCCCTCGGGCGGCAACGTGGGCGTCACGGCGTCACCTTGGGCGCCGGGATGAGGAGGATGGCGGGCACGCCGCCTCCCGGAGTGCTACCAATGCGACAGAAAGGGCCGCGGCGCGGGCTGTCTTGGCGACGCGCTCTCCGCTCGTGCCGCACCTCACCGTTCGTCATGGTTTCGACCCTGGGTTGTGATCGGCCGCGGGCAGGGACCACTTCCGATCCGGGAAGAATCCGACGTAGCCGCTGGCCTCGCGAGCGATCCCCTCCAGCTCGACGGCCAGGGCGTGCAGGTGGTTCCACTTCGCGAGATCGGCGGCCGGCGCGTTCGAGGCGTACCGATGCGCGTGGATGTAGAGGGTGGTGGCACAGTTCAGCATCGTGGCGGCCGGCGTGTTCGGCTGCGCTTCGTGTGGACCGTGGATGATGTTCCGGTCCGCGCGCTCGACTTCCGCACGGTCCACGACGTGGAGCGCCACCAGCGCCCGTCCGATCTCCTGAAGGTTCTCCTCGGGCCAGCCGCGAACGTCCAGCCGCCACGCCTCCAACTCGCGGGTGTAGGCAACGATCTGTCGGAGTGTGCCGGCCAAATCAGGCTGCTCGCCTCTGGCCCAGCGTTCCAGGGCGATCTCGGCGCTGTGAAGTCTCGGGTCCATGGTCATTTCTCCCAAGTGTAGGTGCAGGTGGAGAGCAGGACGCCGGCTTCCTGGAGCTTCGCATCGGCGAGCGCCATGGCCTCCTCCGGGGTGTCTGCGTAGAGATGGAGGCTGGTCACGTCGCTGGGGTGCGGGCCGGGCGTGTAGAGGTAGATGCTCCAGGGGCGCATCGCCGCGCACTCGGACCTCCACGCTGCCAAGTCCTTCGCGTATTCCTCGTCGTCCCCGAGGCTGTAGCCTCCGATGTCGGGCTCTGCGGGGTGGCTGCTCGGGCAGACCAGGGCGATTTCCGCCCCCTCGGTATCCACGCGCCACATGCTCCCGCGAGAGTGGCGCAGGCCGGACTTCTCCGCGGGTTGCCACACTGAGCCGACGGTGATCCGCGAAACACGGATGCCCCAGATTTCGTCGGGCGTTGGTTCACTGGCGCCCGTAACCCATGCGAACATCATGTCCATCCAGGCCGCGGACACTCCAGGAGGGCAATCTCCTGGCTTGTGCGGTGGGAAGGCAGACTCGCCGGTGCTTGGATTGCACGGCACGCGAGCATTCTCACGGAGCCAAGCAGCTACGGCCTGACAGAGTCGAATGTAATCGGCGGTACGCCCCTCGCTGGCAGCGAGTCCGATGTCGTAGTCGAGGGCAGCCCAGGCGGCGGCCTCGGTAAAGGTATCGGGCACGATCATTCCTCCTTCTTGTCCATGATGGCTACGTGGCCTCCTTTCAGTTGATGTGGCCAGCGGCGATGTCCGCCGCCAGTTCTTCGAGTTGTACAAGGTCGACTTCGAGCGCTGTGACGGCTTCGCGCAGCAGGGACGCGGCGATGGGATCGGCAGGGGGCTTGCAGCGTGCCTGCGCGATCCCCTCGCGGCCGCCAGTGATCAGGCTGCGCAGGGCGCGGAGCTTGCGGTCGCGGTAGTCGGGTGTCATGGGCTATCCCGCCTCTGCTCTGACGCGATGTTGGGCGAGCGCGTCCTTGACCGCCTGGAGGTTCGCCCGAAGCATTGCGGCGGTCTCCGGCGCGTCGATGTCGATGCGCGAGTCGGAGAGCAGGTCGAGGAGGACACGATGGGTGTGCCATAAGGCGTCGACCACAGCGGCGATGAAACCCCGCGGATCGTCGATGTCGGCCAGGGCGTTCACGCACGCAACAACTCGTTCGGCCCGAGGGCGGTACATGGCGTAGCTCGCGTCGTTGTCGGCGCGGAGGACGGCATCGAGTCCGCCGGCTGGCCCGTCGGACCCGTCAATCACGTCCCACACTTCGCTTGGGTACCCCATGGCTATTTCTCCTTCCCGCTTGGGAGCGGTTGGCGTTCAAGGATGGACGTAAGCTGCCCCTTCACGGGGGCGTCGATGCGCGCCCGGACAAGTGCGTCAGGATTGGATTGGAGTGCGCTGCGTACGAGCGCGTCCGCGCGCCGCCAGCGCATCGCGACGAGTGCCGCTTCACGACTGGCATAGACGCGCGGCTGAGTAGCCGGATCATCGAGCCGACCCCAGCCCGGTTGCTGGATGCCCACGCCCGCGGGCCAGCCCCAAACGTAGGAGTCGGCGGCGCCGAAGTCGAGCACGATGGCCCAGCAGGTCGCGGGTTTGCCGACGGGAGACTTACGTGCGCTCATGCCGCCTCCCGTGCCGCGATGGTCGCCTCGATGGCGTCCAGAATCCCGTCGATCATGTGGTCCGCCGCCGCCCGCGTCGCCGCCTCCGCCGCCCGCGTCGCCGCCTCCGCCGCCGCCCGCGTCGCCGCCTCCGCCGCCCGCGTCGCCTCCGCCGCCGCCCACGTCGCCCACGTCGCCGCCCGCGTCGCCGCCTCCGCCGCCCGCGTCGCCGCCTCCGCCGCCCACGTCGCCCACGTCGCCGCCCACGTCGCCTCCGCCGCCGCCCACGTCGCCCACGTCGCCGCCCGCGTCGCCGCCTCCGCCGCCCACGTCGCCGCCTCCGCCGCCCGCGTCGCCGCCGCCCATTCTATCTGCGTTGGTGCGTCACCGGCCACCTCACGTCGGAGCAGCACCACCACCGCGTCAAGTGCGGCCGTGACACCCCACTTGTCAATGGTGACCTGCGCTCGCGCCTCGCCGAGCGCGATGATGCGGCACTGGTAGTCCAGCCGGTGCCAGTCTGCGTCGGTCAAGACGCTCCAGCGTCTGACGAGACCAGCGTAGCGTCGGATGACGACCGGCCAGTGATCTGCGCTCCCAGCGTCGTCGATCCACGGTGTCAGATGTGCGAGCCATGGCGGCATCAGGGTCGCCGGGCAGGCGTCGATCTTTCCGTCACCCACCTCGGGCGCGAGCGCGTAGAGAAGGCAGGCCAACTCCCGTCCGTCGGTGGCGGTGCTGTGCCACTTCTTGCGGATGAGCCGGCCCTCGGCGATGAAGAGGTCGAGGCGGTCGGCGCGTTCATTCCAAGCCAGGGTTTCCATCAAGAGCCTCCGATGACGGCGAGCGCGTAAAGCGTCGCGATGAAGAAGATCAGTGCGGCGAGGAAGCCAACGAGGCGCAGGTGCGGGGCGAGCCGGATGGGGTAGTTCATGGGGTTTCCCGGTAGTAGAGGGCTTCGTGGCTCACGCCGGTACGCTTCGAGCCCTCCGCGCCCTTGATCGTGAGGAAAGGCTGGAATGGCAGCCACGTCGCGCCGACGTTCTCACAGACCATCACCTGCCCCCGCCGCTCTTGGCACCAGCGCGAGAGCGTGGAGTAGTTCATGGCCTTGCCACTTGCACGGTACCGCTCGCCAAGGCGGCCGACGTAAGGCGGGTCGATGAACCATGTCGCGGCCCCACAACTCTCCGTGGCGGCGAACCCGTCGAGGACACGCCAGTGGCGGATGTGCTCGACCTGGGCGGCGATCCGCTCGCGAATGGCTGCGCCCCACTGCGAGTTGGGCCGCCAGCCTTCACGCATCCACGAGGAGGGCGTTCGACACGGGCCGGTCATCCCCTTGTTGAGCCAGAACCCGACCAGCCAGCGCGCCTCCTCGGCGACGCCGACAAGGTCATCGACGGAGCCCCCCGACGCGATGTCGGGGAGCGCGCGGATCTCCGCGGGTGAGACTTGGATGAGATAGCGCCAGAGCGCGACGAGCAGGGGATCGCCTTCGGCCAGGATCACCTTCCGGTCGTGGTAGCGCACGGCGTAGCCGGCGCTTCCCGCGAAGGGCTCGACGATGGTGTCGTGGAGCGGCTTCGGGTAGTGCGGCGCCACGCGCCACTTGCCGCCGAAGAAGGTGAAGAAGGGCCAGAGCTTCACGACGTGCCTCCCACGGCCTTCATCTTCGCCTCGTGCTCGCGTTGCTGGCGCAGGTACTCGGCGGCGATCTGGAGGCCGCGCCGCGGGTCGCCCTCGGGGCGCTGCGCCGCATCCAGATCGCACACGTCACGCTGGGCCTCATGGTAGCGTAGAACGGCCCCGGTGAGAGCCGTGCTGGTAGCCAGTATGCTGCCCTCCACTCGCGAAGCCCACCGCTCTGCCGCCTCCACGATCTCGTCCCGACAAGAAGCGACGCGATCGTGGGCGGTCTGCGATGCTTCGATCAGCAGGCTGCGCGTGAAATCCTGCGTGCGCGCCGCGATCCAGTCCGGCGACGGCTGGTGACTCTCCTCACGGGCCCGCGCCAGCCACTCCTCATAGGTGAGGCGCTCGATCTTGCGCGTCCTGCCCCAGCCCACGCTGGGCGGATGTTCGGTGGCCTTCTTGGCGTTCCGCTCCTCGATCTTCGCCCACGCCTTGCGGAGTGATTCGGAGGACTCGTCGAGGAGGACCCACATGGGGACCGAGCCGCGAGAAGCGTTATACAGACTTTCATGGCCGATTGGCAGAGGGAAGACCGCCTCGGCAGCGCCGCCCTCGGCCAGCCACGCGAGGACGTGCAGCGTGCCGGTTGCGTCGAGGCTGGCGGGGCAGTTGTTGAAGTGCTGGACAACGGAGGCCGTGGCCTCGTCGAAGCGCAAGCGGACGACGCGGGCGGTGTGCGGGTAGCCGGTGGGATTGGACATCTACTCTTCCTTCTCAGGTAGATCGACATTCACATCGACGCAGTCACCGAGCGAATCCTGCATGTGCCACTCGCCGGGGCCACCGGCAGCAGCGCATTGATGGCACAGGCTGGGCAGTGAGATTTCCTCCGCACGCAGCCGGGCCTCCTCCGCAGTGCTTGCCTCGACGACGGCGTAGACGGGGACGTTGGCAACTCCATAGACGACGAATCTCACGACTTCACCTCCACGCCCGCGGCGATCAGCGCCGCCCGCACCTTGGCGTAGAGCACCTCGTCCGCCGAGTCCTTCGTGACTTTGCTCCAGTCCACGTCGATGGCCGTGAGCGCGAGGCAGACGGCCTTGGCCTTCGCCAACCCCCAGCGGAAGGGCTTGGGTGTGGTCGGGTGGAGGCACAGCTTCGTCGGGACGTGTGTGACGACGTAGTAGTTCCCCGGGTGCCCTTCCTGCGAGGGCGTGACCGCGAGATCCTCGCATGCCACCAGGACGTAGCTGTTCACGACTCTGGGTTGGCCCAGCACGATGATATCCGTGGTGGAACGATGAAACTTCGGTGCGCTCATGGCTTCTCCTCTCTCAAGCGGAACAGGATCTCGTCCAGCAGCGTGCCGGTGCGCGTTTCGACCGGGGAGGGGTGTCCGTGCAAGCCAACACTGTGAGTACCGAGGACATAGATGGCGTGGACGAAGGAGGTCACCTCGCGGGCATGCGCGCGTCGGTGGATCGGCGTGTTGAACCCACCCGGGCCTTGCGGGCCCATCAGTCGCGGACACGACCCGATCCGGCGCCAACCCTCGCCGATATCGACGGCGTAGCCGGACTCGACGAGGAAGGCGAGGGCTTCGTAGTGAGTGTTCACGGAGTACCTCCACGGCGCAGCAGCGCCATGCGGATCGCGGTCACGTCGGCCCGCAGCTCCGCCATGTCCTCGGCGGCGCGACGGAGTCGAGCGTTGGCCTCGCGGATGCGTGCCAAGATCCGGCAGGCAGCGGCGATGGAATGCACCTGGGTTTCGCTCAGGGGAGGCCCCTGCTCCGCAAGATCGTGGAGGATACGATCCACCCGCGCGATGTCCGGGCAGGTGTGCAGCGGCAGAACGGGCGGCGGGAGGGCGTCGGTCACGAGGCACCCCCTTCCAGATTCACGATCGGCATGTCTCGCACCGCGTCGGTGAAACGGACGGAACGGCCGAGGAGGTTGGTGGTCAGCTTGGCGCTCATGGGGAGACTCCGAGGATGGTTGTGGGCAGTGGGGCGTTGGCGGGGAGGCGAATCGTGGCCGATAGGGCTGTCAGGTCGAGGGCCGCGCCCTGACGGGTGAGGGTCATCCAGCCGTTGCGCCAGAGCGTGGCATCCCAGCCGGTGTCGTCGGCGTCTACGCGCTGGTAGTCGAGCCAGCGGCCTCGCCTGTCACGGTAGTTGGGCCGACGGACGAAGCCGGCAGCGAGGAGAGCGTAGTGCGCGGTCCAGATCGGGCCGGACGCCTCGACACCGGGCTTGAGGACGTAGCCTTTCGTGGCGAGCTTCGCATCGGCAAGGTGTTCGTGCGCGGCCGACCGGGACTTGATGTGGATGCCCTTCGGGAACCAGCCGGTGATAGCGGCCCAGGCGAGTGCGTCGCGGGCGCCGGGGGTGAGGATGGGGATCATCGCGCCACGGGGAAGGTCAGAGTTACGGTCCATTCGCTCACGCGCGGCTCGTAATCGCTGCCGGAATCGAAGGCGTCGTGGACGATGTCGAAGCCGCCGTCGATGCCCACCTCCACCGCGCCCCTCGCCCGCAGGTGCTCGACCGTCGCGTACACGCGGCGGTGGGTGAGCTTCGAGATCGGGAGGATGTCCGGATCGCCGACGCGGTCGCTGGCACCGTCCAGCCCAATGATCTCACCCTCGCGGCTGCGAACCTGCGCTCGGCGCGCAAAGGTGTCGTCGCGCTTCCCTTCTCCCAGGATGGTCTCGGCTGCCTTCCGCGCTTGGGCCATGGCCAGCTTCATGTCGGCCCGGATGTCCTTCCAGGAGCGTGCGGTGAGCACGGACGTGGTTGGGAGTGGACGACCACCGTTGTCCGCGAGGAAGCCCTCCCAATGTGCGTCCAGTCGGGCCTTCGGGGTCTCGTCCATGAGGAGCGTATGCTCCCCGGTGTGGACGCTCACCATGACGTACTCGGCGCCTTCGCGGGCCAGTGTGCAGAGCACGCCGGTGCGGGTGCGGACGCTCTCGATCTCGACGCGCTCGGCGCCGGCCTTCGGCTTGTCGTTCTCCATCTCGGCCTCGCACTCCCCACAGGGGGCGTCGAACATGCCGTCCGGGGAAGACGTGGTCACATGGGGGTGGGAGGGGCAACGGCGGGGATCGCCGAACTGCGCGTTGTACTCGGCCAGAAGCTCCTGGTCGCGGTCCATCAGCGCACCGCCTTCGCGCTACGCAGGGCCTCGGCGTAGACCCGCTCGACGCCATGCCACACGCTGATCGCCTGCGAGATGGCGAGGTAGTGGCCGTGATAGCCAGCGCGGAAGGCGTCCATCGCCTCTCCGTACAACTGCGAGGACTGCGACACGTCGAACACCTGGACGAACTGCTCGGCCAGGGTGAGCGCGTCGAGCGCGTGGCCGGTGATCTCGACGGTGACTTCACCGACCTTGATGGCGCCGGGGGTGATGTTGAGGAGGGTCGTCATGACTACACCCCCGCCGCGCTATCGATCCGGGCCGAAAGGAGTGCCCAGCGGGTGTAGGGCCCGGAGAGATTGGCCGTGCGGGGGAGCGGCATGCCGCCCACCGCGAAGGCTCGGTAGCTGGCGCTGCCCCGGTGCATCGAGTCGTCGAGATCGTCCGCCCGGCGGCGTACGGCCTCGGAGTCGCAGTCGAGAGGCAGGACGTATTCCTGCGACTTGCCCGGCTCAATGGGGGCGCCGGGTGCAGGGGCCAGTGGGTAGGTGCGGTTCATGGGGTTCTCCTTGGGGGTGGGTGGGTGCCGGGGATTCCAGTCCCAGCAACCGGAGCGTAGCTTGTCGCTGGGGATACGTCAAGCCCCAGGAGGCCATTCACTCATCCAGGTCCCCGGTCATCTTCGCGATGCGCTCGTACATGGCCCTGAGCACGGCTTCTTCGTCGTCCAGTCCCCGTAGGGACTTGCCGATGCCGGCGAGGTTCTCGTCGCCCACGAGCTTCTCGATGGCAGGGAGCTTGGCGAGCAGGATGTCGGCCACGATCTCGTCGGCGGTGCCTTCGGCGACGATGGCCTCGATCAGCACGGGGCGGACCATGCCGAGGCGAGGGAACCGGCCGCGCCATTGCGTGAGCTTGCCGGGGGTGTAGGGGAGCATTGCAAGGCAGGCGTAGTCGGTGTCGTTGAGATCCTGCCCGGTGCCGAGCGAGTCGCCGGTGCCGACGAGGACGGCCGCACCCCGATGCGCGAGGTATGCCTCCCGCAGGTCGTTGCGGAGCAAGGTGGAGTGCCCCCCGTGGCACCACCCGAACCATGCGGCGGCCCCACACGGTGAGGATCGGAGTGCCTTCTCGATCTCTCCCGCGAGGCGTTCGCAGTCCTTGTGGAGCCCGGTGAAGACGACGCACTTGCCCCCCTGCGCGGTGAACTCCAGGATGCGCTCGACGACGTAGGGGCGTTTGCGGGACGCGGCCTCCATGAGCCGGGCGATGGTGATGCTCTCCTCGTCGATCTCGTTGGCCTCCTTGATGAGCTTGGCGAAGCCGCCGATGGGACGGCACTGGCGCTCCCGAGGCAGGATGGTGGTCTGGTTGCGGACGGGGGGTAGATGGCCGTGGGAGACGGAGTAGGGCACGCGGTGGACGGAGAAGGCCAGTCGCCGGCCCAACTCGCCGGGGTTGGAGGAGCCGCGCGTGTCGAGCCCGTGGTCGGTCTCCCGTGCCGCTGCGTAGGCGAAGGCGAACTTGGTGTAGGTCAGGCCCCAGGCTCCCGGCTCGATCAGGTCGAACTGCGCCCACAGGTCGCGGACGCGGTCGGGGATGGGGGTCGCGGACGCGCCGATGCGCCGCTGTGCTGCTCGACTCAAGGCACGGGCGAATGAGGAACGGTTGCGTAGATCCACGGGCTTGACGCCACCCCCGATGAGGGGCACGAATCGGTCGCGACGCCACTGCTTGGCATAGTGGATCTCGTCGAAGACGACGGTGACCGGGTGGAGACCGGCGAGGGCCTCGACGTGATCGCCGAGGCTCTCCCAGGGCGTGACGACGAAGGGACGCTCACCACTGGAGCGCATGCGTTCCAGGTACGCCGGCAACAGCTCGGCGCCTTTCCTGGCATATAGGGCAGGGTCGATGCAGTGGGGGCGCAACGTCGTGAACCGCTCGACTTGGGAGCGCCACTGGCTGCGCACGGCGGCGGGCGTGACGACGACGATGGGGCCGGGCGTTGCCAGGGCGAAGAGAATGCAAGCCAGGGTCTTCCCTGCACCCGCGGCGTGGATCAGATAGCCGCCGCCGCGATAATGACACAATCCGGCGCCTTCCCGTTGGTAGGGCGTGGAGAAGTCCCACACCCACGGCCGCAGCTCCACACCTTGCGTGAGGATGTCGCGCACTTTCTCGGTCGTCTCTTCCATCTTGGGGAACGGTGTGCGGTAGTCGTGGGGCAACCGCAGGTTGTAGGGAATGGGCGCGAGCATGGGCTCGATGAGCCAGCCAGCGTTGAGGGGACAGTCGACGACGTAGCCGTACTTCGTCCAGTAGTTGACGCCGGGCACATCGCGGACGCGCTTGATGGCCTCCTCACCCAACGGGGCGTGGAGCGTGTAGCGCAGTCGCATCGCAAGGGTGGGGACGAGGACGGAGGGACCGGTGGCCCGCGTGGAAATGAGTGGCGCACTGGCATCGGCGCCGAGATCCAGCTCGGGCGCGTTCACGCGCGCCTCCGCGCCGAGAGTGCTGCCTCAGCCATGTGCCCGGGGCACTCGCTGGAGGGCGGGTTCCAGATGCCGTACCACTTTCCCTTTCCTGGGTAGCGGGGATCGTTGCCCTTGGGATCGTGCAGCTCGACGCGGAACTGCTCGAAGCCACAGACGGTGCAGCGTCTACGCAGCATTGTACCAACGCCGCATGGCAGCGTGGCGAAGGTGTGGCCTTGCGCGGCTCCGCGGGGGGTCGACATCGGCGTTGCTCCACCTGCCTCGTAGCATGATCGTTGACTTGTGGCAACGGGCGCGGTACAGGTGTGGCGGAGCGACCGGAAGGGATGATCACCGACGCACAGGTGAAGGCGGGCATGCCTTCACAGGGCTTCGTCCACGACTACGTCGAGTGGGCGATGGAAGAAACAGACGGGCCCAACGCCTACCATCTCGCCGTGGCGCTGAGCCTGCTTGCGACGGCGGCCAGCAAGGATCTGGTGATTCGGCACGGTGGGACGAAGGCGGCGGCACTCTGGTGCCTCCTGGTGGGGGAGAGCGGTGCGGCGCGGAAGACGACGTGCATCAAGCTCGGTGAGGAGATCCTCGCCGAGGCCCTACCCGAGCGCCTGTGCCCGGACCCCGGTGGGCCGGCAGGGCTGGTCGAGGCGATGGCGGCAGCCTCGACGCCACAGCTCATCCGGTTCTGGGAGTTCGGCGACTTCCTTGCACGCACGGGGGTGCAGGGCAGCCACGTCGGTGCCCTACGGGAGGTGCTCACCGGGTTCCACGATTGCCGATCCTTCCAGAAGGTGGTGGCGGGGAACACGCTGACGATCACCGAGCCGCGTCTCTCGATCCTGGCCGGTACGACCAGCGCCTTCCTGGAGCAGCACACGGGGGTGGCGGACTGGACCGGGGGCTTCATGGCCCGGTGGGCCACGGTCTTCGCGGTGCGTGATCGCCTGCTGACGACGGTGGTTGGAGCCGCACATGGGCAGCGAGCCCAGGTGGTGGAGAGGCTCCAGAAGATCGCCGAGTTCACCGTGGGCCGGTGCCTCGGCTTCACCGAGGAAGCCTACAACAGGTGGCACTCCTGGTACCTGGAGGTGCATCGGCGCTACGGCACCGATCGCGCCCAGCGATGGGCCCAGGGCGCCGTCGAGCGTACTCCAGACGTGGCGCTCAAGACGGCCCTCCTCTTCGCCCTGGACATCGGAGACGCCGGCAGTGGGATGGACTGGCGCCTGGACATGGCCTCGCTCGAACAGGGCATCTTCTTCGCGGAGATCCACCTCGACAGCGTCATCTCCGTGGTGAACCTGCTCGCCGGCTCGAAGTTCGGCCAGGACTGCCGCACGGTGCTCGATGCGATCGGAAACAAGCCCCGGACGCTGGGCAGCGTGCTTCGGCGCTGCAATCCGCGCATGAGCAAGCGCGATGTCGTCGCGGTGCTCGACACGCTCATGGAGGCCCGGCAGGTCGCGGTGCTCACCGTGAGCGGCGGGAGCACGTTCTACTCGGTGGCCTCTGCCGAAGCCGAAGAGGCTGCCCGTGCAGCCGAGGGTGACCCTGCGGGGTACGGGGGGTCCGACGACAGCCTCAACCGGAACAACGTGTTGCCATTCTCTCGGAGCGGGCCCACGGCGTGCTCCTCGAACCACGATTCGGTGAAGTCCGCCGGCACCTTGATGGAGAACAGGAGCGAGTCGCCCGAGGGAACCCAGAGTCCTGGGTGGAACGCCGCCAAGAGCGCGCTGGCCATCTCCTCCGGGGTGGAGGGGGGAGGAGGTGGGGCCGGTGCCGGCGACCTCGACACCGGCGCCGGGGAGCCACCCGTGGGTGTGTCGTGGTCCGGCTGGGACGACGACTGACGCTCAGGGCGAGGGAGTGCAGGTGCGTTCTTGATGTCGACGCGGATCACCTTCCCCGTGCGTGGAATGGAGCTGCCGGGCGTGATCGGGAACATCGACGAGGTTTCATCGGCAGGCTGGCCCCACTCACGGAGTGCGGGGAAGGCGATCTGGCAGGGGAGCGATGGGCGCCAGGACCGGCTTCCATACGGCCCCCGCCAGCGCCAGTCGACCAGCCGCGTGTCCTTCCGGTCGAGGTGCTGCCAGCGGAACCCGACGATGGTGGCGGTGGGCACCCGGAGATCGTGATGCAGATGACGCAGGATGCCCGCGCAGATCGGAGGCAACATGGCCCCGGTGCTGTACTCCGGCAGTGGGAGCAGCTCCGGGTGTAGTGCTGCGCGGTACTTTCGCAGCGAGTTCCAGGCCACGCGGCAGTTCGCCGCGTAGCCTGGGCTGTTCTGGGCAAGCGCGTGAACTCGAAGCTCTGCCTCGTTGTAGATGTCCCCGTTGATGGCGGCCAAGATTCCGCGCAGTACGGAGGTGTAGACGGAGATGGTCCCGGAGGTCTTCCCGATGTGGCCAAGCCAGTTCTGGTAGCCAGTCAGGGGGTACGTGGGCGCGGGCATGGTGGACTCCTGCATAAAGGCATAAGCATAAAGAATGGGAGAGGCAACAATGTAGTAGACGAAATGTAGACGTGTAAGTGGGGGTGAGTAGAAAGAAGATCAGGTACTATATTTCATACACCGTGTATGAAATATAGTACCTGATCTTCTTTCTACTCGCCCTGCCTGACGGGTGTCCCGTTTGTCTACTACACGGCGCCGGGCTCAATGTAGTAGTTCTCGCCTTATTGCTTATTGCGCGCGCACGTCGCAGGTACGGAGGTGCTACCGCCGGCCGGTGATGCCGCGCGCCAGCGCATCGCGGATGACGGTCTCGACGGCGCGGCCCGCAGCCGTTGGCAGGGCCACGTAGGCTCCGGCGATGCGCGCCCTGGCCTCCACGTCCAGCGTGGCCAGCAGGTCGCGCGTGATGGCCTCCAGGCGAGTCAGAGGCAGGCGAGCGAGGGCAAGCGCAATCTCGCGGTCCTCGTAGACACGCAGGTCGAGAGGCTTGACGTTCATGGCGATCTCCGAGTGGCGGGGGCTGACAGCCCGATGAAAGCTAAGCACCTTGGCACGGGGCGATCCACCGTGGTAGAACAGGGCGCATGCACGCCGTTGCAGTCCCTCGCGAGCCCAATCCGACCCGCCTGGGCGACCCTGAGCACTTCCGGCGCACCTGCCGCTCGCACGCCGAGCGCACTGTGCAATGCTTCGTCCAGGTCGAGGGCTTCTGCGTCCCCGCCGATGGGGTGTGGATGGTGAATGGCCTCTGGGCCCCGCCGGGAAGCGAACGGACGCTCATCGAGGGGGACAAGGTCACCTTCTACCCGACCGTCCGTCATCCTGACTGCACCGACCCTCATCTGGAAGGCGCACGGCTCCAGCGTGCCGAGCGGGCGCCACTCGTAGACCCGCAGACAGCTCGACCCCTGGAACGGCAGCTCAGACTCCGGGTGGTTCGGTAGCGTCGACCTGCATTGCAGCAGCGTGCTCCGCACGTTCCATGCACCAGGATGCGATTGGCCCACGCGCCAGTTCGTCCGCCGGCAGTTCGTCCGTCCACGCAGACAACGTCGACCCGTCGACCTCGACTCGCCGTGCACTCAGCCGGGCAGGAACCTTCGACGCCGGCAGGAGTCGGAGGATGCGGTCGATGACCATGCCGGGGAGCTTCGTGCCCTCCCCCCAGGCTGTCCAGACGACCTCGCCCTGACCCAGATACTCGACCGTCACCCGGCCGAAGAGGCGCAATCCGTGGCACACCATCACCCCGTCGAACATGAGTTGGCGGCCTCGATGGTCGACGGCTGCGGCATCAGCAGCGTCGATGCTAAGGCATTCCGCGTTCTTGCCCACGTCCAGCCGGATGCAGATGCGCGCTACGGTGTCGACGGTTGCCGCCGTGGGCTCCTGTAGCACCTTCACTGCCACCTCCACCGGTGGCCCGGGATGGGGCCCCCAGACGGTCTTCCGGATCTCGTCGGGCAGGGCGAGGCCACACCAACCGGCAGACTTGAGCTTTCGTGCCTGTCCCCAGCCCTCCGACCCGTCGACGTAGGCCATGCACGCGGAACCTATGCAGTCCTGGGGACCATCAGCGCGGATCATCGTGAGGGGGCACTTCATGGCCGCCGTTTATCTCGAAGCCACCACGGCGCCAATATTCAGTCTACCACTTGACGTGTCCATGGTAGGGGTATACCACTGCGCCCGTGCCCCGTGGAGAACTGCGAGCCTACCAGACCGACCTCGTGCGTCAGCGCGTCATGGCGGAGATTCACGAGCCCTACCGCACGGGACTGCTCGTGCACTCCTACATCCGGCTCGGTCGGGACAAGGTCTTTGCCTCCCTGCTCTCCGATCTTGAACTCGACAGCGAGGGCGTCCGCCTCCAGGCCAAGGACATCGACCGGGCCTGCTGGTCGCACCTACACAAGTACCTGCGAACCTACTTGACGAGGGTGGAATCGGTGTACCTCTTCCCCCTGCCCTCGAATCCGTCGAAGCACCTCAACGCCGAGTATGCCCATCAACTCATGGGGCGCATTCTCCACGGCGACCGTCCCCACCCGGAGCCCACGCCATGACCCTCGCTGCCAACAACGAGGCGGCCGAGGCTGCCGCCAAGCTCGAAGCCATCGACCCCTCCCTTCCCCGCGAGCTGGTGGGTGAGACGCCTCCATCCCTGGCCGGCGAGTCCAAGCCGGTCAAGGTGTCGAGGGCACTCCGCACGTCTGCTCCGGAGACGAACGGCCACGCCGCCGCACCATCGGCGGAGCCGGAGGTGGGCTCACCAGTGATTCCGTCCATGGAAGTGCCCAACGTGCCCCCGCGGGCAGCAGGTCGCCCTGTCCCCACGAAGACGGCCCAGGTGCTCGCCGAGCGCGACGTGCTGCGTGTCAAACGCACCAATGCGCTGGGCAAGCAGGAGATGTGCGGGGACTTCGAGGTCGGTGAGATCAGCGCCGGGGGTGGCGACATCGAGGGCTTCGTCTGGAAGTTTCTCGCCCCGAAGTTCAAGGGCGGCGACTATAGCGTCTACAAGACCAACAAGGCGGGGCAACAGGTGCTCGTCGCCGTCGTCCCGATCCCCCACGAGACGCAGCCCTCCGGTTCCACCGGCCCGACCATCATCCAGGCGCCTCCCGGGCCACCCCCGGCGACGCCGGCCGATTTCATGTCCGGCATGAGCCAGATCCGGACCATGGAGCGGGAAGCCAGGATGGAAGCTGCCGCTGCCGAGGAGAAGCGACGCAGCGACCTCAAGGCGCTGCTCGACGACATGAAGAACAAGGGGGGCACCGATGCCGCCACACTTCTCATCCTGGGCAAGATGCTGGAGCCTTCCAAGAGCCCCGACATCCATCCCGCAGTTGAACAGGCCATCAACAACATCCAGGAGCAACTCCGCCAGCTCCAGATCCCGTCGCTGCCACCGCCTCCGATGGACCCGCCGAAGCCCACGACCTCACCCGCGGAGATCGCCAACGCGGTGACCTCCGGCCTCAATGCCGTAGTCAGCCCGATCCTCGCCATGGTGCAGGACGCCCAGCGGGCGCGGGAGGCCAACGCCTGGACACCCGAGAAGATGGTGGGCGTCGCCACCGGCATCGTCGGCGTGCTCTCCAGCCTCGGCCTCGTCGGCAGGGCCCCACTGCCCCCTGGGCCTACGCTGGCGGACGTGGCACTCGCCGGAGTCAATGCGAAGTTGGAGATGATCACCAGCCAGCCCGAGGAAGACCCGCTGGAGAAGATCGCGAACATCGTCAAGCTCGTGGACACGCTGCGGCCAAAGGAGAGCGGCGCGAAGGATGTGATCGCCGTCGTCGACCACGCCATCGAGAGGATGCCCGAGATCGTGAACTCGCTCTCCGGCTTCATCGCCCTGCGCGAGGGTTCGCTCGCGAAGCTGGAGGACAAGGGTGCTGGGCGGAAGGGCCCGGTGACACCTCCGGTGCTCACGCAGCTCCGGGACACCGTGCTCGGCATCAAGGACGAGCAGGTGGAGGTCCGCGCCGTCAAGATCATCAACACCGCACTTCCCGCCCTGGCCCAGCTCTCGAAGACCGGGAAGCCCTGGCACGATCTGGTCGAGGCTCTCGGCACCGCAGGCAAGGCCGACGACATCACTGCGGTGCGTAAGGCACTCGCGACGATCATCCGCACGGCGTGGCCCGACAAGAAGGATGCGAAGGCCACTGCGATGTACCACGCCATCGACAAGGTGTGGACCGCCTACGTCAAGGAGATCGGCAAGGCCCTGCGCAAGGAGCAGGCTACGCCGAAGACGGAAGAAGCTGCCAGCGCATCGTCCACCGGGGACGACATCACCGATCTCACCGGTACCGAAGACGGCGCCGACGAAGGTGCAGCGGTCGCGGGCATGGACGACGCCGCCGTGGACATCGAGACCATCGAGTAGGATTGCCCATGCCCTGAGTAACGGATACACTTCGCTCGACCGTGGGCTGCCGGTCGCTCCACGTCCGTGCCCTGGTCGTTGCTCCAGCCCCCCGCGTCCACGAACAGGCGACGCGGGGGGCCCCACCCTCCCCGGCTGGTGTTGACCCGGCAAGGGCCGCAGGCTACCCTCCCGGCGTGAGCACGCCGTGAGCCCGCCCTCCGCCTTCGCCGCGATAGGCTATGCCTCCCTGGCCTTGAGCTTGGTGCTTCGCTCACGGGAAGAGATGCAGCGCACCCAGCCCAATGGACTCACGCCGCGGACCACTCCGGGCACCGTCGCTGCCACGGGGGCAGCCACGATGGGCCTGGGCGAGCTGATGAACTTCGGCCGGGTGATCAGCGCGGCCGACGCCCGCGCCAATAGCCCCGTCTTCCAGCATCCAGCCAAGGCTACCATCTACCGGAACGTCCGCACCGTCGAGGAACGGCTCAAGAAGATCGCGAAGCTCATCCGCGACGGGTCATTGGACCCCGAGGTGCGCAAGGTGGCCATCGGCGTGGTGGCGAAGCGCAAGCCCGACGGCTCTTGGGCAACGGCCGAGAAGGACTGGCGGGGCGAGGCCGTCGCGATGTTCAACTTCGTTCGCAAGAACGTGAGATATACGCGCGACCACGCCACCGTGGACACCTACGTCCACCCCGCGCGGACGCTCTTCGACATCATCCAGGGCTCTGGAGGTGGCGGCGACTGCGACGATATGGTTGCCACGCTGGGGGGGTTGCTCCGCGCCATCGGGCACACCGTCGTGCTGCGCGTCGCGGCGATCAAGAACCCCGATGACCCAACCCCTGGGTACAACCACATCTGGCTTCGCGTCGGGCTGCCCTCGGGCGGCGCGGTGAGCGGCGGGCAGCAGGAATGGATCGCGCTCGACGCCTCCGTCAACCAGCCCGCCGGCTGGGAAGCCCCGAAGGACCGGATCTACCGCTTCAAGGATTGGAAGGTGTAACCATGTCGCTCTCCTTCTCCCTCTCCAACACCCTCGGTGGACTCGGCGCATCCGGCGCCGTTGGCACCACCGAAGCCGTCCTTGCCATCAAGGTGGGGGCCGACAACGACGCCAACGGCAACCCGCGCCGTGGCTGGTTCGTGTGGAGCCGGAGCACCGGCAACTACCTCGGCTTCGTCGAGGAGGGCTACTCCGGCTACGGCTCGCTGCGTAGGCTCTTCCCCAACGCCCGTGAGACGTACCCCGTCACCCGCAAGGGCGCGGGTGCCATTCCCATCGGCCCCGGCTATTTCCGTGAACTCCGCGCGTCCAAACTCGGCGGCGGGTAGGAGGACTCCATGCTCTGTCGTTCTGGTAAGTCTGGTCGCTTCGCCGTATGCGGAAAGCGTGGCTCCGTCCCCGCGGGCGTCTCCCTCTGTCGCTCCGCAAAGTCCGGCCGCTTTGGCGACTGTCGGAAGGGCCAGAAGCGGGAGAAGCTCGGCTCCACCCTCGGTGGAGGTGGGCTGGGACTCCACGGAAGTGCCGAGACCTGGACTTGGTACACCTACGACGTGTGGGGCAACGAGGAGGACGGCTTCGAGGTCAACGAGACTTTCCGGCGCGGCAGCATCCAGCTCCCCGCGAATGCGGATGAGGATGCCATCCTCCCCGCCCTGCGCAAGGCCGGGTACCTCTCGTCGGGCGCCACCAAGCGCACCGTGGAGGTCGATTGGGGTGACGAGGGCTGGATCGAACTGACCATCGCGAAGAACGGCAAGCCCCTCGGCCGATTGACAAAGGAGTAGCCATGGAACCATCGAAGGCGGCGATCGACTTCTTCTACAAGCACGCTGGTTACAGCCACGACCCACGGAAGGAAACAGCCGAGCAGGGCCGGCGTCGTGGCGCCATCGCGTTGGCCAAGGCGGAGTTGTACTCGGCGGGCCGGGGCTGGCGCGTCGAATGGAAGCACGATGCCGATGCGGACCGGTCCGGCATCGAGGATGCCGAGGAAGTCCTCGGCGCCGTGCTCCGTGATGGCCAAGGCAAGATGCTCGACTCGCTGTGGGGCATCGCCGATCCTGATCGCAACTACCGTCGTGTAGTCGAAGCCGAGCTGGCACTTGAAGCGATGAAAGAGCATCGTCGTGGGCTGGGATTCTCCGGCGCCGCGTTCGGATTCGGAGGTTGACCATGTCGCGCACCGTCGCCTTCCCCGGCCTCACTTCCGCCTCCGAGCTGTTCTCCACCATCCGGCGGTGGAATCACCCCGTCGATGTCAAGGAGCCCCGCGAGAGGCAGGAGCCGCTCACGCCCGGCAAGACACGGACGAAGGTGTCTCGCATCGGCCACTACATGAAGGGGCGCTCCGCCGCCGGGGAGCACATCGCCCTCTACGTCGTGGCCAACCCGTACCTTGTCTCCTGGCTCCGCGAGAACCTGATCGACATCGACTACGACACGCTCCACTTCGAGCTGATCGTCTACGAGAATGGGAACGCCCTGGTCACCGTCTCCTATGGCCAGATCATCGGCAGTCGATGGCTCGCGATCCTTCCTGCCCCCGAGCCCGCACGCCTCATCCGCATCGCGGAAGGTGGCGAGGGCCGTGGGCCCACTACCGGCCTCGGTGCCGTCCACGGCTTCGCCGAGGGCGCCCGTGCCTGTGCTCTCCCCCTCGCCGTGACCGGCGTAGGTGTCCTCGCCGGCAACCCCATCGCCCGGACCCTCGGTGGCATCTGGTCGATCGCCTGCCTTGCCAAGAACCGCTCCACGCTCCGCGCCGAACCGAGCACCGCCGGTATCGGCGCGCTGCCCCGAGGGGGCAAGTACAGCGCCGGCCCCCGCCAGTCCATCGCCGCCGCGATTCGCACCGGCAGCCGCCCGCAGGGCACGGAGCTGACCGTGGCCGACGTGGGCCGTGAGTTCGGCGAGGAGTTCGGCAAGGTCGGCGTCCACGACATCGGCAAGCGGGTGTGGCTCAAGAGCTACGGCATCGTCATGGAGAACGCCGAGCAGCGCGACGCCCGGAAAGGCGGTTTCACCAGTGGCCTCAGCTTCTCCGGCGCAGCCTTCGGGATGGGGCGCTGACATGGCGATCCAGTGGAGGAAGAGCGACGCGCACCGCGTCATCGGCACCGGGCCGCAGGGGGATGAATACAACCTGCGGCAGCGCCAAGCCGACGGGGGAAGCTACTGGAGCGCCGCGTGGCACCCCGAGGAGAACATCCGCGTGGGCACGCTCTTCACCTTCACGATCTGCGAGGCGTGCGGTGACCTCCGAGATGCGAAGGCTGCCGCGGAGGAGAAGGACGCGAAGGTGCGTCAACGCCGCGACTCCGGCGCCGTGTGGGTGGACGACAAGAGTAGTTGGGTCTACAAGGTCGGAAGCCGCCCGGTGAGCACCAGCGGCCTCGACCTCGGCGGCGCGGCCTTTGGCCTCGCCGCTGCCACCGTGACCCCCTGGGGTGGGAAGCCGAAGTCGGTGCAGAATCTCGGGTGGCTGCTTCGCAACTGGCAGAAGGTACATTCCTTCCGCTTCCTCTTCATCCGGCCGAAGAAGGACAACTGGAACGACGGTGAGCTGATCGCGATGCTTCGTGGCACCGGGCCGCAGTGGGATCAGCCTGTCGGAGGCGTGTATCGCACCGACTTCGCCAGCTACGGAATCGCCCGCGACTTCCTCGACCGCCCCGTCTTCCGTGGCCTGCCCCTCACCACGGTGCTGCCGGACACGTCTCGGCACGATGAGACCATTGGCTCGCCTGAGTACCGGGCCCGCTCGAAGAAGCAGGGTGGACAACTCCATGCGGAGGCCGAGGAGGTGAAGGCAGGGCGCCGGCCTCCAGGTGGTTACGTTCCCCGCTTCGATGGAGCCCGACGCTGATGATCTACGGCGAGACCACCCACACCGACGGCCGCCCCATCCTCAACACCCGCTGGCCGCAGCGCGGGCTCTTCCACGTCCTGGGCTACTCGGAGAACGGAGCCGAGATCGACGTGTACGTGTGGGACGACAACGAGGGCGACGCCATCGAGTCCGCGCAGGAATGGGTCGGCGACGAGGGTGGAGATGACAGCAACATCAACGTCTACCGTGTCGGCGTTGCCGATCGGAAGGCGATCAAGCGCGTGACCGACGCCTTCAACGATCAACCCATGACGGGGCTCTCCTCCGGGCTCTCCGGCGCGCCATTCGGCTTCACGAAGGTGGGGCGGAGGTACTGACCATGGCCGCGACCTACAACCAGGACGGGAAGACCTACGAGCGCCGCGTGGACAACCTCACGCGCGAAGTGGCCATCCGAACCGCTGAGGATCTCCGCCATCGCGGGTACGACGTGATCGCCGTGGACGCCAGCCCGTTCAAGTACGGTATTGCGTACAACGTCGCGAAGCACAAGCTGCCTGTCGGCATCGACGGCTTCGCGTCGAACACCGCCTTCCATGTAGTCGTCCGCGGCCCCTCCGGCGGCGTGATCACGACCTACGACTTCAACGACGAGATGGCCGCCGGTCGCTACGCCTACCTGCTCCGCGATCAGTACCCTCTGGCTCAGGGCTACCGGATCTCCGTGGTCGGACGGCGCGGCCAGTCGCTCGGCAGCCTCTCCTCCGCTCTCGGCGGCGCCGCCTTCGGCTTCCACCGCGGTGCACCGCACCGTGGCTCCAGCCGCCTGGGCGACCTCGATCCCGACACTCTCGACCAGCTCACGCAGATGGCCGCGGAGTCCTCGGACTGCCCCAACGCTCGCGACGCCCACGCCACGCCCGCCGTGCACCGTGCCGCCGACTCCTTCAAGGAAGGCGTGCGGAGGGTGCTCGCGGCCTTCATCCGCACCCACCCGACGAAGGACGGCTCGACCGCCGACGACATCGTGAACGATCGCCTCGGCGTCTACCTCGTCTACGTGACCCTCGAAGGTCACGGCGTCGGCACTTGGGACGGACGTTGGGACCACCTCTGGGATCGGGACGACATCGAAGAGTTCAACAAGCTCGCCAAGGCACGGCTGAGTGGTCACATCAAGTCCGGCAAGTACCGGCACGGCCCCTACTCTCGGCTCCAGAGCGAGATCGACCACGCTGGCTTCAAGACCGGCGGGTGCAAGGAGTAGGCGATGCTCAACTTCGGCATGTTCTCCAGCGTCGGTGGCCTCGGCTCCACCTCAGACGTGCACATCCGCAAGGCGATGGCCGAGGCCGACCGAGCCATCGAGATGGCGCACGCAGCCGAGCGCCACGCAGCAGACGGCGAGATGAAGATCGCCATGGACGAGTACGAGATCGCCAACCGCACCTACGGCCGCGTCCTCGCCCACCTCGAATCCCGCGACGCGACTCACGAACTCGCCCATGATCAGCAGGTCGCCTTCCGATCCGCCACCATCGCCCTGCTTGCCGCCCGCCGGGCCATCGCCTCCCGTCTCACCCGCGGTCGGGGCTGAGGAGTAGACGATGCCCGCCATCGCACCCGCCATCGCACCCGCCACCGTGCCCGCCGCTTCGACCGCACCCTCCGGAGGTGCTCTCCTCGCCATCGCCGCCGTCGTCGGCCTCATCGCCTATGCCTGGAAGCAGGAGCAGCCGGCGACCGCGCCGAAGGCGAGTACGAAGCCAAGTACGAAGGCGAACCAGCCGAGCAACTACAACACCAAGTCTCCGACCGACGCGGCGAAGGCCATCGGCGTCGGACTTCTCGAACACGTCCGCGCCTTCGATGCTGCGCTGGCGGCGAAGGACATGGACACCGCCCTCCGCAACCTCATGGAGATCGACAAGGACGCCTGGGCCCTCGACGCCAACGCCAAGCGCGCGAGTGGAGAGGCGGCCAAGAACATCCGTATCGCCGTCGTCACGGCCGACGCCATCTACGCGAACCGCGACGCCAACTGGACCGCGATGGGTGGCGTGGCACGGACCCGGCTGCGTCGACTGCCTTGATGCCGCTCGACTTCGCTGGCATCGGGTTCGGCCTCTCCGCCTTTCGCGTCGGCGTGACCGAGCCAGAGACGATGACCGCGGGTGAGATCAACAAGGAGCTGGCGAAGCTCGACGCGGAGTCTACCAAGATCACGGCGGAGATGATCTCTGCCGGTCGAGGCCATGAGCGCCCGAGTGAGACATTCACCATGACCGACCCGCTCGCACTCCGCAGTCGTGCCATCTGGAGCCGCCGCGACGCGCTGCGACGGGAGATGGAGCAGCGCGCCGGGCCGTCCGCGCAGTATTGGACGGAGCTGCCGCGCGAGTTCGGCCGACGGCGTCAGCCGGGGAGTTGAATGTTCGCACCGCGTGGGCGTAGAGCGGGGATCGGAGCATCCCCATGAAAGACGAGAGACTCGACCTTGCCTTCTTCTCCAGAGTTCGGGACGATGCACTCTTCCAGATCACCGCTGCCTTCGATCTGGTGCCGAAGACGAAGAGCCCCAACGCCAACGAGGCGCGGCTTCGTGCTGCGGGAGAGCAAGCGTGGGTCGCGGCGGTGACCATCACGCAGCAGGCATCTCGCGTCTTCGGCCTTCACCTGGAGCGAGACGAACACGGCAAGCCGTGCCCACCACGCCGCATCCGGGCGCTGCACAAGGTGGTTGCCTCGATGGAACGGAGAGCAGGAGTGCCGGTGGGCGCGTGGAAGGAGGGGCTGGAAACTGCCTTTCAGCTCCACGTCCACCACTACGAAGGCTGGGTCTACTCGGATCGCAGTGCAGTGCTCTTGGCCATGGCCAAGGTCCGCGCCTTCGTCCTCGTTCTCGACGCGCAGGTGCACCCCCGTCGGGTAAAGCGGCAGTAGACTGCGCACGATGAGCACCATTGCCTTCGGGCTCTTCGCTGGTCAACCCGCCCCCTTCCTCCTGCCCCTCGCCAAGCTCTACGGCTGGCGGCCGAAGGTCATCGAGGTGCTCGCCGATCTCGACGCCGGGCGCGTCTCCCACTCTACCGGCCAGTCCATCGTCGTCTCCAGGCTCGATGCCCCGCGGGGCGCCTACTTCATCCTCGACGGCTACCACCGCGCCATGGAGGCAATCCGTCGTGGGGAGCGTACCATCCCCGCCGTGCTGGACGTGTACGTGCCACGCATCGAGCGCACCGGTGGGGCGCACGCACGCTTCGTCGCGGCCAAGGTACGTCTCGTCGACATGGCATGAGTTACGCTGAGCAGCATAGGAGGCTCGCCATGATCAAACAGATCCTCATCTGCGACGGTTGTGCCAAGGAGGCCGAAGTCCTCGGCACGGACCACGGCGGGCACGTTCACTTCCATGGCTCGCCAACAGGCTGGGTCGCGTGGCAGTGCGACCTGCCGATGCCCGAGCCCTCCACACCGCTGGCGGAAGTGCCGGCGGAAGATGTGCAGCGCGCGCTGGGCCGTATTCAGGAGGGATTCAACGTGAGCAGGCAGACAGCACGGCGGATGGTCGGCTCGATGCTTGGCCCGGTGGGGGGCGCGGAGGGCATCGCCCCGCTCTACACGCCGGTCACCGTGCACGTCGCCCTCCACCTCTGCCCCGAGTGCTCCGGGGGCCCGCTCCTACGGATGGCCCAGGCCAAGGCACGGGAGCGGGCTGAGGCGGATCGCGGTACCTACGCCATCGGCTGACCCGCGTGAGGATATACTCGCCCTGATGCCGATCGCGATGCCCACTGCCCAGCAAAGCGCGCTCGATCTTGCAGGTGCGAGCTTCGGCTTCGGCGTCGTCGAGCCACGTAGCGGCGTGCTCAAGCATCTCTGGGATGCTGCCTTTCGCTCCGCTCGCTTCCCTGGGCCCTCGACGCACCGCGAGGTGCAGGCGGCCATCCGTGCTGCTCGCGCTGACGGGCGCACCGGAGCCGAGATCGAGGCCGTCTACGAGCGGGCATGGAACATGGCCCTGGCCGCCCGCGGGGCACAGCGGCCCCAGAGGACCACCGCCGGCCTTGGCTTCGTCACATCGCACAAGGGCGTACCGCTCACCGTCACTGCCGGAGTGGCCAGCTACACCGATCCCTGCACCCGAGAGCGTGTCGCCGTCGGACAAGGTGCCGGTGGCCAGCGCGAGGCCGAGGCCCGCATCGAGGCTGCGCTCGCTCGCTGCCGGTGAAGCCGCCGGGCTGATCGCCAAGATCAAGGAGGCCCAGCGCGTTGTCGTCGCGGTGGACAGCCGCACCACGCGGCTGCGGCTTCGGCGACGATAGCGTTACGCTTCGGCGCGTGAATCCTCTCCTCCTGGCCGCCGGTTGCTTCCTCCTCATCGACGGCGTCGCCACCGTCGAGCGTCACCGCCAACGCGCCGAGTTCTTCAAGCTGGCGACGCGCGCCGCTCGCGAGCGCGGCAAGCCCCTCCTCATCGTCGGCTCCCCGAGTGGGTGGTCGACGACGACGCCATCGTCCATGCAGCGGCACGGCTGCGGCGATGGCGCGCGGGGGGATGTCGTCATCGACATCGCGCCTGTCGTGCGCGAGTGCCCCAACGGGGTGCGGGCCGATGTGCGCGACCTGTCGCGCTGGCGCGACGGGTACTTCGGCGCCGTCTACATGAGCTGCGTCGCCGAGCACGTCGATGATCTCCGCGCCGGCTGGCGGGAGATCAAGCGGGTGGCCGCCGACCCGAAGGGCGAGCGCATCTTCGTCGTGTTCCCCCAGGCGTGGTCTCCGTTCTCCGTCTGGTGCGGTGCGCACCGCTGGGTGATCGAGGACATCCGCGATGGAAAGATCCGTGCTCGCCCCATTCCAGGGCGCGGCGCGATCAGTTAGCGTGGGGCATCAGGAGTCCCCATGTCCTTCCGCGCCACCACGGTCTGCGATGTCTGTGCCAAGGAGGGCAGCACGATCCAGAGCCCCCTCCCCCAGCACTTCGGGTCCGGGTCTGCCGAGCGGGGCTGGGTGACCATGCAGGTGGAGGTTCCCCTCTCCGCTCCAGGGCCAGAGCCCGAGCCCGAGTCGCTGAAAGACGGGAATGAGGACTACGAGCGCATTCTCAACCACATGATGCAGCGCGACAACTTGACGCGCGAGGCGGCCAAGAACCTCTTTGAGGCATCGATCCGATTGGCAGAATCCGCGCGCCGCCTTGGCCCCCTCGCTCGCTCGTCCCTCTCCCCCGCGTATCAGCCCCGTGGCTACGCCCACCTCCACGTCTGCCCCGACTGCGCCACCGGCAACCTCTTCGTCGAGCTGGCCCGAGAACAGGCTGAGCGCCATCGGGAGCAGGATGTGCTGGGTACCGTCTCGTCCGCATAGCCTCGGCACGCTCGTGCCGTAAGCCTTGTGCCTACGAGTTAGGCTCCGCGCATGCCCGCATCGCCGCAGAGCCCGCCGCGCGCCCGCGTCGTCCTCGGTGAGCGGGAACGTCTCACGGCGATCTTCTTCGGCCGCATCGCCAAGCGGTTCGGGCTCTGGCACGGTGGGGCGAAGCACAACGGCGCCCACTACGTGCCCCTCTCTCCATGGCTGGTGCAGGGCATCGGCTGCGGCCACTGCCTCTTCTTCCTGCCCGCAATGAAGGGCGCCGCACCCAGCCTCGCATCGGCGCAGCCAGGACGCTGCCGCATCCTCGCCGAGCCGTCGATCTCTCCGCAGGGCGTCTGCAAGCTCTGGGTGATCCCTGACGCGCGCCTCAAGGCTCCGCGGTGAGCCCCTTGCTCCTCTTGACGTGTCACGCTAACCTCCGCGCAGGAGGGTCCTGCCCGTGATTCTCGAAGCTGCGCTGCTCGCCTGGGGTGGGATGAAGATCGTGCGGAAGCTCGACGAGCGCGGTACACGCAAGGCTCTCTCCGGATCGACAGAGCCGAAGCGCACGTCGGAGACGGATGCCATCGTCGCACTCCAGTTCAAGCATCACCACCAAGAGCTTGCTGCCGCCATCCGGGCGGGAGCCGCCGCCGTCCAGGCAAGTCAGCTCCGGCAGGCAGCCCAGCACATCGTCGCGGCGTACCACGAGCTACGTGGCCTGCGCGTCGCCCATGCCGCCTTCACCGATGCGGGCCGCACCCGGCGGGCCAAGCTCGTCGAAGGGGACACCCGTGCCTACGTCTCGCTTGTCGCCGCGTGGCGCGCTCGACTGGCGCCGCCAGCCGCGCCTGCGGCCCCGGCCGCGCCGGTCAAGCCCGTTCTCCAAGGACTCGACGGAGGCAAGGCCGCCGGAGCGAGCATCATCACCTGAGGGGCGCTGCTTGCCCCTCTTGACGTGTCGAGGTACGCTGCCCCGCGAGAGGTGATCCATGGCTCGCAAGGGCTTCAAGGGCTGCAACGTCTTCTGCCAGGGCATGAAGGCCACCCGTGGGCGCAAGTGCAACCGCAAGGCCGTGTTGCGCGCCATCAAGAAGGGGATGGCGCCCGCTGCGGCGGCCAACGCCCACTGCGGCAGCAAGCGCAAGTAGAGCGCATGGCGCTCGCCTTCGACGGCGCTGCGTTCGGCTTCCTCGCCGCAGTTGCGCCGCGTCGGTGGGGCAGCTCGACCACCGTGCAGACGCTCCTCTTCAATCGCGCCCACTTCACACCAGCCTCGGCAGCGGTCTGGGCGCGTGGGCATGGTTTCAAGGCTGCGAAAGTGGACGCGAGCAAGCCCACCCTGCGAGTGCGTCAGCATTCTCCGAGCATCTGCCAACGCGGACGCCTGCGGACGATTCCGTTCCGACCGGGCGTGCAGGCCGTCGTGTGCGCCAAGCGGAGGGGCTGATGCACCGCAGTCCGCACCAGCGTACAGCGCGGATGGACTTCGCCGGAGCCTCGTTCGGATTCGCCACGGGACTGATCCCGGTGGCCATGGGCGCCAGAGCCCTTCTCTGCACGCCAGCCGGGGCCGACGCCATACGCACCGCCCTGCGCACCGCCTGTCCAAAGCCCGGCGACAGCTTTCTCACCCGGGCCTTCAAGCGCACTGCGAGCGGGATGTTCTCCGGCGGCCTCGTACCTCTGCTATGCGCCGCTGGGGGGGAGGCCGCGCTCGACGCCCTCCTCCCGACCGTCTGCGCCTTGCCGCTTCCCACGGCGCAGGCGGCGCAGCCGCCCGATGCAGCACCGGTCGTGCCCACGCCCGCAGCGAAGTCGAAGCCGGTGCGCAAGGCGCGGGCGAAGGCCAAAGCCTGATGACTGGCGCCGGACGCGCTACACCGCCCCTTACCAGCGCAGCCGGTGAGGTGTTGCCGTTCCCACCGCGCAACGTAGACGAGGAGGTGCTCATCCCACCGGCCTGCGCCGACGAGAGGGCGCGGGCGGCGGCGGAGCACATCATCGTCATGTACTCGAAGGATGGGCTACGCCGGATGCTGCGGAACTTCCGTGCGGGTCGGAGCAACGCCTCGATGGCTCGCTGGTTCGGCGTCTCTCCGCAGCGCATCGGCCAGTGGCGCACGGTCCTGGGAGAAACGCGCGTCGCGTACCGCATCCACGAGAAGATTCTCCGGATTGCAGGAGAAACGGTGGGGGAAACTCCGTGCGCCTCTTGACGGTATTTCACCGTCAATAGCATTTCTGGCCTTCCAACGGTCCATTTCGAGGGGGGCAGCAGTTGACGGAGGATTGCGCCGAGGGATAGGCTTGTCCTGTCAACGGCAAAGGACCCTTCCAGGCCCGGCGCCTTCCCCACGGAGATCACTCCCATGGCCAAGAAGCACTGCGTCAAGAAGGGCACCGCCTACTCCCCCACCCGCGGCAAGCGCGTGACGGTGTGCCGCAAGTGGGCCAAGGGCGCCAAGAAGGGCAAGCGCAAGTAGCGCGTATGCCCGGCGACGTGATGATCATTGAGGGCCTCGACGGCTCCGGCCGCTGCCGGAATCGAAAGGGCCACTTCATCCCCTGTCCAGGAGGACGAACCATGAACGACATCGAAGAAATCATGCCCCCCGAGGTCTCCGGGCTCAACGAGGGCATGGTCACGGCGCTCATGCCGACCGCCTCCGAGTTCACCAACACCTTGTGGGCCGGCGCGGGCGTCGTCGGCGGCATGGTGGTCGCGCGCCAGATCGAGAAGATCGCGACCGACACCCTCAAGCTGCCCCGTGTCACCCTGCCGTTCATCCACGGCATCGTCGGCATCATGGTGGGTAAGGCGGTCTCCCGCTACTCCCAGCCACTCGGCGTCGGTGCCGTCGGTGCCTTCGGGGCCTACGCCCTGGTGCGCGCCCTCGACTCCTTCCTCGGGGTCAAGGTGCCCGGCTTCTCCGCCTTCGACGATGTCGGCGACATCGCCGACCTGCTCGCGGATGTGGACGGCGGCGACGATGGCAACATCTTGCCACCCGAGCTGATGGGCGCTGACTACGCCAACATCCCCGAGGACATGAACGGTGCCATGGGGCAGGTGTCCGTCGAAACCAGTGGCTACCGCCGGATCTGACCCGACCTTTCTTTCACCCCTCCACGGAGGCTCTCTACCATGCCTTTGACCCCGACCAATGTTCCCGGCGTCTTCCTGCTCCCCGAGATCGGGGCGGAGATCAAGCTCTCCGAGTGGGAGGAGATGGACATCTACGACACCGTTGCGCTCCCCGCGACCACGGTGCTCGCCGGCAACGTCCTCAACTTCTTCCGCAACGTCGGCAACAAGTCGGGGCTCGACACCAACCTGGAGACGGACGGCAAGGTTCCGGGGCGTCACGAGGTCATCGTGATGAAGCCCTCGATCTTCGTCGTTCCGCAGTGGGGCACGGCGCAACCCAACCTCGACGACCAGATCGCGATCTACGGGGAGGGAGTCTACGAACTCCAGAAGAACCGCAAGATCCAGATCACCGAGACCCACCTCTGGCGGCTCCAGTCCGGCTACGGCATCGTCGCCTACGGGCTCAATCCGGCCGGTGGCACCGCGACCCCCACCTCGCTGGGCGTCGCGAGCCCGGCCGCGATCCCGCCCCTGCTCATCCCGTTCATGCTCGCGGCGGATGACACCTTCTCCGCGACGCTCACCTTCCAGCAGTCGACCGCAGGCGTGGCCAACAACGCGGGTCTCGCCGCCCCGGTGTTCGCCTCGTTCCCCATCGGCAACGATACCGCGATCAAGAACTTCCTCCACAGCTTCGTGAAGTCGCCGGGTACCCGGTAGCCACACGCGGCCCGAGCCGCACGGCATCTCCGTGCGGCCCCCGACGGGGGCGAGGGGGAACGCCAAGCGGCGTACCTCTCGCCCCCGTTCCGCTTTCCTGATACTCCCTCGGAGGTCCCATGCCAACCGCTCCTGGCCCGAACCCGACGGACGTACTACTCGCGACCGGGCTGCCGGCGATTCCAGGCGGCATCTGGAGCCTGCTCGCCAAGCTCGCGTGGTCGGACCCCACCCTGGTCCGCAGCTTCGGCATTCCCTTCGAGGCCGATCTCCTGTCGGGCCCCGCCATCATCGGCGTCTCCTCCGATGGTCCCGTGACCCAGGTCCCGGCGGTTCGCACGCCGGGGAAGATGTATTTCCTCGTGCGTCGGATCGAGGGCTTCGTCGAGGTGGACCCCGGCGCGGTCACGCCCGAGGGGGAGAACTCCATCTATACCACGCTCCAGATCGAGGACGAGAGCCACAAGTACGAGCTGTTCGACTCGGCCATCCGCATGGCCATCCTGGCGGGCTCGATCACCACCGATCCGACTCCGCTCCTCTTCGATGAGATTCCGCTCGTCTTCGTGCCGGACTCCAACATCATCGTCACCTTCCAGCCGCTCGCCGGCTTCGCCAACGCCGTCTCCTCGGTCTCTGGTCTCACCACGCGCCATGTCGGCGTCAACATGCACGGGGCCCTGATCGATCAGAACCTCGTCGACCGGCTGCTCGACCTCAACGCAGACGTGCTGCGGAGCGCCGGGCTGCTCAAGCCGCGGTGACCTGAGTGCCTCGCCGCACGGATACGGGCGGAGGATCGTTTGCGGCACGCATGGAGCGGCTCCGCGAGCGGCAGAACGACTACGGCGAGGTCGACCTCGATAAAGTGGGCGGTGACGACCTCCTGCGCGAGATGATCCGCCGGCTCGAAGTGCACACCGAGGTGCTCTTCGACATCGCCGAGACGAACCGCTACTCGCGTGGTGGGTACGACGGCCCCTTCCTCCGGGGCAAGAGCTACGGCTACGCTCCAGCTCCCGGCGGTGGCCAGCGTTCTCCCCTCGTGACGCTCTTCTCCGGGCGTGGGGCGCCCACTGCGCTGCTCATCACCGGGGACGGTACCGGTGTGGGCACCGACCGGCTCTTCATCTCCGACGACAAGGGCCAGATCAGCGGTGGCTACACCGTGGGCCTCACCGGGCCCTTCCAGCTTCGGATCATCGCCGACCGGGACCAGATCCTCTATTCTGCCGTGGACTTCACCGGAGCGGTCCTCGCCACCACCGTGAACGTCCGCGAAGGGAGGCTCTAATGGCTCATTCCTACCACCCGTGGCTTGCTCAGCCGCATGGCCTGCAACTCATCCGCCGCTTCCAGGTGCTCCACGGCGCCCACTCGGGCATCGAGAGCGCGCTTGCCATCTCTGGTCTGACCACCGTGGAGACCCGTGGGGGCGGCCCACCGCGTCCCGTCGACCTCTCCGGTATCTCCGACTGGATCAGTGAGAAGTCCACTGCTGTCGGCAAGTATTATGGGGAGACCGTCGGCCGGGAGTACCAAGCCGCGGTCAGCGGTGGCGAGATGATCTCCGCCTATGCCGCACGAGCCGAAGCGTGGGCCAGCGGAGACGAGGAGGGAGCCAAGAAGGTCTCTCGCCACGTCAACGCGGCCGAGAACCAGATCATCGGCGGCATCCTGACCAAGGGCGTGGGGCAGGTGCCGTCCCAGGTGGGCAGCCGCGACGTGGCCGGTGCCGGCGGCTACATCTACCGTCAGTACGCCGACAACTCCGTCACCATCCTCCAAGCTCCGGGCCAGAAGGGCGTCGGCACCACCCTGCGCTCCGGCACCGCGTGGCAGGCGATCACCAACGAGATCGGCCCGTTCCCCCCGCACCTCGCCAGTCCGCTGCCGAAGGCGTCGGGCGTGGGCACCTTCAAGATCCCCGATGTGCTCCTGGAGAAGCAAGGAGTGCAGGATGCGCTGAAAGTAGGGACGGCGGCTGCGGCTCCATTGGCGGCACCCGCAGCAGCCCTCGTCGGCGCTCTGCTTTCAGGCGCCGCTGCATCCTCAGCCGTTCCTGTCGGAGGTTGGATCGTGGCTGGGGGGCTTGCCGCCGCTGCCGCTACGATCCAACTCGTCCAGGTGCTCAAGCAGGGCAAGATGCGCCGCTCCAAGGTTGTGCAGCTCGCCCAACAGCTTGGCGTTCCCGACGCGGCCGAGGTGCCGGCGTGGCTCACGCACGTCTCCAAGCTCTCCTCGGAGCAGCGGAACCGTCTGGGGGACAAGCTCGCCAAGCTCCTCAAGAAGAAGCATCTCAAGGATCAGCACAAGAAGAAGATCGAGGCGAAGCTGCGCATCCTCGCGGCCATCGAGTTGGAGAGCCGCGCGGCGAAGCTCAAGGCTGCGGCGGCGGGCGGGCCGAAGACGGAGTTCTCCGTCAAGGTGCCCGGCACCGACACCTACGTGACCAACAGCTTCGACCTCTCCATCGGCAGTGTCGACCCACGTTTCCGTCGGGAGGGCGGCGGCGGCCCCCGGTTCCCTTTCCTCACGGGCTGAGCGCATCCATCGAGGTGCTGGCCTCCGTCGGCATCTCCGACTTCGGGGACATCGCACCGGACGAGCTGAGCATCCGCATCGCGCGGGCGCTCACAGGAAACCTGACTGAGGGGGGAACTGCGTCACCGCGGGAAGCTGCCGCCTTCGTCTACGGCTACCTGATGACGCGCTACATCCCGGCACGAAAGTCGAAGAGGCTCCTCACCGGTGACCAGGAGAAGAAGGTCATCCAGGTGGCGCTCCAGTTCTTTCCCATCGCGTTCACCCGAAGCGACGCGGAGGCCGTCGCGATGGTCAACAAGCTCGGTGGGGGTGGCGTCTTCGATCGACTCTACAACGTGATGGGCTCGATCTTCGACAGCGTCGGCAGCACCGACGTGAGCGTTTCGTGGGCGGGCTCCACGCTCAAGCGCGCCGCCGCGATGATCACCGAGGCAGGCGAGCCGGCCGCAGCGGAGAAGTTTGCCTGGGGTGCTGCCGTGGACAAGGCTGCGGCACGCGGGGTCTTCGGCTCGGCGGCCACCGTCGGCGAGAGCATCGTGAACGTGGCTGCGCAGGCGGCCAGCAGCTTCACCGCACCCCTTGCAACGGCGGAGAAGGTCGCAGCCAAGGGCGTCGACCTCCTCGTCAACGCGGCGGGGGACGCCAAGCAGGCGGCCTCGGACGCGGCGCGGAGCGTAGAAGATGCAGCAAAGGGCTTGAAGGACGCAGGCGTCGTCGAGGTCCATCAGCTCATGGACGAGGCCAAGGGACTCGCCGTGAAGGCAGCCTCGTTGCCTGCGGAGGCGAAGGCCGCCATCGCCGGGGAGATCGATGCCATCGGCGCGAAGATCGGCGGTGTCATCCAGGATGTGAAGACCAGCGGGACTGCGCTCCAGAAGGAGCTGGTCAACACGTTCGAGGACAAGTTCAAGGGCGCCATGGACTTCGCCAAGCAGGCACGCGATGCTGGTGCAGCTCTCGGGCGCTCCGCTGCCACGATGGCCGAGGCTGGAATCAAGCGCGTCGAGGAGACCGGCGCGGGCGTCAAGTCCGCCGTCCAGATGGCCGCGCTCGGCATCGGCCTCATCTTCGTACTCGTCATCGTCCTGCTCGTCGCCACGCGCCGTCCAGCCGCGCTCACCGCGTTCACGCCACGCTTGCTTCCCGGCTCTTGACCCAGCAAGGCGCGGCACTTCCTACTCTTGACCTGTCCACTCCAACCGAGTAACCTTCCCACGCACGAGGCTCTACATGCCCACCTACGAAGTCAACGTCTCCGCCTTCGCTGAGGGGCCCTTCCCAGGCGACCGTTTCCCGGGCATGCCGGGCTACCAGGGACCACGTCGCTTCGATGCACGTCCCGGCGTCCCTGGCATCCAGCGGGACGTGCGCCCCGGTGTGCCGGGCATCCAGCGGGACACGCGACCCAACATTCCTGGCTACCAGCCGGGCTTCGACACGCGACCCAACATTCCTGGCTACCAGCCAGGGCCCGGCCCCGGCCCGCGGGGACAGGTGCAGAATCGGCTTGAACACCTCCAGGCCCCGCAGCTCCACACGCTGATCCGCCAGCGCGCTGTGCGCGCGATGCAGGAGCGGGATCGCAATCACGCCCACGTCGTGCGGCTCTCCGCAGGCATCGAGGGGGGCAAACTTGCCGCAGCCGAGAAGGCCAAGCAGATCGGGGCCCGGCGGATCGCGGCAGCCCGCGCACTCCAGTGGCACCTGCGGCAGCAGCGCTACCACGTCGCCCAGGCGTTCGTGCAGAAGGCGACCCAGACCTCCGATCCCAAGGTGAAGGAAGCCCTGCGGCAGGCGACGCTGCGCGTACTCCGTACCCCGGTGCGCATCAGCAAGGGCGTGGTGCAGGTCGTGTGTCCCGGGCAGTCCGTGCGGGGCTTCGGGTTCCTCCCCGGCTCCGGCTACACCGGCTCCGAGATGGTGCCCCAGGTGCCGAGCGGCTTCATGCCGGCTTCCCCCGCGGCGGCGATGCGCCGCGCGTTCGCGACGCAGATTCCGCAGGGCATGAATCCGCCCGCGTCGATGCAGCTTCCGTCGATCCATCCGCTGCCGCCGTCGGTGGCCGCCGCCCAGCCGGGCCTGCCACGGTTCTACCCGCAGATTCCGCACAGCGTCGGCACCAGCCTGCCGCCCGTGCCGCCACGGCCCGACCGCTCCATCGTAGTCGTACCTGCGGCGAACCAGAACCCGGCCTACCACCGGCCCGACATGCCGCGCCGGGGGATGCAGCCCATGATGATGCAGGCCCCGACTCAGGCCGCCGTCGCGGTTCGCGTGCTCGGCCCCGATGTCGTGCTTCCCGGCCACGTCGCCCCGATGATGCTCCCGGCTGCCGCCTCGGCGACCTCCGGCTTCTATGGCTTTGGCGCGGACCAGGAGATCCACATCTCGGGGCTCGGCGAGGACATCATCATCGCGGACGTGCAGGAGACGGCCCTGGCCGAGAGCATCAATGCCGTCGAGTACGAGGCGGCGATCGGTGCCGCAAGCCAGCAGGAGATCAACATCTCCGGGGATCTCGGTGCCGTGCGCTTCAAGGAAGTGCTCATCCGGTTCAAGATCCCGCAGATCAAGCTCTTCCCGATCCAACTCCGGGCGCACAAGCTCAAGATGGGCAAGCGGCTCTCGCACCAGCTCACGGCCGTGGGACTGGCCCACGCCACCGGCATCGCCGGGCCTGCCGCGGGGCTCATCCCGGGTGGACCGCTGGCCGCTGGCATCATCGCCCTGCTCGCAGGCAAGCACGCCAAGGAAGAATCCTCGCTGGCGACCGAGATGGGGCGCCGGGTGTCCTCGACGGCCGTGAAGAGCCGGGCCGTGAAGATCGCGAGCGAGATCACCACCGCCGCACGTCGGCCTGTCTGCCGCTGATCGCGCCCGCGATACGGACGTGATGAAGGGGGAGACCCATGGCTGAGCCGGACCCCGAAGAGCCGCTCTTCCTCCCACGCATCGTGCTCACGCCGAAGGCGCCAGTGCCGCCGAAGGCCAGCGTGATCGGGCTGGGAGCGAAGAGCGGCGTCGTGCTCACCACAGGGATGGTCGCCTATGCGAAAGTGCTGCGCACCGCCCTGTCGGCGTCGGTGCCCTCTCTGCTCCTCACCAGCGGCGTGCGCACCTCGACGGAGCAGGCGGAGGCGATGCTCAACAAGCTCAACGTGAAAGGCGAGCGCGAGCTGTACGCTGTCTATCAGAACGATGCGCTGATCGCGAAGCTGCTCAAGCTGCCGCGCACCGTCGTGGCCTGGGCGGTGTTCATCGCGCAAGAGGGCGCTGCACTCTCACGGCACCTCCGCGGGGGGGCCTTTGACGTGCGCACGAGCGATCTCACCACCGCGCAGGTCGCCACGATCCAGAACGCCGTGCGCTCGACCGGTGGTCGCCCTCTCATGGAGTACGACCACCTGCACGTCGACTTGCCGGCCAGCTACGCGGCCTCGGTAGCACCGGCCAATCTTCAAGGTGCACTCCGACTCGACGCGGCCACCCATGCCTCTTCCATGGGGATCGGGTTAGCCCCATACCGGAGAGGAAACCTGCCATGGCTGACCTGATCACCGCGGCCACCCCGATCACGCCGCACTTCGTCTGGGGTGAAGCCATCAAGGACCCCGGCATGCTCTCTCCTGGGCAGCAGGCGGGCGTGCGCGCCCTGGCCCGCCAGCTCGAATGTCTCAGGCTTGCGTGGCAGCGGAATCCGGTCACCGTGCGCAAGTGGGTTGCGATGGATGGGGGGCACGAGAACTATGGGAGCCACGCGACCGGGCTCAACGTCGACATCGGCTACCCCGCCAAGTTTCGACAGGACACGGCTACCGACATTGCGCGCAAGCTCGGCTTCACCGTCGTACAGCCGGATCGCAACACCCTCCACCTGGGCCTTGTCTCGGTGGAGGATGCAGCGCCCGAGATCGCGCTGGTGGAGCAGAGCCCCGAAGTGGGCGCCGCGCTCATCTTCCAGCTTGCTGGCTTCGACGCGAAGCTGGCGGAACGCCTCGGTGCGCTCGCCTGGGCGGCCCTCTCCCCGACGCTGGCGGAAGGCGTCGACCTGGGACTCTTTCTCGGCTTCTCCGTCCAGGAGGGAGGTGGGCGTCCCACGGCCTACCGCTCCGAGGGGCGCCCCTGGTGGGAGCGGAACATCCGCGACGGCAAGCTCTTCGACAAGGCGAAGCACCCTGACGTGATCGATCTCGACGTGATCGATCAGTGGGGCTCAGCCGGCGCGTGGCAGATGTTGCGCTCGACTGCGATCGACCTCGGCTTCCCCGCGAGCCAGAAGTGGGCCGAGCGTCTCGATCTGAAACCCACCGGGGAGACCGACATGCTCACCGGGCGGCCACGCGAGGCTATGACGGGAACCTTCAAGGGGCCCTTCTCCGAGGTGGCCGTCGCGGCGAGCTACTCCACGCGCTACCTGCGGCGGCTCCTCGACCGCTATGCCGGCGACGACGCCGAGGCCCTGGCCGTGGCAGCCTACAACGCTGGGCCCCACAACGTGGATGTCGCCCAGCACCGGGCTGGGGCCCGCTGGCTCGACGTGCTCGGTGAGGTCGCGAAGAACCCGGTCGCCCACACCTACGCCCCCAGCGTGCTCGCGCATGCGAAGCGTGCGCGGGCGGCACTGGCCTCCCCGGGGCTCGCCCGGCTGCGAAAGTAGAACCAAAGGAGTCCGATGCGTCGAGCACCACGGCGTTCCACGCGGCTCGGCTTCGCCGAGGCTCCGCTGCCCGACTTCTTCCTGCCTTCTTCCCCCACCCAGGCCGTGGGTAGGGGAGTGAGCGGTGCGAAGCGCCGGCTGGCACGGAGCGTTGCGACGGCCAAGCGCGTTCGGGACGACAACTGCCTCCTCATCCCCGCGATCGTCGACGTGGCACGCGATGCAGAGGCGCTCCGCTTCTACCTCGCGGGGGCCGGTGGCCCCGACGACGAGGCCGTCACCTTGCTGCGCGCCGCCGACGTGGAGATCGATCTCACCCGTCAACCTTACTGCAAAGGACGATGACGATGCCTGCCCCCACCCACAAGCTCATCGGCTGCCGCGACTTCCAGGGCAAGATTCCCGTCCCGGCGGGAACCGTGCGTGTGAAGTCAGAGCGCATGACGGATGGCTCGGGCCGTGTGCAACACTTCTACCGGTACCCGGACACGGGAGCGTGGTACCGCATCCGCAGCATCTCCGGGAAGCAAGGCGCATGGACGCTGTGCGAGTTCGTGAGCAAGGATTGCCCGTGCTCCGCGCCATGACGACGCGCGTGTGCGCATGACGACGCACGCTGCGAAGCCGTCGCAGGTCAGTGCGTTGAATCGCGCCTTCGACTCGTTCTTCACCCGCCACCGAGTGCTGCCCGGTGCGTCGGTGTCGGCCGCGCTCGCCGCCAACGATCTCCTCCGCTTCGGCCCGCTGGTGATGGCCACGGCCGCTACGGTGACGAACGCGACTCCCCAGGTGCAGAGCATCCTCTTCTGGGGTGGCGCTTTCACTGCGCTCTCCGGCGCGGTACGCTTGCACATGCTGGCCAAGGAAGAGGACCCCGTCCGGCCACCGGTGAGCACCGCAGTGCCCGGCATCACGCCGGGCGCTTCCCTCTCCGGTCTCTGGAGGACGCAATGATCGTCGAGACCTTCGCTCTCTCTGGCTCCACCGGGTTGGGGGCGCCACCCCCACCTCCGCGGCGGCATCGCTGGTGGGGCTGGGGCCGAGGCGGTGGCTACCCCCCCTACTACCCGACCTACCCGGTGGCCTTCGACCCGATCGTCATCGAGACCCAGGCCCCACCAGCCACGGCGATCTGCCCGACCGGGGGGCAGAGCATCTCGACCCGGCGGGTGCTCGGCGGTTCCGTGGTGCGGGTCTACCAGACGGCCCACGGCTACTACGCCCGTGCGGCCTCGGGGCAGTGCACGGGACTGTGGCCGACTCCGGAGGCCGCCACCCGCGCGCTGGTTCTCGGCGGATGACGTTCGATGCCCTTCTCGTCGTGAGTCTCGCGGCGCTCGGCTTCACCCAGCTCGTGCGTGCAAGTCCGTTGGGCCGCCTGGACTACAAGCCCTGGTCCTGCCGCACCTGTCTCTCTGGCTGGGGCGCGATCTTCGCGGGGGCTCTTGGCCTCGGTGCGGTGCAGGGCGCGGCACTCGACACCGCAGCAGCAGCGTCATGGGCGCTCCTGGCCCTGGCGGGGACTGGCGGCGCTGCGCTGGGTTTCGCCCTCTTCGATCTGGCTTCGCACACCGTGGTGCCTCCTACCGATCTGCCGGAACCGCCCATCGAAGGCGGCGGACCTTGACGAGTCAAGCGTATTGACGCTGAAAGGCAGGCCCCCCCGATCCTTGTGCTTGAACGTGGCTTAGGCTAAACCGACCACGATCGGAGGCCCCCATGCCCGCAGTCATCAATGGCGAATCCACCGTCGGGTTCTTCAACGGCACCGGCGCCGATCTGGTCGGGCCCCTCCTCGTCGCAGTCCAGGGTTTCGACACCGCCACGCGCCGGGTGAAGTGCGTCAAGGCCATCGCCAATGGCACCAACACACGCGCGGACTTCCTCATGCCGGATGGCGTGACCGCGAAGAACACGCGCACCGGCTACGCCACCCGCAACTGGATCTTGGAGAACCAGAACACCGCCGGCCGCACCATCGGTGACCCGGTCTACCTCCACGCAGCCACGGCGGGCAGCTACACTTTCACCAAGCCCGGCGACGGCTTCGACGTGCAGGAGGTCGGGAGCGTGCTCTCGGTGAGCGCCACGGTGGGCCGCATCCTCTTCACGCTCTCCGGCGCGGGAACCGAGGGCCTCTCGCCCGACGCGATCAGCGATGCCCAGCTCACCAGCAAGCCGCTCCACGATGTGGGGCAGGCCGCCGTCGGCTGGGTCTCGATCGGGGGCGCCGTCACCGATGGGGATCAGGTCGTCATCAATGGTCGGACCTACGAGTTCGAGGCCGCAGCGAACCCGGGCGCCCAGAACGCAGGGGCCGTGCGCGTGGGCGTCTCTGGGGCGGGTGGCGATCTCGCCAACACCACTGCCAACGACGTGACCGCGCTCGTCGCCGCCATCAACGCCGATTCGGTCTCTGTCGTCAATGCGGTGGACATCGGTGGAAATGCCTTGGCGCTGGTCGCGAAGGTTCGTGGCCCCGTCGGTGACTACACCCTCACCAATCCGGTCGATGCCGGTGGGGTGATCAACATCTCGGCTGCGGCCCTGGCCGGTGGCTTCGCCCTCCGACCGCACAGTGCGGTCCTCCGCACCTACAGCATCACCGCGGCCGACGTGACGTGGCTTGGCACGTTGCTCGGGACCAACGAGGTTCCGATCGGGAGCTTCCCCTCGACCTCGGCGCCCACGCTCTTCTTCGTGCAGGCGCGCACCTCGACGGGCTCCCCGCAGCTCCTCGACACCGCGAACTTCCGCGTGCTCCAAGCCAGCACGGGTTTCTGGACCCTGCTCTACAGGGAGCCGGCTGGTGGGGCACTTCTGGCCGCCGGCTACATCCTTTCCTTTGCCATGCTGCTCACGGACTAACGAGGGACGCCCCTCGGGGAGGCTCTCGTGTCCACTCGCGTTCGCACGCGAACCGTCATCGGACTCGTTGGTACACTGACGAGCTTGGCGACACCGGTGATCACGGCACCGGCAGGCGGCACCATCAAGCGGGTGCGCGCGACCTGCGATCCGACACAGGACGCCGAGGCCAGTGCCGGCTCTGGTCCGGCCACGGACATCTCGCTCTCGATCGCGGAGAGCGCGACGGCCTCCGGCCTCGGAGGTAGCGTCGGGGAGAGCGTACCTCTCGTCTACAGCTTCACGCCGTCGGACCCGAGTCTCACGATCGATTCCGAGGAGTGCATCGACTACCAAGTCAAGCCGGGCAGACAGCTCTGTCTGAGCGCACTCGTCGATGCCGGCCCGGCCCTCGGGGACGCCATCATGGTGGTGACGTTGGAGATCGAAATCTTCGACACCAGGATCGTCTGAGATGTCCTGCGAGAACCCGGCCAACGTCAGTCGGAAGCGGACGACGCCGCCGCGTCCGTCGGTCATTGATGTCTTCGACGAGAGCATCCAGCTTCCTGCCGCCCACGGGTTCAACTTCGTCGGCCCCGATGTCACCGCGGCCTACAACGCGGTCACCGACCTGTGGGATGTCACCTCGGTGGGCGCTGCCGGGACCACCGGCTGGACCCGCGATGCGGGCACGCCTGCGGTACGCCTGACCTTCGCAGCCGATCCAGTCGGGATCGGCACTGCCACCCCAGCCGCCGGCCGGAAGGTGCATGTCCTCACGACCGGAGCCCTCCAGGGCATCCGTGTCGAGGGTGGGGCCACATCCGACAACGCGCTCGATGGGCTGGTCACCGGCGACCTGCAAGCGCGCTTCGCGCTCTCCGTCGCCGGGGCGCATGCGTGGGGCGATGGCGTGGTCGTCCAGGACACGCGCCTGCGCCGCGTGGCCGTGGGTACGCTCGCGCTCGACGATCCAGCCGCCGGCCCCGTCGTCCTGGAGACGATTGGCACGAGTGGCTTCCAGAACCGCATCCTCGTCACCGATGTCCAGCCACGCATGGCGCTCGCACCTGCGAGTCTCGCGTTCGGCGCCGGTGGTGTCATCGCCCCGGACATCCTGGTCGGCCGCGGGCTCGTCGGTGGCGTGGCTCACTGGCAGATGTCGGGGGGCAACATCCTCGATGCCATCGCCGCGGGTTCCTTCGAGAACCGCGCGCTCACCGCGGATGCTCAGCCACGCAGCGCCCTGCGCTTCGACCAGCTTCTCTTCGGTGCGGGTGGTGCGGCCGTCCCCGATGTGCGCTGGCAGCGCACGGCCGGCGAGACGATCGTGCTCGACGACAACACCGGTACCGATCTCGTGCAGGTCACCATCCGCACGGCGAAGTTCACGGTGACGGGCGCGATCGACCCCACGAGCTTGTCGCTCTCCGACCCTGCGGCGGGCACCGCGCTGTTCCTCGACTCGGCCGACGGGCAGACTGCGCTGGTGAGCGCTGTGGCGCATGGGCGCATCCGGTACAACAACGCGCTCACCCGGTGGGAGGTGAGTGAGAACGGTGGTGCCTACGTCGGCATCCTGTCGAGCGCAGGTCCCTGGGACCGCGTCGCGCCCGTCACCTTCCTCGACTTCTCCACCGACCGCGTCGTCCTCGGCGGGGCTGCCGGCGATGTCGCAACGCGCAAGCTCATCATTCCCACGACTGGCGCTGACCAGGGCATCCGCGCCACCAACCTCGCCGCTGGGGAGAACGTCCTCGACGCTCGCATCGCGGGGGAGGCCAACGATCTCTTCCAGACGACGACGAGCGCGATCCTGTGGGGTCCTGGTGGGGCCATCGCGCTCGACACGCAGATCGGCCGGGGTGGCGCCGACCTCCTGGAGGTGGCCACCGGGGACACCTTCCGCATCGTGAGCGGCGGGTTCCGCACCGGTGCCACCACCGTGGCTGCGACCCCCTACGCCGTCCTCGCCACCGATCTAGTGCTGATGATGACGGTGGGCGGCACCGTCAACCTGCCCTCTCTCGCCGCCGCAGGCGCCGATCGGCACTTGTGGGTGCGCAAGGCCCCAGGGCTCGTCGGCATCGTCGTCCTCGATCCGTCCGGCGCCGAGACCATCGACGCGCTCGTGACGCTGGCGATGGCGTCCATGGGTGCCCACGTCCACATCTATGGGCAGGCGGGCACGACCGACTGGCGGGTGACCGCGTGAGCACCATCGGGCCGCTCCTGGCTTTCGGCGATGCCGTTGCCAACACCGTCGGCGACGCTATCATCGCCTCGCGGCAGACCTCGGCAGCGCCGGCCGCCGGGCTGGGCGCTGGCCTGCTCCTCTTAGTGCAGGACGACGCGGGTGGTTTCCAGGACGCAGCGCGCATCGCCGGGGTGCTCCGCAACGTCACGCCGGCCACGGCCGACGGAGAACTCCAGTTCTTCACCCGCACCGCTGGTGCAGCACTATCCGAGCGGTACCGGATCGACGGCACCGGCAACCTGACGATGCGCGGCGACTTTGATTTCACCGCCGCGACGGACAACCAGGGCGACCTCGGCACCGCGACGCTTCGCTGGGCAACGGTGACAGCGAACGCCCACCGGGTCTTCGCCGTTGCTGGAGACCCGAATCCTACTGCGAAGATCAGCTCCTCCACCCTCTCGCTGGGGAAGGACACCGCCGATGCCCTGAGTTGGACACTCACAGTTGGCACCGTCTCCGGACGCGCGGACATGGGCAGTGGAAACCTACTGGCGAGCATCGGCGCGGCGGCGTTCAAGAACTACAACGCAGTGGGCGAGGCGAACGAGCGGATGGCCCTCGCGCCGTCGACGCTGTCCTTCGGTGCCGGCGCCGCTGCCGTCGTCGACCTCAGCATCGGGCGGGGGCTGGTTTCCGGCGTGGCCCACTGGCAGATGAGCGGCGGGAACGTCCTCGACGCAATCGGCGCCGGTTCCTTCGATGTCCGCGGGGCCGTGGCACACGTAAATGCCCAGGCGAGCTTGAACGCCACGTCTCTGCGTTTCGGCGCGGGCGGGGCGACCGCGCCCGATGTGCGCGTTGCGCGGACGCTCGCGCAGGAACTCACCATCGACGACAACAACGCGGGGGCTGCCGACATCAACGTCGTCCCGGTGGCCGACGGCAACGGGAACATTGGCACGGCAGCGAAACGGTGGAAACTTGTGCGCGCCGTGACCATCACGAGCGGTGATCTCGGATTCGATGACGCGGGCTGCGCTCTCTGCGGCCGGGGCTTCGCTGTGAGTGAGGATCTGGTGCTCCGCGTCGTTGCAATCGAGCCCGATGTGCATGGGAGCATGACCCGCACCGTTCCCGTGCACCAGCACTGCGCGGCGAGGGGGCGCGCATGATCGCCGTTCTACGCGAGTGGGTGCGGCGAGGCCGGGAGCGGTTCGCCAACTGGCTCCTGCACGACGTGCACGTCCGCCACCTGCACGTCGGCGAGCACTCCATCGACATGAGCCCCGTGGGTGCTGCCAACCTGATGCGCTGGTCTGCATCGGGGACGCCCACCGCACTCGGCGACCTCGGAATGGATACCGCGACCGGCCGCGTCCAGATGTACGTCGGGGGCGCCGCAGTGGCCGTATCCAGTACCTCGGACTCGGTGACCGGGTCGAACTTCCTTCCCTTCATCTTCGGGGACCAATCAGACGGTGCGGCGGACTTCGATGGAACCCTCACCTTCGTCACGTTCGCCTCGACCACGGGCGCGGCGCCGAACCTCATCTACACGCTCACCCGGGACATCTACTGCTCGACGATCACGATCCGCACCGGGAAGACGGTCAATACGGGTGGTTTCGTCGTGCACTGCCGGACGTTCGGGAACGGATCGGACACCGGGACACTCCAGGACGCCGGAAACGCGGGCGTCAGCTCGACGGGCGGTGCGGCGCTTGGCGCCGCGGGTTCGCTCCAGCGCGCCGCCCAGGCCGGGGCCAACGGTCGCTCTACCACCGGCGTCGGTACGGGAGGCAACGGCCAGTCGAACAGCCTCAGTGGCAACAGCGGCGGTGGCGGCTCTGGTGGCGGGCAAGGCGGGGGCGCCGCGGGGGTCACCAGCGCCCCTGCGGCGACGGTCGGCCTGCCCTACGCGCTCCTGTTCGCGCTCACCTCGGTCTACAGGCTCATCACCGGCACGGTGCTCAGCGGTGGCTCTGGAGGCGGCGCGGGCGGGTGCAACACTGGCACCGGCACGGCCACATCGGGCGGCGGCGGGAGCGGTTGCGAAGTCCGTCGCGAAGGCCCAGGCAGCAGGGGTCTCTCCGGGCGCCGTGGCGGCATCCGCCGTGGCAGCCAGTGCCGTCGCGAAGGCCCAACCCGCCACCGCCATTCCAGGCGCCGTGTCCGTGTCGGCCGATGCGGCAACAGCCATCGCGAAAGCGCGCCTTGCCACCGTCGCCGCCGGCCCCGTGTTCACCGCAGCGGCCGCGGCAACGACCGTGGCGCGGGCCCAATCCGCTTCCGTCCTGACCGGAGAAGTTCGGGCGATTGCCGCGGCAGCGGTCATGGTCGCGCAGGGGCGCCTTGCCACGGTTGCTCCGGGCCCCGTCTCGGCGGTTGCCATCGCCGCCACCGCCATCGCCAATGCACAGGTTGCCGTGGCTGTGGCGGGTGGAGTGTCCGTCGCGGCGCAAGCGGCCAGCGCGGTTGCTCGGGCCTTGCCCGCTCTCGTGCTCATGGGCCCCGTACAGGCGAGCGCCACCGTGGCCGTGTGCGTCGCGCGGGCGCAAGGCGCAACGGTCCTCCTCGGTCCCGCGCCATCCGGCATCGGCCTCCAGAGGGCCAATGTCCAGGGGAGCCACCTCCAGGGCACGCGGCTGCAAGGACGAGGGCTCATTCCACGTCGCAAGAGACGCGCGGCATAGGGGGTCAATCCGCCTGGGCCGCCCATTGCCCGAACGGATTATGCTCTCGGCATGTCCGAAGAGAAACCACCCGGCGAAGTGACCCGTGCCGAACTGATGGAGGCGAAGTACCTCACCGAGCGCGCCGCGCACGCCCGGACCCTGCTACGGCAGGCCGAGGTGAACGTCGGGGAGGCCGACACTGCCCTCCGGCAGTTCGGCGTCACGTTGCGCGAGCGCTACGGGCTTGGCGAGGGGGACGGGATCAACGGCAACACCGGTGCCATCACCCGGGTACCCACCCCCAACGGAAAGGCTCCGGACGCATAGGGGGGGTGCGCCGCCTGTGCGGAGGGACCCCCGCATGCTACCGCTGACCATCGACGACAACAACGCGGGGGCTGCCGACATAAACGTCGTCCCGGTCGCGGACAACAACGGGAACGTGGGTACGGCAGCCAAGCGTTGGAAACTTGTACGCGCAGTGACGATCACTCCTGGCAGGCTCACGTTTGCGGACGATACAACTGGCATAGAGGTATGGGCCATGCACGAGGATGCGGACTTCCTCTACATTCAAGAACTGACGACTTGGCAGGACGTCGCCAAGTTCGACCGAGACGGCAACTTGTATCTGCGTGGCGAGGTGCGCCCATGGAAGTGACCGTGTTTTGCGCGTGGCTTTTCAAGCTGGCTGCTTTCCTCTCCCTGCGTTAGCCTGGCTACGCGCCGGAGCCACCCCCCATGCAGATCGACGTCACCTAGTCCATCCAGAGTTACGACGGAGCCGTGATCCTCCAGGGCAACGCGGAGGACCCGAAGAAGGCGAAGCCGCTGACCTTGCGCGCGGTGGCCTGCATGGCGCTGACCGGGCACCACCCCCAGGAGAACATCGACGGGCTGGAGAAGGTCCGCCGGTTCACGCTGGCCCAGCGCATCCACGTCCAGGACCTTGTGGAGATGACAGTGGAGGAGGTGGCGCTCGTCAAGCTCTTGATCAACCAGACCTACGGGACGGTGGTTGTGGCGCCGGCGTGGGCGCTGCTCGATCCTCCTTCGGCGCCTCCAGCGCCGAAGGAGAAGCCGGGAGCCGGGAGCCACGCAGCCACGGAGCCACAGGGTCCCTGACCCTTCGAACTTTCGGCTCGATGACCGGCGCACTCGCGTACTACGCATCGTCTCCTGCCAGGGATGATAGGCTTCTCCCATGGATCCGGACCGTCGCCTGCCTTGTACTGCGCGCCGCGCGGACGGTTCGATGACGCCGGGCGGCGCCTACAACCGTGTCATCCGTCTCTCTCCCCACGAGGACGAGGCGCTGATCGCCGAGGCGCACCGTCGCGGCATGACCGTCTCGGACCTCGTGCGCGACGTCCTCTCCTTAGTGGTGACGGACTGGCCGGCACGGCCGCCGGCGCGCACCGAGAACCTGCCTCCCGGCTACGGGAGCAGCTGATCTTCTTCCTTTCCAGGAGTCTCCATGGGCATCGGCGTCGACAACGCGAACTTCCACCTCCATGCCCAGGCCACAGGCACGATCAACGGCAACCCGAACTACCATCGGGGAGACCAGAGCATCGACGACACCGGTCCGGACGTCGGTACGGCCGGATTCTGCGATCTCGTCCGCGCCGCGTCCTCCCAGTCGGCCTTCGACACCCAGGCCGCGACGACCTACGGGAACTGGTACAGCGGCAAGCCGTCGGACTTCAAGACGGGGCAGTACCGCATCTTCAACGCGATCAAGAGCGATCTCGGCCTGTAGACCCGCGACGGGCGGACGCGAGGAGGAACTCGGCGATGCGGACGCGCAACCCTCGCCGCACCCCGGGTTCTGGCCCAGGCCCGGCCTCTGTGGTCCTCTGGCTCTCGGAGAGCGCCATCGCGAGGCAGGTGAGCGCGCTGAGTCGTTTGTAGTTCTCCTGGGCCTGTTCGTAGAGGAACAGGAGGGCGGGCTCGGCATCTCCCCTGGCGCGCAGCCGGGCGAGGTCTGTCCCCATCCGATCGGCCTGCGCCCCGCACCACTGGGCATAGGCGCTGGCGTTCCAGACCAGGGACAGGGTCTCGTCCACTGGCCGTCGGTACATCCAGGTCCTCGACCGGATGCGTATCACGCGCACCGCGGGTATGTTAGCCTTCGGCTGCGTACTGCGCATCTGAAGGAGTTCCTCATGGCCCGATACAGCGTTCAAGGCAACCGCGCGACCTTGGTGGCGGCCCAGCCGGCCCTCGTGGTCCAGTGCACCGCGACGGCGCGCCGTCTCAAGATCTACGAGGCCATCTTCGGCTCGGAGGCCACGCCCGCGGACGTGGCCATCCTCTGGGAGATCGGGCGGCTCACCGTAGCCCCCACCGCCGGTACTGCCGTCACGCCCGCCCCCCTGGACCCGGCGGATGCCGCGAGTCTCTTCGACGCGACCGAGGGCGCCATCACCGCACCGGCGATCGGCACGCAGGTCCTGGGTGTGCCCCTGAACCAGCGCGCCACCTTCCGCTGGGTGGCTGCCCCCGGCGCCGAGCTCGTCGGACCAGCCACCGACAACAACGGGTTCGGGGTCTACTCCACCACGATCAACGGGGCGGCGCCGAGCGGCACGGTCCAGATCTACGTGGATGAGCAGTAGAGGCGAGGCGAGGAGAAACCGGTGCGCAGTCGACACCAGGGCCAGGTCACCATCACCGACCCCACCGGTCGGCAGGCCTCGCGAGCGTTCTCGACGCTCACCTGTGCCCATTGCCAGCGCATCGTGGCCTTCGCGCCCGGGAAGGACATCGGCGGCTTCTGCATGAAGTGCTGCGCGCCCATCTGCGGTCCGTGCGCGGACGCCGGCACGTGTCGGCCGATCGAGAAATGGCTCGACCAGGTGGAACGCGAGGCCTATCGCAAGGCGCAGAACTGCCGCATCATGGGGCTGGCTCCGTGACCTGCGAGTACGCCACCCGGGGCCCCTGCAAGTTCTGTGGGAAGCCGCGTCCACCCGACGCGCGCACGCCGCCGCAGTGCGGCGTGCGCGATCCCACTGACAACGGCCGACGGACCCACGAGTTCACCAAGGCAGGGTGCCGCTACTGCGGCGAGCCGCGCGCACTCGGTGCGACCGGGGAGGAGCCCTGCCCGAAGCGCACCGGGTTCGTCTCCTGGACGTCCACGACGCCACCTCCGGCCCAGGGCTCAGGCCCACCGGTCGTCCCCCTGCGGACGCTGGCGCGCTCCTCCCCCAAGCGGGGCACATGAGTGGGCGCCTCAGGGACGGCGGAACTCGACTTCGGAGCCTTCCCCGGCGTCTCGGACGCTCTCGTCACGGTGACCGGCCAGGTGGCGATCATCGCCGGGTCGCTGGTGGAGGCGTGGGTACGTCCGGTCGACACGACGGACCACACCGCGGACGAACACATGGTCGAGACCTTCCGCGTGTTCGCCCACACCATCGTGGCGGGAACCGGGTTCACGATCAGCGGGTTCAACACCTCCCAGGTCAACGAGCCCCTGGAGCCGATCCTCGGCAACACCGGGGCCATCGCGCCGGGAGCGACGGAGCCGCAGGGCTTCCAGCGCCCATCAGCCGGTGGCATCGGGACGCGCATCTGGGGGAAGTGGACCATCGCGTGGGTCTGGAACTAGCATGAACGACACTTCTCAGCGAGCCGGCGCCGAGGCCATCGAGAAGCTGATCCAACGGTTCGGCTGCCTACCATCGGCGGGAGACGGTCCGATCGTCGCGCGCTTCGATCCCGAGGCGTTGGCGGCGGCCATCGAGACGGAGATCCGCCGCGCCCACGAGTACGGATGGTCGAAGATCACCCTGCACATGGACATCCCGGATGCCGCGCTGCTCTCCAACTGCCTGCGGCGAAGGAAGGGATAGCCATGCCGGTAGAGAAGCTCTTCGGCACGCGGGATCGGGCGGCAAGCCACAAGAAGCTGGAGGACGTCCTCACGGAGGGGGAGTATCCCCGGGCCTCCTGTCGCGAGGACCCGAACGACCTCGAGGAGCCCTACACCGTCTGGAGCGACGGTCCGGAGCCCCACGTCTCGCTCCCTTCCTTGCCGGTGCCGACCCAGGAGGACGTACTCGACCAGCTCGCGCGCAAGCTCCTGGAGCGCATCCGGAAAGAACTGATCCCATGAGGAGGGCTTAAGCCATGGCGATCCAGGTCCAGGGCAACGGCGGGGTCGTCGCCGAGGTCGACGGGACGACGTTCCGGGCACTCCGCGTCACGGCGCGGCCGGTGAACTACGGCTCCTTGGGGATGTACCGGGCGGGGGCGGTCTCCGGCACCATGGCGGCCGCACTGGGGGCGAACTCGGAGATGTTCCAGTGGCGGTGGTCGGACGCGACGAACTTGGGTCTGGTCTACAAGATCAGCGTCTCCGCCGGTGCCAACGTCGCGGCCACGGCCGCGGCGCTCATCAGTTTCGTCGCCACCATCGCCCGCGCCTGGACGGTCGCGGGCTCCGGCGGGACCCGGCTCACGCTCACGGGCAACAACGCCAAGCTCCGGACGTCGATGGGCACGAGCCTCGTGAACGACGCGGGGATCTCGACGACGGCGGCGCTGACGGCCGGTACGAAGACCCTCGACAGCACCAACGTCGGCGCCTGGGCCTCAGGTATCGGCACCGGCGCGATCACGACGGCGCTGGACTTGGGGTTCTGCCAGGACATCCGCCTCTTCGACGCGGATGGCGAGGGCATGCATCCCATCGTGTGCGCACAGAACGAGGGCTACGTGGTCCGCAGCGGCGGTACGGCGTTCCCCGCGGCGCTGACCTGGAACTTCGGCATCCAGACGGTGTGGGCCGAAGTCACGACCTTCTGAAAGGATCCAGGTAGATCATGTCGCTGCTCCTGACGCAGATCGGGGCGCCCTTCAACCCGGCGCTGCTCCCGCGCGTAGAGGTGGCGCCGATCATACGCCGGGAACCGAGGAGTCAGCCTCCGGCCTGGGTCGGGCCCGTGGACACGCCCAAAGGCCTCGATGCCGCCGTGCTGGCGACGACGGGTACCCTGACGTCACTTCCGCCTCGACGTACCGTCCAACCGGACGCTCTCGCCTACGTGCCAGCGCTGAAGGACTGGGGGCTGGGCATCCGCATCGCGAACGCGGTCTACCCGGACCGCGTGCCTGCGGCGGCGCGTGCATTGTCCCTTCTCACGGAGATGGCCTACGTCCCCGCTGCCGACCGGTGGGGGCTCGAGGACGAGCCCTGGATGGGGTCCGCTGTAGTCCCCATCCCGGTTCTCCGGACCGTTTTGCCGGATGGCCTCACCTACGTGCCGGCACTGAAGGATTGGGGACTGGGCATCCGCATCGCGAACGCGGTCTACCCGGATCGCGTGCCCGCAGCGGCACGTGCGCTCGCGCTCTCGACGGAGATCGCCTACGTCCCCGCCAAAGACCGGTGGGGCCTCGAAGACGAGCCGTGGCGTGGATCGGCCTTGGACCCCGTCCGGGCTCGCCTGGCCGTCCAACCGGATGCTCTCGCCTACGTCTCTGCCCTGGAGGACTATGGGGTCGAC
>Ga0334722_10000227_pt1 | contig 86408 bp, 79 predicted proteins | sample C3_bottom_MG_FD_207210 | JGI IMG/M metagenome (GOLD analysis project Ga0334722, IMG submission 207210) | Sediment microbial communities from Yellowstone Lake, YNP, Wyoming, USA - C3_bottom | ecosystem: Environmental > Aquatic > Freshwater > Lake > Sediment | place: USA: Wyoming | collected...
CACCGACGGGCTTGAACTTTACAGCAAGTACGTTTATGATATGGAGGAAGCGGCGGCGTAGAAACAACCACAAATGGGGCTTAGCCGGAAGGCCAACCGTAAACGCAATTAGTGACTACCGCAATTTAGATTCTGATTGATTAATTGTGGCCACATCCCAATTTAAAGCTCCGTCAAAATCTGTTTAGCCCGCAACTCCCCCTTGCGGGCTTTTTGTTACGCAGTAATGACCCCGCATAAACGGTCCTTCTTGACTTTACCCTCCCAATACTCTAATATTCCAAGAAATTTATAAATTCAGGAGGCCCCCTTGTCATACAAAGACATAAGAGAATTCATAGCCGCCCTCGAAAAACGGGGACTGCTAAAACGCATAAAGGCCGAGGTTGACCCGTACCTCGAAATCGCCGAGATAACCGACCGGGTATCGAAGGAGAAAGGCGCCAAAAACACCGCGCTCCTGTTCGAGAAGGTGAAGGGCACGAACATGCCCGTCCTGACGAACGCGCTCGGCTCGATGGAACGCATGGCGATGGGGCTTGGCGTGAATAACCTGGACGAGATAGGCGCGCGGGTACGCTCCATGGCCGACCCGACCCAGCTCTTCCCCGGCCCCGGCGCGGGAATCATGGAAAAGCTCTCGGTGCTCCCGAAGCTGAACGAACTCTCCGGCTGGTTCCCCAAGACGGTCAAGAAGGCCCCCTGCCAGGAGGTCGTGATGCAGGGCGCGGACGTGGACCTGGGCAGGCTCCCCATATTAACATGCTGGCCGGGCGACGGCGGGCCGTTCGTCACGCTCCCGATGGTTGCCACGGTAGACCCCGTGACGGGCATCACGAACCTCGGCATGTACCGCCTCCAGGTCTTCGACAGGAACTCGACCGGGATGCACTGGCACAAGCACAAGGACGGGGCCAGGCACTACGCGCACTACGAAGGCACCGGCAAGCGGATGGAGGCCGCGGTCGCAATCGGGGCAGACCCGGCGACGATTTACGCCGCCACCGCCCCCCTGCCCCCGGTCGTCGGCGAGTACCTCTTCGCGGGCTTCCTGAGGCAGGAGCCGCTCGAGGTCGTGCAGTGCAAGACCGTGGACATACGCGTGCCCGCGCACGCGGAGATTGTCCTCGAAGGCTACGTCGAGCCGGGCGAGAGGCGCACCGAAGGCCCGTTCGGCGACCACACCGGCTACTACTCGCTCGCGGACGACTACCCAGTATTCCATGTCACATGCGTCACGCACAGGAAGGACGCGATATACCCCGCGACCATCGTAGGCCGTCCGCCGCAGGAGGACGCATACATCGGCAAGGCGACCGAGCGCATATTCCTGCCGCTCCTGCAGATGGTATCCCCGGACATACTCGACATGGACCTGCCGGTCGAGGGCGTATTCCACAACAACGTCATCGTGAAGATAAAGAAACGCTTCCCCGGCCACGGCAAGAAGGCGATGAACACCATCTGGGGCACGGGTATGCTGATGCTCTCCAAGTTCATCATCGTCGTGGACGAGGACGTGGACGTGCACGACTACTCCGAGGTCGCGTGGAAGGTGATGAACCACGTGGACCCGAGGCGCGACACGGTTGTGCTCGACGGCCCGCTCGACATACTCGACCACGCATGCCCGCAGGTCGGCTTCGGCTCGAAGATGGGCATAGACGCGACCCGCAAGTGGGCGGGCGAGGGCTTCACGCGCGAATGGCCGGACGAGATAAAGATGTCGCCCGAGGTAATAAAGCGTGTCGAGGAGCGGTGGAGGGAACTGGGGTTTTAGGATAACATAGAGGCGTATTTATGTTCCTGGGCCATTACGGCGTCGCATTCGGGGCAAAGGCCGCCGCCCCCAAGACATCACTCGGCACGCTTCTTCTGGCCGCAGTATTCGTCGACCTGCTCTGGCCTGTCCTGCTCCTGACCGGCGTCGAACGCGCCGTCATAGAGCCCGGTGCCACGAGGGTCACACCCATCGATTTCGTTTACTACCCCTTCTCGCACAGCCTGCTAGCGGTGGCCGCATGGGCGGCTCTGTTCGGCATGGTCTACTTTATGGCGCGCCGTGATTACCGGGCCGCTGTCGTATTGGGCCTGCTCGTATTCAGCCACTGGCTGCTCGATGCTATCGTCCACAGGCCGGACCTGCCGCTTTATCCCGGCGGCGGGCAATTCATCGGCCTCGGCCTCTGGTCGTCGCTACCCAGCACGCTAATAGCGGAACTGCTGATATTCGGAGCAGGTGTCTGTATATATTCACGCCACACCGCTCCCAGCGATGGATTCGGCAGGTGGGCGTTATGGGGCTATGTTACGCTGCTCACGGTCGTATATCTTGCGAGCGTCTTCGGCCCCCCGCCTCCGAGCGTAACCGCAATAGCAATAGCGGGACAAGGGCAATGGCTATTTGTCGTCCTGGCGGTATGGGTGGACAGGCACCGGCAGCATACCACTTAGCCGTCGGACTCACGCCTTCCTTATCCCGACCTTCCTCATGATAAGCTTACGGTAATCCTTACCGAAGACTACCGCAACCCTTGCCAGCTTCACCGGGTTCCAGTCGTAGACGTTGCACATCAGCCGGAAATACGACCAAGGCATGAGAAAGGCGATGTTGACATACCGTAAGAATGTGATGAGCTTCTTGATGGAAGACGTTTCTCTATTGGCGGCGAGGAATTTGATCAGACGAGCCGGGAAGACCGGTGCAAGTTCGAGTATGAAGTTAAGCTGCTTCTTGCCGAGCGTGCCGTAGTCCTTGGTCTTGGCGTCGTCGACTGCTATCTTTTCGGAGATCGCCCTGGCGTACAGCTCCGTACCCGGATAGAACGTGAGGGAGAACAACTGGAGCTGGTACGGCTTGGGGATGCTGATAACGACGTCCAGAGTCTTCAGCAAATCCTCGTCGTCCTCGTACGGGTTATCAAGTATGACGTCGTAGTTGGCGGAGATGCCGAGCGCCTTTATCCTCTCGGCCACGCGCAGGAATTCGTCTATCTTGATGTTCCGCTTGAATACCTCCCGGTTTATCCGCTCGCTGCCGGACTGAAGGCCGATGAGCACCCAGCGGAGCCCCGCGTCCTTGAGGTTTCTGATGCTTTCCTCGTAGAAATGGCGCGGAGTAGTCCGAAACGCAAAAGGTATGCCGACCTTCTCTTTATACAACCTGCTGAACTTTTCGAGCCATTCCCGCCCGTGTGTCATGAAGCAGTCGTCCTGTATGTTCAGCATCAGGAGATACGGATGCCGCCTCTTCGCATCCAGGCATTCCTCTATGACGTTCTCGACCGAACGCTTCCGGATAGTTACTCTGTCGTAGACACGCCTGAAGGCGGAATTGCAGCAGTACGTGCAGGAAAACGGACAGCCCCTGGTGGTGATTATACTGAGGAAGCTCCCTGAATACCTGGAGTATGTCCGAAAAAGTCCGTCGTCAAATTTCTTTAGCGCACCGCCGTCCACAACATACATGCCGTCAGGAAGGTGCCTCGGAAATGGGAAGGCATCAAGTTCCGGCTCCGGCTGCCTCACGGGGTTCCTGTGCAGGACGCCGCTGCTGTCCCTGTAGCAGAGGTTGTCCACTGCCGTCCAATCAAGCCCGTCGCGGATGCGTCCGGCCATATCGGCAACCGCATACTCGGACTCGCCTATAAAAACCGCGTCGCAGAATTCGAGGCATTCCTCCGGCGCGACCGTAGCATGGATGCCGCCGAAGACCAGCGGGATGTCCGGGTACCTTTCCTTGAATGCGGCCGCGAACTCACACGCCCTGTTGAACTCGATGGACATTATGCTGAGCCCGACAAGTCTTATGCCCTTCGCAGCGACAAAGTCCAGTATTGCGCCGTCGGTTTGGACGTCCCTGTCAGGCTGGATGATAAGATGGGAGTCGAAGCCGCTTTTTAAAAGGTAAGAGTGTATGTATTTTGCACCGATGATATCGGTGTTGTCCTGAAATGATATTACCGCAACATCCATCTATGTCGTCTCAATTCTCGAAATGTGATTACTCGAAGCCAGAACTCGTCAAATTGCTATCGACGGACCTATTGCAGATTCCTTGCTAACAGTCTAAACCCTGCCATGGCATACGGCAGGCATGTTTAATAGTAAAAAACGCCCAGGAAAAACCCAGGCGGTCTAATACTTGCGTCAGGGACGCCAATGCTCAGATAGCTGCTACTCCCAAACGTTACACTCCCGCTAACACCTCTAAGTTAATCTCCTCGAAGAACACGGCGCCGTCACGGAGCTTCACCCTGACCTTGCCGCCTTCCTTGAAACGCCCTTTCAGGACTTCTTCTGAGAACGGGTCCTCGATGGCCCTCTGGATGGCGCGCCTGAGCGGCCTTGCCCCGTATGTGAGCTGGATGTTGTTCTTGACTATCCATTCCTTGACTTCCGCATCCACCTCTATCTGGATGTTCTGTTCGAGCAGCATCTTGTTCAGGTCGTCTATCAGCAGGCCAACAATCTTGAGCAACTGGTCGTTGTCCAGCTGATGGAAGACTATCATATCGTCCACGCGGTTTAAGAACTCCGGGTTGAAGGCGTGCTTCAGCTCGCCCATGACCTTGTCACGCATAGCCTTCATGTCGAAGCCGGACTCGATGGTCTGGAAGCCCAGGTTGACGCTCTTGTCGATGAGCCTCGCGCCCAGGTTCGAAGTCATAATCAGCACGGTGTTCTTGAAGTCCACCTTGCGTCCGTAGCTGTCGGTCAACTGCCCGTCGTCCAGAACCTGGAGCAGTATGTTGAAGAGGTCAGGGTGCGCCTTCTCTATTTCGTCGAAGAGCACGACCGAGTACGGCCTGCGCCTTACCTTCTCGGTCAACTGCCCGCCCTCCTCGTACCCGACGTATCCGGGAGGCGCACCGGTAAGTCTCGACACGGTGAACTTCTCCATGAACTCGGACATATCCACGCGGATAAGCGCTTCCTCGTTATCGAACAGAAACTCGGCCAGAACCCTTGCAAGCTCGGTCTTGCCGACGCCGGTCGGGCCCAGGAATATGAACGAGCCGATGGGCTTCTTGCGGCTCTTTATCCCGGCCCTGGAACGCCTGATGGCCCGCGAAACTGCCTGTATCGCCTCGTCCTGGCCGATGATGCGCTTGTGGAGGTACTCCTCCATGCGGAGGAGCTTGGAAGACTCCTTCTCCTCGAGCTTGAAGAGCGGTATACCGGTTATCTTGGAGACGATGCCCGCGACGTCCTCTTCGCCGATTACCGGCAGGACCTTCTCCTGGGCCTCGCGCCAGGCATGCTGGGCCTCGTCGAACTGCTCCTTGAAGCGCTCCTCTTCACGCGTGTAGTACTCGGTCTTCTCGGTGTCCTGGAGCCTCGCGAAGAGGTTCTTGTTCTTCGCGGCCTTCTTCATCTCCCGCTCGATGGCCTTGATGTCGGTCGGCAGGGTGAACTTCTTGAGTTTGGCCCTGGAACCCGCCTCGTCTATTATGTCTATCGCCTTGTCCGGCAGGAACCGGTCGCTTATGTACCTGTCGGATAGCTTGACCGACGCCTCTATCGCTATTTCCTCGTACTTGACCTTGTGGTGCGTCTCGTACTTGGGTTTGAGGCCCTGTAGTATCTTTATCGCCTCCTCGATGCCCGGAGGCGAAACGTGTATCGGCTGGAAGCGGCGCTCGAGTGCGCCGTCCTTCTCGATGTGCTTCCTGTACTCGTCGAGCGTCGTCGCGCCTATGCACTGTATCTCGCCGCGAGAGAGCGCCGGCTTCAGCATGGATGATGCGTCAACGGAGCCTTCGGCCGCGCCCGCACCGACCAGCGTGTGAAGCTCATCTATGAATATGATTACGTTCTCGGCCTGAGTAATCTCACGCATGACGACCTTCAGCCGCTCCTCGAACTGGCCGCGGTACTTCGTGCCCGCGATCAGCGAACCCAGGTCGAGCGCGACCAGGCGGTGGTTGGCGAGGTTTTCAGGGACGTCGTCGTTGACTATGCGCTGGGCGAGGCCCTCGACTATCGCGGTCTTGCCGACGCCGGGCTCGCCTATCAGGACGGGGTTGTTCTTGGTCCTTCTTGAGAGTATCTGCATCACGCGCTCTATCTCGTTCTCGCGTCCGATGACCGGGTCGAGCTTCCCGTCGCGGGCAAGCTGGGTCAGGTCGCGGCCGAACTCGTCGAGCGCGGGCGTGGGGCTCTTCTTCTCGCGTGTGGCCTGGCCGGGGCTCCTGCGTACGAAGTTTATCGTCAACTGACGTGCGCCGAGGAGGTGCGCGCCAAGGTTGCGGAGAATCTTCCCGCCTATGCCTTCCTCTTCGCGTATGATGCCGAGCAGGAGGTGTTCGCTCCCGACGTAGTTATGGCCCAGGAGCCGGGCTTCCTCGATGGCAAGCTCCAGTACCTTCTTGGCCCTTGGGGTGAACGGTATCTCGCCGAAGGCCAGGTTGCCCATCCCGCCGGGCAGGTTCCTCTCCACCTCGAGGCGGACCTGTTCTGTGTTCAGCCCAAGCTTCCGGAGTACTGCGATGGGTATGCCGTCTTCCTCCCTGAGGAGGCCCAGAAGCAGGTGTTCGGTGCCGAGATAGTCATTCTGATGCCTCTCCGCCTCTTCGCGGGCGAAGATTATGACCTTTCTCCCTCTGTCGGTGAATTTTTCGAACATCGTGACACTCCATCATTAGTGCTTACAATGGGGTAACTTAAAGTTATCTTAAATATTTTGCCGTTGATTGTCAAGGGAATTACGCAGAACCCAATAACCTCAACGGCTTGCCAAACCCCGAACCCGGTTGTCAACCAGTTTTAAGTTTAGTGTTGACATTTGAACCTACCGGCCTTAATCTACTGCATCCGGTTCCATTTACTACATTATACCCTATAATCGGGTCATACGGAAGGTTAAGGTGAAAACAATTTACGACAGGCTTGAAAAGTTCCATGAATTGGTCTCGGGCGATGACGGGGTCACCGCTCGAGATGTGCCGGGTCTTGTATCCGCCCTCGACGCCTCTCCCTGGGAGATGTTCTGCTTTTCCGGCAGGCTGCGGGAGAGACGCTTCGGAAAATCCGTAGACGCATGTTCTATAATCAACGCCAAATCCGGCAACTGCTCGGAGGACTGCGCCTTCTGCGCCCAGTCCGTTCACCATTCGACCGACGTCAGGACATACTCCCTCCTGCCGGAGCGAGAGATTGTAGAAGCGGCAGGAAGGGCATACGACAACGGAGTCAGACGCTTCTGCATAGTGACTTCCGGCAGGGGCATAGACAACGAAACCGACCTGAAGACCATAGCGCGCTGTATCGAGAAGATACGTGACATCGGGATTATGCCCTGCGCGACGCTCGGCACGCTCGACAATGGTCAGCTTGGAACGTTGCGTGATGCGGGTCTGAACCGGTACCACCACAACATCGAGACCTCGAAGTCATACTTCGGGAAGATATGCACCACGCACAGCTACGAAGAACGGGTTGAAACCCTGTCTATTGCAAAAGAGTGCGGGCTATCGCTTTGCAGCGGCGGGATATTGGGCATGGGCGAGACTATGGAAGACCGGGCCCATATGGCGCTCGCGCTTCGGGAAATCGGCGTCGACTCTGTCCCCCTCAACTTCCTGATGCCGATGCCCGGCACCCCGCTCGAAGGCGCGAACTTCATGACCCCGCTCGATGCTCTCAAGTCCATAGCGCTTTTCAGATTTATACTGCCGGACACGGAGTTGCGGATATGCGGAGGCAGGACGGGCGCGCTCAGGGACCTCCACCCGATGATTTTCCAGGCGGGCGCGAACGGCGTCCTAATGGGCGACTACCTGACGACGGCCGGACGTGACTACAAACAGGACCAAATGATGCTCGCCGACCTCGGCCTTAAAATCAGCTATGAATGACGGCCTGTATTCCATACGGATGCGGGCCTCAAGAGACGGTCTGCACATATCCGGCGCGGAACGGATTGTCCGGGAAGCTGAGATTGAACGGGTAACAGCCGAACTGACGAGCAGGGCAAGAGGCCACGAGCGGGGCGTCCCAGACTCTATCACCATAACCGTGGATTCTCTTGCCGGACGCGAGGTTCAAAAGCTGAAAGCATTACCTGTAGCGGATAAACAATTTAAGACCGTCGGCGACGGCCGGTTGTTTTCCGTTTCGGAGCTGGTCAAGGCAGGTGTATCAGACGCTGCCGCAGGTGTGGCCCTGGAGTTGCTTACAAAACCATCTCTATCAGGCGGCAACATGTCGGGTGCAATAGTTGTTGATGCGGTAACCGGGTCAATGCATGATATTGAATCCAGCCACGGAATACGTGCGCGGGCGATGGATTATGACGAGAACTTTCTGCCCGAGCTTGAACATACGCTCGAAAGGCACGGACTGAATAGGACGCACCTGAAAGAGGCCCTCGTGCTTGCGACCAAGGTCGCCAACGCGCCGGGCGCGGTCGCCGAGTTATGCATATCGGACGACCCCGGCTACATAACCGGCTATGTCGCCTCCCTGAAGTTCGGTTATATCCGGATTACGCCTCTGAAGGAGATGGGTGAGACTGTCGGAGGCCGAGTATTTTTCGTTGATGGACCCCTATTCGACAAGGACGGGTATTTGAAGTATCTGAGAGAGACGCCGGTGCTGGTAGAGGGGCCTTTTAATGTTCGAAAATAGCATGCAATCACTAACAGAAAAAGGCCTTCTTCGCACCATGCGAACCGTCGAGTCATCGGATGGAGTGCATGCTGTCGTGGACGGCAAGACATGCATTCTGTTTTGTTCCAACGACTACCTCGGACTTTCCACGCACCCGAAGGTCAAGGCCGCGGCAATCGAAGCAGCCAATGCCGCAGGATCAGGCTCGGGGGCCGCGCCGTTAATCTCCGGGAACACCTCCTGGCACAAGAATCTCAAGGAAGGAATAGCGGCCTTTAAAGGTACGGAGGATGCGCTTCTCTTCGGCTCCGGCTACCTCACCAACATCGGCATCATACCTGCGCTTGCACAAGAAGGCGACGTAATACTAAGCGACGGGCTTAACCACGCAAGCATCATTGACGGATGCCGACTCTCAAAGGCCGAAGTCATGATATACGACCACTGCGCCGTCGCATCGTTAGCGGCACATTTTAAAAATGCCGCCGGGTTTAACAGACGCTGGATAATCACCGAAGGGGTATTCAGCATGGACGGCGACATTGCGCCTATGCATGAGATAGCCGCCCTTGCAGATAAATACGGCGCGACGGTCATACTCGACGAGGCGCACTCAACGGGTACGCTCGGCGAAGCTGGCAGGGGCACGCTTGAACATTTCGGCCTGCCTTCCGGCAACGTAATCCAGATGGGCACACTCGGCAAGGCGCTCGGTTCGTACGGCGCGTTCGTCGCGGCGTCGGGCGATACTATCCGATGGCTTATTAACTCCGCCCGGAGCTTCATGTTCTCAACCGCACTGCCTCCATCGGTATGCGCCGCTGCGTCGGCATCCCTGAGGGTAATAAAAGATGAGCCGGAAAGACTCGTTTATCTAAGGGAAAACGTAGACAGGTTGCGCCATTCTCTATTAGGAGCGGGTTTCAAGGTTTTGGGCGGTGGCACACCTATCATGCCGGCCATTATCGGTAAGGCGGACGAAGCAGTCAGGCTTTCATCCGCATTGTTAGACGCAGGCTTCTACGCCCCCGCCATCAGGCCGCCGACCGTACCCGACGGGATGAGCCGGATTCGCTTCACCGTCTCGGCCCTGCATACTGAAGACGACATCAAGGGGCTTGTGGACGCCATCAAGAGGCTTGCATAGTTATGCGCAAGGTTGTCATAGTCACCGGCGCTTCGCACGGGCTCGGACGCGCGGTCGCGCTTAGGTTCGGCCTTGAAGGCTGGAACGTCGCGGTAAATTACTTTTCATCCGAAGAAGAAGCCGAGCGCGCTTCAAACGAAATAATCAAATCGGGTGGCGACGCGTTTGCATTCCGAGCGGACGTGCGCGACTTAAGCCAGGTCGAAGCAATGGTTGACGCGACAATCAAACGGTGGGGCAGGATAGACGTGCTTGTGAACAACGCAGGTGTCGGCACGGGTGGCCTGATGGTAAAGCTTTCGGAAGCGACCTGGGACGCGGTAGTCGACACGAACCTGAAAGGCGCTTTCAACTGCATAAAGGCTGCGTCCAAGTATTTTATCAAGCAGCGCTCCGGGCATGTCATAAACATCTCTTCCATACTTGGCGTGAGGGGCAAGACTGGACAGGCGGCATATACTTCATCGAAGGCCGGTCTAATCGGGCTCACGAAGGCGGCGGCCGTCGAGCTTGCGCCGCGCAACATACAGGTAAACGCCGTACTTCCGGGCTACATGCTCACAGACATGGGAAATACCGCATCGGAAAAGGCAAAGGATGAGGCGCTTTCGGACAACCTGTTAAAGAGATACTCCGACCCCGCGGAGGTCGCGGATTTCATTTGTCACCTTGCGGGTATGAAAGCGGTATCGGGGCAGGTTTTCAATCTGGACAGTCGGATTATTTGATCTCTTCCGCCGCCATCTTCCCGCTGACGAACGCTGCCGGGACTCCGCCGGGGTTCATCGTCCAGTGACCCGCTAGGTACAGCCCTTTTATCGGGGTCGTAATCGGTAGCTTGTGCTGACGGTCAGAAGCCATCGACCATCCCGAAGACGCGCCCAGGTAGTTCATCGTGTACCGCTCGAACGTGTGCGGGCTCGCCGCGACTTTCACCTCTATCTTGTCCTTAAGACCTGGCACGGCCTCGTCGGCGAGGTCTATCATGTAGCCCGCTATTCTGTCCTTGACCGCACGGTACATCTCTTTCCCCTCTTCGCCTTTCTTCCTGACAGGACAGCCTTCCATGAAAGTGCAGGAAGCAAGCATACCGAGTATCACAATAGATTTCCCGGCAGGCGCAAGAGATGGGTCGAGGATGGACGGCATACCTATCCCTATTGCGTTTCCGCCGAGCATCGGGTATTGTCCTCTGTCAATCTCTTTCGGGAAGTACCATACCGGAGTGCCGTCGAAGCCCATCGCCTTCAGGTCCATATCAACTCCCAGGTAGACGTAAAAGAATGACTCGGACGTCCTCCACTCCTTCAACCCGGAAACGAACTTTGCCGGGAGTAGCTCCTCGCCCACCATGCTGAGGAAGGTATTGCGCGCATCGCCTGCGGAGATTATCGTGTTGGCGCTTATATCTTCGCCGCCGGCTAGCTTTATACCGACTGCCTTACCATCCCTGACAATTATTTTCTCTACGTGCGTCTTGTATTTAATTTCTCCGCCCTTTTCGGTATACCGTCCCGCGAGCGCGTCCGGCACGGCCTGTATGCCGCCTTTCGGGTAATACGCGTCGCCGTCCAGGGTGACGGAGTTGAACCACGAGTAATGGACGAACGATATGTCCGGGAAGATGCCCAGCGCCTCAACTGCACGTCGAAGCCCATCGTCCTTGAAATAACCATTGATGACTTCAGACGCCGGTCTCTTGTGGTACCGGGTGATTTTTCCGAATTTAAGCGGGAACGTCAGATTGAAGAGCATCTTTTGTATACCGGTCTTCTTTCCGGGGTCCGACATGATGAGCCGCCAGAGCTGGGCCTTGGTCTCTTCCACCTCGTCCCAGAATTTTTTTATGGCTGCTCGTTCAGAAGGGAAAGCATTCGAGAACGACTCGACCAGCGCGTCCTTGCCAAACAGAAGGTCGAGTTTTCTATCCGGCGACTTGATAGTTGTCGGGCGCGGCAGCCTGTCGAAGCTCACCTTGTCGTCAAGGCCAAACTCGCCCATTATCTTCCGGACTATGCCCCCCTCGCCCGCCTGGCTTATCCAGTGCACCGCGGCGTCGAACCTGTATCCGCTTCTCTCGAACGAACACGCGCAGCCGCCGGGATACTTGTTGCGCTCGACTATAAGGACGCGCCTGCCCTTGTCCAGCATGTAGTTCCCCGCGACCAGACCGGCAATACCCGCGCCGATAATCACTATGTCGTAATCTTGTTTCACAATCATCCTTTAGGTAAAGGGGGTATTATTTTATGAGAAATCATTCTGAGCCGGAAGATTCCGGACTTACCCGAAAACAGGCGACAGCTTGTTTGAGGGTTAGACCGGGACGAACCGGCGAATATGATGTCTCATAAAATAATACCCACGTTACTTAATCTGCGCTGACACGCTTCCAGTCCGACTCGAAACTCCGCCTCAGCCCCATCTGCATCATGAAAGAGAAAAAAGCATTGCCCGGCCCCATACCGCCGAGGCGTCTGAATATTCTGCCAAATGTAAATGACGTGCGACGAAGGCGGTAGAGCATCTCCTCCCTTTCGCGAGGGCCGAGGGTGTTGTGCGTGTACAGCGCATGCACGGCATCCCACTTTCTCCACCCGCAGCCGGGAATAATGCGCTTCTCGTAGTCGTCCCAAAGCGGCGTGCCGGGAAGCGGCATAAGCAAAAACGGTATCGGGGCGACGCCCGTCTCGTCGCAGAGCTTCAGCGTTTTTTCGAACGTGTCCCTGGTGTCGGTGTCGAAACCGAGCACGAAGAACCCGACCACCATGATGCCGTGCGATTTTATCTTGCGCACCCGGTCGGCGGTCTTGCCGAAGTCGATCTCCTCGCCCTGACGGAGCTTGGGCGTGATGCGGACGCTGTGAAGAGTTTCGGCCTCGGCCGACTCGAGCCCTACGAATACCGCGTTCAGGCCGCTCCTTGCCGCGAGCCTCAGCACGTCGTCGCCGGACCTATCGGACGCCACGGCGAGCGACCCCGCGCCGTGCCAGCGCATGAAGCGCTTCATTCCGTCCATCTTTTCGTACAGGTCGAGACGGTATCCGAGGTCGCCGAATATGTCGTCGTCGGCCATTAGCCAGAACCGGCCCATATTCTTTATCTCTTCGATTACGCTACCGACTGGCCTGTGCCTTACGGTCCCGCCATAGAAACGGGACGTCCCGCAGAACCTGCACTGGTAAGGGCAGCCGCGCGTCGTGACAAGCGAGTCGAAGAAGTATCGCCCCTTTAAAAGCTCTCTCTTCGGAAATGGAAGCCCGTCGAGGCTGGGCCGCTCGGATATATGATACGTCTTGTCTTTTGGAAACGCGGCTTCGTCGTATAGCGGCCCGGTGACATAGTACTCCTTCATCCTGCCCGCCTCTGCGTCCCTTACGAGCGCGGGCCAGGTCTCCTCCGCTTCGCCCACCACGACCGCGTCCGCGTGCGTCTTGGCCTCGAATGGCATGGCGGACACGTGGTGCCCGCCGAGGACTACCTTCAGGCCCTTCGCGCGGCACTCGTCCGCAATCGCATAGGCCGACTCTGCCATCGGCGTCATGACGCTTATCCCGACCAGGTCCGGCCTGCCTGACAGGTCGAGCCGCTCCTTAAAAAGGTTAACGAGTTCTACTTTATGTCCGGCGGGCGTGATTGCGGCAAGGTGCGGCAGGACGTACGGGACGGTTACGCCCATCGCGCCGGGGTCGCCGTCTTTCCTGGGGAAAATGAGGGTGATTTTCATATGCGTTAGAAGCAGGGCCGACACATAGGTCGGCCCCTACGTTAAACAGGATTTGCCGGATTTCTGGAATGCTTCGGGTGTATCTTCGCGTCGAGCATCTTCATCGCATAGTTCATCCCGATGTAGAACATGAACTGCGACCCGCCGTAAAGCCTCTTCCAGATGGACTTGTGCGAAAGTGTCGTCCGCCACAGCCAGTATACGCCCTCGGACAATTGTTCCGCCGTCATCAGCGCGGGCTTGAACACGACGTGCGTGCAGTCGTAGTGGTCCCAGTTGTGGTCGATTATGCGGCCTTCGGCAAGGAGCCGCTCGCGGTATCCCGTGCCGGGCAGGGGCGTCGAGATGAGGAAGAACGACGAATCTATCTTGTTGTCGTCGATGAACTTCCGCGTCCGCTCGAACACGCCCACGTCGTCCCAGTCGAGCCCGAAGATGAAGCTCGCGATTATACCTATGCCGTGGTCCTTGAGTTTCTTTATCGACTCGGCGTACTTCTCCGGCTTGTTGAAACCCTTCCCTATCTTCTTCAGGTTCTCGCCCGACAGCGACTCGAAGCCAATCGCCAAGCCGACGCAGTTGGACTCCTGCGCGAGCTTGAGGAGTTCAGGGTCGTCCGCGATGGATATCGTCGCGTAGCTCTGCCAGGGTATCTTGTACTTGGCGAGCATCGTGAACAGCTCTTTCGCGTATTTCCTGTTCGCCACAATGTTGCTGTCCGCGAAGAATATCATCCCTTTTGGGTACGGGGTGGAGAACCGCTTAAGACCTGTCAGCGCTGGCCGGGCATACAGCCACTGTATTTCCTTCTCGACTTCCTCGACGGGGCGTGTCCTGTACTTCCCGCCGTAGAAGCTGGTCACGGCGCAGAAGTCGCAGTTGTGCGGGCATCCGCGCGACGTCTCGACAATCGTGATGGGGAAGTACTTGTCGTTTCTGAGCAGTTCCCAGCGCGGCCTCGGGAGTCCGGCCAGCGGGTGCCATGCGTCCTTTTTGTAATACTGCTGGAGCCTGCCGTTCACCGCGTCCTCTACCGCCTGCGGCCAGAGGTCTTCCGCCTCGCCTATTATCACTGCGTCTGCGTGCAGGGCCGCCTCCTCCGGGCATGCGGACGGGTGTATGCCGCCGAGCGCGACCTTCACGCCGCGTTTCCGAAACTCAGCCGCGATCTCATACGCGCGCGAGGCCATCGGGGTCATGGACGATATGGCGACCAGGTCGCACGGCTCGTCGAAGTTTATGTCCTCGACTATCTCGTCTATTATCCTGACCTCGTGGCCGGGCGGGGTTAACGCGGCTACCATCGGCGCGCCCGCGGTCGGGAACGGGAACTTGAACTTTTTACCGACGGCCGTGTAACGGCCTTCAGGGGAGATTATCAGGATTTTCATTTCATGCCTTCTTCTATGTTGTAGGGGCGCAATTTATTGCGCCCGCATCTTCAAGCCCGTCATTCCCGCAAAGGCAGGAATCCAGGAATCTGGTGGGCAGTGCCCACCCTACATGCTATATTTGAACCCCCTCACCCCCAACCCCCTCTCCCGCGAGGCGAGGGGGTTTTATATGCGTCCCTCTCCTTGCGGGAGAGGGACTACAGGGTGAGGGGTTTCCTCGGCTTACAGGGTGAGGGCGTTACCTTACTTGCCCCTCTCTTCCATATACTTCTCGAACGGCACATAGTTCTTCTGCACCCAGGGCTTGTGCGTGATGACCTCCCACGCGACCTTGACGAAGAAGCGGTTGTTCTTCCTGAGGTACGGGTTCGGCGAGAAGAACGCGTCCCAGAACACGCGGAACCGCGAGTAGAACTTCTGTATCGAGGCCGGGTGTATCTCCGCAATCCGCTCGATGGAGAGCGTCCTCGTCTCCATCACCGGGTTCAGCATATCATACTTCGAGTAATCCCACACCTTGATTCTGCCCTGCTCCTTCGCCCGCTTGTAATAGTCCGTGCCGGGCAACGGCGTCGTCAGGCATATCGCGAAGTGGTCGGAGTATGGTTTCGCGAAGTCTATCGTCTGTTGGAGCGTCTCCTCGGTGTCGTCTATGTCACCGAACATGATGTTCGTGATGAGCAGGAGCCCCTGGCTCTTTATCAGCTTCATCGCGGCAAGCGCGGTGTCAGCGGTCTGCTTCTTCCGATAGTTCTTGAGCGCGGCCTCGGACGGCGTCTCGACGCCCATCGAAATCATGTAAAGCCCGAGCTTCTTCAACCTCGGCAGGAGGTCCGCGTCCCTGAGTATATGCTCGGCGCGGGTCTGGAACCAGAAGTGCACCGGAAGCTTCCTCTTTTCAAGCTCCTCGATGAACCCTTCAACGCGCTCACGTTTCCAGTTGAACGAGTTGTCACCGAACATGAAGCTGTACTTGTTGTGGTTCTTGTAGAGCAGTTCCATCTCGTCCAGTATCCGGGCCGGAGACTTCGGCCTCCATGTGCTCCGCCAGAGCTTCGCCTCGGAGCAGTAGTTGCATATCCCCTCGCATCCGCGCGCCGTGGTCAGGACTATCGAGTTGTGCGTCGCCATGCCGAGAGAAGGCATCATGTACTTCGACATCGGGAAGTGGTGGTAGCCGGGCAGGGGCAGCGTGTCGAGGTCGGCTATGAACTCGCGCTTCTCGCCGATATGCACGCCGCCGTCCTTCCTGAATGCAAGGCCCGCAATCCCGGCCATGTCCTTGACGCCAGACTCGACGGCCTTCAGGAACTCCATGAACGTAACCTCGCCCTCGCCCATGACGATGTAGTCGAGCGACGGGCACTTCCCGAAAGTCTCCTCCGGCATCAGGCTCATGTGCACGCCGCCGCCGACCGTGATGATTGACGGGTCGATGAGCTTCACGAGGTAGGCCGCGTTCATCGCGTCGTAGATATAGCTGGTGGATATCGCGGTTATTCCGACGACGGCCGGGCGGAACTCCTTGACCGCCTCTTCGAGCGCGGCCCACGGCCGGTCCTGCACGGTGCAGTCTATGACGCGCACCTCGAAGTCGTTCTCTATGTATGCCGACAGCGCGGTCAGGGACGGCGCGGGCATCCGCCCACGGAAGAACTTGAATATCTCGTGCGGCGGGTCAACCAGTAGAACACGCATCAATTACTCCTAACACTTCAATAATATTTATGCCGCCGTGCTCCCGCATCGCGGACACTGTTTATAGAAACCGCCTGAGTTGCAGTCCATGCAGAAAAGCGTCCCGCACTTCGGGTTGGAACACCTGTAGCCGGAATAAAGCCCGACCTTCACGCCGCATACGTCACACTTCTCCCTCTGCCCGGACGCCTTGACGAGCTTCAGCCTGCCCTCCCTCTGGAGCAGGTAGTTCTCGAACAGCATGAAACCGGGCTGCCGCCACGGGCGTTTGACTATCTTCCTGAGAAGGTATATAGCGAACGACTTGTACAGCCGCCTGATGTAGGGGTTCATGGAGAATAGCGCCTGGAAGAGGGTCTTCGGCCTTGCGTAGAACTTCCCGAACGCGAGCCCGTGCAGCCGCCCGACTTCCTTCCTGGTCAGGTGCTTCGTAGACATCACCGGGTTGTTCCAGTCGAACTTGCGGTAGTCCTTCTCCTCGATCCTGCCGAGTTCCGTGGACTCCTTGAAGAACTGCGTGCCGGGGAACGGGGTAGCGACTGCGAGCCCCATGAAGTCCGAATATTTCTTTGCGGACTTGACCAGCCGTTCCATAGTCTCCCTGTTGTCGTCCCAGTGGCCGAACATCAGGCTCGTCAGCACCATGATGTCGTTCTTCTTGAGAAGGGCCATCGCCTTTATAATAGTCTCAAGCTCTTCGCGCTTGTCCCATGTGTCCATGACGGCCTGGTCGAATGACTCTATGCCGAGAAGTATCTCGAACAGCCCGAGCTTCCTGAGCCTCGGTATCAGCTCGCTGTCGCGCAGGACGTGGTCCGGCCTGGCCTGTATCCAGAGGTTCGCCTTCAGGCCCTTCTTCTCCATCAGCTCGCAGAACTCGTAGTTCCGTTTCCGGTCCCAGAGAAAGTCGTTGTCGCCCACCAGTATCGTCTTTATGCCGTACTTCGTCTGGAGCAGCTCGATCTCCTCGACTATCTTCCACGCGGACTTCCCGCGCCACCGGTTACCCCACCGGAGCGTCTCGGTGCAGAACGTGCACTTGTACCCGCACCCGCGCGAGAAGGAAGGCACGACGCACTTCGGCCCTATCACGTCTATGGTGTAGAGCGGGTTGCCCATCGGCACACGGTGGTAAGCAGGTATTGGGAGCGAGTCGAGGTCCTCTATGAACGGCCTCGGCTCAGTCCTTATAATTTGTGAGCCGTCCCTAAACGCAAGCCCCTTGACGCCGGTGAAGTCCTTAGTACCCCCGTCAACCGCGTGTATGAACTCCTTGAGCGTGACCTCGCCCTCGCCCATGCAGATGAAGTCTACATCCGGCCCCATGCCAAGCACCTCTTCCGGGGCAAGGGTCGGGTGCGTACCGCCGACTATGACCATGGTCTCGGGGCTGACCATCTTTATCAGCTTCGCGGCGTTCAACGAGTCGTACAAGTACGTGGTGCCGATACAGCAAAGCCCGACCACCTGCGGCTTGAACTCGCGCACCTCGCGCTCGAGGTCGGCCCACGGGTGCGGCATCACCGTACAGTCCAGCACGCGCGTATCGAAGTCTTTCTCGACATATGCCGCGAGCGCCAGAAGTGCTGGGTTAGGCACCCAACCCTTCATCAGGTCCCATATCAGATGCGGCGGGTCAGCCAGTAATACTCGCATTGCTTACTCCTACGTGTTGCAGTACTCGACCATCTTCTCTATACGGCCCTTGAGGGCATCAGGTATTATATAGACCATCTCCCCCTTGCCGTTCAGGAGCACCTGCGTCGTCTCGCCGCTTGCAAGGAGCTTCCCATCGGACTTCCTGACGGCCTCGTATACGAATGTCAGGGCAGCCTTCGTCGGCGTCTGCACAGCGGTCCGTATGGTCACGACGTCGTCGAAACGCGCCATAGTCTTGTAGCCTATGTTCAGGTTTATCACGGGCGCAACGTAACCGAGCTCGACGAAGTGGGTCGGGAGCAGGTCGAACATACGCGCAAGCTCGATACGGCCAATCTCGAACCAGCCGACGAAGTTGCCGTGCCAGCCCATTGCCCACATGTCCGCCTCGTAGAACCGGACCCTTATCTCCGTCTCATGGTATCGCATAGCTACCTTCCCAGCCCTATGGCCGCGATTTTATCCGCCTCTTCGGAACAGCCAATAGATAGCGCCGCATCGAAGTCCCTCACCGCCTCGTCCTTTTTCCCAAGCCGCATCAAAGCCTCACCCCTGCCCGCGAGCGCCCTCGCAAGGCTCCCGGAGCCCTTAGCGGCTGACGTAGAAGCAGCATTGTATGCGCTGTATGCGCCGCTGTAATCACCGGCACTCATGCGAACTTTTCCAATATAAAGCTCAGCGGTATAGTTGCGCGTGTCCTCAGTCGCGGCCTTTTCGGCAAGCATTACCGCGTCATCAGATTTACCGTCTTTCTCCTCCTGGACGGCGCGCTGCATCAGCGAGTCCGAAGCGGCTGACCGCATTCCTTCGGGACTGACAGGATATCCGTCACCCGGCAGGTCGCCAGCCTTCTCAAGCCCGGCCTTCGTAAGCCTGAATCCGGCATATTCACCGTATGCCATCGGGCCCTTTGAGATATAGAATACGCGCTCCGCCGTGTCGAATATGACCGAGTGCGCACATTTGTAGTTGTTTATGGCCTCCGGGTCGCCCCAGGCCAACGGCCTATCATCAAGGCCGCCGTGGTCTCTCAATACGGCTGCCATTTCACTAATGCCGACACGATCAGCCCTCTGTGCGATGCGGCTCATCCTGTCGTACCTCTGCCGGCTGTCGCCGTACCTGGCCTGACGGACGTTCTTCACGTCGCATGCAAGACCCGGCATGAAGAAATGGTTCGCTACCGGGAGCAGTCCATTTATGGCTCCCCTCACGCAGACCTTCTCCGAATCGAACTCCACGGCGACCGCCCTTTTGGTATCCGCAAGCAGGAATATGTTCGGCCCCATCCTGCGCGTGTCCTTGATAATCGACACCGCCTGGTCTATGTCCGATGCGCCCCTCAGTATCCTCTTCACCAGGAATGCGACCGGGACGCCTTCGAGTGAAGTCCCGTCGGACTTGGCCGAGAACTCCATCACCGAGAGCCCGGCGTCGTTCATCCCGGATACGGCCCCGAGCATCCCCGGCCATGCCACATGCGCAAACGCATGCCCGGTAGACGGCCTGCAATAAAAGACCGTCCTCAATGGGTCGAGCGCGCCACGGTTGTCCAGGTCGAAGTTCCGGCCCGCTACAGGCCCGACAAGCCTTGATGCGTCTCCTTCAACGGCAAGGCCGGTGCATGCGTAGTTCTGGCCGATGTCCTGCAAGACGTGGTAATAAAGAATCTCCCTGTAATCGCCTTTGTGTTTAGGGTCGGCTTCGGCTACACCTTTAAACTCATCCAACTCGTCCGTTGTAAGGTACTTTTCAATGTCGGAGAGCTTGTACATCACGTACTGCCGTACCAGCCAGCGGCCTATCGCGCCTCCCGGTATCTCCGGCATGAGCCTCATGAATGCCGCCTCGGTTTCCAGCAGCCTTTTTCCGAGGAGCTGGCCATGCTGCACCCCAATCTCCCTCGGCGTCCCGGACATGCTCGCCACAGTAATACCGCCTATTACTTCGAGCCTGCCGCCGGGGACGACCTTGACCGGCTGAGTTTCCGAAACGCCCGCGCCCTGTGCGGCGATGGCCAGGGCCAGGACAAATAAGACGGCATATAGAAAAAGATGCTTCTTCAGCATGGGTTATTGTATAACGAATTGTCGCATACGCTTCATTCTATTTTACAAGTAAGCCGCGACTTTTTCAGCAGCGACTATCCCGGACGCCGCGACCGACTCTATGCCTCCGCCGGGATATGTCCAGTGTCCCGCGAGATACAGCCCCGGGATATCCGTCATCGCACCCGGCCTGACGTTGCCGACACCCTGCTCCCAGCCGAATGCCGCGCCGCAGGAGTTACCGGTGTAACGTTCGAGCGTCAGAGGTGTCGCCGCCTCCGCGTATGATATGCAATCCTTCAGGCCGGGCAGTACGTTTCGCTCCGCGAAATCAACCAGCCTGTCCATCTCGCGTCCCTTGCACGCCTTCCAGTCCTCTTTGTAGTTGTATGCCGCCTTGGACATGAGCATAACCGACGCGCCTCCGGCCTTTGTCATGCCAGAGCTTATGTTAGAATAATTTATAACCTCCATGGACGCATTCGGCGACGCAATATCGGCCGCAACGTCCGCGAATGTCCCTTCTACGTCGTAACCCGGATAGTAACCCATGCTGTCCGGCATCTCGAATGCCGTGTCCAGGCAGAGGTACACCATAAAGAAACTGATAGAATGTTTAAGTGACGCATAACCCGGCTTTGCACCTGAAAGCCCGGCTGTCAGGCCTGCGTCTATTGCGGACACAACCGCCTTTGCCTTCACCTCGCGCCCAGACACGTCAACTCCCGATACCTTGCCGTCCATCTGATGGATTTCGGTTACCGGGCTTTTCGTGTACAGCTCGCCTCCGGCCTTCCTGAGCCCGGATACCAGCGCATCCGTCAGCCGCTCCGCCCCGTCCTTTATCCTGTACCCGCCTCCCGATGCGTAAGTCATGAACATGGTCGTCATCGCGAGCGCGGATACCTTGGATGGAGGCAGGCCCATGAACGCGGAGCGGTCTGACATAACAGCGCGCACTCTTTTGTCCTTCACGAAGTCGTCAAGCAATGCCTTGTACGAAAGCCTGCGGTATTTCGAGAGCGGCCCGGCCCGGCCGTCCAGCCTCGGGTCCGTGTACAGGGTTTCGGGCGGCGTGACCATGGCCTTTCTATATATCTCGTCCATGGTCGCAAGCAGGCCGGATATACCTTCTTTTTCATCGGGCGCGAGGCTGTAAAGGAGTTCCCGTATATCCTTAATGCCGCCGGGAATGGTAATCCTCTCGCCTCCGAACACGTCCACACGAAGCGGGTCGAGCCTCACGAACCCGACCTCGCCGTCCACGTCGAGCCTCTTGAGCACACGCCTCAGCCAGCCTCCCTCGCCAGCACCGCTTACCGCGTCCAGCACGGAGTCGAACATGAAGCCCTTACGCTTAAAGCTCGTGCAGTAGCCACCTGGCTTCTTGTGGGCCTCGAACACTGCGACCGAAAGGCCCTTCTTAGCCAGGAGCGCACCCGCGGCCAGCCCGCCTATCCCCGCGCCTATTACTATGACATCGTAAGAATCGTTCATTTATTTCTTCATAACTATACACGTGCATGCGCCGCCGCTCGCGAAGCCGTTATGGAGCACCGCATCCACGGTGCATTCTCGTCCCTTGCCCGGCACATAGTCGAGGTCCATGCCCGGTTCAGCCTCGCTGTAGTTTAGTGTTGGGGGGATGTATCCATGGGTTATCGACAGCGCGGACGTCAGTAGCCTGAGCCCGCCCATCCCCTCGAAGTCGCCCGTCATCGGCCTTATCGAGCTTATGGGCACCGAACCGGCCCGGCCGCCGAACAACTCCTTTACCGCCGCCGTCTCGCACGCGTCCAGGTCGCGGGTTGAATTTGCGGCGGCGGATATATAGCTCACGCCGTCCGTCCCAAGCCCCGCGCGTGTCAATGCCGTATCCATCGCCCGCTTCATGGGTCCAGTGTCAAGCCTGTACGACGAAACGCTACCGGTCCCGCCTGTCATCGCATATCCGGCAATCTCGCCATAAACCTTCGCCCCGCGATTAGTCGCGGACTCGAGCGTCTCAAGCACAAGCACCGCCGCGCCCTCACCGAGAACTCTTCCGTTCCTCCGCCTGTCGAACGGGAAGCAGCCCTCGACACCCTTCCCCTTTCCATGAGACAGTATGCCGAGCGCGGTGAACGCATGGTATATGACCGGGTTAAGCTCCTCGCCCCCGCCTGCTATCATGACGTCGGCCGCGCCCTTGTCGAGCAGGCCGCACGCGTAGATGAACGCCTCCTCGGCTGATACGTCCTTCTGGCAGAACGTCGAGTTCGGGCCTTTGATCTTGAGTTCTATAGACGTAAGGCTTGCGGCCGAGTTCGGCACCGTGGTGGGGAATAGCATGGGGTTTACTCCGGACGGGCCACGCATCAGGAGCCCCGCGAAGAACTCCTCCGTGCATGAAGTACCGCCGTACCCGTTGCCTATCACAATGCCCATCCGCTCGGGGCTGACCGCGCCGCCCCTCAGGCCCGCGTCAGTAAGCGCTTCAGCCGAGGCCGTGAGCACCATCTGCGACAGCCTGTCCATGCGCCGGAGCTTCATCGGGTCGAACGATACCGACGGGTCGAACCCCTTGACCTCGGCCCCAAGCCTGGACGCGAAAGGTGAGGTGTCGAAGCCCTCGATAGGCATTATGGCCGACCTGCCGGACCTGACCGCTTCCCAGTATGAAGGCACGTCGAGGCCAAGCGCGTTTACGGTCCCGAGGCCGGTAATCATTATCCTCTTCATACAGCTTTTCTTACCGCGATTGTAGTGTTGTTGCCGCCAAACGCAAGGGAATTCGAGATGGCGAGCCGGATGTCCTTGCGCCTCGCGGTGTTCGGGGTGCAGTCGAGGTCGCACTGCGGGTCGTTATTGGCGTAGTTGATAGTCGGGGGTATCATGCCATGATAGACGGAAAGGACCGTAGCCGCCGCTTCGAGCCCGCCCGCCGCGCCCAGGCAGTGGCCTATCATGGACTTTATCGAGCTTACCGGTATATCGTACGCCCTTTGGCCGAACACCTTCTTTATGGCAGCGGTCTCGGCCGCGTCGTTGAACCTGGTCGCAGTACCGTGCGCGTTTATATAGTCCACGTCTTCGGGCGTCGCCCCGGCGTCGCCTAGGGCCGCGAGTATCGTCCTTGCAGCGCCGCCCCCGTCCGCCTCAGGCGCGGTCATGTGGTATGCGTCGCCCGCTATGCCGTATCCGGCAAGCTCGGCATAAACCTTCGCCCCGCGCGCCCTTGCACGGCCCATCTCCTCGAGGACGAGTATGCCCGCCCCCTCTCCGAGTGACAGTCCCTTCCTCTCCATGTCGAACGGCCTGCACGGCCTGTCGTCTACCGCGCGCAGCGAGTTGAACCCGCTGTACGTCAGTTCGCACATGGCGTCGCTGCCGCCGGTTATAACCACGTCCGCATCGCCGCGCCTTATCCAGTCGGCGGCATAGCCTATGGATGTCGCGGAAGACGAGCACGCAGTGACCACGGTTGCCCTCGGGCCGGTCAGACCGAACTCAATCGCAATGTAGTCGGTTGTGACGCTCGGCGAAAACGGGATGAGGAGCGAAGCCCTGGGCTTTATCTTCTTCTCGTACAGGTCCCTTCTGTACTGTTCGCCGGACAGCATCCCGCCAGCGCCGCCCCCAAGCAGGACCCCCGACCTCTCCAGGTCGTCCGGCCCGAGCGACAGGCCGCTGTCGGCCATCGCCTCCCTCGCGGCCAGAATCCCGAATAAGTCGCAGCGGGACATCCGCCTCAGTTCCTTCTTGCCGAAATGGGCGAAGGGGTCGAAACCCTTTACCTGTGCGCCTATGTGTGTCCGGTACGCGGATGTGTCGAACAGGTCTACCGCTTCTATGCCGCAACGGCCGGAGACGAGCCCTTCCCAGAACTCTTTGGAGCTTGGCCCCAGGGCGCTGACAACGCCTACTCCGACCACCGCTACTTTTCTTTCAGCGCACATACTTTACCACTCCATAATCCCTCGTCGCCTCCCCCTCTCCTTGCGGGAGAGGGGGTTGGGTGTGAGGGGTTTCCGTCTATTTTCTTAGGTTTAACAAGCTTTTGATTATATTACCCAAGGGGTTTATTGTCAAGGAATTTTGGCCTGTACGATAATTACATCTGCCGTCCCATCCACAACATATGGGGTTTGCGGTTGACATTCTACCCCATATATGATATTTACAGTCTACGGCAACTGGCATGGAGGTCCACGATTAAACTCAGGCTATGCACCCTTGCATCCGGCAGTAAGGGCAACTGCATTTACGTCGAAGGCGGGCAGGCGAAAATACTGGTAGACGCGGGCTTGAGCATGCGTGAGACCAGGGCAAGGCTCGCCTGCATCGGTGTCGACGCATCCGAGATTTCCGCGATTATAATCACTCACGAGCACACTGACCATATCAAGGGGGTAGGCGCATTGGGCCGCGCCTACGGAATGCCGGTATATCTTACGCCGGACACCAGGAAGGCCGGTCACGGCTGGCTCGGCAAGGGCCTGCAACTGCGGGAGTTCGAACCGGGTTCGGCCTTCGATATACTCGGCCTGAGGATAGAGCCATTCTCCACGCCGCACGACGCCGTCGACCCGGTCGGGCTTGTCTTCCATGCCGGCGGCTGCAAGGCGGGCCTTGCGACCGACCTGGGCTATGCCACGCGCCTTGTCATGGAGCGGCTTAAAGGCTCCAACCTTCTCATCATCGAGTCCAACCACGACCCGGAAATGCTGATGGCCGGACCGTATCCCTGGCACCTGAAACAGCGGGTCGCGGGCAAGGAAGGCCACCTCTCCAACGAGGACTCGGTCAAGCTCCTGACGAGCCTGCTCGACCCCGGCCTCAGCCATGTGGTGCTCGCGCACCTGAGCCAGGTCAACAACCTGCCCGAGATAGCATTCAAGGCGGTGCACAAGGCGCTGCTTCAAAATTCGTGCGGACACATCAAGCTTGGGGTTGCCTGTCAGGATTCGGTGGGCGAGGTTATCGGGGTCTAACCCTTGACCTTTTTAGCATACTCCACTACAGCCTCTACGTTGCCTTCGCTGTCCAGAATAGGGTAGGCCCATATCTGGTAGGTCGCGGGAGGAGTGCCGGTGGTTATCTCCTTGGTAGCCATACCCTTCGTCTTGATGGCTTCGTTTACCGGGCAGCCCGGTATAGGCTCCTTGGTGCTGTGGAATACCCAGCAGCACTTCTGGCCGATAATATCCTTAATGCTGGACCCGGCAAGTGCCGCCGCAGCCGCGTTCGCCTTTATAATAGTATGCCCCGAGTCCTGTAGAGTTACCATGTCCGGGACCGCGTCCACCGTCATCTGCCACTGCCTGCGAAGCCCTTCCATCATGTCCGCGAGCCTCGCATTCTCGCGCGCCAGTGCGACCTGGTTGGCAAAGCTGGATAAAAGCTTCATGTCGAACGACAGGAACGACCGGGGCTCTTTCGTATAGACCGCAAGCACGCCTTTCACGGAATCGCCCAGCATCATAGGCACGGCAAGTGCGGATACGACGCCCATCTGGAGCAGTTCCTGGGGAACCTTGAACCTGCGCTCCTTAGAGAAGTCCGCCACGACAGCCGGCTTTTTTATCTCGGCGACGTAAGACGCGAGGCCGACATCCTTGCCGAGCAAACAGTCTCTCAGGTCCTCTCCGCCGCTGCCCTTCGATGCGAAGAGCTTAAGCGTGCGGCCGTTGGACACGTCGAACAGGTTTGCAAGGTCCACCTTCAGGTTCTTCAGGATAATGCCCATGGCGGACTTGCATTTTTCTTCAGGCTCCATGCCGGATATCAAGGCATTAGAGAAGGCGTTCAGCGCCATCAGTTCCTGGTTCTGTTGTACGATTTCCCTGTGCAGGTGGTTTCGCTCGGTCTCGGATGCCTTGAGCTTCAGGATGTTCTGTATGGTGGTGAGTAGCTTCTCGGCCTCGAACGGCTTCTTCAGGTAGTCAGAGGCGCCGGACTTCATCAACTCGACCGCGACCTCTTCGCTGCCCCGTGCGGTGACGATTATGACATATGCTTCGGGACATTTCTTTCTGAGGTCGCCCAGAAGGTCGATACCTCTATAATCCGGCAGCATGTAATCCTGGAGTATTACGGACGGCCCGAACTTACCGGCCTTCTCGATGCCCTCTACTCCCCCGAATGCCTTCTCGGTCTCGTAACCCTTCCTGGAGAGAAGGAGGGCAAGCAGGTTGGCAAATTCCACATCGTCATCGATAACCAGTATTTTTTCGGGCATTGCGTTGTACCCCGTTTTTTAGTCAAAAAGACAAAAGTTTAATTATATTAATATAACCTGACACCTTTTTTCAAGTATAAACTCAACAAGGACTATAAAAAAGGGCCACGCGCAGACGCGGCCCTTTAAAAACATGGCAAGCCGAAGACTGGCTATGCGGCCTTCTTCAGGAGGAACTCCTCCCTGCTTGCCAAAGGGTAAAAGATGCTATTTATCAGTATGTTCAATACACACCTCTCGTCCCTTTCCAAATTATTACATAACGCTTTAACTACGCCATCCAGGCGGCCGGTACCGATACCGGAGGGTTGTGCCGGCTGGAATCGGGAAAACAATCAGGCCGCTATGATCTTCGGTCCTTTGTCCCTTGCTTCAATGTATTCCTTCAGCGCCTCCGCGTTGTTGAAAGTCGTATCGCTCGTGGAGAATAAAAGCGTCACTGGCCCCAGTTTCGCGTGCTCGACTATCTGGTCAACGAGCGTCCGCTTTGCGTCGAGTTCGGCGAAATAATGCCGCTCGAACTCGCCCCACTTCTTGGGGTCGTGCCCGAACCACGTCCTCAGCCTGTCGCTCGGCCCGATTTCGCGCAGCCAGAGGTCGACCTTCGCCTCTCCCTTTGTCAGGCCCCTCGGCCAGAGCCTGTCCACGAGAATCCTGTAGCCGTCTGACTCTTCAGGCTCATCGTACGACCTTTTAACCTTGATTCCCATATTATACCCCCTGCCCTGCATTGACATTCATATACTTAAGTATAACATATATCTGTACTTTTCAAGCCGCGCGGCCGGGCGTCCATTATTGCATAAAAAAAGGCGTCTCTTGCGAGACGCCTTTTTAAACTTCAGCCTTTACGCCTGTCAGAAACCGGCATACCTGCTGGGCCTGACGTTCAGCATAAGCGGGTATGCCCTCGTATGGTCGTTGACTTCGGCGACGAGGTTTATGCCTATCGGCTTATCATTCAGGTCTTCCGGACGGCCAGAAGCAGGACCCCTGAAATATAGCGGGTACAACTGCTCACGGCCTTTCTTGTCTACGTAGACGTGGTCTGCGGGGTATACCTCGGCCACGGCCGAAGCACCGGGCGCTATTGTAGTAATCGAGTCCTTATCCGTGGAAACCGAACCGCTGACCGTGTAGACGAGCCTTTTGCCCACTCCCAGGGCGTCGACTACGTTTGAGTTGCCCCAGGTTATCCTGAGCGGATGGTCGGTCTTGTTTAGGATATCGACGCCGAATTTCCGGTCATCAATTATCGAAACCGCAACTTTTATCTCGGCGTCTTCATAAATGGCCTTCCCGCCCGCGGGCGCACCGGCCAGGCTGTACTCGTTCAAATACCGGCCTGTACAGCCAGATGCGAAGAACAGCAGAAGAATCCCGACACCCAGGAACAAGCCTTTCAATAGCTACTCCCCTCTTGCATGGAACTATGTGCCCATCTCCCAGGAGGCCAGATACTCCTCCTGCTCCTTGGTGAGCTTGTCTATCTTTATGCCCATCGCCTCGAGCTTGAGACGTGCAATCTCCTTGTCGATAAGCTCGGGCACCTTGTAGACTATCTTCTTCAGCTTCTTGCCTTCCTGTACCATGAACTCCGCGGCCAGCGCCTGGTTGGCGAAGCTCATGTCCATGACGCTCGACGGGTGGCCTTCGGCCGCGGCCAGGTTCACAAGCCTGCCCTCGCCGAGTATGTTTATCCTCTTCCCGCCCGGCATAGTGTACTCGTCCACGAACTCGCGGATGCGCCTCTTCTTCTTTGCTATATCCTCGAGGGCCGTGAGGTCGAGCTCGACGTTGAAGTGACCGGAGTTGGCGACGATGGCGCCGTCCTTCATCACCTTGAAGTGCTCACCGCGTATGACGTTTATGTCGCCGGTCACGGTGCAGAAGAAGTCGCCGATGGCGGCCGCGTCCGCGATGGGCATTACGCGGTACCCGTCCATGACAGCCTCGAGAGCCTTCAACGGGTCTATCTCGGTGACTATAAGGTTGGCGCCCATGCCGTGCGCCCTCATGGCAAGGCCGCGTCCGCACCAGCCGTAACCGCAGACGACGAAGTTCGTACCCGCGAGCAGGCGGTTGGTAGCCCTTATCATCCCGTCCACCGTGCTCTGGCCCGTGCCGTAGCGGTTGTCGAAGAGGTGCTTGGTGTCCGCGTCGTTGACGGCGACCACCGGGAACTTGAGCACCTTCTTCTCCGCCATGCTCCTGAGCCTTATCACGCCGGTCGTCGTCTCCTCGGTACCGCCGATGATGCCCTTTATGAGGTTCTGCCTTTCGGTGTGGATTGTAGAAACCAGGTCCGCGCCGTCGTCCATGGTTATCATGGGCTTGGTGTCGAGTACCGCGGCTATGTGCTTGTAGTAGGTCTCGTTGTCCTCGCCCTTGATGGCGTAGACCGGTATCTTGTCGTGCTTGACAAGGGACGCGGCCACGTCGTCCTGGGTGGAGAGCGGGTTGCTCGCGCAGATGACTACCTCGGCTCCGCCTGCCTGCAGTGTCTTGCAGAGGCTTGCCGTCTCGGTGGTCACGTGCAGGCAGAGGCCGAGCCTTATGCCTTCGAGCGGCTTCTCCTTGGCGAAACGCTTCTTTATGAGGTTCAGCACGGGCATGTTCTGGTTTGCCCATTCAATCCTTAGCTTGCCGGTCTCGGCCAGCCCTAAATCCTTGACGTCGTAATCCATCTTAGACTCCCGCCTCCTTTTTCATCTTCTTTGAGATTTCCGTGTTTTCCCATGTGAACTCAGGCTCCGTCCTCCCGAAATGCCCGTAGGCGGCGGTCTGCTTGAATATAGGCCTCTTCAGGTCGAGGGTCTTGATTATACCGTTCGGCGTCATGTCGAAGTGGTCCCTCACCAGCTTTACTATCTTCTCCTGCGGTATCTTCCCGGTCTTGTAAGTGTCCACGAGTATGGACACGGGCTCGGCGACGCCGATTGCGTACGCGAGCTGCACTTCGCAGCGCTCGCAGATGCCGGCCGCGACGAGGTTCTTGGCGACGTAGCGCGCCATGTAAGACGCCGAGCGATCGACCTTCGAGGGGTCCTTGCCGGAAAACGCGCCGCCGCCGTGGCTGCCCACGCCGCCGTAGCTGTCGACTATGATCTTCCTGCCGGTAAGGCCCGTGTCGCCCTGCGGCCCGCCGATGACGAACCGGCCGGTCGGGTTGATATGGTATACGATGTCTTCCTCGTCAAGAAGCTCCTTCGGTATGACCGGCTTGACGACCTTCTCTATGACGTCTTCCCTGAGCTCCTTCAGCGTGATGTCGGGGCTGTGCTGGGTCGATATGACGACGGTCCTGACCTTGTACGGTTTCTTGTCCCTGTACTCGACAGTAACCTGCGATTTCCCGTCCGGCCTCAGGTAGCTTAAAATATCGGACTTCCTCGTTTCCGTCAGTTTCCTCGTCAGCTTGTGCGCGAGCATTATGGGCATCGGCATCAGCTCGGGCGTCTCGTCGCATGCGAAGCCGAACATAAGGCCCTGGTCGCCAGCGCCGCCCACGTCCACGCCCATCGCGATGTCTGCGGACTGCCTGTCTATCGAGGTCATCACGGCGCATGTCTCGTAGTCGAAACCGTACTTGGCCCTCGTGTAACCTATGTCCTTGATCGTCTTCCTCGCGATGTCCGGTATGTGGACGTACGTGTTGGTCGTGATCTCGCCCGCCACGAAGACCATGCCGGTGGTAACCAGAGTCTCGCAAGCCACGCGCGATTCCTTGTCGTCGGCTATGATGGCGTCTAGAATTGCGTCTGAAATCTGGTCCGCGATCTTGTCCGGATGGCCCTCAGTGACCGACTCGGAAGTAAAAAGATAATTGACCCTGCTCATTAAAATAACCTCCTTGACTCGTAGTAGACTTGCCCCAGCGAATGATAATAACCGAAACCGGACGGTTTTTCAAGGCAAACTCAAAGGATTTTTTCTATAACATCCATGAGCGCCCTGGCCGCGGCCTCCTTGGTGACCCTGCCGGTATCGAGCACGAGGCCCTTCGGCCCGTATACCTTCAATATATTATAATCGCCCTCGAAGCCCGTATCCCCGCCGACGGGGTTGGCGGCTATGAGGTCGAGTTTCTTCTCTTTGAGCTTCTTGAGCGCGTTCTCTTCCAGTGAACCGGTCTCTGCGGCAAATCCTACCAGCAACTGCCCTTTCCTCTTCCTGCCGCCAAGCCCCTTTAGGATATCCGGGTTCCTGACCAGCTTGAGCGTTATCTCGTCCGCGCCCTTTTTTATCTTGGCGCCGGACTTAGTATCCGGCCTGTAGTCGGATACCGCGGCGGCCATCAGAACTATGTCAGAACTGCCTGCCGCATCAAGGACCGCCTTCTCCATCTCGGAGGCGCTCCTGACGCATGTCACGGCGGCTCCAGGCGGCGGCTCAAGATGTGTCGGCCCGGTAACAAGCCTTACCGACGCGCCCCTTCTTGCCGCCTCCCTTGCGAGCGCGTAGCCCATTTTGCCGGAGGAGCGGTTCCCGATGAACCTCACGGGGTCCATGTCCTCCAGCGTAGGCCCGGCGGTTACCAGGACCGTTTTGCCGGAAAGCGCCTTCCCGTGCCCTGCAAGCGCCTCGACGGCGGACAGTATGTCGCCCGGCTCGCTCATCCTGCCCCAGCCGGACTCGCCGCAGGCCATCGGCCCCTTTTCCGGGCCGGTAAAATGTATCCCGTATCCCTTAAGCGCGGCCAGGTTTCCCTGGACGGCGGGGTTTTCGTACATGCGGCAGTTCATGGCCGGCGCTACGAGCACCGGACACCGGGCCGCAAGGAGCATGGTCGTAAGCAGGTCATCGGCTATCCCGGACGCCATCTTGCCTATGATGTTGGCCGTCGCCGGTGCGACCACGAAGACGTCCGCCTTCACCGTAAGCTCTATATGGGGTATTGTCCCCTCGAACAGGCTTTTATGCACCTGCCTGCCAGACAACGCCTGAAACGTCGCCGTGCCTACGAACTTCTTCGCGGCCGAGGTCATGACGACGGTGACAGAGGCGCCCCTGTCTTTAAGCAACCGGACAAGCTCCGCCGACTTGTAGGCGGCAATCCCGCCGCTCACGCCAAGTACGACCTCTTTGCCGGCCAGGGTGTCCTTCATCGGTTATTTTTTGCCCGTCCGCTTCTTCGGGGCCTCGTCAACAATACCCTCATCTTCATCGTCTTCGGATACTTCGTCGTCCGCGAGTTCCTCCGACAGGTCTTCTTCGTCGGACGCGGCCACCACCACAACGGCCTCTCCGGCCATCACGGCGGTCTCGGCCTTGTAGGCCTCCTTTATCTCTTCCATCTTGTCGAGGGATGTGGCGTTCGCCTCTTCCATGCTCTCCCTTGCCATCCTCTCGCGGCGCATCCTGTACTCGTATTCCTTGGCACGCCTGGCGTCTTCGCCGGTCAGGTACTTGAGCTTGCTCTCGATTGCCTCCTCGAGCGCGAGCGTAGTGTTCTTGACGTACTTGCTCTTGACCAGAACCGGCGAGCCCTCGGATATCTGCCTCGCCCTCTGGGCCGCGACCAGCACAAGCCTGAACCGGCTGTCCACTTCGTCCTTAGCATACTCTATCGGGAGCTTTATAATGTCCAATTCTTCCTCCTGGTCAAATACCGAATTTATTCTTCATCCAGACACGGTCTATCCTGTCTACGGTGTTCTTCTCGGCTATCATCACTGACCTGAGCGCGTCCAGCGCCCTGTCGAAGTCGTCGTTTACTATCACGTAGTCGTATTCCCCGTAGCTCCGTATCTCGTCAACGGCGCGGCCGAGGCGTCTCTTTATTTCGTTGTCGTCGTCTGACTCTCTGCCCCTGAGACGTCTTTCGAGTTCTTCCATCGAAGGCGGCAATATGAATATGAATACTCCCGGAGTGCCGGACTTCTTAATCTGCATGGCACCCTGGGTGTCGATATCTACTATGACCTCCCTGCCCTGATCGAAAAGCCTTGTAAGCTCCGCCCTGGAAGTGCCGTAGAGGTTGCCGTGCACCGTCGCCCACTCCACGAACTCGCCCGACGCGACCATCTCCATGAACTTCTCTGCGTCCACGAAATAGTAATGCTCGCCGTCCACCTCGCCCGGCCTCGGCTTCCTGGTCGTGTGCGATATGGAGTGCGATAACGCGGGCATGACCTTCGAAAGCTCCTTGCAGAGCGTCGTCTTGCCCGCACCCGAAGGCGCGGACACTATGTAAAGGACACCCGCGCTACTGTTCATTTTCGTCCGAGACAAACCTCTGTGTTATCGTCTCCGCCTGGACCGCGGATAGTATCACGTGGTCGCTGTCGGTCACAATTATCGCACGGGTGCGCCTGCCCTGAGTCGCGTCTATCAGCTTTCCGCGCTCCTTCGCCTCTTCCTTGAGGCGCTTCATCGGGGCCGAGGACGGCGCGACTATCGCCACTATCCTGTTCGACAGCACCACGTTCCCGAAGCCAACGTTTATGAGCCTGCCCTGCATTGTTGTTACTCTATGTTTTGTATCTGTTCCCGAATCTTCTCAAGCTCGGCCTTCGCCTCGACTACCTTGTGCGCGACCTCGCGGTCAGACGCCTTGCTGCCAATTGTGTTTATCTCGCGGAACAGCTCCTGGAGCAGGAAGTCCATCTTCCTGCCGACCGGGCCGCCATCCTGCATGAGCGCCTTCAACTGGCCCAGGTGGCTCCTGCCGCGCACCAGTTCCTCGGTAATGTCGCAGCGGTCGGCGTAGACGGCCACCTCCTGGTGTATCCGGTCCATGTCGAGCTCCATACCCTCCGTGAGCCTTGCGACCCGCTCCTTCAGCTTCCGGGCGTAGTCCGTAACCACGAGCGGGGCCTTGGCCTCGATATCGTCGAACCGGACGGCAATGAATCCAGCCCTGTCGCTTATGTCGGCGCCGAGCGTCGTCCCCTCGATAAGCCTCATATTGTCCAGGGCGGTCATGCAGGCGTCGAGCGGCCCCTTAAGACCCTCCCATACCTTCTCGACGTCCTCGGCTATCTCTTCTTCCGAGACGATGTCCTTGTATGAGGCCATGAGTTGCAGGTCAACCTCGCCCGGCAGGTCGAACATGGCCTTCAGGTCGCTCAAAAGCGATATGTACTGCTTCGCGGCGTCGGTGTCGAGCCGTAATGCGCGCCTGACCTCGTCCCTGCCGCCACGCGTGACGTAAACGTCCATCCTGCCACGGGAAAACTTCTCCGATACTGCTCTTTTGATGCGGTTTTCAAGGGGGAGCATGTCCCTCGGCACCTTTATGGAGAGGTCCAGGAACTTGTGGTTCACCGAACGCATCTCGACGACGTAGCCGCCGCCCTCCTCCTTGCCGTAACCGGTCATGCTCTTAAGCATCGGGCCCCCTTATGGAATTGATTATATTATATCAATAATTTCCTTTTGTCAATGGACACTTTATGATATTTTATAGGCATGGAAGCATACTGGCGGTTGGTCGATTCCGGGCCCGGCGGGGCCGGGTGGAACATGGCGGTTGACGAGGCGCTCCTGATAACTGCCGGAAATGGGCTTTGCCCCCCTACCCTGCGCTTTTTCTCATGGGATGTCCCGTCGCTCTCTATCGGCTCGTTCCAGAAGGTGGATGAACTGAACCTCGACGCCGTCAACGGGAATGGCGTGCCCCTGGTCAGGCGTCCGACCGGCGGCAGGGCCGTCCTGCACGATGCTGAGCTGACTTACAGCGTAACATGCCCGATACCGAGCCGGTTCATGCCGTCCGAGCTTATGGGCTCGTACAAGAAAATCGGCTCGTGCTTCCTGTCCGGCTTAAGGAAGCTCGGCGTCGCCGCCGAGATGTTGCCGGTAAACAAGAACCCTGAACGCAAATGCCGCCCCAGGGACGAGTCGCACCCGCTGTGTTTTTCGTCCCCATCCTGGTACGAGGTGCTTGCTGACGGAAAAAAACTCATTGGGAGCGCGCAGAGGCGCCTGAAGGGTTCGTTCCTCCAGCAGGGGTCGCTACTCATCGAGCTGGACCTGGACGGCCTTTTATCGTTGATGCGTTTCGACGATGATGATAAAATGCGTTCTGCCCGGGAGGCACTTGCCTCAAAGATGACAGGTCTATCAGAGCTTGGCCATAACGTCAAAATCGAAGAGCTGCAAAAAGCGCTTATAGAGGGCTTCGTGGGGGAGATGGGAGCGCCGTTCGTACTCGAAGGACTGACACGGGAAGAGAATGAGTTGGCCATGAGGCTGCTTGAGGAAAAATACTCCCGCCCGGAATGGAACCTATACCGGGAAGGTGCAGGAAAAGGCGCGTTGCATGCTTAAGCGTATCAAAATAATCCTCGACATGATAAAGTTCCCGCATACGGTGTTCGCGCTCCCGTTCGCGTTTACAGGCGCGATGCTTGCCGCGGACGGCCTGCCGTCGTGGGACAAGGTACTCTGGATAACGCTCGCGATGGTCGGGGCGCGCTCCGGGGCAATGGGCATGAACCGCCTGCTGGACGCGGAGATCGACGCACGGAACCCGCGCACGAAGACTCGCGCGATACCGGCGGGGCTTTTGACCAAGGCCCAGGTCGGCATATTCAGCGCGGTGTCCTACGCGTTACTCGTCTATTCCGCGTACCGGCTGAACCCGCTCTGCTTCAAGCTTTCGCCGGTCGCGATAGCGGTCGTCACGCTCTACTCGGTTACGAAGCGGTTCACCTGGGCGTCGCACCTGGTGCTCGGCCTATCGCTCGCCATCGCGCCAATCGGAGCATGGATAGCCATACGCGGGAGCATCGACATGCCGGTGCTCGTGCTGGGAGGCGCGGTGCTGACATGGGTCGCGGGCTTCGATATACTCTACGCCTTGCAGGACATGGACTTCGACAGACAGACGGGGCTTCATTCAATACCGCGTTACATGGGAGTCAACCGGTCGCTATGGGTCTCGCGCTTGTTGCACCTTGCGACGATTGCCGGGCTCCTTTACATCTACGCCCCGCTCGGCCTGAACATCGTGTATCTTTTAGGAGTAGCGGTCGTCTTCGTGATGATAGTATACGAGCACATGCTCATAAAGGACGGCGACTTAGGCAAGCTCGACGCGGCGTTCTTCAACATGAACGGCTACATAAGCGTGACCGTGTTTGTGTTCACGGCGGCCTCGCTGTACTTAAAATAAAGACCGTACTTTTCTTTCAGGTGAAAGAAAAGTACCAAAAGAAAGCCATTACTTAAATTAACGGAGATTATAATTGTCAAAATTCATAGTCGCAATAACAGGCGCTTCGGGAAGCGCATACGGCGTCGCAATAATCAAGGGGCTCGCGGGCGCGGGCCACTCGGTCGCGGTCACTGCAAGCCGTGAGGGTCTCTCTATCCTGAGGGATGAGACGGGACTGGACTGGTCCGGCAATGAGGACGCCGCCGCACGGAAGGTAGAAAAGGACCTCAAGCTTAAAAAAGGCACGATAACATTCTTTGCCGAGGACAACCTCTACGCCTCGATATCGAGCGGCTCCTACGGCTCCGCCGGGATGTTCGTCGCGCCCTGCTCTATGAAGACGCTCGCCGGGATTGCGAACGGGTACGCGAACAATTTAATCGAGCGTGCCGCCGACGTCATGCTGAAGGAGAAGCGGCCCCTGCTCCTCGTCCCGCGCGAGACGCCGTTATCCGCGATACACCTTGAGAACATGCTCAAGCTCGCACGGCTAGGCGTGCACATACTGCCCGCGATGCCGGCTTTCTATAACCACCCGAAGACCATCGAAGACATGGTCGGCTTCATCGCCGGACGCGCGCTCGACCTGATGGGCGTGGAGAACAAACTGTACAAACGGTGGGAGTAGTTTTCATCTAAAGGAGCAACATTGACAAAAGAAAACGTGTTTAGATCCGGCTTCGTCACGATAGTAGGCCGTCCGAATGTCGGCAAGTCCACACTTATGAACGCCCTTTTGGGCGAAAAAATCGCCATTGTCTCGGACAAGCCACAGACTACCCGCACAAAGGTCATGGGGATATACAACCAGCCCGACGCGCAGGTAGTGTTCATGGACACGCCCGGCATCCACAGGCCCAGGGCCAGGCTGAACGAGTTCATGGTCAAAACCGCCAAGGACGCCTGCGAGGGCGTGGACCTCCTCATCTTCATGGTGGAGGCGAACAACCCCGGCGCGCCCGACGACAAAGAGATCGCGGATTTCATAAGCGGGCTCGACACCAAGGCGTTCCTCGTCATCAACAAGATGGACCTCGTGAAGAAGGAGAGCCTCCTCCCTATTATCGAACGCTACTCTGCGACCGGCCGGTTCGCCGAGATAATACCCGTCTCGTCGCTCCAGAAATCGAACCTTGACGACCTAGTGGAGACGATAGTCGGTCACCTTCCTGAAGGCCCAAAATACTTCCCCGACGACGAGCTTACCGACCAGCCGGAGCGCTCCATCGCGGCCGAGATAATACGCGAGAAGATATTCCGCATGACCAAGCACGAGATTCCGTACTCGACCGCGGTCGTCGTTGACGAGATGAAGGACAAGGGCGAGATAGTTTATACCAGGGCGACCATATTCGTAGAGAAGGACTCCCAGAAAGGCATAATCATCGGGGAGAAGGGCAAGATGCTGAAGGCCATCGGCCAGCACGCCCGCGAGGACATAGAACGGCTGCTCGGCGTGAAGGTATTTCTCGAACTGTGGGTGAAGGTGAAGAAGGACTGGCGGGAGAAGCCCGGGGCACTTGAGGAGTTCGGTTACAAGTAATGAAGATACTGCTGGTCAACCCCGGCTCGGACAACGCGTTTTTCAAGGTTGGCTTCGTTATCCCGCCGCTCGGCCTGGCTTACATCGCCTCGACGGTCCGGGACGCGGGACACGACGTCGCAATCCACGACTTTGGCATAGAGAGGGGCGGCGCACCCGACTACTCGGCATACGACCTGGTCGGCATATCGTCCGACACATCCAGGAACGGCAGGGCAGTCGAGATAGCAAAGGACGCCAAGGCCGCGGGCGCGAAGGTAGTCATCGGCGGGCCGCACGTTACGTTCATGGACGAAGAGGTTTTGGCCGAGTCTTCCATTGACTTCATCCTCCGGGGAGAGGCGGAGGAATCAGCGGTAGAGCTTGCTGACGCCCTCGATAAAGGCCTGCCGCTCTACGGCATCGCGGGACTCAGTTACAGAAAAGACGGGGTCTTCACACGGAACCCGGACCGGGATCCGCCGCAGGACCTGGACGCGCTCCCCTTCCCAGCCCGCGACCTGCTGAACATCAACCGGTACCGGAACATCGAGCTTGCCAAGCGCAGGATAACCTCCATCGTCTCTTCGCGCGGATGTCCGGGCAACTGCAGTTTCTGCTGTTCGCCGAAGTTCAACGGGAGGCGCTGGCGCGCGCGTTCCGTGGACAGCCTGCTCTCCGAGATACGGCTGGTCGTCGGCAAGTATGGCTTCGGCGGCGTCGCCTTCATGGACGACAACTTCACCTTCGACCCTAAGCGTGTGATTGAACTCAGCAAGGCCATAATCGAAGAAGGGCTCGACATAAAGTGGTGGTGCTTCTCGAGGGTGGACACCGTGATAAGGAACCCGGAAATTGTGAGCTGGATGGGCAGGTCCGGCTGCCGGTACATCTTCATGGGGGTCGAGTCCCCGCGCCAGAGCACGCTCGATGCATACTCCAAAAAGACCAGCGCGGACTACGCGAAAAAGGCCGTCAGGCTGTTGAAGGACAACGGCATCGAGACCCTCGCGGGATACATACTGGGCTCGCCGGACGAGACAAGGAAGATGGTCGAGGAAACCATAAAGTTCTCCATCAAGCTCGATACCGGAGGTGTGCAGTATACACTGCTCACACCGTTCCCCGGCACGGACCTTTATGCGGACATGCAGGACCGGCTACTGACACGCGACTGGGCTAAATTCGACTGCATGCACCCGGTTGTCCGCTCCGACCACCTTGTCCCGGATGAGCTGAGCGAGCTTCTGTTTTCCGCTTATAAATCCTTCTACATACGGCCAAAGCGAATCCTGATAAGCATACTGAGCACCCTTCGCGGGCGGGGAGTAAAAATCAAGGAGATCAAGCGGCTAATCGATTGCTTACGAAAAGGCGGGGCCTGATATGGACTACCACGACCACGAGCACAGGGTTACATACTCCGAGACGGACAAGATGGGCTTCGCTTATTACGCGAACTTTCTGGTCTGGTTCGAGATAGGCAGGACGGAGCTGATACGGGCGTCCGGGCTCGCATACAAAGAGCTCGAGGACATGGGCTACATGCTGCCCGTCATCGAGGCGACCTGCCGGTACATAAGGCCCGCCTCTTACGACGACCTCGTAACCATACGCACGAGTGTCTCTGAGTTCAAAGGCGTCAGGCTCGGGTTTACCTACGAGATATTGAGGGACGGGGTGAAACTCGCCGAGGGCGGCACGATGCACGCCTTCATGGACAGCGCGGGCAAGCCGAAGAAGCTCCCTCAGGAGCTCCGCGAGAGGATAGAGAAAGCCTTCCTGAAATAAAAAAAGATACCGCGTCTAAGTTTTGTTCACATATCCGCCAGCAATGGACCTCAAATTACTTTGAGTCGGGTTTTTGCCCCGTCCACCGCACTTTGTGGTGGTTTGTACGCACCCTGCGGAAGAGTGAGCTTAATGCTCACTAGTGCAAACTTGCGCGGTATCTCTGTTTCTTGAGGATAGAGGCTTGTTTGTAAGAGCGGTTTTTCACCTCCAATAGCGGTCTTACCTTTACCCTATCCTCAATTTCTTATCTCCGCGATGTCAGTCTTCCACGAACGTAATTCGGGGAAACTTTTTAATGTATGGGGGCGTCTCAGGGTTTCAGACTACCCGTCTCGAAAGGAGGCAAGAGACGGGCGGCACTTCACTCCTGAGACGATACCCCCACAGTGAAGTTGACCCCGGTTTTGGCCCTTGCGGAACCAACCACCACGGAGAAAGTTTTCAAAGAACGTCTTTTGCATCTCTTACTATTATTATAGCAAAATCCTATAAAATGTCAAGACTTACGCCGCTACAGATAACTATTGCAATTTGTTGACTATATAGATAAAATCAAGCCCGTGATGGACAAGAAACTAAAAAATAAACCGCACGAAACAGCCGAAGACTCCGCCGTCGAGAAGTTCAGGTTCCGGGGGCTCGACATGCCCCTGAACGCGGTGGTGTTTCTCGCAATAGCGACCCTTTTCATCTACATGGGTACGCTCCGGGCGCCTTTCGTGTTCGACGACATGCACGCCATCGTCAAGAACCCCTACATCACGAACCTGAACGACGTCAAGGGCTTCTTTCTGACCACCCCCGATGAATCGGTCGCAAAGATAGAGCACAGCGGCTGGAGGCCTCTCTGGTACCTGAGCTTCGCACTGAACTACCACTTTTCCAAGCTCCAGCCCGCTATGTACCACGCGACCAACATCTTCATCCATTTCCTGAACGTACTGATGGTTTATTTCCTTGCCATGCGGCTGATGAGGGGCCGGTCGAACAAGCCCTGGCTTGCCGCACTGCTCGCGGGGCTATTCTTCGCGGCCCACCCGCTCCAGACCGAGACGGTAAGCTACGTCTCCAGCCGTTCCACGTCCATGGCCGCGTTATTCTACCTTCTGGCGTTCTATGCATACGACGTGTACCGCGACCGCGGCTGGAGGCTTCTGCTCGCGGTCACCGCCCTTTCGTTCTGCATGGCCGCAATGACGAAGGAGAACGTAATAACGCTCCCGGCTATGATTATCGCCTACGACTTCTCGTTGAAGGACAAGTCCCGCAGGCCGTACATGGGTTTTGCGCTCATTGTCCTGCTCACGGCGGTATACACGGCGTTCAGGTTCTACATCGGCAGCAAGGCGCTCGCCATGGCCCTGCCCAGAAGCCCTGTCGTGTTCTGGATTACCGAAGTCTTCGTAATGGCGATGTATATTCTCAAGGTCTTCCTGCCAACCCGGCTGAACATCGACCCGGACATGGATGAGCTTACCGGCATCGCCGACCCGCGTTTCTACCTATCGCTCGCGGCGATACTGCTGGTGTTGTACGGGGTCTACAGGCTGTACAAGAAGGACCGCTTCGCCGGGTTCTTCCTGCTCTGGTTCTTCGTTGCCATAATGCCGGAGACCGTCCTGCCGCTGGCCGACCTGATGGCCGAGCACAGGACCTACCTGCCGCTGGCGGGCCCGGCCCTGCTCTTCGGTTACTATATGGAAAGGCTATCGACCCGTGCCCCGGCCAAGTCCGGGCGGGACATCACGCGTTACCTGGGTTATGCGGCAGCCATATCCTTACTGTTTTTATTTGCCGTGGGTACGATGGAACGCAACAAGGCATATCAGTCCAATATGGCACTCTGGACGGATACGGTGGAGAAGTCGCCCGGCAAGTACAGGCCGCTCATGGCGCTCGGGGTCATATACTCGGACGCGGGCAAGCTCGAGATGGCGGACGAATACCTCAAGAAGGCGCTTGCCATCGAACCGGACAGCCCGTATATCCATTACAACATGAACCTGAACTACAGGAAAATGAAGCGATACGACGAGGCGCTCAAGCAGAACCTCGCCGCCCTGCAACAACTCCCGGACGACGACACGTTCCTGACAGGGCTCGGCACACTGTACTCCACGATGGGACAGCCCGGCAAGGCGGAGGAAGTCCTGAGGAAGGTTATAGCCAGGAAGCCGGACTACCCGCCTCCGCACTACAATCTGGGCTCCATATACCTGAAGCAGGGCCGCACGGAAGAGGCCGTGAACGAGCTGAAGACAGCCATCGGACTATCGCCTCACCTGATAGAGCCCAGGAACGACCTCGGCACCGCGTACCTGCGCCTCGGCAAGTACGACCTTGCTTTGGAGCAGTACAGGGAGGCCGCGCGGCTGAACCCGGCCGACCTGTTCACCCTCCACAACCTTGCGGTTGCGCTTCAGAAGGCAGGCGACAAGAAGGGCGCGGTCGAGCAGTACAGGGTTTATCTCAGCCTCGCGCCGAAGGACTCGCCGGACAGGGAGAGTATAAAGATGGAGATAGAGAAGATTTCGAAGTAGAGAAATACAATAAGCCCCGCTCGCTATTTATCGAGAAACTCCACCAGTTCAGGGTCGGTGGATATCTCCTTCACCATAGCCATCTGCGCCAGACCCAATACCTCATACCCTGTTCCATACCCGCCAGTCGGAGCATTCGTTTCAAATTGATATTCACCCACGTAACACTTTGTCAGCACCCCCTTGTCAGCAGACTTATTGCCAACCGTCAGCTTGACCGCTACGTTGCCGGTCATCTGTTTAGTGAAATATAGCGACGTCATGTTGAACGAATAATTGTAGATCGAGCCTTCGACGATAAAATCTGCGTTAGATTGTTGGGCATATCCAATGCAGGTGTGTCCGTTTCTCTCCAGCTCTTTTTTTATCGCGGCGGTCACTACATTGGCAACCGGTTCTTCCAGCCTGAATTCAGTATTTACCACCTTGAATAACAACGAAGCGTCGGACCCTGTGACATCACTGAACCCTCTGAAAGCAAATTCGTTTAACATACCAATATCCCTGACATCCCGAAACTCTTTGAATGCAAAAGTCTTGGGACGGACACCCGTTAAAGGACTGCCCGTCTGAAACCGTGGCATATCGGCGGCTTTATAGTAGACTCTATCTGTCCCGCATCCTGAGAGCATGATGGTTATGGCCGTTACAGCTGCTACTTTTGACAGACGGGTCCATGCGGCTTTCATCAGTTGCCTCCTCACTTCAGGTATACGAAATCATATGCCAGGTTTCTTCCCGCTTTTTCCAAGATCGTATCGAGGTCCTTCAACCCGTTTTCCTCATAGTAAGCAATTGCGCGGGGTTCTGTGGACGCGACGAACTCTTCGCGGTCCCAAACAACCTTCCCTGTCGCCAGACACTCCATCTGACCATGCGCCTTGGCGCAGAGGGTTGCATTATAGCCGACGGTTTTTTGTATAGAGATGTCGCGCACGTCAAGCCTGATGATGGCATCGTAACCGTCTGCCGCTAAATGGAGTCTGTTTTGGTCCTTGCCTGTCAAATACTCCGCGTACTGAAATCGATCGCTTTTTTTGAGCGGCTGCAAAAAAGACTGAGCCATCTTGTCTCCAATGCTGCCGAGGTCCACGTGCCCGTTGATTTCTCTTTTATGGGAATTATCTTCCGCCAATACTACAACGGTTGCCACCAGCCCTATCAGTCCCCCCTGCCCGGTTGCATTCGCGGAAGCGTAAGTTACTTCCGGGGCACTGACAGAAACAACTACCGCCACTTTCTTTATGCCAGAGAGATTGGCGGCATCCAGATAGGTTTCCTTGGGCAGTGACGCGCAGGATGTCAGAAGCAATACAATACCGAAACAAAGTAAGGCGAACAACAGTGCTTGTAATTTCATACTATACCCCTATTATGCGTAACCTCCGGAGCAAGATAATTGTCATTACTTGCCACGGAGGATGTTAGTCTGCTGGTTAATAGAGTCGAGGAAACCAAGCGCGGCGGCAAGCTTGCTTTTTTCAAAAGGCATCGAATACGCCTTCGGCGCGCTTGCCCCAGGACCCGCCCTAAAGTTTGTGTCAAAAAGTATGCTTTTGTCAAAGGGTATTAATAATGCTCTTGGGTTTCCGCTTACTTTAAGGAACCAGCCGTCAACATCCAGGAATACCATACAATCAAAGTCTCCCATGGGGAGTGACGCCGGGTTTCCGTTGTGGCGCTCAACCGTGACCGAATCAAATATCCCCCTTTTCCGTATCGCGTCGGCCAGGAATTGGCAATCTCTTGCCGGGGCCATAACAAGAAAATTGAGCAGTTCATTAGGAATCATGGAACGGGTAAAAGTAACAGATTCAAGTGCTATATAATTATTTCTGATTTCACTGTCCGATGGAAAAAGCACTATGGCTTTTCCATGTAGAGGGTTGTCTGTAGGCGTGATGCCATCAAGGACTCGGGGCAGGCTTTCGCTTTGATACTGGAGAGCATCGGAGCTTGAACTAAACATTTTGCCTTCCGCCGTGTAATGCGCGCAACCTGTGCATAAAATAAAGGTTGCCATAAGAGCGGCACAAATTGATGCATATCTCATCACAAGTCCTCCTTCTATCCGGCAACTTCTCTTTAATTGATTCACAATAAAGAAAGCCCACCCCCGTCATCGGAGATGGGCTTATAAAGCCTACATACTGTCAGCCCATGTCTTACTCAGAGTAGCCGATAAACATTATAGCCCCGCGACCGAATTAATCGCCAGGCTGATCACCCCGTAGGGGTACATGCCGATGTAGAGGACGGCTATCGAGGCGACGGCCAGGGCCAGTTTCATGGAAGGGTTGGAGGCAAGGTCGAACTCGCTCTCCGGCTCGCTCATATACATAACCATGATGACGCGGAGGTAGAAGTACGCGGACACCGCGCTCATCAGCACGCCGATTATGGCAAGCCAGAGGAAGCCCGCATTAATCGCGGACATGAAGATATAGAACTTCCCGATGAACCCGGCCGTGGGCGGTATGCCCGCGAGCGAGAACATGAATATAAGCATCAGCAGGGCCGCCGTCTTGTTCTTCCGGGCAAGGCCCGCGAAGTCCTTTATCTCCTCGCCCTTCATCCCGCCCTTACGAAGCATTATGACCACGCCGAACGCGCCGACGTTCATGAAGGTGTAGATGAACAGATACATCAAAACGCTCGATATGCCCTGCATCCCGCCCGAGACGAAGCCCACCATGGCGTAGCCCGCGTGCGCGATGCTCGAATACGCGAGCATCCTCTTGATGTTCGTCTGCGATATGGCGACCACGTTGCCTATCAGCATGGACATTATGGCAAGCGTCGCGATTATCATCGTCCAGTCGGCCTGTATCGACGGAAGCGCCTCGGTGAAGACCCTCAGGAACGCGGCAAACCCAGCCGCCTTCGGCCCGACCGACATGAACGCCGTGACGGAAGTAGGCGCTCCCTCGTATACGTCCGGGACCCACATATGGAACGGGACCGCGGCCACCTTGAACCCGAAGCCCGCCGCCATCAGTATCATAGAGAGCACCAGCGCGGGACGGCTGAACTGCCCGGCCTGTATGAACGCGGCGATACCCCTGAGGTTTGTCGTGCCGGTCACGCCGTAGATTATGGATATGCCGTAGAGCAGTATGCCGGATGAGAACGCGCCAAGCAGGAAGTACTTGAGCGCGGCCTCGTTGGACTTCATCGACCCCCTCATGAAGCCCGCGAGTATGTAGACCGACAGCGCCATCAGCTCGAGGCCGAGGTATATGCTTATGAGGTCCGCGCCGGACGCCATTATCATCATCCCGGACACGGCGAACAGTATCAGGGCGTAATACTCGCCCCGCTCTATCTCCTCGACCTTCACGTAGTTGACGGAAATCAGTATGGCAAGCGCGGCCGCGATATAGAATATCAGCTTGAAGAATCGGGCGAAGCCGTCGAGGACGAACATCCCGTAGAACGCGGTAACGTGTTCCATCCTGAGCCCGCAGGTCTGGGCAGCCGCGATGCCGATGCCGACAAGCGCAAGGTACGCAAGCCAGCGCTTTTTATCCTTCGGCACGAATGCGTCGAGCACCAGTATGGCCATGCCGAATGCTATGATGACAAGCTCCGGTACTATGTAGCGCATCTCATGCACGGAAAAGGACGGCATCTATCTTCCTCCAAAACCTATGTTGCCCAGGACACCGGCGGCCGAGGCGGTGAACTGTGAATGCGCGTTGACCTGGTCCAGCAGGTGCCGCACGGTCTCGTGCAGGACGCTCAGGAACGGGTTGGGAAATATCCCTATCCAAAAGACGAGCACAGCGAGCGGCAGGAGCGTCGCCGCCTCCCGCCAGTCGATGTCTATCAGGTGCTCGTTCTTGGGCTTCAGCTCCATGAACATGACCCTCTGGTACATCCAGAGCATGTATGCCGCGCCGAGTATGATGCCGCTGGTGCCGATAACCGCGTATATCCGCTGGCTGGTGAACGCGCCCAGCAGAATCAGGAACTCGCCCACGAACCCGTTCATGCCGGGGAGCCCGAGCGACGAAAGCGTGAATATCATGAATAACGTCGCGTATATCGGGAGCCTCTTCGTAAGCCCGCCGAAGTCGGCTATCATCCTGGTGTGGGTGCGCTCGTAGATTATGCCGACGCAGAGGAAGAGCGCGCCGGTCGTTACCCCGTGGTTCAGCATCTGGAGTATCCCGCCCTCCAGGCCCTGTACGTTAAGCGCAAAAATGCCGAGCGTGACGAAGCCCATGTGGCTTACCGAGGAATACGCAATAAGCTTCTTGAGGTCCTTCTGTATCATGGCGACGAGCGCGCCGTATATAATGCCTGTGACCGAGAGTATGAGGATTGGGACTGTGAAGTGCGCGGTCGCGTCCGGGAACATCGGCAGGTTGAACCTCAGGAAGCCGTAAGTCCCCATCTTGAGCAGGACGCCCGCAAGTATCACGCTGCCCGCGGTCGGGGCCTCGACGTGCGCGTCCGGCAGCCAGGTATGGAACGGGAACATCGGGACCTTGATGGCGAACGCGAGGAAGAATGCGAGGAACACCCAGAACTGGAACTCGTAGGGGAACGGCTGGCCCATGAGCTTCACTATCTCGAAGGTATGCCCGCCCTGGTAGTAGAGCGAGATGATGCCGATAAGCATCAGGACGCTGCCCGCGAGGGTATACAGGAAGAACTTGACCGCGGCATAGAGCTTGTTCGGCCCGCCCCATATGCCGATGAGCAGGTACATCGGGATGAGCATCGCCTCCCAGAATATGTAGAACAGGAAGAGGTCGAGCGCGACGAACACGCCGAGCATGCCGGTCTCGAGCAGGAGCAGCGCAATCATGTACTCCTTGACGTGCTTCTGTATCGCCTTCCATGAGGCCACGACGCAGATAAGCGTCAGAAGCGTGGTCAGCAGGACCAGCAGCATGCTTATCCCGTCTACGCCGACGATGTAGTTGACGTTCCAGGACGGTATCCAGGGCTTGGACTCGACGAACTGCATGTTGTGGGTCGTCTTGTCGAAGCTCGACATGAGCGGCAGCGATATAACGAACGTTACGGCCGACGCCGCGAGCGCCAGCCACCTGGCGAGGTTGTCGTTGTTCCTGACGAGCAGGAGTATGACAATCGCGCCCAAGAGCGGCATGAACGTCGTGAAGGTCAGTATGGGATAACCCATGTTGTTCATTATGTACTCGGTCAATTTGTACCCCTTACTTCGAAATTAGGAACAGACCGACTATGACAAACACGCCAAGCGCCATACCCATCGCGTAGTGGTGGAAGTAGCCGGTCTGGAGCCTCTTGAGCACCCGGCTCATCGCCTCGACCATCGAGGCCACCGCGTTGACGAACGCGTCGATGATGTTGACGTCTACCACCTTCCAGAAGAAATACGTCGAGGCCCACTTGATGGGGTTCACGAACAGAAAGTCGTATATCTCGTCCACGTAGTACTTCTTGTAGAGCAAATCGTATACAGTAAAGGACAACCTGGATACCTTGCCCGGCAAGTCCGGCTTGACGATGTACATGAACCATGCCGTGCCGATGCCAGACGCGCCAATCAGCACGGACACCAGCATCATGGACATCTCAAGGCCCTTCGAAGCGCCCTCGGCACCTTCTACGGCAACCTCGTGACCGCCCCCGAAGACGTTGGCCATGAAGCCGTGGAAGTTGTTAGAGCCTCCCAATATCTCCGGCACGCCCACGAAGCCCGCTATTACCGAGAGCACCGCAAGGATGAAGAGCGGGGCGAGTATGACCTTGGGCGACTCGTGTATGTGGTGGGCCACCTCGTGGTCCGTCCTCGACTCGCCGTGGAACGTCATGAATATGAGACGGAACGAGTAAAACGCCGTCAGGAACGCCGCTATCGCGAGCAGGAAGTAGACGATATGCCCCGGCCCGTGCGACTCGAAGGCCTTCCAGAGTATCTCGTCCTTGCTGAAAAATCCCGCGAACGGCGGTATGCCGCAGATGGATATGGACGCCATCATGAACGTCCAGTACGTCCAGGGTATCTTCTTCCTGAGCCCGCCCATGTTACGCATGTCCTGCTCGCCGGACAGGGAGTGAATCACGCTGCCGCAGCCCAGGAAGAGAAGGCCCTTGAAGAACGCATGCGTCATAAGATGGAATATGCCCGCGGCGTATGCCCCAACCCCGCACGCGACGAACATGTAGCCAAGCTGGCTTATCGTGGAATATGCGACGACGCGCTTTATGTCGAACTGCGTAAGCGCTATGGTAGCCGCGAACAGAGCGGTCACGCCGCCGGTTATGGTCACGACGTCGAGCGCGGTCTGGGACTGGTTGAAAAGCGGGTGGCACCGTGCCACCATGAACACGCCCGCCGTGACCATCGTCGCCGCGTGTATGAGTGCCGAGACAGGGGTCGGGCCTTCCATCGCGTCCGGCAGCCAGACGTGCAGAGGGAGTTGGGCCGACTTGCCGACCGCGCCGGTGAAGAGCAAAAGCGCGATGACGGTGAACAGGCTGTATGTGTGTCCGAGTATCGTGACGGTCTGGCCGACATGCGAACCTACCGCGCCGAAGACCGTGTCGTAGTCAAGCGAGCCGAACGTGATGAACACGAGCATGACGCCGAGGCCGAACCCGAAGTCGCCGACCCTGTTGACCACGAATGCCTTCTTGCCCGCGTCCGAGGCGGACTTCTTCTCGTACCAGAAGCCTATCAGGAAGTAGGAGCACAGCCCGACCGCCTCCCAGAAGACGTACAGCTGGAGGAAGTTGTCGGCCATCACGAGCATCAGCATCGAGAAGGTGAACAAGGAGAGATATGCGAAGAACCGCGCGTAGCCCTTGTCGCCGTGCATGTACCCGACGGAGTAGATCTGGACGAGCGAGCTTACGGTAGTTACGACGATAAGCATCACGGCGGTAAGCTGGTCTATCTTGAAGCCGATGTGCACGTCGAAGCCGCCGGAGGTTATCCACGAGTAAAGCGTAGTGTTGACAGTGTTCCCGCCTATCACCTCGGACATGGTGACGACGGCCAGCACGAACGAGCCGAGCACGGTAATAATGGCCGGCCAGTGCGCGCGGTCCTTTATCCAGCGGCCGAGAAGGCCGTTGATTATAAAGGCCGCTAGCGGAAGAAACGGTATGAGTGCGTACTTTAGCATGCAATATGCCTCTTATGATAACAACTGCGCCATACCTTCATTAACAAGCCTGAACTTCTAGCGCCTTCGGCGCCAAGCTTACATCGGAGATGTTAACGACATACCATCTTGCAACCGTCGTCACGTCCGAGTTACCACTTCATAATGTTTATCTCTTCTGTTATGACCGTCTCTTTGTTCCTGTAGAGCGCGATGATAATCGCGAGCCCTATCGCGGCCTCAGCCGCGGCGACAGCCATGATGAAGAAGACAAACACCTGCCCCCTCAGCGAGTTCAGGAAGTGCGAGAACGCGCATAACGATATGTTGACGGAGTTTAAAATTAACTCTATCGACAGGAAAATGATGAGTATGTTCCTGCGTGAGAGCACCCCGATGACGCCTATACTGAAGACCAGCGCGCTCAGAGTTATATACCATGAAAGAGGTACCATGACGCCTCCTTGTTAATCCAGGTTCTTCTTGGCCAGCACAATTGCGCCAACCATCGCGACCAGCAGTATGATGGACGCTATCTCGAACGGGAACAGAAAGTCGGTGTAGAGCACCTGCCCGACCGCCTGGGAGTTCCCCATCGCCTTCACCGCCTCGATGGTGTACTGCCCCTGTGTGCCAGTGAAGCTCGACCTGCCGAGTATGATGACGAAGAAACCGGCCAGGGTAAGCCCGAGCGGGACCGTAACGAACCACTTGACCTGGAAGCGTTCCCTGATCTTCTCCCTCTCGACGTTAAGCAGCATGACGACGAACAGGAACAGGACCATGATGGCGCCTGCGTATACAAGCACCTGCACTGCGGCCACGAACTCCGCGTTCAGCATGACGAATATCCCGGCTACGTGGAAAAAGAGCGGCAGCATAAACAGCACGCTGTGCACAGGGTTCCTCCGCGTGATGACCATCAGCGCGCAGAATATTATAACGGTTGCGAAATATAGGAAACCGGCCTGGAGTAACATCAGTCGAAAAACGTCTCCTTTCCCCTGTACTTGTCGCCGTTCGCAAGGAGCATCTCCTTGGTGAAAAGGAGCTCTTCCTTGGTGTATTTGGAAAGCTCGTACTCCTGCGTCATGGTCAGGGCGCGCACGGGGCACGCCTCCACGCAGTAGCCGCAGAAGAGGCACCGGAGCAGTTCAATCTCGTATGTGTCCACGACCTTTGTATGCTCAGGGCCTTCCGAGGTCTTTATCTTTATGCAGCCCGTCGGGCAGTAGGCCGCGCAGAGGCCGCAGGCTATGCAGACCTCGCTGCCGTCCGAATGCCTCCTGAGCGCGTGAAGGCCGCGGAACACAGGAGGTACGACAGGCCGTTCCTTGGGGTAGAGCCTCGTAACGGGCTTCTTGAAGAGGTAGCTGAAGGTCAGCTTCATCCCCTTCAGTATCTCCCAGAACGTTACGGTCTTTATGAACTTCTCAAGGCCTGACAATACAGTAGCTCCTTACCCTTTGAGTAGCACCTTTACGAGGCCCGTCACCAGTATGTTGGCGAGCCCGACCGGTATGAGTATCTTCCACCCAAGCCTCATGAGCTGGTCGTACCTGAGACGCGGAAGCGTCGTCCTCAGCCAGAGGAAGATGAAGAAGTAGACATATATCTTTATGATGAACCACCACACCCCCGGCCCGCCCAGGAAGCCTATGTAGCTGCCGAGCACAGGCACGGACTCGAACACGAAACGCGGTATTATGGGGTTCCACCCGCCGAGGAACAAGACGACGGCCATGCACGAGACCATCAGCATGTTCGCGTATTCCGCCATGAAGAAGTATGCCCAGCGCATCCCGGAATACTCGACGTGGAACCCAGCCACAAGCTCGTTCTCCGCCTCAGGCAGGTCGAACGGGGTGCGGTTCGTCTCGGCGATGCCGGCGATTATGTAGACTACAAAGGCGACCGGCTGGTACAGTACGTTCCAGACATGCTCCTGACCGCGGGTTATATCTACGAGCGACAGCGACCCGGTGAGCATAAGCACCGAGATTATGGCAAGACCCATCGGTATTTCGTAGCTGATGACCTGTGAGGCCGAACGCAGGCTGCCTAGCATGGCGTACTTGCTGTTGGAGGCCCAGCCAGCCATTATGATCCCGTATGCGCCCATCGAAGAGAGGGCCAGCACGTATAGCACCCCGATGTTCAGGTCCGCGAGGTAGAGGTTGATAGTCTTGCCGAATACCGTGAAGCCCGGCCCGAACGGGACAACTACAAACGATATGAATGCCGGCACGAGCCCCATCAGGGGCGCCAGTATGAACACGGCCTTGTCGGCGTATGCCGGGATTATGTCCTCCTTGAACATCAGCTTGATGCCGTCGGCAAGGGGCTGGAGTATGCCGTGCGGGCCGGTGTGCATGGGGCCCAGCCGGTTCTGCATGTGCGCCATCGCCTTCCGCTCGTAGTAGGTCAGGTACGCGGTATTCAGCATCGTGAATACCATAACCGCGACTATCCCTGCGAGCGTGTAGCCGGTCACTATGATGAGGTCCATGAAGTTCATGGGCGGCTTCTCCTAAGTCCTATGCCTTTTCAACCGCCACGGGCCAGTACCGCGCCGCGGGCGTCTTGTTGACCGTATCGAGCAATACTTCGGTAAGTACGCTGCAAGGGGCGTCCGCGAAGTGGTTCGGTATGTGCACTGTACCCCTTGGCACTCCTTCGTTCACCTTAACCGCGAGTTTCATCTCGCCTGTCTTTGAGCGAACCGCCACCGTCCCCCCCTCGCCCACGCCCAATCTGGCCGCGTCTTCCGGGTTCAAGGCGGCAAACGCTTTCCCTTCGACCATGTTGGGTCCGCGTGTGCGGCGGGTCGTAGTGCCGGAGTGGTACAGGCTCGACGATATATCAGCGATAAACGGGAAGGCTGCGTCCGGCTTCGGGGCTTCTACCGAGCCGGTCCCTGCCTCCCCTGTCTCGGTCCTCGCCACCGCGCCGCCTGCATGCAGTATCGGCGTACCGGACTTCATCTCTTCGTAATACGGCCACTGCACCCCGCCGCCCGACAGTATGTCGTATGTCAGCCCGGCGTAAATGGGAGTCGAGACCGTAATCTTATCCATCACTACTGAGGGCTCCCACTCCATCGGGCGGCCCATCTTCCCGGATAGCATGGAGATTATCTCACCGTCCGGCCGACTGTCGCCCTGGAGCCCTATCGCGGGCTTGATCCTCTGAACCCTGCGCTCAGAGTTTGTGAACGTCCCGTCCTTCTCGGCGAAGGTCGCGGCGGGCAGCACAACGTGCGCAAGCTGGGCCGTCTCGCTCATGAATATGTCCTGGACTACAAGGAGCTTCAGCTTCTTGAGCGCCTCGACGGTCTTCTTGCCGTCCGGAAGCTCGAATGCGAGGTTCGCGCCGACCACGTACATGGCCTGAAGCTTCCCAGCTTGTGCAGACTCGACCATCTCGCAGACGGTAAGGCCCGGCTTCTCTGGCATTTCGGCCTTCCAGAGGCTACCAAGCCTCTTCCTGTCGTCCTCTGAGGATACCTTCCTGTAGCCCGGAAGCCTGTCCGGTAGCGCGCCCACGTCGCACGCGCCCTGCTCGCCCGCCCTCGCGGCCATCGGGTTCACGCCTCCGCCCGGCTTGCCGACGTTGCCGGTAATATACGAGAGGTCGGCAAGGGCCAGGGAGTTCCTGTACCCGTCGAGCGAGGCCGTCACGCCCCGTCCGAAGACTATCGAGGCCGACGGAGCGGTAGCGAACGTCCGCGCGGCCTTCTTTATATCCTCAGCCTGGACGCCGGTCGCTTCTGATACCTTGTCCGGAGTGAACGCCTCGGCCTGCGCCTTTATCTTGTCGAATACGGCCTTTTCCTTCTCTTCCGGCTCGGCCTTCTGGAGCCCTTCGGAGAATATTACATTTATCATCCCCTGTACGAGCGCGCCCTCGCTGCCCGGCCTGTAAGTAAGCCTGAGCTTCGAGTGCTTGGTCATCGTGTTCAGGCCCGCGTCCGCGACTATCAGGCTTGCGCCGTTCTTTATTACGGCCCTCTTGATAGCCAGCCCGGTTATCGGGTTCTCGGAGGCCGCGTCGTTGCCTATCAGGAGCACAGCCTTCGCGTTGGCGATGTCCTTTATCTGGTTCGTCATCCCGCCGAGCCCGAATGCGGACTCGAGTGCGGTCAGCGCGTTTATGTGGCCGAGACGCGCGAGGTTGTCTATGTTGTTGGTGCCGACAGCAGTGCGCATGAACTTCTGGAGCAGGTATGCCTCCTCGTTCGTATTGCGACCGCCGATTACCGCGCCTATGGCGTCAGGCCCGGCGGACGTCTTTATGCCGTGTATCTTCTCCGCGACGAAGGCTATCGCCTCGTCCCAGGTGGACTCGGCGAAGTAGCCGTCTTTCCTGATGAGCGGCTTTGTGATTCGTTCCGGGCTGTTGGGGAAGTCGTACCCGAACCTGCCGCGCACGCAGAGGCTGCCCCGGTTAGAGCCCTTTGAATACGTCTCGTCCGACAACACGCGGATTACCTTGTCCTCGCGGCTCTGCAAAGTCATGGTGCAGCCGTCCGCGCAGTACGGGCAGATGGTCTCGGCCTCGCGCTCGACGTACCAGGGCCGTCCGACGTGTTTGTATAAACTGCTCTGTATCGCGCCCACCGGGCAGTTCGAGAGGCAGTGCCCGCAGTGGACGCAGTCCTCCTCGTTGCCCGCGAACGACTCCATCGTGACTCGGGAGCCCCTGTTCATGTCGGAGAGCACCCAGTCGCCCTGTATCTCGGCGCATATCCGGACGCAGCGCTTGCAGTTGACGCAGCGCTCCATGTTCCGCTCGATGAGCGGGTTGTTGTAATTTACCGGTATCTTCCTCTTCGGCTCTATGAAGCGGGTCTTTGCCGCGCCGTACTTGTATGCGTAGTCCTGGAGCAGGCATTCGCCGCCCTTGTCGCAGACCGGGCACTCGAGCGGGTGGTGCGTGAGCTGGAGTTCGAGCACGCCTCGCCTCGCCTCTATGACCTTCTCCGACTCGGTCAGGACCTCCATGCCGTCCGACACGAGCGTTGCGCAACCCGCGACAAGTTTCGGCCTGCCCTTTATCTCGACCATGCATATCCGGCATCCGGCGTAGATGGTAAGTTCCTTGTGGTAGCAGAAGTGCGGCACGTGGACGCCGACCTTCTTCGCCGCCTCAATCACGTTCATAGGACGGTCGAGCTGTACGGGTATGTCGTTTACCTTGATGTTTATAACCGGCATCAGTGTCTCGCCCTCGCCCTCAGGCCCTTGGGGCAGCCCTTTTCCTTGATGTGCTGTTCGTATTCGTGCCTGAAATATTTTATGGACGACAGCACCGGCATCACCGCGCCTTCGCCCAGAGGGCAGAAGCAGTTGTGGTGTATGGTGTGGCAGACGTCCTTCAGGATATCTATGTCCTCCATCCTGCCCTCGCCGTTCTCTATCCTCGTGAGTATCCTGAGCATCCAGTCGGTCCCCTCGCGGCACGGCGTGCAGCGGCCGCAGGACTCGTGGTAGAAAAACGCCATCGCGCGCCAAATTATATGGACTATGCAGGTGTCCTCGTGCATGACCATAGTGGCCCCGGAGCCGATCGCAGAACCCGCCTCCTGGAGCGACTTCACGTCCATCTTTATGTCGAGGTGCTCAGGGATGAGCAAGGAAGTGGACACGCCGCCGGGTATCACGGCTTTCAGGTTCTTGCCGCCTTTTATACCGCCGCCGTGCTCGTATATCAGTTCCCTCAATGTCACGCCCATCGGAAGCTCGTACAGGCCGGGCTTGTTCAGGTGCCCGCTGATGCCGAAGACCTTCGGGCCCGGCGACTCCTTCGTGCCTATCGAGGACCACCAGTCCGCGCCCTTGTTGATTATATGGGATACGTTAACGAGCGTCTCGACGTTGTTCACGACCGTCGGCATGGCGAAAGCGCCGTGCGTTGCCATGTATGGAGGCCTGACCCTGAACTGGCCGCGCTTGCCTTCCAGCGACTCGATGAGCGCCGAGGCCTCGCCGCATATATATGCGCCCGCGCCCCTGTGCACCGCAAGGTCGAACGAGAAGTCGGTGCCCTTTATGTTCTTGCCGAGGAAGTTGCGCTTGTACGCCTGCTCTATCGCGGCGTTTAATATCCTGTATCCGTCCGGGTACTCGCCCCGGAGGTATATGTACCCGCCTGACGCGCCGATGGCGTACGCCGAGACGATCATCCCCTCGATTAACTGGTGCACGTCCTTCTCGAGGAACGGCCTGTCCTTGAAGGTCCCCGGCTCGCCTTCGTCCGCGTTCGCTATAAGGTACTTCGGGAACTTCTGCACCTCGACGCAGAACTGCCACTTCATGCCAGCGGGGAACCATGCGCCGCCCCGGCCCCTGAGGCCCGAGCGCTTGACCTCTTCCAGGACGTCCTTAGGCGTCATGGAGAAGGCCTTGTCGAGCGACTGGTAGCCGCCGTGCGCCATGTATACGTCGATGTCGTTAATATTCGGGACGTCGGCGTTTTTTAGGAGTATCTTTTCCATAAAGTCCTTGTTACTTTCTTTTCAGGTGAAAAGAAAGTAACCAAAGAAAAGCCGATAATTAAAGTTACGGTTTTCTTTTAGTACTTTTCTTTTTTCTAAAAGAAAAGTACGGTTTATCTCAGGCTGTCAGCACTTCGACAGTATCTCGTCTATCTTCGACTCGGTAAGCTCGTAGTGGAACGTCTCGTTAACGACCATCGCCGGTCCGCTACCGCACGAGCCGATGCACTCGACCTCCTGTAGCGTGAACTTCCCGTCCGTGGTGGTCTCGCCTTCCTTTATGCCGAGTTTCTTCTCCAGGTGTTCGAGCATCGTCTCCGCGCCCATCAGGGTGCAGGCGACGTTCGTGCACAGCATTATCACGTTCTTGCCGACCGGCTTCTTCCAGTAGAGCGAGTGGTACGTGGCAAGACCCTGCGCCTTGGCCCTCGGGACTCCGACCGCGTTCGCGGCCGCCTCGATGACCTCGGGGGAGAGCACCCCGAACTCCTCCTGCGCCGCCCAGAGCGCAGGCATCATCGCGCTGTTCCTGTCGGGGTACTTGGCCGCGGCCTTCTCTATCTCCGCCAGCGTCTTTTCGCTAAGTTTTATCATAATCAATCTCGATATCTGCTTCTTTGTAGGGGCGCAGTTTACTGCGCCCGCATCCTCACGTTATGGGCGGGCGCAATAAATTGCGCCCCTACAATTGCGGTTTATCTGTCCACTTCTCCAAGCACTATGTCAATGCTACCTATGCACGAGACTATGTCCGCAATCATATGCCCCTTTACCATGCGAGGCAGGCACTGGAGGTTTACGAACGACGGTGAGCGCACCTTCATACGGAGCGGGCTCGCCCCGCCGTCGGACACTATGTAGAATCCGAGTTCGCCCTTCGGCACCTCGCATCCGACGTATATCTCGCCCTTCGGCACCGCGAAGCCCTTCGACACGAGCACGAAGTGGTGCACCAGCGTCTCGATATCGGCCATCACCTTGTCCTTCGCAGGCAGGGTGACTGTCGGGATGTCGGCCTTGTAAGGCCCGTCGGGTATGTCCTTCAGACACTGCTGTATTATCCTGATGGACTGCCTGAACTCCTCTATCCTTATGATGTACCGGTCGTACACGTCGCCGGCCTCGCCCAGCGGGACGTCGAAATCCAGCTTGTCGTATGCGGCGTACGGGATTGCCTTCCTTAAGTCGTAGTTGACGCCGGAGCCCCTAAGCGAGCCGCCGGTCAGGCCCCATTCGATGGCCTCGTCGTACGGGATTATCCCGATGCCCTTCGTCCTGCCGAGCCAGATGCGGTTCTGCATTATCAGGGTGTTGTACTCTTCCAGATGCGCCGGGAACGCGTCCGCAAACTCCTTGCAGCGGGCCATGAACTCAGGGGTCGCGTCCCGCCTTACACCGCCGATGTTCACATAGCTCACGGTGAGGCGCGCGCCGGTCAGCAGTTCGAAGAGCCCGAGTAATTCCTCCCTCTCGCGCAGGCAGTAAAGCAGCACGGTGACGGCGCCTATGTCCGCGGCGTGCGTCGCCAGCCACAGCAGGTGAGACGATATCCGGGACAGCTCGGATACGATGACGCGCAGGTAGTCGGCGCGCTCCGGTACCTCTATGCCCATCAGCTTCTCTACGGCGATCGCGTATGACAGGTTGTTGTTGCCGCAGGAGAGGTAGTCGAAACGGTCGGTCAACGGCACTATCTGCTGGTAGGTCCGGTTCTCGGCCAGCTTCTCGGAGCCCCTGTGCAGGTAGCCGAGGTAAGGCTTGCAGGAGACCACGGTCTCGCCGTCCAGTTCGAGTATAAGCCTCAGCACCCCGTGCGTGCTCGGGTGCTGTGGCCCCATGTTTATGGTTATTTCTTTAGTCGTGACGGCCATGAGATAAGGGCAAAGACCTCAAGTTGATATCAAAATTCTCTTTATGCGTTCTTTATTGTCGCCAGTACTACCAGGGTTTGAATTCCCACTTGGGGCCTTCGAGCGGGTAATCCTTGCGGAGCGGATGGCCTTCCCAGTCTTCCGGCATGAGGATCCTCCTGAGGTCCGGGTGGCCCTCGAAGGTTATGCCGAACAGGTCGAAGGTCTCCCGCTCGTGCCAGTCGGCGGTCTTCCAGACCCCGGCCACGCTCGGCACGGATGCGTCTTCCTCCGTGACCGGGACCTTGAGCCTGATGCGGTTGTTGTGTTTTATGGAATGCATGTTGTAGACTACCTCGAAACGCGGCATCTTCGGCAGCCAGTCCACCGCCGTGACGTCTATGAGGTAGTCCATTTTGATATCCGGCTCATCCTTGAGGAAACGGCAGATGTCCGCGAGCCTGTCCCTCTTGAGGACGGCCCACGTCTGGCCGTGGTCGGTGCCTGACGAAAGCACCTCGCCTTCGAACTTCTGGCCGAGCAACTCTATTATCTTCTCCGGCTCCACTAAAGCGTTTCCTCCTGGAACAGCGGTTTCCTGATATACCTTGTGTTCTTTATCTTCTCCTGGAGCTTGATGACCCCGTAGAAAAGGGCCTCGGGCCTCGGAGGACAGCCTGGTATGAACACGTCCACGGGCACTATCTGGTCCACGCCCTGTACGACGCTGTACGTCTGGTATATGTTGCCGGTGCAGGCGCAGCTGCCCATCGCTATGACCCACCTGGGCTCGGGCATCTGGTCGTAGACCTTGCGGAGTACCGGGGCCATCTTCTTGGTCAGGGTGCCGGCCACTATCAGAAGGTCCGACTGGCGTGGCGTCGCCCTTGGTATGACGCCGAAGCGGTCGAAGTCCATCTGCGGCGCGCCGTAGGCGTGTATCATCTCTATGGCGCAACAGGCGAGTCCGAAGGTCATCGGCCATATAGAACACGCCCTGGCCGAGTTGATGACCCAGTCTATCTTCGTCGTGACGAAGTTTTCCTCGAACCTTCCCTCTATCAGTCCCATTCCAGCGCGCCTTTCTTCCAGACGTAGAAATAGCCTACAAGCAGTATGAAGATGAATACGAGCATTTCGACAAAACCGAAGAGGCCCAGGCGGTCGAAGTTGATAGCCCAAGGGTACATGAAGACGGCCTCGAGGTCGAACAGGACGAATAGCATGGCGACGATGTAGAAACGGACTGAGAACTTCTCGCGGGCGTCGCCGACCGGGGGACAGCCGCATTCGTAAGGGGAGAGCTTGGAAGCGTCGGGCTTTCTGGGACGGAGGAAGAATCCGATTGCCATGGTTACCACGCCAAACCCGACGACTATAAGCCCGTATATGACTACGGGCCAATAATTAAGCGGGATGATTCCACCTGGCGCTTCAGCCACGACAACCTCCTCATTAATGATAAGGAAATTTTATCGCTGCATAAATTTTTTAAACCGGCGTAATATTATCCAAAGCGGTCTCTGTTGTCAAGCAGAATTTTTCTAAATTTATAATTTTAGGATGACACTCAGACCCATACCGGTTATGGCTTACTTATCTGTCTGATTTACGGAAGGAATTTCAAGTTGCACAAACGGCGTTTTATTGCCCGTCAGCTCCACAGAGGACCCTCGTCCTCCATGTCCTCGTAGGTCTCCGAAAGGGCCTGCGTAACGACCTTGTCGAAGCTCTCGCCGCAGTCCGTGCACCGCCAGTGGTATATCACCCAGTACTCGTCGTCCGTCTCGAGCTCGGACTCCTCTTCCTCTATAAGTTCCGCACCCCCGCAGAAGGGGCACATTATCGGCTCCATCATGGTCAGGACCTCCCTATCTTAGAACCATTTCTTCCTGCCACCCTTGCCCTCGTCGGTCGAATCGTCCCTTATCTTGTCGATCAGGTACTTCACGGCGTCTTCCATCTTCTCATGGCTGTCAGAGTTGGTCCGCTTGGACTCCCTGACGGACTCGAGTATCGATAACAAAAGCCTGTCCTGTCCCTCTATCGCGGCCTTCAGGCCCCTGCCCATCTCCTCCAGGCCCGAGGTTATGTCGGGCTGTACGGAAGGTGCGGGCTGTAAGGGGATATCAGTCTCTTTTTCCACGGACATGTCCGCTAACGTGGATTTCAACTCGGCGACCTCGTCTATCAGCGCGGCAACCTGCCGGTCAAGCCTGTCGAGCGCAAGGACTACAGGTGATATGTCAACCGGCGGCGCGGCCGGCTGCGGAGCGGGAGCGGATGTTGCGGCCATGGCCGCCGGAGCGGGCGTCGGAACAGGCTCCGCAGGGATTGAAGGCGCGGCCTCCAGGGCATCGAAAACCGCGCCGTCCGGCTCTATCATATCCGGGGATGTCATATCCATCCCCATATACTCCTCCTCGGCGGGCGCTTTCTTCGGAGGGGGAGGCGGCGGGGGCGGGGCCGCGGGTTTCACCACGGGCTTCGGCTCCGGCTCGGGCTCGGTCCATTTTACAGGTTCGGGCTCGAACCTCTCAATAACTGTAACCGTATCCTCGGGAATGGTCTCGACATTGCCGGAAGGCGATGGGGCGATTGGGGCATCCTCCAGGAAGCTCTCCATGCTGCCCATAAGCTCCTCGGTAGCCTCCGCCTGCTGGGCCGCGACAAGCTCCGCCTTCTGCCTCGCATCTTCCGCTGACTCGCCTTTCCTCACGTTATCGAAGAATGCCTCGGCCTGTATGCTGTCGGCAAGGGAAATAGTCTCTATCTGGTCCAGTAGTTCGCCGGCCACGACGTCGCCTTCGTTCGCATCTTCGCGTATCGCCGATCCGAGTTCCAACTCGTACTCGACCTGCTTTACCTCTTCAGGCGGAGGCTCCTTCTTGTACTCGAATACCTCGGGCGGGAGGTCTTTCAGCTTGTCGGTGTTCAGGAAGGCGTGCTTGCTCTTCAGGTACTGGAGCAGGAGGCGGGTGATCTCCTTGAAGGTGTCCATAACGCCGGTCCCGTCTATGGCGGACGCCCCGAAATAGGGCAAGCCGCGGTAGTTCAGGTCCCGGTCGAGCGTCTCCATGTCGAGTATATTGTCAAGGTCCCGCTTGTTGTACTGGAAAACGACAGGGATGGCGTCGGGGTCGAGGTTGTTCTCTATCAGGTTCTGCTTCATGTCCTCGATGCTCTCGACGTTCTTCGAGAACACGTCGGTCTGGGAGTCGGCGACAAAGACTACCGCGTCGGCCCCTTTGAGGACGAGCCTCCTCGTGGCGCCGTAGAAGACCTGGCCGGGCACGGTATATAGCTGGAACCGCACCTTGAAGCCCTGCACCGTGCCGAGCTCCATGGGCAGGAAGTCGAAGAACAGCGTCCGGTCGGCCTCGGTGGCAAGCGATATCATCTTGCCGCGTTTCTTCGGGTTCAGTTTGAGATATATCTGCTGGAGGTTGGTGGTCTTGCCGCACAGACCGGGGCCGTAGTAGACTATCTTGGCCACTATCTCCTTGGTAGCATAATTTATCAGGACCATCCGAAGCCCTCCCTTTACTCGCGCCCGCGCTACTTGCCTATGACGTAAACGTCGTTTCTCGTCTGGTATTTGACCCTGTACATGGCCTCGTCGGCGAGCCTTATCAGGTCTTCCTGCGTCGCCGCATGGTCGGGGTAGCACGCTATGCCGAAGCTCGCCGTAAGCTTTACGGCCAGGCTGTCCTGCTTCAGGAATACATGCTTCTCGACGCTCCTCCGAAGCCGCTGCGCTATCATGGTCGCGGCATTAACGTCCGTCTGCGGGAGCACTATCACGAACTCGTCCCCGCCGTAGCGCGCCACGATGTCAACCCTCCTGAGACCCTTAAGCAGAAGCTGGGACACCTCGACCAGGAGCTTGCTCCCTACAAGGTGTCCGTAGCGGTCGTTCACCTTCTTGAAGAAATCAATGTCCATGAATATCAGCGAGACCGCGAGGCCGTAGCGCATGGCCCGCTCTATCTCGACCTCGAGCGTCCTGTCCAGGTACCTGAGGTTGAAAAGCTTCGTCAGGTCGTCCGTGATGACGAGGTCGGCCATCTTCTGGTACATCTCGGCGCGCTCTATCGCGATTGCGGTATGGTCCACCATCCTGCCTACCAGCTTCAGGTCGTCCTCGTTGAAGCCGTCCGCGCCTTCCTTGTTTATCAGCTCCATCACGCCCATCAGCCTGCCGTGGCCGGTTATGGGCACCGCCATTACGGAGCGCGTCTTGACGTTTGGCACCCTGTCAACAGCCTTAGAGTAATGCTTCTCCTTGCTGACGTCGGCGACGAGCTTCGGCTTCCCGTCACGTGCCGCCCAGCCGGCGATGCCGTCGCCGAGCTTGTACCGGCGCCTCCTCAGGCCGCCCGTACCGCCCTTTGCGGCCTCTACAACAAGCTCGTTGACGCCTTCATGGAATATCATGAACGACCATGCCCCGGCATGGACCATGCCGCTCATGCGCTCCATTATCTTCTTCAACACCTTCGGCAGGTCGAAGGACGAGACAAGGGCCTTCCCTATGTCGAGCACGTAAGAAAGCTCTCCGCCCTTCACGCGGAGCTCGCCCTTCAGCCGCTCTATGTTGCCGCCCATTTCGAGGATTTCGGAGCAGCCTTTCACGGCGGCCAGAAGGTCTTTCTTGAGGAAGCCCTCCGGGAGCCTGTACTTTGCCCTGTCCCTGATCTTCTTTATATGCGGCTTATCCGGACCGCCGCCGCTAACGATGCTGACTATCGGCATGCGCCGGTCGGTGGACGTTATCCTGCTTATCCCCTCGTCCTCCTGCCTGCCGGATGGAGGGCCGCATAAAAGCACGACCGGCGTCGCAGAGAATACGCCGGGGTTGTCCTTTTTGTTGTATCTATCGAGCTCGAAGCCGTGGCGAGACAGAAACTTGGCGTAATTGCTGATAAATTCGCTGCCGGCCCCGAAAGCTATTACCTTCCTCATCTTGTCCTCATACCTTTCAGGAATATCTATACATATAGCAGTAAACACGCATTAGTTCAAGTTATTTCTCCCCGTTCGCCGAGGTAAACAAGCTTGGCCACGAGGAGGAATATTGCCGCCGAGTAGAATATCCAGACAAGGAACATGATTATCGCGGAAAGGGAGCCGTATAGCCCGGAAAGACCCGACCCGGCCAGGTACCAGGCGAACGCGTATTTGGACGCCTCCCAGAGCGTGGCGGCTATCAGCCCGCCGGAGACCGCGAGCTTGGTTTTGACCTTCCTGTTCGGCAGCACCTTGTAAAGCGCGGAGAACGACAGGAAGACCAGGATGAAAGACAGCGCCTTCACTGGCATACCCCCGGTCAGGTGCGTAACCAGTTCCGGCCAGGGTATTATGTCTCTGTTGTTTCTTACCAGTGTCGGAATGTAGGCGACCCAGAACGAGACGGCCATGAAGAAGCCGGACAGTATCACCATACCCGCCGAGACCCCGACGGCCTTTATGAAATGTCTTTTCTTCTGCGTCCTGAACATCATATTGACCGAGTATTCGAGCGAGATGAACACGAGGCTTCCAAGCCACAGGTACGCCACGAGGCTTATCCAGCCGAGCCGCGTGTGCTGCATCACGCGCGTTATCTCCCGGGTGAGCGTCTGGCCGAGCATGGGGTAGATGGTCTTGACGTATGTGAAGACAGCGGTCTGGAGATGGGGCGACGCGCCTATGAAATACGCGAAGGTGTTTATGAAGAAGTAGATGAGCGGCACAAGCGAAAGCAGGGCATAGTACGATATGGACGCGGCCATGAACATGCCGCCGTCGCCGTAGAACTCCCTCAGGAGGGTGCCGAGCGAGATTGCCGCCCCCTTCCCCCTCTGTATGGCCCGCCTACTCCTTAGTGCCTTCATCGTCCCTTCGCCTCTTCCTGAGGAAGATGCGCACCGGGTTGCCTTTGAACTCGAACTTATCCCTTATCCGGTTTTCAAGGTAGCGCAGGTAGGAGAAGTGCACACCGTCCGGCCGGTTGGCGAACAATATGAACGTGGGCGGTGCGACGTCCGCCTGCGTGATATAGAAGAACTTGAGCCGCTTCCCCTTGAAAAGACCCGGCGGGTGCTCCCGGACCGCGTCCGCGAGTATCGTGTTAAGTTGCGGCGTGGATACCCTCTTCCTGCCCTCCTCCACCACCTCGTCCACCAGCTCGTAGAGCTTGCCTATCCTCTGGCGCGTCAGGGCGGAAATGCTGACTATGGGCGCGTAGTCCAAGTACTTCATGCCGAGCCGCATCTTCTTTACGTAGTCCTCGTAGGTGTTCGTCTCCTTGTCCACGAGGTCCCACTTGTTCATGACGATGATGACGCCTTTGCCTTCCTCGTGCGCAAGACCGCCAATCTTCTTGTCCTGCTCGGTCAGGCCCTCCGCCGCGTCCACCATCAGGAGCGCGACGTCGCAGCGCGCGATAGCCTTGAGCGCGCGTATCACGCTGTATTTCTCGACGCCCTGCGCCACCTTGCCACGGCTCCTTATGCCCGCCGTGTCTATTATCCTGTAGGTCTTGCCGTAGAACTTGACCTTCGTGTCTATGGTGTCCGTCGTCGTGCCGGGCTCGTCGTAGACGACAGCCCTCTGCTCGCCGGTCAGAGAGTTTAAAAGGCTCGACTTGCCGACGTTCGGCCGGCCTATGATGGCGATGCTGGCGTATTCCTCCTCCTCGCCCTCGCCCACGCCCTCCTGGGAGAGCGTCGCTACCACCTTCTCCATGAAGTCGTGGAAGCCCTGGCCGTGCTGGGCGGAAAGCGGGATTACCTCTTCCACGCCGAGCCGGTAGAAGTCGTAGACTATCTCCTCGTCCTTCGGCCCGTCCACCTTGTTTATGCAGTAGAGGACAGGCTTCCCTGAGCGCCTGAGTATCTCGGCGACCTTCAGGTCGGTCGCGTTCAGGCCGTCCTTCACGTCCATCATGAATATGATTACGTCGGCCTCCTCGATGGCGAGGTTGGTCTGCTCCTTCATCTGGGCCAGCAGGCCCTCGTGCGCGGCGGGCTCGAAGCCGCCGGTGTCCACGAGGTTGAACTTCCGCCCCTCGTATTCGGCGACGGCGTAGTTCCTGTCGCGGGTGACGCCGGGCATGTCCTCGACGACCGCGACCTTCTTCCCGAGTATCCGGTTGAAAAGGGTGGACTTCCCGACGTTCGGGCGGCCGACTATAGCTACGGTAGGTGTTGGCAAACTCGCTCCTCATTATTTTTAGAAATCAAACGGTTATAAATAGCATAACACGCCTGTCTTTGCAAGACAAACCTTATGGGAGGGGATTAGCGGTTGGCTTATGGCTTCTTCGTTGGGGCATCCTTGGCGACACGGAAACCGGTATTAATTCCGTTAATTCCAGGTTTCAAGCTAAAACGAAAAAATGAGTATTGTTTTTCACCACAGGTGCCGAGATTTAGTCCTTCACGAAAAACCCGTTTTTCTCCGTGGTCTGGACCTTTAGGGTTATCAGTAGGGCTGTCCTCATAATAATTGCCATCAAACCAGTCCGAGCACCATTCACCGGCATTTCCAGACATGTCAAATAATCCAAAGGGATTGGGAGCATAACTTCCCACTTTGACTACGTAATCACCAACATTGGCTCTACTGTTGACCTCATCCCAATTTGAGGCACATAGTAAGCGACGGTTACCCCACCAATAATCAGTATCCGTACCGCCACGGGTCGCCTTTTCCCACTCGGCTTCAGTCGGCAAGCGCAGGCCGGCCCAGTCACAGTATGCCGCGGCATCGTCCCAGCACACATTGACTACGGGACAGTCATCGTTGCTGGTAGATGGCTGCGCCGGCTTCCTGCGGCTGGTGCTATTACAGAAAGCACGGTACTGGGCTACGGTGACCTCATATTTGCCAATGTAATAACCATCGAGATTAACCTGATGGTATGGCCTTTCGCCGGAACTTTTTAAAATATTATCACAGCCCATCATAAACGCTCCGGCCGGTATAAACACCAACTCGCTTCCGTCCTTGACGTTCTTCGTCTCGTGACGCTCGCCCCGCATGACAGCCTCGACCACTTTCAGCTTCTCATCGACCTCAGCGATTCGCTTCTTTTGCACCTCGTCGGATTTCACAGCTTCTTCGGCTTTGGCCGTCCACTTGGCCGCCTCGGCCTCGTCCTCCGCAACGCCACGGCCCTTGCTATACATAAAACCAAGTATACTTAGAGCCACGGCGTTGTCCTGCTCCGCGGCCTTGCGTGCCCACTTGACAGCCTCGGCGTCGTCATCGGCAACACCTTCTCCGAACAGATACATCATACCGAGGCTGGCCTGCCCGTCCGCGCTGCCCTGTTCGGCAGCCTTGCGGTACCATGCAACCGCCTGCGCATTGTCGGAAGCCAAACCGCTTGAACCGTTATAGTAAGCGTCGCCAAGCGCGGCCTGCGCATCGGCGTCTCCGGCATCTGCTACAGCCTTCAACTGCTCTGTCGTGGACTTGGACCAGTCCCGCCTGGGACATGAACCGCCCAGCCAGCCCTTGCGTTCGAGCTGGGCCATCACCTTGCCGACCTTCGGGTCGTCGCTGTCCGCAAGACCAAGGGCCTTCAGCTTCTTACCCGCCTGCCAGCCTATGCCGGGATAATCAAGCTCGATGGCCACGGCCGCCCGCATCAACCATGCGTCCTTGTTGTCCGGATACTCCGAGACAAACTCCGTGTTCTTCGCCATCAACTCATTCAAAAGCTTCACCCGTTCCTGCTGATACTGCGCCTTGTCCGCATCCTGCGCTATCATCACCAGGACTTCGAACTTGCGTCTCGCCTCCTTCGGCAAAGCGTCCGCCGAAGCTGCCGCCGGTTTCTGAACTGCGGCCGCAGCCTTGCCAAACTTGTCCTTCATCTCGGAAAGCGTGGCCTTCTTCTCCTCAGGAGCACGCGCAAACGCCTTGTCCACAAACTTCACCGCATCGGCGTTGTTGCCCTGCGCGCCTAACACAAGGGCGGCTATGGCATAAGCCTCCCAACGCTTCTCGTCCATGGCTATCGCCGCCGAAGCGGTCAGAAAGGCGTCATCCAACTTGCCCTGGTCCATCTGCGCACGCGCCGCCTTAATCAACTGACCATAGGTAACCTGAGGGCTGTGCATACCGGCATTTGCAGACAGCAGGGTAACGGAGGTCACAGCCAACGCCAGCGCGAAACACAGGAATATGACGAGTCGTGCAGAAATGCGGGACATGGTTGCTCCTTGTGTGGCTGATGAGGTGTAGGTTATTTCTTGTCGTCCGTTTTAGTATCTTCCGTGTCGAGAAACTCGTCAAGCCGCTTTCCGGCCATCTCATCGAAATATGCGTCATTATGGACGTCGGCAACAGGCCGGGTTATCATGTTTGTCTCCGGGTTGACGAACGTGTTGTAAATGATTTCACGGTCATCAAGATTGTCGTCTTTCGGCTGACCGTTTTTTTGCTCAGGCTTTTTATTGTCTTTGTCGTCGTATACAGACTTTTTAACTTTCGATATTTTTTCGGTTACCTTGTTTTTCCCAGATTTTACTTTTTCGGTTATCCTGCTTTTTAACGACGTGCGAGCCCCCTCGTCGCTTCCGGCTTCGACATCAGGGTCGGTCTGCTGTGATTCGCCGAAAAGTTTGTCCGTAAAGGCTTTGCGTGACTCTACTATACTATGCCTGACATCTGCGGCCTTATCCTTGACCGGGGCGAAGAGGTCTTCAGTATAGTCGAATATACCTTTCTTGCTTTCGTCGTAATTCGAGCCACCCTCGGGATGTACTTCAGGGGGAGGCGGAGGGTTATCCACCATTGACGTAAGAGCGGCTATGTCGAATATCGGCTGGGCGGGTTTGATAGCCTCCCGCATACGTTCGAGGTCCCTTGCGTCCTCATCCTGCTGACGCTTCAGGGCTTCTTCCTCATCCTTTAACGCCTGCTCCTCTTCCTGGCGTTCTTTCTCTTCTTTCTGCATTCTCTCCTGCAGTTCCTGCTGCCTGTCGGCTTCGTCGCTTTCTTCCATCTTCTGCTGGATAATACCACCGACAACTCCGATTACGTTTGAATAGAACTGTGCGGCATCCTGTGTCTGCTGGTTCTTTCTGTTCATGTTATCTATGATATTGTCGCGCCTCATCTGTTCCTTGCGCTCGGCGATATCGCGCTGCTTTTCGTCATACTCTTGTTGCCGCTGTTGCTGCTGTTGCCGCAGTTCCGCGTTCTTGCGCGCATACTCCGCCTGCTGTTGCCGTAGTTTCTCGGCCATGTCCGCTCCGCCTTTGTTGGAGCCGCCGGATACGCCGGTCTTACGCTGACTCAAGTCCGGCCTCGGGCCATTAGGCATATTAGTAGCCATACCTATATCGTCAGAGTCCCCTTCATATTGTTTGGCGACTGTCTCGAAATACTCGGCCCAGTCGTTGTAGCCAGCGTGTCTGTAGTCCGCGGCCAACTTCAGGTTCTCTTCCCTCGCCTTATCCATCCAGGGATAATGGCCCGCGTCGGCCGCAGCAGGCAGGAAAAGCATCATGACGGCAAGCAAAGACCAGGCAATGCATATCCTAGTGATTTTCAGTTTCGGGTTCATCTTTTACTCCATATATTAGTCAGGCAGTGATTAATACTTCTTGCAAGAATAAAAAAGGCCCTATAATAAGACCCGGATAATTTACAACGTTTTAATATAACTGTCAATATTGTTTCTTCTTATCCAATGAAGATTATAATAACAGTAAAGAACATATAATATTTGCAATTGACTTAAAATCCATTTCCTATTATTATACTTCTGGTTCCACACGTTCTCCGGGGAGTTTCACAGCATGAGGAAATGGATAGTCCTGTCCCTTGCAGTCCTTTTTTTCGCAGGCGCATTTTTCCCTTTAAACGATGTCTCTTACGCGGCGGAGTCGAAGGCGGCGAAGCTCTATAAAAGCGCGTCCGCGCGTCTTGCGAAGGTGAAGAAGGACCGCAGGAAGGCCAAACAGAGGGTCCAGTGGGAACGCTGCATCTCCGACTTCGACCTCGTGATAAAGAAGTACCCGGACACCACATACGCGGGCTACTCCGCGTTCTCTAAGGCCGACTGTTTCTCAGGAATATATAACGTTACCCGCGTCCAGGCCGACCTCGACGAGGCCGTAAAGGCATACGAGGCCTTCGTGGATAAATACCCGGACAACGAGTACGCCGACGAGGCCATCCAGAGGCTCGCGGGCATATATATGGACAGGGGCGACAAGACCTCAGCCGCGAAGAAGTACAGGCTGCTCGTGGACAACTACCCGCAAAGCATATACGCAAAACACGCGGCGGAAAAGCTGAAGGCTATGGGCCAGGGGTCTGGGGCCGCAGAACAGAAGCAGGGGGTTAAATCCCCCCAACCCCCCTTTGACAAAGGGGGGCAAGGGGGGATTCCGGTCGCTGAAAAGGCAGTCATAACCGAGCCGGCGACGCCTGTTCCTGCCCCCAAGCCAGCCGAAGCGCCAGCCGCGATACCGAAGCCTGCCGTGAAGGACAAGGACGGCCCCGTGACGATAAGCGAGATAAGGCACTGGTCAAACCCCGGCTACACGAGGATAGTGTTCGACATGGACGGCAAGGTGAAATTCAAGGCGACCCGCCTGAAGAAGCCGGAACGGATATTCTTCGACCTCACGCGCGCAAGGCTCGACGGCCCGCTCGCCTCCGGCACTACGAACATGGAAGACGGGCTACTGCTTGGCATAAGGGCGAGCCAGTACTCGCCGGACACCGTGCGCGTCGTCCTCGACATAGACAAGTCGGTAAAGAACTACAAGGCCATACTGCTGTCCGACCCGGAAAGACTGATGGTGGACGTGTACGGCAAGAGCGAGCCTAAAAGAAAAGGCAAGGGCCGTTTCATCACGGTGAAGCGCGGCGAGTACGTCGAGCCTCTGCCTCCCCTGCCCGCGACCGCGCCCGTGACGGCACAGGCGCCTCCGGTGAACGCGAACATCTCGTCCGCAAGCCCCAAGACCATCACTGTGACTGCCGGGCAGCCGCAGAGGCCAGCCGCTACGGCCAAGGCCATACCGGAGCCGAAGGTTTCCGAGGCCGAGGGCGAACCAAACGAGGACACCGAGTTCGAGACCCCCATCGAGCCCGCGGAACTGCCGCTCCCGAAGAAGGTCACGCCGCCACCGGCCCCAAAACAGGCCACACCCGCACCGGCAACGGCAGCAGTGCCCAAACCGGCTGAACAAACGAAACCTGTAGCGCAGGCCCCAAAACCCGTCCCGGCCCAGGGCGTGACGTTCTGCGACGGCAGAATAGTGATAGACCCCGGCCACGGCGGGCACGACACCGGCGCGATAGGCAAGGACGGCCTTCTCGAAAAGGACGTCGTGCTCGACATCGGCCTCCGGCTCAGGGACATAATCGTGAAGGTGTTCGGCTGCAAGACCATAATGACGCGCGACAAGGACGTGTTCATCCCGCTCGAGAGCAGGACCGGCATCGCGGCCCAGCAGGACGCGGACCTCTTCATATCCATACACGCGAACGCGAGCAAGAACAGGAAGGCGAAGGGCATCGAGACCTACATCCTGAACCTGACCAAGGACCGGGGCATCATGGCGCTGGCGGCTCAGGAGAACATGATGACCATGCAGAAGATGGGCGACCTGGAGGTGATACTGAAGGACCTCATCTTAGACAACAAACGGGAGGACTCGCTCCGGCTCGCGCACAACGTACAGGACAAGCTCATCGACGACCTGAACGAGGCCAACGACTCGCTTAAGGACAAGGGCGTGAAGCAGGGGCCGTTCCTCGTGCTCTACGGCGCGAGCATGCCGAGCATACTCACCGAGGTCGGTTTCATCAGCAACCCGGAGGAAGAGAAGCTGCTCGGCTCGCCGGACTACCGGCAGAAGGTCGCGCAGGCCATATTCGACGGGATAAAGGACTACATCGCCGCAAGCGACGCCAGCGAGGTCGCGGCGTACTCGCCAGGCAAATAACCGGCGGCCCTATTTTTTTACCGGCTGCCTGGGCGGCTCTTTCCCACCCTTCCCGCCTTCCTTGAGGGCATCCGCAATCCGGCTTATCTCTTTGTCGGTCAGGAGCTTCCTGGGGCTGGAAGAAGAGGCGCACTTGCCGGCCTTCATCGCGGACTGGATGTCCGCGGCGGTCTTTCCTTTGATGTCGCTTTTCTCGGCCGCCTTGTGACAGCCCGAACACAGCATGCCGTACAGCTCCTTCCCGTCCGCTTCGTCCTCCTTCAGGCCGGCCAGGTAGAGCACGTCGGCAACCGCCTTAAGCTCGTCGTCCTTGAGGTACTTCAAGGCCCCCATCCCGCCGATGTTGGTTGCGATGGCCGATTTTATCCTGGCAAGGCGTCTGGAAGGGATGGTGGTGTTCTCGATGCTGCTGTGGCATTTCGCGCAGATTGCTCTATATAGCGCAAGCCCGTCCGGCTTCGCGGCGTGAGAGTTGCCGGTAAAAACAAGCGAAAGTATTATGGCAAGAAGTGTTGATGTAACCGTTTTCTTCATTTTAATCAGTCCTTTGCGTATCGTGTAACTATAACATATCCTGACCCTGTATCCGGTGGACGCCTTAGACTACTGTATCGTCATCTGTAGATTGATAAAGCAACAATCGTGCCTGATACGCGCATTTATTGATTTCGGGCCGGAATTACTATAAAATAATTCTGGACGCAATCTGTCCCCTCTCCTCGCGGGAGAGGGGTTGGGGTGAGGGGTAACCAGGTCTTATGAATAACATCAAACTCATCATCGAATACGACGGGACGGGCTACTGCGGCTGGCAGTGGCAGCCGAACCTGAATACCGTACAGGGCGTGCTGGAAGAGGCCATCAGGAGGACCACCGGCGAAGAGGTACGTGCGACGGCGTCCGGCAGGACGGACGCGGGCGTGCACGCCTGGGGCCAGGTGGTGAACTTCCAGACGGAGGCCGGTCTCGACTGCAACTCGTGGCGGGGCGCGCTCAACCACCATCTGCCGCACGACGTACGCGTCCTGGACGCGGCGGAAGCCGCGCCTGGGTTCAGCGCCCGGCACAGTGCGCGAGGCAAGGACTACGAGTACGTCGTGGTCAACAGGTACATACCCTGCGCCCTGAAGAGGAACTACGCATGGCACGTCGGGGTACAGCTCGACTTGGACGCGATGCGCGAAGCGGCGAAGCGCTTCATAGGCGAGTACGACTTCACGTCGTTCTGCGCCGTGGACAACGACGCCAAGAACCACGTGCGGACAATATGGAGGCTCGACCTGATTCAGGACGGCGAGGTCATAAAGTTCTCATTCGGCGCGAGCGCGTTCCTCAGGCACATGGTCAGGAACATCGTCGGAACGCTGGTCGAGGTCGGAAGGGGCAGGATGCGGGAGAGCGATATGACGGCGATTATCGAGGCCCGGGACCGGACTAAGGCCGGGCCGACCGCGCCTCCTCAGGGGCTGTATCTGGTAAGGGTGGAGTATTGATATTGTAACCCCTCACCCCAACCCCTTTCCCACAAGGAGAGGGGAATATACGAGAAGCCATGACACTCGAAGAAAAACTCAAGAACCTCTCGAACCGGCCCGGCGTCTACCTGATGAAGAACGCCAGGGGCCGTGTCATATATGTCGGCAAGGCGAAGTCGCTGAAGAACCGCGTGCGCTCGTACTTCCAGAAGGGACACGAACCCGACCCGCGCAAGGTCTCGATGGCCGGCCAGATAGCCGACCTGGAAACCGTCGTCACCGCCTCCGAGATGGAGGCGTTCATCCTCGAATCGAACCTCATCAAGAAGCACAAGCCGCGCTACAACGTCATATTCAGGGACGACAAGAACTACCCCTATCTCAAGCTCACGGTCAACGAAGATTTCCCCGCACTTTACGTCGTGCGCAAGGTACAGAAGGACGGCGCGCTCTACTTCGGCCCGTACGTCCCGACCAACCCGATGTGGGAGACGCTGAAGTTCATCAACCGGACGTTCCGTATGCGCAAGTGCCAGAAGAACGGCATCGGAAACAAGGTAGAGAGGCCGTGCCTCCAGTTCGAGATGAAACGCTGCTCCGGCCCGTGCGGCGGCGAGATAGACAGGGAAGACTACGGCAGGATGGTCGAGGAGGTCAGGCTGTTCCTGAGCGGCAAGAGCACCGAGCTTATCGAGGGTCTTGAGGATAAGATGAAGGCCGCATCGGAGGCGACCAACTTCGAGGCCGCGGCACACATCCGCGACCGCATCACCGCGTTAAGACGGGTCACGGAAACACAACGCGTCATATCTCAGGACCTCGCGGACAGGGACGTGATAGCCGTCGCCAAGGAAGGTGCGGCCTCCGACATACAGATACTCTTCGTCCGGGGCGGGAAACTGCTCGGACGGAAGGACTTCTTCTTCGCCGACTCGCTCGACTCGTCGCCCGAGGAACTGCTGACGGACTTCATAAACCAGTTCTACACCGAGGACAAGGAGGTCCCGCCGGAGGTACTCGTCTCACGAAGTCTGCCCGAACATGCGCTTATAGAGGAGTTCCTTGTCGAGCGGAGGGGCCGGGCCGTGACGCTGTCCGTGCCTGTGCGCGGGGCTAAGGCCAGGCTCGTCGAGATGGCGTCCGACAACGCGAGGGTCGCGCTCGGGCAGAACCTCGAGACCGCGTCCGGCCGTGAGCTTACCCTGATGGCGCTCAGGTCTGAGTTGGGCCTGAAGAAGCTGCCTCGCAGGGTCGAGGCATTCGACATCTCGAACATCATGGGCAAGGACGCGGTCGGCTCGATGGTAAGCTTCGAGGACGGCGCGCCCATGAAGGCGGGTTACAGGCTCTTCAACATCAAGGGGGTCGAGCAGGCCAACGACTTCGCCATGATGGAGGAGGTAATCTACCGCAGGTACAAACGTGTGATGGAGGAGGGCGGCGAGTGGCCGGACCTCATAATGGTGGACGGCGGCAAGGGCCAGCTATCGGCGGCTATAGAGGCGCTCACTAACCTCGGCGCGGACATGACGCAGGTAGACGTCATCGGACTGGCCAAGGCCAGGGAGAAGGGTCTCAAGTACGGCGGCATCGGCGAGAAGAGGGCCTTCGAGCGGGTCTACAAGCCGGGAGAGGAAGACGCGAGGGTACTGTCGCCGACCTCGGCCGCGGTGAACCTGCTCGCCCAGGCAAGGGACGAGTCGCACCGCTTCGCCATAACCCAACACAGGAAGCTCCGGCAGAAGAAGGCCGCGTCGTCCCCGCTCGACAACATACCCGGCGTCGGCAAAAATAGAAAGCTCGCCCTGTTGAAGCACTTCGGGAGTTTCAGGGCCGTGCGTGAGGCGGATATGGAAACGCTCTTTGCCATGCCTGGCCTGCCGAAGAACGTCGCCGAGGAAATATTCAAGACCTTGCACAAGGCAGGATAGCCTCTCACTGCCCGCATTGACGGCTCAACGAATCTCCGCTATATTTTCAGGTGTATGGGTAGTATTGTCTCAACCTGATTTATGGGAGGTGTGCCTTGGCAAAAAAGCTTCTGATAGTTCTAATGATGACCGTCTTCGTAACGGGCGTTTCTGGATGTGCGAGCCTGTCGACGGCAGACCGGGAATATCTGGAGAACACGAAAGCGGCGTGTGGAGACTCGGCCAGGAGGTCCGAGGACTCTGCTAAGTCCGCGATGGACTCCTCTAGGTCCGCGATGGACTCCGCGAACTCGTCCAGGGCCTCGGCGGACAATGCGGCAAGGTCAGCCAACGATGCATCTGCTTCGGCCAATAGGGCCGCTGACAGCGCGATGGCGGCCGACGCCTCAGCAAAAAAGGCGGCGGATGCGGCTGACAGGGCAGAAGAGGCCGCGAGCAAGGCAGGACAATCCTTCGAGAAATCTTTAAGAAAATAAATACTGATTAATCTGTAGACAAGGGGCTAACGGCTCCGGCGCTATTCCGGCGTGAAGTCCGGCGTAACGTCTACCGGGACGCCCTTTTTTTCTTCGACCGCTTTTTCGACGGCGGCGCTGTAGCGAAGACCGGAATACCCTGCCCGCCTTATCTCGTCCATGGCCAGTTTCATCAGATCCGCTCCATGCAGGTAGTCGTCATGCACCTCGACCATCAGGCGGCCGTCAACCAAAGCCGCTTTCACCGGCTGATATATAACCTCGACGCGCGTCCCCTCCTTCACCATGTCGAAAAGCCAGGCGATGTCTTCCGGAAAAAGCCGGATACAGCCGTGGCTCACCCGCCTCCCCACGCCATAAGGCCGGTTCGTCCCGTGCAAGAGGTAGCCGGGTATATTCAACGCAAGCTTGTAGCCGCCGAGCGGGTTGTCCGGGCCGGGCGGGACCGCGTCAGGAAGTTCAGGCCGCTCCATCTTGCTCGCGGCCGTCGGGTGCCATACCGGGTTTTTTTCCTTGCCGACGACCCTGTGCTCTCCAAGCAGGGTGTCGAACCCGTCCTTCCCGACTCCGATGGGGAACGTCACGACCATATCGGAGCCGTTGGAACGATAAAAATAATAGAGGCGCATCTCGGCCAGATTGAGGACTATCCCCTCATGTGCCGCCGACGGGAGTATCCACTCGCTTGGCAATACAACCTTTTGCCAGGGGGCAGGGACCCAGGGGTCCACACCGGGGTTTGCCGCCGCAATCGCGTTATAACCGAGGTCGAAGTCGAGGGCGATGTCGAGCAGGGTGTCGTTTTCCTGGGCGTAGGCCAAACCTGGCTCGCCGATAACTTCCTGGCGCGGCTCAAGCGTGTAAGGCCCGCTTGCCAGAGCCCGCCCAGAGTCCGCGTCCCATACGGCGAGAAAGGCTATTGCGGCTATGATACACACTATGTAGAGGCGATGTCGTCTTCGCATAAGCTCACCCATCATCCATGCCCTTGATTATATTTTAGCAGATAATATTCATACTGGCAGACTGCCCCGGAAGATGTGACCCTTCCGGCCCGGACGTCGCTGTGCCAACTACTGTAAAAATAATTTACCGGAGTTAAATTTTCTCTTGCATATTCAGGCGATAGACTATAGACTTTATTTTTAATGAGCCTGATAACCTCCAAAATCCATGCCGCAGATAAAGCGGGCCGCTCTAAATCTCCCGTCCGGACTATTTCCAAATTTCATGTTGTCTTATTTTATTTGACTGCGTCTTCTCTCTTGATGCTTCTGCTGGCCTCCTGCGCCGGGACACAAAACCCAGGAGAAACACTGGAGCAGAATATCACGTTCACCGGGATTGTGGAAGCTGGCGACATGGACGAAGCCGGCAACGTGACCGCGACCTCGATATGGACGAACAAAGAAGAATACGAAGTAGCACCCGAGGGAAAGGGTCCCGAGCTTTTGAAATACGTCAACAAGACCGTTAAGGCGACCGGGACTGTCACCACCAAGGAAGACGGGGCTTATAAAGTCATAACGGTCACGAGTTTCGAAGAGGCACAGCCTGTAAAAGAAGAGGTCACGCCCGATACAGGGGCGGACGGCACCGGCAACGAGGAAAATGAAACCGTGGTCCCCGAATAAGGGGTTTACCGACGGGACGCCCAACCGGCCAACTAAGGAGAGAAGATGGACAACGAGGTCTGCATAAGCAAGGAAGCCGAACCCCCAAGCGAATCACTGGAACCTCCAAGCAAAGAACTCGAGCCTCCCAGCGGCAGGCCCGATGCGCAAGGCGTTACCGTAGCCGTCTCAGACGACACGTGGGACGCTTTTTTAAACCTCCCTGTCCAGCCGCAGTTCTCGTTGTTTGAAACTTCTCCGGCCACGGACCCGGCCCTGCCTGTTCCGGTCCGAGGCACACCGAGCTTCAAGACAAGCGCGCGTACACGAGTTTTCCGCAAGACCTTCTTCCCAAAAGCGACAAACGAAGAATGGAACGACTGGCATTGGCAGTTGAGGAACCGCATAAGGGACATAGACGGCCTCTCCCGCATCTTGCAGTTGTCGGACGACGAGCGCGACGCAATCTTGCGCCATGAGGGCCAGCTTCCGGTCAGCATCACGCCGTACTATGCCGGCCTTCTGGACGCATACAACCCGCTCCAGCCGCTCCGCCGCACGGTGGTGCCGGTAACGGCTGAATTCCTGCACGCAAACGGCGAGGCGGACGACCCGCTCGGCGAGGACGCTCACAGCCCCGTGCCGGGACTTGTCCACCGGTACCCCGACCGCGTCCTGTTTCTGGTCACCGGTTACTGCTCCACCTACTGCCGCTACTGCACTCGCTCCCGCATGGTCGGGAACGGCGACGGCAGCAACTTCACCCTGGGCCACTGGGAAAAGGCTATCGCGTACATAGAATCAACTCCCGCGATCCGGGACGTGCTGCTCTCCGGCGGCGACCCGCTCACGCTTTCCGACGAGAAACTCGAATGGCTGTTAGACAGGCTGAGACGCATCAAGCATGTAGAGTTCCTGCGCATCGGCACCAAGGCCCCGGTCGTCCTGCCGCAGCGCATCACACCTGCCCTGACCAGGATGCTCAGGCGCTACCACCCTCTCTGGATGAGCATACACTTCACGCACCCGGACGAGCTGACCCCGGAGACCAACCAGGCATGCGCCCGGCTCGCGGACGCGGGCATCCCGCTCGGCAGCCAGTCGGTGCTTCTCTCGGGCATCAACGACAGCGTCGACGTGATGAAAAGGCTTATGCACAGGCTGCTCAAGGCGCGCGTGAAGCCCTACTACCTGTACCAGTGCGACCCCATCACCGGCTCGTCACACTTCCGCACCCCGGTAAATAGAGGCATCGAGATACTGCACGGCCTCAGGGGGAACACCACGGGCTACGCGGTCCCGACATACGTCATAGACGCGCCCGGCGGAGGAGGCAAGGTGCCGCTCCTGCCCCAGTACATCGAAGGCCGCGACGAAGACGGGCTTCTTATCACGAACTACGAAGGGAATACATACCGCTACCCCGACAGTCCTCTTGGCCTGGCTGCAGATGGAGGGGCCGCGTCTTCATGAAGGTAGGCATCACCTACGACCTCCGCGCCGAGTACCTTGCAGAAGGGTATACCGAAGAAGAGACGGCGGAGTTCGACCGCCCCGATACAATCGACGCTATAGAGTTCGCCCTGAACGGCCTCGGCTACGAGACAGACCGGATAGGCCATGTCAGGAGCCTGGTAAAAAGACTCGGCGCGGGTGACCGCTGGGACATCGTGTTCAATATCTGCGAGGGGCTCCGTGGATACGCCCGCGAGGCTCAGGTGCCCGCGGTCCTCGACGCCTACGGCATACCGTATACCTTCTCCGACCCGCTTGTGCTTTCCATGACGCTGCACAAGGGCATGACCAAGCGAGTTGTGCGCGACCTCGGCATACCCACGCCGGATTTCGCTGTAGTCGAGGACGCGTCCGAGATTTCATCCGTCAACCTCCCCTACCCGCTATTCGTGAAGCCGGTCGCCGAAGGGACGGGTAAAGGAGTCACTGCGACGTCCAAGATTAACAACCGTGACGAGCTTGTTGCCGAGTGCATACGCTTACTCGAAAGATACGGACAGCCGGTAATCGTCGAGACATTCCTGCCCGGCCGCGAGTTCACGGTGGGCATAGTCGGCACCGGGAGGGACGCCTTCGCATTCACGCCGTGCGAGGTGATACTGAAGCAGGATGCGGAAAAGGAAGTCTATTCCTACCAGAACAAGGAGAAATGCGAGGAGCTTGTCCTGTACAAGCTCGTGGACGACGAGCTTTCGCGTAAGGCAAAAGATGTCGCCCTTGCCGCCTGGGTCGGGCTTGGATGCCGGGACGGGGGGAGAGTAGACATACGCACGGACGCGGACGGAGTGCCGAACTTCCTTGAGGTCAACCCGCTTGCCGGGCTGCACCCGGAACACTCCGACCTGCCCATCATATGCACCCAGGATGGCGTCGTATACCAGGAGCTTATAGGCAGGATAATGCGCTCCGCGCTCAAGAGGCTTGGTAATAACACGGACGAGAAATAAGCATGAAGGTAGCCATAATGTACGGCGACGTGCCGGAAGGTGCGCCGCTCGACGAGCAGGACGGGCTTGTGGAAGTCGAGGCAGTAACTGTCGCGCTGAAGGGGCTGGGCTACGAGCCTTACCCGCTGCCCGTGACGCTCGACCTGAAAAAGGCGGCAGATGCGCTTTCTGAAACAAGGCCGGAGTTCGTATTCAATATAGTCGAGTCGCTTGAGGGCAAGGGCCGTCTGATACACCTCGCGCCCGCAGTGCTCGACTACCTGAAGATGCCGTATACCGGCGCACCCTCCGAATCGCTCTTCCTTACCTCGAACAAGCTCATATCGAAGAATACCCTGAGGGCGGCCGGAATACCTACTGCGGACTGGGTATCCCCCGAAGACGGCGGCAACAGGGCGCTCGTCGGACGATACATCATAAAGGCCGTATGGGAGCACGCGTCCATCGGCATCGACGACGGCTCTGTCATGTCTCCGGGCAGCACGGGCGCGCTCATCAAGGAGATGTCGGTACGCCGGGAAAGGCTCGGAGAAGAGGTATTCGCCGAGTCGTACATAGAGGGGCGCGAGTTCAACCTCTCCGTACTGGACGGCGACGACGGGCCGGAGGTCTTCCCGCCGGCCGAGATACTCTTCGTGGACTATCCGGACAACAAGCTCAGGCTCGTGGACTATAAGGCAAAATGGGTCGAGGAATCCTTCGAGTACGAAAACACGCCCCGTACGTTCGACTTCCATGAAAGCGACGGGCCGCTCCTCGATGAGCTGAAAGATATCGCAAAAAAATGCTGGCGCGTTTTCGGCGTGCGCGGTTACGCCAGGGTTGATTTCAGGGTGGATAAAAACGGCCGTCCCTTCGTGCTCGAGGTGAACGCCAACCCATGCATCACCCCGTACAGCGGCTTCATAGCGGCTATGGAGCGTGGCGGGCTCAGCTACGAGCAGGTCGTCGAAAGACTGATAAAGGCGATGAAGGCCCGGAAGTAAACAATCCCCCACCCCTGCCCCTCCCCCGCAGGTGGGGAGGGGATCAATATCAACAAAGAAGGGCCGACACGCGCTTCGCTTGGTACGGCCCCTACAAATTGAACGCCGGATAAGATGATAACTTACCGCGAAGACCCCAAACCATCCGACATCGCGGCCGTGCGTGCGATAGTCGTCTCGACCGGCTTCTTCAACGACGCCGAAATTGAAATCGCGGCGGAGCTTGTCGAGGAACGTCTTAACCGCGGGCTATCGAGCGGATACCTGTTCCTGTTCGCCGAGCAAAACGGCGAGGTGACAGGATACACGTGCTACGGCCCGATATCTGGCACCGAGTCGAGCTACGACCTCTACTGGATTGCCGTCCACGAAAAGTATCGGGGCAAGGGACTGGGCAAGGAACTGATGGCCAGGACGGAGGCGTTAATCTCCGGCCAGGACGGCAAAAGGGTGTACGCGGAGACGTCGTCCCGTGAGCAGTACGGGCCGACGCGGAGGTTCTACGAGTCATGCGGGTATGCCGCCGAGGCGGCCATAAAGGACTTCTACGCGGTCGGGGATTCAAAGGTAATATACGTAAAGGTGGTATGAGATGTTTACAACGATTATCCTGTTGGTATTTTCAAACCTGTTCATGACATTCGCCTGGTACGGACATCTGAAGACGATGAACGGCAGGCCGCTCGTATTCGTGATACTCGCGAGCTGGGGCATCGCATTCTTCGAGTACACATTGCAGGTCCCGGCGAACCGCATCGGATACCGGCACTACGACCTGGGCCAGTTGAAGGTCATACAGGAGATAATCACGATGGCTGTGTTCGCGGGCTTCGCGGCCATCTACATGCGCCAGCCTTTGAAGCTCGACTACCTATGGGCGGGGATCTGCCTGATAGGCGCGGCCTACTTCATGTTCCGTGGCGGGATGCCGCACGCGTAGAATATTTGCTCCATGCCCGATAAAAGTAGGGGCAGGCACGGGGGTGACACATTGCGATAGCAATAAACTAAAAAGGCCCCCCGTTTCCGGAGGGCCTTTTTTATCTTCTGAGATGCCTTTATTAAGACCGTACTACGAGCACCGGGCATGCGGCCTGCCCGATTACCTTCTCTGTCACGCTCCCCATCAGGAGCCTCTTGATGCCGGTCCTGCCGTGCGAGCCCATGATGACGAGTTCGGCCCCGACCTCTTTGGCAAGCCCGGTAATCACATCGTGGGCCTCGCCTTCCCGGACAAAGCCCTCGGCCTTGACCCCGGCGGCGCCGGACTTCTTTTTGAAGTCCTCCACCACGGCCTTGGCCTTAATAACAAGCTTGTCCACGATGTCAGGAGCCTCGACGTGGAACTCCTCGGTGACGTCCACGACCGACACGGCGGCGATTTCTCCGCCATACGACTTGGCGAAATCTATAGCCCGGTCAGCCGCCGCCTCGCTGTATTTGGAGCCGTCGGTGGGCAGGAGTATCTTGCACCAGCCGACCTGGGACTCCCTCGGTATTACCAGGACGTCCCGGTCGGTGTGGCCTATGACCCTCGCGGTCACGCTTCCCATGAGCGCCTTGTGCAGGTGGCCGCGCCCGCGCCTGCCCATCACTATGAGGTCGCAGTTCTCGGCGGAGGCTACGTCTACAATCTTTTCGTAGGCCTCGCCCTGCTCTATGTTAGTAATTATCGAGGAGCCTTCCGCCTGCGCGATTTCCACCGCCTCGGCAAGGAACTTCCTCGCGGGCCCCTCTATGACTTTCGAGACGTCCCTCACGCCGGTCAGGTCGAGGTCGCCGTCGAAGGACGGGACGACGGCCACCACCTTTATCCAGCTCTTCTCGGCCCTGGCAAGCCTGACAGACTGCCTGAGCGCGTTCTTGCTGGACTCAGAGCCGTCATAGGCCACGAGGACCCTCCGGTATCTACCCATGTATCAGGCCCTCTCGCGCCAACGCGAGCTTCTCCGCGCGTTTCCCCTGCCACATCGCACGAAGGACTATGAACGCGCCGAGCAAGAGCGCAAACGCCATTATCCCGAAGCTCACGTTCTTGAGCAGCTTCGTCGTGTCTTCCGCTATCGGGGCAATGAGGTTAAGCTGTGAGAGGTAGACCGGTATCATCAGGCCCCTGCTGAATAGGACTATGACCATGATAGTACCCATGACGACCTTTATCATGTAAGGCTTCACGTAGGTCGTGCCTATCGCGCCCAACTGGATGCCGAAAAGCGAGCCGCAGAGTATTATCATTGAGAGCCTTATGTCAACCAGCCCGTGCATCGCGTACTTGAACGATCCGCCGAGCCCCATCACGAATGCGATGACAAGCTCGGAGGCCGAGGCCATCATGCTCGGCACGCCCATCACGTATATCATGGACGGGACGCCTATGAAGCCGCCGACCGCAATCGTCGCCGCCAGCATGCCGGTGGCAAACCCAAGCGGGATGGTGAACAGCACGGACATCCTGGCGTTCATGCTCTTGAAGTATACCATGGTGCCGGGTATGTTTATGGTCTGGAGCCACGCGGCAAGCTTGGTCTTCACTTCTTCCTTATCCGTGTCGCCGCCCCTGTACGTCTTGACCGCGTCGTACAGTACAAACCCGCCCACGACGGCAAGTATGACCACGAAAGCCACGCTGACGTAGAGGTTAGAGCCTGCGTCACCGTACCTGGCCTTGATGCTCTCCTGGATGCTGGCGCCGTAAAGCACGCCCGCCTCGGCCGAGATGCCGAGTACGATGCCGAGTTTCACGTCCACCTGGCCGTACTTTGCACGCTTGATGGAACCTATGAGTGCCTTCGGAAACTTATGACACATATTGCTGGCGACCGCCACGAGGCCGGGTACGCCGAGGCTCATCATGGCGGGCGTCATTACGAACGCCCCGCCGGAACCTATGAAGCCGCTGACCAGCCCGCCTACGAAGCCCACCACGAAAAGGTAGAGTATGGTCGCGGAATCGAGATGTATGAAATTCGCCGCTGCATTGACTACATCATGCATTATTTGGCCTCCTTGTGTTTTTTAGAGGCCTCGACACCTAACAGGGTCCAGAAATGGCCGGTGAATGACCCGTGCACCAATGAAAACAGAAACGCGGCCCCAATCGGCAGAAACGCATACACGCCGCCGTTCGCGAAGTTTGCGTTAATGAGGTCCTGCTGCGTAAGCAGGGTCGCATAAATCGCAACCGAGACCATGCCCCATGTCAGTGCGGCGAGATATGGCTTCTTCTTTTGGGAACTGTAATCCCCCATGACTACCTCCTTGAATGCTGTATCAAAGTTGTTTGAGTTTGCGACCGCGTCAGCTTACGCCTTCGCGGGCGTTGCGCCGCCGCAGTGGTCGCAGCAATCCGTCGTCTCCGTGCCGCAGTTCGTCCTGCCCTCTTCCATGATGCCCCTTGCCGTATCCGCCTCGCCCTCTTCCGCGAACGCTATAGCCGCAAACATGTTTTCAAGCTTCTCCGTGATCTTCATCTCCCTACCTCCATGCTGTTTATCTGACCGTTTTTTCTGGCCGGCTCAGCGCCGACCAACCCTAATATTGATTCCATCCACCCGTTAATGCCAGGCAACCTCCTTTTAGTCTCCGTATGCGTGCCGGGCCATAGTCACTACCGGCTTCGACACGCTGGTTACAAGCTTCTTCAGTTCCCTTGCCGATACGCTGCCCGCGTCGGTCACGGTCGGGCCCAAAAGGACCATGTCCACGCCGGGGTTCTGCTTTATGAAATCGTTTACGGCCTGGGTAATCTTGGCTGCGGCGGTGAATACCTCCACGCCGACTCCGGACATCCGGGCCTTGTTCAGGTTGTTGGTTAGTTTCTTAAGGAGGGGTGCTTCGGCGTCCATGATGCCGCCCCTGACCATCTCCCTGGCGGAATTGGGGTCGGAATCCTCCGCGAAGGCTACGGCGGCCATCAGGTCGTCGAGCTTCTCGGACAGCTTCTTTTCGGATACCAGGAGGACGCGCAGGTCTTTATCGAGGGTCCTTGCAAGCTCAACGGCGTAGACAAAGCCCTCGTCGAGCCTGTCGTCGTCGAATGTTGCAAAGAGTAACTGTTTCCTTCTCATCTCTTCCTCCGAGTGTTTAATTCGCATACACTCGGATATATAGGCAAGAAGGATGCCAGATTATAACTATTTGATTATTAAGAGGTTAGCTGGTTTTGAAGTGGCGTTTCGTGTTTCAGATATGAACGGCGCTGAACGGTAGGCTTTAGAAATTGAACATTACTCCTCCTTGAGTATCCTCCAAAGGCTCGTCCTCGATATCCCTAAAAGCTCTGCAGCCTTGGTTTTATTGCCTCCGAGGCTGTCGAGCACCTTTTCCGCGTAGTCCTTGCTCAGTTCGTCGAGCGTCTTAATCTTGCCCGGCTCTATAGTTTCAATTTGAAACATGCTTAGGCTCTGCGGCAGACTTTCGGGCCTGATAAACGGGCCTTCCTCCAAAATAATTGCCCTCTCGACAATATTTTCCAGCTCCCTGACATTACCGGGAAAGCTATATTCCATAAGCACTTTCATAGCCTCTTTGGCAATCCCGACAATTTTTTTGTGCGTTTTCGGCAAATGTTTTTCAAGGAAATAATTGCTAAGCGGATCTATGTCCTCCCTGCGCTCCCGAAGGGGCGGTATGAAGAACTCCATAACGTTCAGCCGGTAGTACAGGTCCTCCCTGAACCGCCCTTCGGAGATAATGCTCTTTACGTTCTGGTTTGTCGCCGCGATGAACCTGACATCGACCTTGAAAGGCCTTGTCCCGCCTACCCTGTAGAACTCGCCGTCCTCGATTACCTTCAGGAGCTTCGCCTGGAGGTTGGGCGTCATCTCCGATATCTCGTCCAGGAAGAGCGTCCCGGTATCCGCAATCTCCACGAGCCCCTGCTTCATCTTGATGGCGCCGGTGAACGCACCCTTCTCGTGCCCGAAAAGTTCGCTCGCCAGAAGCTCTTCGGTCAGGGTAGCGCAGTTTATGGACAGAAACGGCATGTCGTGCCTCTTGCTGAGCGAGTGCACTATCTTTGCCAGCAGGCTCTTGCCGACCCCGCTTTCCCCGGTCAGGAGTATGTTGCAGTCGGAATCCTTGATGCCTTTTATGATATTGAGTATCTTCCGCATGTTCTCGCTTTTGGCGATAATGGATACCTTCCTGTCCACTCCAAGGAAGGTCTTCAAGGCGACGTTTTCCTTCTTCAGCCGCTTCTGCTCGCGTATCTTCCTCACCTTCAGTACCAGTTCATCTAACTCGAACGGCTTAGTTATATAGTCGAATGCGCCCTTCTTCATGGCCTCGATCGCCGAGCCTATGCTCCCGAAACCGGTCATTATTATGACATCGATTTCCGGGCGTTTCTCCTTGAGCTTCTCAAGGAGTTCGAGCCCTGTAAGGCCGGGCATCTTGATGTCGGCGATAACAAGGTCGTAGTGCTGGGACTCTGTCCTCTTAAGGGCGTCCGCGCCGTCCTTTGTCCCGGTAACCACATATCCCTCTGACTGAAGCGTGTTGACTAAGTGCTTCAGAGTTATCTCTTCGTCTTCCGCGACAAGTATATTGAAAGCCATGGCTATGCGTTCCCCTTCGGCAGTGTTATCGTGAATGTAGTCCCTTTGCCCGGAATGCTGCTGACGGCAATCTCCCCGCCGTGCTTCTTTACGATATTAAAGACTATCGCAAGCCCAAGGCCCGTACCCTTGTCCTTGGTGGTATAAAACGGCTCGAACACCTTCTCTATGTCTTCCTGCTTGATGCCCTTGCCGGTATCGGAGACCTCAACTTTGACGTGTCCGGCATCGGTAGTCAAGCCGACATTAAGCTCGCCTTCTCCGCCCATCGCATCCACGGCGTTCATGAACAGGTTGATGAAAACCCGTTCCATCTGCTCCTGGTCGGCCGCGATATAAAAGTCGCCTTCATCCTTATTCAGGCTGAACTTGATTTTGTCTAGGTCGTACAAAACCGTGGTCCCGAGCAGCTTGCGTACCCCTGCTATCAGCTCCGCAAGGTCCACCCGCTTCAGGTTCGGCTCCCGGCCGCGCGCGAACTCGAGCAGGTCGCCCACTATCCGCTTCACACGGGCCGTCTGGCCCATTATGTCGCTCACGACCTCCTTGATTACCGGGTGGTCGCTGCTGCCCGCCTCCTTTGCCAGCACCTGGGCGGAAAGGTATATGTTATTTAGCGGGTTGTTGAGTTCGTGTGCGACGCCCGAGGCCAGGGTCCCGATGGCGGCGAGCTTCTTGGTGTGCAGAAGCTCCTTGTTCTTCCTGTCCAGCTCTTCCTCCCTCTGGGCGAGCAGTTCCTCCATGTCGTTGAACTTGCCGATGAGAAACCCGACCTCGTCGTTGCTGGCCCACTTGGTTGGCGCAAGACGCGCGTAAGGGTGCGCGCCCTTGCCTGTCTTTTCGATGGCGCCGCTCAGGACCTTGAGCCTTCTGGTGATGTTGCTGATTATATATATGAGCGTGCCGATGCCTACTATTATAAATAACGGGAAGAATATAAACATGGCGACCTGAGACATGAGGATGGACCTGTCCACGTTGCCCCGCGCGGTCCTGTCGAGCTCCTTCGATACCGCTATGATATCCTCCCCGTCCTTCCTGAGGCTCCTTATGTCGCCGTCCAGTCCACGGAGCCCGCTTATAAGGACGGTGTCCTTCGGTATGTTGAACACCCTCTCGAGGAAATCCGCGCCGTCGTGGGGGCGTTCAAGAAAAGTCAGCTTTATCAGGGGGAAAAATTTGTAGTCTCCTTTATTAGACACCTTTGTGCGTTCAAGCTCACCGGAAAGGGAAGAGACCTCGGACTCTATTTTTTTGAAACGCGTTTTGTAATCGTCTATCAGTATCCTGAGGCTTGCCAGGTTGCCTGACTTGTCGCTTTGGATGTTGTCCTCCACGACGGCCTTAAGCTCTTCTATATACCTGAAGACCTCCCTTGATTCCTCGTCCGCCTTCTGCGGGCTGTAAAGGAAGAAGTTTTTCTCATGCCTTCGAAGCTGCAGGGATTTGGTCCTGATGGAGTCGGTGACCTCGAGGAACCTGATTTCCTGTTTAATCTGTATGAAGTTTACGTAATCGAATACAACCAGGTTGGCGATAATGGAAGCGCTTATAAGGAAGCTTATGATTATTTTTTTCTTTAAAGACATCGACTTTTACCCTTTTCCCTAAATGGAAACCGCCAACTTTCCATATTATATACTTGCGGTTAGCCAGGTTGCAAGGTATTTATTCGCATCAATGCAGCTAACCGCATCCAATCCCCGGCCTCCTGTTTGTAGCTTCGCGCAGAATTATTAACCTTCCTTAATGAATAAATTTATACGCTTGATATTTATTTTGTTACATGATAACCTTTACTAGTTCGGCGGATTCAAGTTTCAAGTGCAACAGGTTAGATGTTGGCGAATTCAAGTTGTAAGTGCAACTTTGCAGGTTGGTATTAAGGGACAAGCTGTGGTAGGCTCAATGCTTCTTAGACCAGCCAGTCAAAGGAGCGCTTTTGAGGAGCTACGCACAACTTACCCA